>ENA-ORTG01002411-ORTG01002411.1-human-gut-metagenome-genome-assembly--contig:-NODE-2411-length-14936-cov-4.267590_pt1 | contig 14936 bp, 9 predicted proteins | sample MGYA00241906_ERZ509176 | MGnify/ENA primary metagenome ERZ509176 (study PRJEB26280, sample SAMEA2338811) | human gut metagenome | biome: human gut; feature: human-associated habitat; material: faeces...
ACTTGCAGATGTAGTAGAACAAATTAGAGCGGTGACGACTGAACAACCCATTATATTATGGATTTCAAAAGGAAAGGTTGTAGTAGAACAAACATTAGAAAATTTGACATGTGGAAAATACACAGAAAATATTCCTGATTATATAGTAAAGCCATTATTGGAGTGTGATGAAAGTAATATCTTAGATGATCAAAAGGGATTAATTCTGGTTGCTACAGTAGGAAAATTTAATCAAAAAGATAAGGAAAGTGGAGATAGAAAAATTTTTAAATTAGGTTTAGATAATGCAAACCAGTCTTTGTGGAATTTATTAAAGCAAAGAAAAAATGTGAAGGGAGAAAAAAGAGAATTAATAATAATTTATGATGAAGGGCATAATTTGTCAGATCAACAATTAAATCTTTTGCTAGAATTGAATCCGGAGGGACTAATTGCAGCCAGTGCAACAACAAAAGTCCCTCAAAAGTTGGAGAACTATATTAACAGATTAAAAAATGATAACGAGATGTCGGATGATGATTTGATTACAGCTATTAGTAATAAAAAAGTTGTAGAAAATGGACTTATAAAAAAACATATTGCTATTGGTGGCTACATGACACCAATGGAGGTGGCTTTAGATAATATGTTACAAGATATGAGGGAAACGGAAGAAACATGTAGAAAGTATGGATGCGATTTTTTGCCTAAAGCTATTTATGTTAGTAATACAAATATCCTTTCACATACATCGGAAATGGATGATGTGTTAGTACCTTTTTCTGAAAGAAAAGCTAGGCCAATTCAAATATGGAGATATCTTGTTGGTAAAGGAATTCAACCTAATAAGATAGCAGTTTATTGCAATTTGAAGTTTGATAAAAAATTCCCTAAACCAGATGAATTTACTCTGTTTTCTGGTGGCGAAAATGATTATGCAGATTTCATTTCAGGCAATTATCAGCATATAATTTTTAATCAAGCATTGCAAGAAGGGTGGGATGATCCTGCTTGTTACTTTGCTTATATAGACAAAGATATGGGATCTAATACGCAAGTTACACAGGTAATTGGAAGAGTGCTCAGACAACCTGGAATTAGACATTATCCAGACGAAAAATTAAATATGGCTAATTTTTACATAAAAACAGATGAAAAAGATATATTTAAAACAATAATTGAAGAAATTCAAAAAACATTAGCCATAGATATTCCAGAAATATCTATAACATATAGAGACTATAGTGCTAGAGGCAAAGAGAAGGCAACTATAAAACCAACAGTACATGTAGAGGTACCAGATGTTGCAGTTAATTCAGAAGATGCAGAAGCTGATATTGTAAAATTACTAAAGACAATGAATGATTATCGTAACGACTCAGATAATACAGTTGGTACAGGATCTACAATTAAGGCGATTGCTATAATCGGCGAAGGGAAAACAATAAAGGAAACAGAAATTGAAACAAGTCATAGTAACATGGTGAGTGCTAGATGGATATTTAAAAGAGAGTTGGAAAAATTGGCCAAAGGAGCAACTACATTGTGTGATTATTCTATGCCAAAATTTGATGCTTTGATTGAATATAGTAGTAATGCGGCAACACATATAAAAGATTATGCAAAGAAAATTGCAGATGTTTATCGATCTAAGTCGAAAATAGTACAAAATTCATTAGATACAACTGAAGTGGGCGAAGTATTTGTGGGAACAAAGTATTATGAGTTTAAAAATTCAGTGCATCCGAGATATAGTGATTTTAATTCTTTTGAATTAGCATTTGCAAGAGAATTAGATAAAACAGGAAATAAATGGCTTAGAAATCCACAAAGTGGTTTCTTTTCAATACCTCTTTTAGATGGAAAAGGAACTAATAATTTTAATCCAGATTTTGTAGTATGGACAAAGAATACAATTTTTGCATTGGATACAAAGGGAAGCCATTTGATTCAAACAGATAGTGAAAGAAAATTGTTTTTTATAGAAAATGTATGTGAAGAAGGTCCTAATCTTGAAATTAGATTAATAAGCGAATCAAAATATAATGATAAATGCGAGGTTATTGAAAAAACGGGATATACAATTTGGAAAGTTAAGCAGGGAAGAGTTTGCCCAATTTATTATGATACGTTAAGCGAAGCGGTCACAAATTGTTTGGTTATATAATGGAGCTAATTATATTTTTAATAAGAAGAGAGGACATTCTTCAAAAAGGAGTATTACCTAAATGACCACCCCACATATCACCACCCTACGAACCGCCCTAGAAACCGCCTACATCAACGGTGCCACAGCCTCAAGCCTGGCCTACCGTCCGCAGTTCGTATCCAACAATCACAAAGAAGGAAAGAAAGTTCTCTCATCCGTCGAGGATGAGCTCTTGGCGTGTGATCAGTTCCAGATCAGTGTAGCATTTATCACAATGAGCGGAATCACGCCACTTCTGCAGACCTTAAAAGAGCTGGAAAAGAAGAATATTCCGGGAGAGATTCTGACAACGAATTATCTGAATTTCAGCGAACCAAGAGCCTTGAAAAAGCTGAACGAGTTACAGAATATCACTTTGAAAATGTACGATGTAGAAGCAGCAAAAGAAGGCTTTCACACCAAGGGATACATTTTCAAAAAAGAAGAGATCTACCGGATTATCATCGGAAGTTCTAATATCACAAGTGCAGCGCTGACCTACAACCGGGAATGGAATACGAAGATTGTGTCAACGGAAGACGGTGAGATGGCACGGGAAATTGTACAGGAATTTGATTTGCTGTGGAATTCGAAGTATGCACTGGATTTTGACACATTTTATGAATCATACCGGGAAAAGTATAAGATCATCAAGCATCAGCGAGATGTTGCGAAGTTGGATGATATTACATCGATTGAAAAATACAAGTTAGAGCCAAATAGCATGCAGGTCGGCTTTATTAAGAACCTGCGGAAGGTACAGGAAGCAGGCGAGAGAAAAGCACTTCTGATATCGGCAACGGGTACCGGTAAGACTTACGCCTCCGCATTCGCCATGCGAGAACTGGGATTCCAGAAAGTGCTATTTCTGGTACACAGGAATCAGATTGCGAAGCAGGCGAAGAAGTCATTCCGTAAGGTGTTCAGTGGACAAGTTTCGATGGGACTGGTGACAGGAAAATATCAGGAATATGACAAGGATTTTATCTTTGCAACCATCCAGACATTGAGCAAAGAAGAGAATTTGCACCGGTATGAGAAGAATACATTTGATGCAATCGTAATCGACGAAGCCCACCACAGCGCCGCCAACAGCTACAAAAAAGTGCTGGACTATTTCGAACCAAAGCTGTGGCTTGGTATGACCGCAACGCCGGATAAACGAGATGACAATCTCGAAGGCAGGAACATTTACGAAATCTTTAATCATCAGATTGCATATGAGATTCGTTTGCAGGATGCGATGGAGGAAGATCTGTTGTGTCCGTTCCATTATTTTGGAATCACGGATCTGGATATTATTGCAGATGCGGGAAAATCATCCGACGAAAAGGTGGAGAACTTCCGCTATCTGACATCCGAAGAGCGTGTAGAAAATGTCATGAAACAGGCGGAATATTTCGGATACAGTGGCGACCGCGTGAAGGGGTTGATTTTCTGTAGCCGGATTGATGAGGCGAAGGAATTGTCGAAGAAATTCAATGCTAAGGGCTGGCGGACGCTGGTGCTGAGCGGTAGTGATTCGGAAGAAGCAAGAGCAGCAGCGATCGAACGGCTGGCAGGAGAAGAATCTGAAGACGCTTTGGACTACATCATTTCCGTAGACATATTTTCCGAGGGTGTGGACGTGCCGGAGATCAATCAGGTCATCATGCTTCGTCCGACAGAGTCGCCGATCGTGTTCATCCAGCAGCTAGGCCGAGGACTTCGAAAAGCTGAGAACAAAGAATATGTCGTTGTACTGGATTTCATCGGAAATTACCGGAATAACTTTATGATTCCGATTGCGCTGTCCGGCGACCGCAGTTATAACAAGGACAATATTCGCCGTTATGTCACAGAAGGCGGCAGAGTGATTCCGGGTGCGAGCACGATTCACTTCGATGAGATTTCCAGAAAGCGGATTTTCCAGGCAATTGATAATGCGAACTTCAGCGATATCAAATTAATCCGGGAGAATTATACGAATCTGAAGAATAAGCTGGGGCATATCCCGGCGCTTGCGGATTTTGATAAGTATGGGGAAATGGATGTGCTGCGGATCTTCGACAATAACAGCCTGGGTTCGTATTATAAATTCCTTGTGAAATACGAAAAGGAATATACCATCCGGCTGTCAGAAGACGAAGAAAAAGCAATCGAATTCATTTCCAAAAAGCTGGCGAGTGGTAAGCGGATTCATGAGCTGGAATTGTTGAAACGTACGTTGCAGTATCGCCATGGAATCATTGGGCGTCTGCGGAAGTATTTATCCGAGAAGTATCATTGTGAGATGGACGAGCATTGCACGGAAAATGTGATCAATATGATGACAAATGAATTCCCGACGAGCGCAGCAAAGAAGACTTACGCACAGTGTGTATTTCTCAAGAAGGAACAGGATGATTACGGCATTTCCGATGTGTATGGGAAAATGTTACAGAATCCGGAATTCTGTGCGATTCTGGAGGAACTGGTGGACTTCGGAATCTCGAGATATAAGGTCAATTACAGTTACCAGTATCAGGATACGAATCTGGTATTGTATCAGAAATATACATATGAGGATGCCTGCCGCCTGCTGAACTGGGAGAGAAATGAAGTGCCGTTGAACATCGGCGGTTACAAATATGATAAGAAGACTAAGACATTTCCGATATTCATTAACTACGATAAGCAGGACAATATCAGCGATACCACGAAATACGAAGATCATTTCGTAGCAGAGAACCGGCTGATCGCGATTTCCAAAAGTGGAAGAAGCATGGATTCGGAAGATGTGCAGAATTTCCTGAACGCAACAGAACGTGGCATAGATGTGCAGCTGTTTGTGAGAAAGAATAAGGATGATAAGATATCCAAGGAATTCTATTATCTGGGGCGTGTGATTGCGACCGGGAATGCGAAGCAGTTCGTGATGCCGAATACGGATAAGACGGCGGTGGAGATCGAATGGGAGCTGGAGACTCCGGTGAGAGAGGATATTTATCAGTATATTGTGAATGAATAGAGATTGTTACAGGAAGATTTTTGACGGGAGATAAATGGTAAGATGAAGACGATTAGAGTTGTGGCAGCAGTGATAAAGGCGGTAAAGGAAGACGGAAGAACGATGATATTCGCAACGCAGCGCGGATATGGCGAGTTCAAAGGCGGATGGGAATTCCCGGGCGGCAAGATCGAAGCCGGGGAGACACCGCAGGAAGCGTTGAAGCGTGAGATCATGGAAGAACTGGATACGGAAGTTGCGGTTGGTGAATGGATCGAGACGGTGGAGTATGATTATCCGGGATTTCATCTTTCGATGGATTGCTTCTGGTGTGAGATCGTGAAAGGGGATCTGGTGCTGAAGGAGCATGAGGCAGCCAGATGGCTGACCAGGGAGGAGCTTACGGATGTGGAGTGGCTGCCGGCGGATGTGGCGGTTGCGGAGAAGATTGAAGGAGAGATGGACTAGAAAATATAGAGAGGAATAAGTGGACATTGAAAATGAAAAAGAACTCAAATTTGAAGTATAAATTTGAGTTCTTTTTTAGTTCATAAGAATAATATTTGAGTTTCTTGCATAAACTTAAATATAGTGCTAGAATCTAAAATATAAATGGAGGAACTAAAATGACAACAGAAGAATTATATGACAAACTAAAATTAATTCAAAAAATGAAATGCGAAACGCAGAATTTGGAATTGAAATCAGCGGAGCAAGGATGTCCGAAACGATTATATGATTCTTTGTCAAGCTTTTCTAATCAGGATGATGGTGGCATTATTGTTTTTGGAATTGATGAGAAACAAGATTATAAAGAAGTTGGTGTTTATGATGCTCAGGACATTCAAAAGAAAATTAACGAGCAATGCTTGCAGATGAATCCGGTTGTACGGCCGCTTATTACAGTTGTGGAGAAGGAAAATAAAAAATTTGTTTCTGCTGAAATTCCCGGAATAGATTTGGCAGACAGACCTTGCTATTATCAAGGACGTGGAAGGTTGAAGGGGTCCTATACCCGTATTGGGGATAGTAATGAACCGATGACGGAATACGAAATATATAGTTATGAAGCATATAGAAGAAAATATCAAGACGATATCCGTGAGGTTCCGAGAGTAACATTAATGTCATTGGATCAGGAAGAACTGAATCGTTATGTTGAACTGTTAAAGAGAGGAAAACAAAGATTAGCAACACTTGATAATGAAAGTATTTATGAACTTATGAGCATAAAGCGAGGAGAGAAAGTAACGCTTAGTGCGACTTTGCTTTTTAGTCCATATCCACAGGCATATTTTCCACAATTGTGTATTACGGCAATTGTAATTCCTGGGAGAACAATAGGAAGTCTTGGCGACATGGGGGAAAGATTCTCGGATAAACAGAGAATAGAAGGAACAATTCCGGAAATGTTGGATGAGGCATTATTATTTGTGAAACGAAATATGCGGACAAAGACAATTATAAGTCCGACAACCGGACGAAGAACTGACAGAACAGACTATCCAATAACAGCGGTTAGAGAAGCTATTATAAATGCATTAGTACATCGTGATTATAGTATTCATACAGAAGGAATGCCGATTCAACTTATAATGTTTGAAGACAGGATTGAAATACATAATCCAGGTGGATTATATGGAAGAATCACTATTGACCAATTAGGAAAAATTCAACCGGATACAAGAAATCCGCTACTTGCATCGGCACTTGAAACATTGGGAATAACAGAAAACAGGTATTCGGGAATTCCAACAATCCGGATGGAAATGGAGAAATATAACTTAAGACAGCCAGAATTCTTGGATGAAAGAGGAAGTTTTATTGTAAAACTATATAAAGAATCAAAGAATGATTATGAAGATATGTCAAATGATGAAGAAACAAATAATTTAATAGTATTTTGTAAAACACCGCGTACAAGAAAGGAAATTTGTGATTATCTGGGTTTAAATTCTGTTACTTATGCTATACAGACGTATGTAAATCCATTAGTAGAAGCTGGCGTAATTAAGTTGAGTATTCCAGATAAGCCAAAGAGTCCAAAACAGTTATATTATAGCGTAGAAAGAGAAGAATGAGAGAGGACCAATTCCTGCGGCAGCGTCTGCAGAAAGAAATCCCGATTGAGATTTCACCTGTTTTAAGAGATTTAATAACTGTAGAAATTTTGTTATTAAATTCTCCGCAAACCCTTGAAAATCTTTGTGTGAATCCTCTATTTCGGACAGGAGATAATTTGACAGGAAATTTCAAAGAAGAGTATAATACATATTAAGACATTTTGAATCGGCATGTGTCCGGAAGAAGCTGTCACTGGCAGGTTCTCTGTATTATAAGCAGGTTCGAAATAGACGCTATGGGGGAAAATAATTTGGAAAAAAAACTGACAATAAATGATATAGCCCAGATGTCCGGTGTGGCAAAAAGTACTGTATCAAGATATCTGAACGGGGGAAGCGTCAAAGATGCAACGGCCCAGAAGATAAAAAAAATCATCGAAGAAAATAATTATGAGCCGAATCTGTTTGCAAGGCTGAATGCAAAAGAGAGCCGGATCATAGGACTTACGGTACCTGGATTTAACTCGGTAACAACACCGAGACTTGTAGAAGTAATCGTTGCCTATCTTAAGAAAAATGATTATACACCTCTTATCATGCATACGGAAAATGATATCGAAGAAGAAATACGCTGTATCGAACGGCTGAAGAATATGAATGTAGATGGAATTATGGTTCTTGCGACGGGAAGCACAAAAGAATACGAAGAAGCAGTAAAGAAGTTAAAAATTCCAATCCTGTTTCTTGGACAACGCTTCCCGGGAGAGAATTCTGTCATTAATGATGATTACAATGCAGGATATGCGGTGGGTAATTATATCGGACAACGTAAGTTCAAGGAGATTTATATGCTCTGGGTACCTGAAGATGACCCGGCAGTAGGAGGAGAACGACGCCATGGAGTGATCGATGGACTTATGTCCTGTGAGAAAAAGCCAAAAGAAGTCATAGAGACAACGTTCTTTTATGAAAATGCAATTGAAAATGTACAGAAATTTGTAGATCATATGAAGACACCGGCGGCAGTCGTATGCGCAACAGACCGTATCGCATTTGGCGTGTACAAAGTAATGTCAGAGAAAGGTATACGGATACCGGAAGAAGTATCCGTGGTAGGATTTGGCGATTACGAAGCAGGAGAACTGTTACAGCCGCCACTTACGACGGTAAAATTTGACTGGAAGAACTGGGGGGAGATCAGTGCTGAGTCGATGATCCAGATGATTTTAGGAAAGCCGGTAAGCCCGCTTCAGGTCAACCCGTATGAAATTATAGAAAGAAAAAGTGTAAAAGAGAACTGAGAATCAGGCAGATCTGTCAATTTGACAGACCTGCTTTTGTGCAATATAGACAAATTTAGATATCAATTTTTGGAACCGTTTCCAAAAATGAAATTGCAGTGACGTTTTGTGTTGACATACAAAAGCTGATGTATATAATAAAAACATGGGAACGGAACCGGTTCCAAAACAAAACAATACAAGGAGAAGAGAAATGGGAAAGAACAATGAGTATCTGGAAATATCAAAACAGATCGTAGCCAATATTGGTGGAATGGATAATATCCAGGGAACAGCACACTGTGCAACCAGACTCAGGATCGTATTGAAAGATAATGATCTTGCAGATATTGAAAAACTGGAAGATATCGACAAAGTAAAAGGTGCGTTCATAGCAGGTAATCAGTTACAGCTGATCCTGGGAGCTGGAACAGTGAATGATGTATATGAGGTATTTGCCGAGTATACGAATACACAGAATATGTCACTGGGAGATCTGAAGGAAGAAAGTGCGAAGAGGCAGAATCCACTTCAGGCAGTGATCAAAGCGTTATCTGATGTATTTATCGGAATCATGCCGGCACTTCTTGCAGCAGCCCTTCTGATGGGAATTACAAGCGTCCTTGGCGGACTTGAAGTAGTAAAGACACATGATACCTTATATGCGATCAACCGGCTGGTAAGTCTTGCGTCTACAGGTATCTTTGCAATCCTTCCAATGGCAGTATGCTATTCAGCCGTAAAAAGATTTGGCGGGAATCCGGTTCTTGGTATGGTAATCGGAGCAATCATGTTAGACAGTTCTCTTGCCAATGCTTACCAGGCTGCACAGGGAACCGTTGATGTAGAAGTTATCCGTCTGTTCGGACTGAAGATTGAGATGGTAGGATTCCAGGGAGGAATCATCATCGCGCTTATGATGGGATTTGTAGTTGCAAAACTGGATAAATTCTTCAATAAGGTAATTCCGGATGTAATCAAGCTTCTGGTTGCACCAATGCTGACAGTATTTATCTCTACGGTATTACTTTTTACACTTGTAGGTCCGGCAGGACGAATTCTTTCTAATGGAATCACAGACGGACTGATGTGGAGTACAGAACATCTGGGAGCATTCGGGTATGCGTTATTTGCCGGAGTTCAGCAGATCGTAGTTATCACAGGTCTTCATCACATTATCGGTGCGGTAGAAGCACAGCTTATTGCATCGACAGGAACAAACTTTTTAAATCCACTGATGTCTGTAGCTTTATTTGGACAAAGTGGTGCGGTACTTGGTTATCTTTCCCTGAACTGGAAGAACTTAAAAGCCAGAGAGCTTTGTATTCCAAGTTTCTGCTCGACATTATTTGGTATCAGTGAACCGGCAATCTTCGGAGTAAACTTACGTTACAAGTTTCCACTGATCGGTGGATGTATCGGTGGTGCAGTTGCAGGTGCATATGTATACTATTCAAAGCTTACTGCTCTTGGATTCGGTACAACTGCACTTCCTGGAATGGCAATTGCTAATCCGGCACATCACGGGTACATTAACTACATCATTGCACATGCAATCGCGATTACGATTGGATTTGTATGTACAGTCATCTTTGGAAAAATGTGGTCAGCACCGGATAAGAATAAAAATGACAAAAAGAACGATACAAAAGAAAATGATACAACAAAGGCAGTTATTACAGAAGAGCCTGGTGCAGTCTATGCAGCAGCAGAGGGAACAGTAAAAGATATCGAAGCATCGACAGATCCGACATTTGCAAACAAGGTACTTGGAGACGGTGTCGTTATCTTTCCGGAAGACGGAACCGTTATGGCACCATGTAAGGCAACCGTATCACTCGTATATCCAACCGGACATGCAATCGGACTTACAACTGCAGATGGAGCAGAGATCCTGATTCACTGCGGGGTAGATACCGTCAATATGAACGGTGAAGGATTTGAGACACTTGTAAAAGAAGGACAGGAAGTAACAGCAGAAGAAGCACTTATCAGATTTGACATCGACCTGGTGAAGAAGCATGGATACTCTCCGGAGATTCTTGTTATCTTCACAGAGCTTCCGGAAGGAAAGACCATCAAAACAGAAGAAAAACATATTGCAAAAAATGATAAGATGGCTGAAATCGTGTAAGGATAAGGTGGACAGGAACAGATGAACAAAGAGACATATTTAACAGAATATCCGAAGCATGAAAGTATGAGGGAGAATGTAAAAAAAGATAAAAACAGACTTCACTTTCATATGATGCCGCCGACAGGCTGGATGAATGATCCGAATGGTCTGTGTGAATTTCAGGGTGTGAATCATATTTATTTCCAATATACACCATTTCTTGCCGGATGGGGAACGAAGCTTTGGGGACATTACACAACAAAGGATTGGATTCATTATAAAGAAGAAGAGCCGTTCCTTTATCCGGACGAAGAATGGGACAGAGACGGTGTATATAGCGGATCAGCCTATACCTGTGAAGATGGAATTCACTATTTTTACACAGGAAATGTAAAACTCTGGGATAAAGATTATGATTATATCATGAATGGACGGGAACAGAATACGATTCACGTATTCAGTCCGGATGGAAAGAATATTGCATACAAGAAGCTTGTAATGACCAATGATGATTATCCGGTGAATATGTCCAAGCATGTCAGAGATCCAAAAATCTATAAAAAAGACGGCCGTTATTATATGATCCAGGGAGGCCGTGATGCGGAATCTGATGGCTGTGCACTTTTGTTTTGTTCCGACGATCTGGAACACTGGAAATGGTACGATACGGTGCGGACAGCAAAGCCATTTGGTTATATGTGGGAATGCCCGGATCTGTTCGAGATTGACGGCCAGCAGATTATGACATGCTGTCCACAGGGAGTAGATCAGAAGGGATATGATTACCAGAATGTGTACCAGTGTGGATATTTTCCGGTAGAGTTTGACCTGAAGAACAAATCATACAGCTTTGGAAAATTTCAGGAATTTGACAAAGGATTTGACATCTATGCGACACAGACATTTGCAGATGAAGCGGGTAGAAGAATCCTGATTGGCTGGATGGGGATTCCGGATGCAGATTATGATAATGATGCAACGGTTGCATATGACTGGATCCATGCACTTACCATGCCAAGAGAACTGGAATGGAAAGATGGAAAGATCTTACAGCATCCATTAAAGGAGATGAAAGATCTGCGTAAAAATGCATTTACCTGCGAGCTGGAAGCATTTACAAAGTGGGCGCCTGCGGACTGCTGTTTTGAACTGAGACTTGACGTGGAAGAAGCAAAAAATCTGGAGCTTAAGCTTCGTGAAGATGTTACAATAAGCTGGAAGGACGGGCTTTTTACCTTATCGATGGGAGAAAGCGGACGTGGAAGAAAGCAGCGCTTTGCTAAGGTGGAAGAGCTTTCGGATATTACCATCTTTTCGGATACATCAGCCATTGAGATATTCATTAATAACGGGGAAACAGTTCTGACAACAAGAGTATATAGTGAACATCTTGAACAGAAAGTAGAGCTTGTATCCAGAGAGGTAAAGGGAAGCGTTCATGGATATGAACTTGGATCATTCGAGGTTGAATATAAAAAATAGATTCCGGACTGCATAAGATATAACAGGTGAATATACGGAAAAGAAAATAAAAATGTGGACAGGTTCCTGAAAAAAGAGGTGCCAGTCCACATTTTTTATACCATAGTATGCAAGAGATGCTGTCAGTGGCAAGTTTTATGTATTGCCATGCATTTGTAAGAAGTAGCAGGTGGCAAGTTTTTTGTATCTGACTTTGTACTAGCATATTAGCAAAGAGAAAATTGCAAAATGTATAAAACAGAGAGCCCCGGAATAATCACAAGAATCATCCCAGGGATAATTACAGTAAGTTCAAGTGTCGGGCGAAGAATATTGTTCATTATATATGCCCCCTTTCAAATAAGAAATATATAAAAGCTTTCTCTCATGTGTTTATTTTAACATAAAATAGATAGACAAACTACGGGGCGGATTTACAATTCGTGCTATTTTTTGACTATTCGTGACAGAGCGATTGAAAACGAGAAGTGTTTTTTTATAATAAAAGCAGTAGATGACAAAGGCTGGAAAAAGGAGGAAAGTATAAATGAAAGGAAGAAAAATACTATTAGCGTTTATTATATCTGCAGTTACGCTCACATCGGGATGTGCAAATGGTACACCAAAGACAGAGGAGGCAAAATCAGAGCAGAAGACAACAGAAGAAAATGCAGTTGTTCCAATTAAGCCGATTACGGAAAAAGCAATTGATGATAATCCATATATGGCAAAGAGTGATGCCAATGTTCATCAGGACTGTTATAATTCAGATACGACAGATGAAGTATTACCGGTTGATATTTATCCGGAGATTAATGTTTCTTATGAAAAAGTAAATCCAAATGCATCTCCGGCGGTATTTTTTGATACATATGGACATGCTGTTGTTCCATTTCAAGGAGGACTGGCTATCCGTGATATTAATGCGGATGAAACACAGACAGAAGGTTATTTTTCACCGGCAAAGCATGATGGCGGAGGATATGTGATACAAAGCTCATATTCATTTGTAGATGAGAGCAATCGCCTGGTATGTCCGACAAGCAACAACCACGTGCTTATGTTGAAAGCAACAGATGATGCGGGAAATGTCCTTCCGGAATTTGAAAAAGTGCTGGATATTGATATTAAAGCAGCGGCAGAAGAAATTACAGGGAAAACATTGGATCAGAACTTATTATCTGTAGTTTTTGACTATGAAGGAAATTTATGGTTTGCTACAGGCGGTTTCCGTATTTATCCGGAACGTAAACAGCAAGGTGCAATGGGATACATTTCAAGGGCAGCAATTGATGCCATCTTAAAGGGAGAACATGTTGATCTGAAAGAATCTACATTTGTATATGAATTGGAGCCTGGCGAAGGTGCAGAGAATGGAATTGCATCGTCAAAGGAAGGTGCAGTTATATTAACGAATCAAAATTGTTATTTATTAAATGCAAAAGATGGTGTACAGGTGCAGTGGTGTACCCCATATGAAAGCGTGGGAGCGAAAGACAGCAAAGAGGGAGATGAAATTACAGGCGGAGGTCTTGCCTGGGGAGGTGGATGTTCACCATCTCTGACAAGCAAATTAGTTATGTTTACAGATAATCAGGATCCGGTAAATCTGTTGGCATTAGATATGAAGACCGGGAAAATAGTGGCAAGCATGCCGGTAATCGATGAGCTTCCGGAAAATATGCAGGTGTCGGTAGAAAATTCAGCAATGGTATATGATAACGGAGAAGGTACAGTCAGCACAATCGTATGTAACTGGTTTGGAGCCGGAAGTGCTAAACTTGCGGACGCAGACAACGATTCTTCTATACAGACCTATGAAAATATTTACGATGTAAACTGGTTGAAGAAGGGAAATAAGATGGTTGTGCCGGGAGTAGAGCGTGTCGATACCATTAAGACAAAGGACGGATACGAAATGAAGAGTATCTGGTGCAGAAACGATATCCATGATACATCTATGATGAAGCTTTCTACAGCGACAGGTTATATCTATGGTTATGTTCAGGATCTGGAAAGTGGCATGTGGCAATTCATCATGTTAGATTTTGAAACAGGAGAAACAGCATTTACAATGGATGTCTCAGATAAACCGGGATACAACAATATGGCAATCGGCATGTATGCAGGAAATAGTGGAAATACATTATATTGCCCGACAGGATATCTGGAGCTCTTAAGATTGCAGGACAGATTTGTTTATCTGCCGGAGATGCCTTATCGAAAAGTAGATTTAGACAAGGCAAAGAGAAATGTACTAACACAAGAAGAATTTACAGAAGCCGGCGGGAAAGGAAATGTTGCAGGCTGGCTGAATACGATTACAGTAGAAAATGTACATCCAAATACTACTGTGGCAATACGAATGAAAGGAATTGCGGGAAAAGCAGATACATTTACATTATATGCATATGATAAAGAGAATAAATTAAAAGAAGTTCCTGCAGAGTTATGGCATATTCAGGAAGAAGATGGAACATTGCCGGATAAACTTACAGAGGATACATTATATGAAGTGCATGTTATGGTAGAAGATGGAGGAGAATTTGATCTTAGTGATACAGAAAAAGAAATTAAGATAGCAGTTATTCTCGGAAATAAATGATTTGTTTTTAAGGAAATCACCTGAGTTGTATATCACAAGGCTCCGTTCTAAAAAAGAATGGAGCTTTTTAAAACTAATGCAAAGCAAACACCCCAAAAATTTAACGAAAGTTAGCAAGAATTCTCCTTCCTCTATAGGTGGGAGATGAATTGCAGAAAAAGAAGATAGAACACTTGTTCTGTAATGCGAAGTGTGGTATACTATAATCAGTCGAAAGGATAGAAAGGACTGACTATATGGACAAAATGGATCATAATGCACATTCAGTATATTTGA
>ENA-ORTG01002415-ORTG01002415.1-human-gut-metagenome-genome-assembly--contig:-NODE-2415-length-14920-cov-13.236529_pt1 | contig 14920 bp, 9 predicted proteins | sample MGYA00241906_ERZ509176 | MGnify/ENA primary metagenome ERZ509176 (study PRJEB26280, sample SAMEA2338811) | human gut metagenome | biome: human gut; feature: human-associated habitat; material: faeces...
GTAAACTTAAAAACCGTATTACCATGATGTTACGTAAAAGATCGTCGCGGTGGGCAGGAGCCAAGGTGCTCTTTCTGTTGCCGTTGACGGGGCTTGCCCTCGGGGCGTTCGCCCGCACCGCCTATGTTTTTCCTGATGACAAAGGTAAAAAAGAAAATGTTTCGATCCGCATCGAAGGGACGAATTTTTACTCTTCGGACGGAAAATCCGGCAAGCCGCTTTTCGTAGTCGACGGCCTCGAAGCGGAGTCGATAGAGTCGCTGTCGCCCGACCGGATCGCTTCCATAACGGTGCTCAAGGACGCTTCGGCAGAGGCCCTATACGGCGAGAAAGGCAAGAACGGCGTAGTGGTCGTTTCGACGAAGGATGCCGCCAGCGGTGCGCAGGATTATTCGGTCGACATCGAGGACGGCTCTGCCAAGGTCGTGGTGCGTGGTTCCGGGAAGATGTCGGATGTCAGAGTGATCGGCAGCTCGACGGTGCCCCGGGATAAGGCCGAGATGGACGCCGGTGCGAAAACCCATGGCAGTGTCGTGTCCGTTACCGGCAGCGACGGGAAGAAGACTGTCGTCAGCCAGAGCCGGGTGACCGTCACCGACGACGGCGGCGTGACCGTCATAAAGGCGCAACCGGACGCGGTGCAGGTTGACGGATTGTCGCCGAGGCACGCGACCCAGGCTGCGGAAGCCGGGCTCAAAGCCGCAGAGGAAGGGATGAAGGCCGCCCGTGCCGGACTGGAGGCTGCCCGCGAATATATGTCGGGCGAGGAGTGGAAAAAGGCACAGGCCGAACTCGACAGGGCACAGAAAGAGCTCTCTTCGGCCCGCAAGCTGTCTGCCGCGCAACTCGCAGCCGTCCGCGAGCAGGAGGAGGCCGTGCGCAAGTATATGGCCAGCGACGAGTGGAAAGAGGCGCAGAAGCAGATTCAGCAGGCGCAGGAGCATTTGGCCGACCCCCGGGTACAGGCGGCCCTGGCGAAAGCTGCCGAGGCCGGGTCGACGGCAGCCGGCGTCGAGGCCCGTCGCAAGGTCGCCGAACATATGGGACAGACTGAGGATGCCGGTACGCTGAAGAGCAGCACGATCGTGATCCGCGGATCGGGCAAGGCGCCGTTTGAAAAGGGAAAGGAACCTCTTCTCGTGATCGACGGCAAGGTGTATAAGGATACCAAGAAACTGGAGGGGCTTGATCCCGGCCGGATCGAGAACATATCCGTACTCAAAGATGCCTCGGCGGTCGAGAAATACGGCAGGAAAGCCCGCAACGGCGTTATCGAGATTACGACCAGGAAAAAATAAGCAGGCCATAAGTATAAAAAGTTCGTGCCCGGGACGGTTCTGCCGCCCCGGGTTTTTTCGTCGGCCATGCGATACGGGCGTGAAACTTGCAGAATTAGGAGGGAAAAAGTTATCTTTGCATGTAAAATACAAAACAGAAGCTATGAAACGCCTGCTATTTTTTCTTACGGTCGCAACGCTCGTTTCATGCGGCCGGACATTCGAGCAGCGCACGGCCAAATATGCTGAGGTCGGATCCGTGAACGATAACCGTGCTGCGGTGCTCGATATTAACGAGGGGGTCGGCCGTTGGGGGTATGTCGACGGGACGGGACGGCTGGTCATCGAATGCCGTTATGCCGATGCCCGGAGTTTCGACGACGGACTGGCCGCCGTGCAGGAGCCCGAAGGGCTGTGGGGCTATATAGATACCGCAGGCCGGGCGGTCGTGGCTCCGCAATTTACGGTGGCCGGGGCGTTCGACGACGGCATGGCTTGGGTACAGGTCGGCGAGCTCTGGGGACGTATCGACAAAACGGGGAAAACCATCATCCCCTGCCTTTATTCCGAGATCGGCGAACCCGACGAACGGGGCTGGATGCGTGCCCTGCGCGACGGTAAATGGGGCATCCTGCGCCAAGACGGCGAGGTGATAGTCCCCTGTGCCTATAACCTGATCGGCGAGCCGAATGCCTACGGGCTGATCCCCGTGACGAGCGACGGCAAACATGGCTTCCTCGGTGCCGACGGGCGTGAGGTGCTGCCTTGTTTCTTCTCTTATATTTCCGATTTCAAGGATGGCTATGCCCGGACGAACTACGGCGGCAGCATGGTGCTGCGCGACGAGCCCTACGGCGGCCAGTGGGGACTTATCGACACGCTGGGGCACGAGACGATCCCGTGCCGCTATTACTACCTCGACACCCCGGGCGAGGGGCTCGCGGCGTTCAGGCTGGAGCAGTTCGGCAATTACGGGTATGTCGATGTCAAGGGGAATGTGGCTATTTCACCCCGTTTCTCCGTGGCGCGGCCCTTCTCGGGCGGGGTGGCCGTGGTGAGCTACAACAATGTCAATTTCGGGCTCGTCGACCGCAACGGCGGTGAAGTCAGCTCGTTCCGCTATAAACGCATCGGCAGGTTCAACGACGGGCTGGCGCCTTTCAATACCGACCTCTACGGCATGAATTTCCATGGTATGGAGCCCCGTTGCGGCTATATCGACACCGAGGGGCGCGAAGTGATCCCCGCCAAGTGGGACGATGCCGCCGAGTTCAGCGAGATGCGTGCCGCCGTGATGCGCTTCGGTACCAATGCCGAAGATTTCTACGATGCCCGCTGGGGCTATATCGCCACGAACGGCCAGCTGGTCGTGCCGCTCAAGTACCACGAGGCCTATCCGTTCAGCTGCGGGCTGGCGCGTGTCTTCATCAAGGGACTCGGGTACGGGTATATCGACCGGCAGGGGAACGAAGTCGTTCCCTGCAAGTACCAGGAGGCCGAAGATTTCCACGATTTCAGAGCAAAGGTCAAACAATACGACCGGGTGCTGACGATCGACGAGACAGGGCAGATCGTCGAGCAATGACGCTCCCCGGGCGGGAAATGGCGAAAACGGGGGCCGTGGCCTCCGTTTTTTCATGCCTGCGGCTTTCGCTTGCGGGCCTGTTGCGGCGCGTTGCGCTTACTTGAACCCTACGATCTCAGGGCGGGTGGGGCGGTAGCGGTACTGTTCGACGCGCGTGGCGTTCGACAGGCGGAAATATTCGCTCTCGACCAGCCCGCGTTTGCCGAAGGCGATTCCCAGGCGGATCTGCACCGTGTTGAATACGAGCCGCTCGTTCCTGAGCCGTACACCCAGCCCGAACGAGGTGAAAAAATCGTTTTTGAAAATGTTAGGCGAATAGCCGATCAGTCCGAAGTCTGCGAACCCGAATACCGCGATGCGGAACCCGAGGGGTTGGTAGGGGGTGAAGACCACCGTTTCCGTGTTGAGGATCATGCGGTTGGTGCCGGTGACGTACTCTTTGAGCGCCTGCAACCCGTTGTCGCGGGTGAAGCGGACCATTTCGTCGCTGCCTTCGCCCCGGTTCCAGCCCTGCGTGTAGTTGAAGGCCAGGAACTGGCGGATGCGGCTGCGCCGGAACAGAAACAGGTTCGAGAACCATTTCAGGTCTACGTCGACGGCACTGTGGCGCCACATGCCGCTTTTGAGGTCGATGTAGCTTCCCAGCGTGAAGCCGCCCATGATATAGCCTATCCCCCGGAAGCCGCCGGTCTGGTAGGACATGCCGAGGTACATCTCGTCGTTGAACTCGCCCCACGAATAGCCGCTCACCAGCTCGGCTTTGTAACCCGTCGCCAGATACTCGCGGGTACCGAATCCGTAGACCATGTTGGCCGTGTAGAATTTTTCCCGGTAGAGGCCGCCGCCGAAGAGCATGGCGTCGTGGTCGTGCAGCGCGGGGTTGTAGTCGGCCGTGACGGGCGGGCGGCGGCTGAACCGGGCATAGCTGTAACGGCCCGTCAGGAAGACGCTCGATTTGATGGAGCGGATGTAATGCGACTTGCCGCCCCATACGTCGAGGTTGCGGACTTTCACCAGCAGCGAGGTGTCGAGGTCTACCATGTAGCGTTTCGATTTTATGTCGCTGTACGTGAGGCCGATCTCGTAGTCCGTCGGCCGGATGAACTCCTTGCGCAGCCCGAGGTTCAGTTCCGAGTTATAGAAGTCGCGGCCGGCCGAGAAGTCGGCCGTGTAGAATGTCCCCAGCACGTTGGGGATTTTGTATTCCACGATGTTGCCGCCGTAGGAGAAATCCCTGCGGCTGAAATTGGTCTTGAATTTCAGGGTGTTGCCCGTGCCGAAAATGTTGGCGTCCGAAAGCCCGACCATGGTGCGCCCCTCGCCGTGTATGCCAGCGTCGACGCTGATCGTCCAGCTGTCGCGCGTGCGGATGACCATGTTCACGCGCGTCGAATCGAGCGAGTCGGGTACGACGATCACCTCGGTATCGGAGATGTAGGGGCGCGAACGCAGCAGCTGCTTGTTGCGCACGACCAGCTGGGGATCGAACTTGTCGCCCGGCTTGAACAGCAGGTCGCGCCGGATAACCCGTTCGCGGGTCAGCATGTGGGTCTTGTTGCCTGCGCGCTCGAACCAGTTGCCGCATGAGTCGAACGGCATCATGCGCTCGATGGTGATGTCGCCTACGGTTTTCCCGGCGTAAGGTTCCAGCAGCCTGCTTTCGTCCAATACGCGCCCGTTCATCGTCGTATCGAGTACGGGTTTGACGAAGAGCATCCTGTAAAGCATGCGCGGAACTGCGCGGCGGTTGGTTTTGGATTGTATGCTGTCGTAAAGGCGCTGGTTGCGCTCCGAGGTCGGCGTGTTCAGGCTGTCGGGGGAGAATCCGCCGGGGGAAACCCTGTCCGGCGCCCGCATGCCGGGATTGACCGTGCGGGCGAAACAGACGCTTTGCGCAGCGAGGAGGGTCAGCACGAGTATGCAAATCCGGCGATACATATCGTCAAAGATAACGTATTTTTTGATGAAAAAGTGCGCCTGAACCTGCTAAAATACAGTTTCTGGCCCGCAGGAGTTACCCTTGGCAAAAAACGGGAGGTGCCGGGTGCCGGTCTGCCCTGCCGTTGAGACTGACAATGCACCTGTTAAGGCAGCTGTCATTGCGGCTGTTGTGAAGACTGTCGATCCAGCAGCCGTTGCGGCTGACATAGCGGCTGCCTGTCGGCGGGCATGTGCCGGGACAGACGGCCGGGCCCGAATAAAAAAGACGACCCCGAAAGTCGTCTTTTTTCTGTCATATCCGGATTGCAGGTTTACCTGCGCCCCTCTTTGGCTTCGATGCACTCGGTAGCATGCGGCACTTTCATCAGCCGCTCCTTGGGGATGAGCTTGCCGGTCGTCTTGCAGATGCCGTAGGTCTTATTTTCGATGCGCACGAGGGCCATCTCCAGGTTCCGTATGAATTTCATCTGGTGTGCCGCCAGACGTCCGCTCTCCTCTTTCGAGAGGGTCGCTGCGCCCTCTTCGAGGACTTTGAACGTCGGGGAGGTATCCTCCGTGTCGTTATCGGCCGTGTGGGTGATAGTGGCGCGCAGCAGCTCATAGTCCGCGCGCGCATTCTCAAGCTTTTTCAGGATGAGCTGCTTGAACTCCTCGAGTTCGGCGTCGCTGTATCTGGTTCTTTCGTCTGCCATAGTCGTCTTCTCCTTGTTGGTTTTATGTAAAATTAAACAATTTTTCCGTAAACACCAAATTTTATATCGTTATATACGATATCGTCCGGACGCACCCTTTATATCGTTCTCAGCAAGACGCATTTGCCGTTCCCGAAGCGGTTTTGCCGCCTTCGTCCGCCCGTCAGATGCGTGTTACGGCGATCCGGATCGGCTCGTCGTCGACATCCGAATCCACGACCACGCCTCCCTCGGGCTGTGCGGCCGCCTTCACCTCGACGGCGAGCGTCTGCGATGCGATATATCCGGCATATTTGGCGATCGCGCCGGCCACGAACTCCTTCTGTTCGATCTCGACGCGGATCTTGTCCGTCACCTCGAATCCCGAGTCCTTACGGATATTTTGGATGCGGTTTATCAACTCGCGTGCCACGCCTTCCGCCCGGAGCTCTTCCGTCAGCGTAATGTCCAGCGCTACGGTAAGTTTGCCTTCCGATGCCACCAGCCATCCCGGCATGTCCTCCGAGGTGATCTCGAAATCGGCCGGGGTTACGGTGATTTTTTCAGCCCCCAGGTCGAGTACGGTCTGGGCTGCGGCTTCGATCTGGGCGATACGCTCCTGCGAGAACTCCGCGGTCATGGCGGCGATCTGCTTCATGTATTTGCCGTAGCGCGGGCCCAGCGTCTTGAAGTTGGGCTTGATGCGCTTGGTGATGATGCCCGTAGTGTCTTCGATCAGTTCGACCTCTTTGACGTTCACCTCGTTCATGATGAGGTTCTTTACGGCCGAGATATGCTGTGCCATGGCCGGGTCGAGCACCGGGATGAGGATTTTGGTGAGCGGCTGGCGCACCTTGATCGACACTTTGCGGCGCAGGGCGAGCACCATTGACGATACGCGCTGTGCCAGGGACATCATCTCTTCCAGGTCGGTGTCGATCAGCTTTTCGTCGGCCTTCGGAAAAGTCGAGAGGTGTACCGACTCGTCCGCGTGGCGGCCGCTGACGGCATTCAGGTCGCGGAAGATACGGTCGGTGATGAAAGGTGCGAACGGTGCCGCGAGCATCGAAACGGTCTCCAGGCAGGTGTAGAGCGTCTGGTAGGCCGCCAGTTTGTCGTCGTTCATACCGCCGCCCCAGAAACGCTTGCGGTTCAGGCGCACGTACCAGTTCGAGAGGTTTTCTCCCACGAACTCCTGGATGGCGCGTGCCGCCGGGGTCGGGTCGTAATCCTCGAGCGAGCGGGTTACTTCCTTGACGAGCGTATTGAGCAACGAAATGATCCAGCGGTCGATCTCCGGGCGCTTTTCGACGGGAACTTCCGGCTCCTTGCCCGTAAATCCGTCCACATTGGCGTAGAGCGCGAAGAACGAGTAGGTGTTATAGAGCGTCCCGAAGAACTTGCGGCGTACTTCGTCCACGCCGTCCCGGTCGAATTTGAGGTTGTCCCACGGCTGCGAGTTGGAGATCATATACCAGCGCGTGGCGTCGGCCCCGTAGGTTGCGAGAACCTCGAACGGGTCGACGCCGTTGCCCAGGCGCTTCGACATCTTGTTGCCGTTTTTGTCCAGCACCAGCCCGTTCGAAATAATGTTTTTAAAGGCTACCGAGTCGAAGAGCATCGAGGCGATGGCATGCAGCGTGAAGAACCAGCCGCGCGTCTGGTCGACGCCCTCGGCGATGAAATCGGCCGGGTAGACCGACTTGAAATAGTCGCCGCCGTTCTCGAACGGATAGTGCAGCTGCGCGTACGGCATGGCACCCGAGTCGAACCACACGTCGATCAGGTCGCTTTCGCGCTTCATCGGCTCGCCTTTCGACGACACGAGTACGATATTGTCCACATAGGGGCGGTGCAGGTCGATATTGCGGGTCGAGTAGTTCTCCTTCGACATGTCGCCGACCTTGAAATTCTTGTAGGGGTTCTCCTTCATGAAGCCCGCGGCGATCGACTTTTCGATCTCATCCATCAGCTCCCTGATCGAACCGATGCACTTCAGTTCCGAATAATCCTCCGTAGCCCATACCGGCAGCGGTGTGCCCCAGAAGCGCGAGCGCGAAAGGTTCCAGTCCACCAGCCCTTCGAGCCATTTGCCGAAACGGCCTGTCCCGGTCGATTCGGGTTTCCATCGGATCGTCTTGTTCAGCTCGATCATCCGCTCGCGCAGCGCCGTGGTGCGGATGAACCACGAATCGAGCGGGTAGTAGAGCACCGGCTTGTCCGTACGCCAGCAGTGGGGGTAGGAGTGGGTATGCTTTTCGATCTTGAATGCCTTGTTCTGGGCTTTCAGCATCACGGCCAGGTCGATGTCGAGCGTTGTCTCGACATCGCAGGCGATCTCCGGGTCGTAGGCGTTCTTGACGTAGCGGCCCGCATACTCCTTGTATTTTTCGACGTCGATGTTGTTTTTTACGAATTCCGGGTCGAGGTCTTCGAGTACGAAGAACTTGCCCTGCTTGTCGACCATCGGCTGGTTTTTGCCGGCTTTGTCGACCATGAACAGCGGGGCGATGCCTGCGGCCTTGGCCACACGGTCGTCGTCGGCGCCGAACGTCGGTGCGATGTGCACGATGCCCGTACCGTCCGATGTGGTCACGTAGTCGCCCACGATCACGCGGAACGCGTCGCCCGTCGGCTTTACCCAGGGGATCAGCTGCTCGTAACGGATCCCCTCCAGTTCGGGCCCCATCCAGCTTTCGCCCGTGATCTGGTAGCTTCCCTCAATCTTCTTGGTGAAGTACGATGCGACGAGGTCCTTGGCGAGGATGACCGTCTGGGGTTCGTCGGTATAGGGGTTGCGGCATTTGACCTTCACGTATTCGATCGCGGGGCCTACGGCCAGCGCGGTGTTCGAAGGCAAGGTCCACGGCGTGGTCGTCCACGCCAGGAAATAGAGCGGCCCTTCGGCGTCGCCGAAGAGCTTTTCGCTTTTCGCGTCGCGGATGATCCTGAACTGCGCCGTGCACGTCGTGTCCTTCACGTCGCGGTAGCAGCCCGGCTGGTTCAGCTCGTGCGTCGAAAGCCCCGTGCCCGCAGCCGGCGAGTAGGGCTGGATCGTATAGCCCTTATAGAGCAGCCCCTTGTCGAAAAGCTGTTTGAGCAGCCACCACAGGGTCTCGATGTATTTGTTGTCGTAGGTGATGTACGGATCGTCCATGTTGACCCAGTACCCCATCTTGCGGGTCAGGTCTTCCCATGCCCCCGTGAACTCCATGACGGCCTCGCGGCAGGTGCGGTTGTACTCCTCGATCGAAATCTTCCTGCCGATGTCTTCCTTGGTGATGCCGAGCTTCTTTTCGACGCCCAGCTCCACGGGAAGCCCGTGCGTGTCCCAGCCCGCCTTGCGGTGCACGAGATACCCTTGCTGTGTCTTGTAGCGGCAAAAGACGTCCTTGATCGTGCGGGCCATGACATGGTGGATGCCGGGCATCCCGTTGGCCGACGGGGGGCCTTCGTAGAATACGAACGCGGGGTGCCCCTCGCGCGTGGTGATGCTCTTGTGGAATGTGTCGCGGGCGTCCCATTCGCCGAGCACGTCGGCGGCTATCTGGGCCAGGTCGAGGCCTTTATACTCATTGAATTTCATGGTATATGTGTTTTTTATTTCGTTCGGGGTCGTACGCCGGCATGGCCGGAAGTGCCGGAAAGATTCCTCTTTTTCCGACAACTTGCAAAGATATAAAAAAGATTTGAAAAGCGTGCAAAATTGCACCTATTCCGTCCGTGGCGGCATCTGCCCGGAGCGGGCTATTTTCCGGCCGGGATTTCGACCCAGAAGCACGACCCCGCGCCGACGGCGGAATCGACGCCGATACGGCCGCCGAGCTGTTCGGCGATGTTCTTGCAGATCGGCAGCCCGAGCCCGGTGCCCTGCGTGAAGGTGTCGACCTTGTAGAACCGGTCGAAAATCTTGGCGCGTTCCTCCTCGGGGATGCCGATGCCCGTATCGCGGACGTAGAACCGTACCCATCCGGGGCGTTGCGAGAACCCGATCGTTATCGAACCTTTTGTCGTGAATTTCACGGCATTGCGTACGAAATTGCCGAGTATCTGGTGCAGTCCCTGCTTGTAATCCTCGAGCTGGAGCCGGGGCAGGCTGTCTTCCAGCCGCAGGACGACCCCTTCGGCGACTTGCAGGCGGAATGTCTCGGCCACCTCGCGGCATAAATCGCGGGCGTCGAATTTCGTACGGACGATCTCTATGCGTCCCGATTCGATCCGGGCCAGGTCGAGTACGTCGGAGATGATTTGCAACAACAGGGTGTTATTTACCAGGATCAGGTCGGCGAATTCTTTGCGCTGGTCGGGATCGGCCTCCGTAGCCATCAGTTCCGAAAAGCCTACGATCGCGTTGAGCGGCGTGCGAATTTCGTGGCTCATGTTGGCCAGGAAGGCCGATTTGAGCTTGTTGGACTCTTCGGCGCGCTCCTTGGCGGCGATCAGCTCCTGTTCGGTCTGCTTGAGTGCCGTGATGTCGTAATTGATCCCCAGCATGTCGATGACCTGTTCGCCGGGGCGGTAGTCCCGGCAGATGAGGTGGGTTTTGATCCATGTTTTCCGTCCGTCGTCGTGCTGCACGCGGCAGATGGCCGTTGCCGACTGCACTTCACCCGCGGAGAAGCGGGTCAGCAGGTCGAGCAGGGGCTTGCGGTCTTCGGGGTGGATGTGGCGGTATTTGCCGATCACGTCGACGATCTGCGCCGAGTCGGCCTCCCCGTAGTTGCGCAGCCATACGTTTTGCGCATAGCCCTCTTTGTTGTAGAGGTTGTAGTTGGCATATCCTACCTGGGCATATTCGGAGATGATGCGGAACAGGGCTTCGAACTCCGAAACCCGGTTCTGGATCTTCCGCAACTCGGTGTTGTCGATATTGATGAGCAGGTAGTGGGTGAGTTCGCCCCGGTCGTCGTACAGGCAGCGTATGCGCCCCGTCCAGTCGAAATGCCCCGGGCGCGTGCTTTCGTAGTAGCCGCCGAGTTTTCCGAATTCGTAACGGGCGGTGAAATCCGCACTTTCGCCGTGCTAGATGCGGATTTTCGTCTCCTCCGGGAAATTAGGGTTGTCGAACAGGTTGAGCCCGCGTATTTTGCCCGGATCTTTCACCCCGAACATCTCCAGGTCGCAGGTGTTGATGTCGATGAGCCGTCCCCGGTCGTTGTAGATCTCGATGCCGACGGGGGCGTTCTGGATGATGTTGCGCAGCAGTTTTTCCTGCTCGTCCAGTGCCTTGTGTGCCGTTATGGCGTCGGTGATGTCGAGGATCAGGATCACAATCTCGCTTCCGTCGTTGGGCGTATTGTACAGGAAACTGCGGCAATGGCGCCTGGTTTTTTTTGCGAACCATTCGTCGGTCTTGTAATTGCCGAGGCGGATGTGCGCGAGTTTGTCGATATGGGCATCGACGGGGTGCCCGGTCTCGCGTGCCGTCTTGCCTATATATGCGTCCGGTTCTATCCCCACGATTTGCTGCGCCGCGCGGTTGACCGAGAGAAAAAGGTAGTCGATGGCGCGTCCGTCGCTGTCGTAAAGCAGCCGGATGCGGAAATATCCGATCGGCAGGTGGTCGAGCAGCACGTCCATATGCTTGTTTTCCTTTACGACCGTGTGGTAGTTGTTTTCGAGCGTCAGGATTTCTGCTTCGCGCCGGTCGTGCACGGGGACGCGCTGCATGTAGCCGAAAAGGTGCGTACCCGTTGCGGGGTCGGTCTGCCGTCCGACGAGCTGGGCGTGGAGCCAGACTTCGCCCTCGGGAAGTTCGATCGGGAACGTCCTGTCGAATTTGCTGTCGACCTTGAGCGCCATGAATTCGTTGTGGATCGGCATCCGGTAGTCTTCGCGAACCAGGTGTGTCAGTTGCCCGATCCGGACTTTGTCGCCGTCGAGCCCCAGCAGCTTGGCAATATATTCGGAGACATGCAGTTCGCCGGCCTGGAAATCCGCTTTCCACCAACCCATGTGGGCGGCGTCCAGCATGAGCATCAGGGATTGGAAATTAGGGGTGTCGGGTGTGAACATGGTGCAATGGGATGTCTGGGGATATTTAGAGCGGGCGGATGATACGTGCAGGGTTGCCTGCTGCGACCGAATCCGCGGGGATATCTCGTGTGACGACCGACCCGGCCCCGACGACCGCCCTGTCGCCGATCGTGACGCCCGGGCATACGATCACTCCGCCGCCCAGCCAGCAGTGGTCGCCGATGACGATGGGCTTGCCTGCTTCGAGGGCCGTCCCGCGTGTCGCGGCGTCGAACGGATGGTGCGCCGTGAGCAGCTGCACTTTGGGGCCTATGAGCGTCCCGCAGCCGATGCGTATCGGTGCCAGGTCGAGGAAAACGCAGTCGAAATTGACGAAGGAACCTTCGCCCATGTGGATGTTGTAGCCGTAGTCGCAGTGGAAAGGTTCGCGGATGAACCCGCGGACGTTGGGGCACAATTCCCCGAGTGTGGTGCGGTAGTCGTCGCCGTGGCCGCAGCATTCGACGTTGAGGCGATGCATCAGGCGCGTGGCACGGTCGCGGTCGGCCGTCAGCTCCGCGTCATGCGGGTCGAACCATTCGCCCGCCAGCATCTTCTCCTTCTCGCCTCTCATCGGTACATGCCGGCATTTTTAGTCGAACGACTGCAATTCGATCAGCTTGGCGTAGATGCCGCCCTTGGCGAGCAGTTCGGTGTGGGTGCCCTGCTCGGCCACGCGGCCGTGGTCGACGACGATGATCTTGTCGGCGTTGTGAATCGTCGACAGGCGGTGGGCGATAACCACCGATGTGCGGCCGACGAGCAGCTTGTTGAGGGCATCCTGCACGAGTTTTTCGCTCTCCGTGTCGAGGGCCGAGGTGGCCTCGTCGAGGATCAGTATCTCGGGGTTTTTCAGCACGGCGCGTGCGATCGAAAGCCGCTGGCGCTGGCCTCCCGAGAGTTTGACGCCCCGGTCGCCGATGTTGGTCTGGTAGCCTTCGGGTGCTTCCTGTATGAAGCAGTCGGCATTGGCGATCCGGGCCGCCTCGACGATCTCGTCGTGCGTGGCCCCGGCCTTGCCCATGGCGATGTTGCCTTCGATGGTGTCGTTGAAAAGCACGGTGTCCTGCGATACGACGCTCATGTGTGCGCGCAGGCTCTCCTGCGTGTAGTCGCGGATCGAAACGCCGTCGATGAGGATGTCGCCCGCCGTAACGTCGTAGAAACGCGGGACAAGCTCGCTGAGCGTCGATTTGCCGCCTCCCGACGGTCCCACGAGCGCCACGGTCTCCCCGCGTTTGATGTCGAACGAAATGCCGTCGATCACCTCGCGGCTGCCGTCGTAGGAGAAGTGTATGTCGCGGAATTCGATCTTGTCTTTCAGGCCGTTCAGCTCCAGCGCGCCGGGCTTGTCCTGAATTTCGCTCTGGGCGTCGATGATCGAGAAGATGCGCTCTCCGGCCGCGATGCCCTGATTGATGTTGGCGAACTGGTCGATGAAGGTGCGCACGGGGCGCGTGATCTGCGAGAACATGGCGACGAAGGCGATGAAGCCTTCGGGGCTGAGCGACCCCTTGAATACGAGCGAACCGCCGAATACGAGGATGACGCCCACGGCCGAGATGCCGAGGAATTCGCTCATCGGCGAAGCCAGCTGCTGGCGGCGCGCCATCGAGAGGGTCAGCCGGGCCAGATCGGCGTTCAGGTCGTAGAACTTCTGCTTGATATAATCCACGGCGTTGTAGCTCTTGATGACCTTGATGCCCGAAAGGGACTCGTCGAGCGTCGATACCAGTTCGCCCATGCGCTGCTGGCTCGTGCGGGCCGGGTGGCGCAGGCGTTTGACGATGCTGCCGATGATGAGGGCCACCACGGGCAGAAACAGCACCGAGAAGAGGGCCAGCTCCCACGATATGGCGACCATCATCACCGTGTAGCCGATGATGAGGAACGGCTCGCGGAAAGCCACCTGCAGGGTGTTGGTGATGCAGAACTGCACCACGCCGACGTCGGAGGTGATTTTTGAAATGATGTCGCCCTTGCGCTGGTCGCTGAAAAAGCCGACGTGCATGTCCACCACCTTCGAGAACATCTCGTTGCGCATGCGCTGCAGGGTGCGGGTGCGCATGTTCTCCACCGTCCACGAACCCAGATAGCGGAACAGGTTGCTCAGCAGGCTCACGAAAATGGTCACCACGGCGAGCATGAGCAGTACGTTTTCGGGGTTGTATTCGTTGAACAGATGCGAGTAGGTGAAGTTGAACAAGGCTGTCAGGTATTCCTGATTGAAGGCCAGCGGGGGAAGTTTCTCTACATATACGAACGTGTAGTCGGCGTCGAACATCGTCTTGAGGATCGGCATGATCAGCAGGAACGTGAGCGAGTTGAACAGCGCGTAGAGCAGCGAGTAGAAGAAATAGGGAATTGCGTACTTCTGGATGGGGCGGGCGAAACCCAAGAGCCTCATGTATATTTTAAGCATTACGGGCGGATTATTTGCAGGTTATGTGATAATCGGGACAAAGATAGGAATAATAATGATAAAATCGGACCCTGCGGGTCAAAAGTGCGAAGTTTAGGAGAAATAAGGGCCGAAAAAGGAAAAGAGGCGGGCGTTGCCGCTCACCTCCCTTCCGGTTCATAACCAGTGTCTTCCGATAAATGCGCCTTGTCGTTGGCGGCGGCCACGGCCAGTTGGTCGCAGCGGTTGTTCTCGACCGTATCGGCATGCCCCTTGACCCATACGAACCGCACATTGTGGCGCCGGTATATGCGCAGGAAACGCATCCACAGGTCGGGATTCTTCTTGCCGGCGAACCGTTTCTTCTCCCAGCCGAACACCCAGCCTTTCGTCACGGCGTCCACGACGTATTTCGAGTCGGAATAGACCGTGACGTCCGACCCCTCGAACTTGAGCGCTTCGAGCGCCGCGCAGACGGCCGTTAGCTCCATGCGGTTGTTGGTCGTCAGGCGGAATCCCTGCGAAAGCTCCTTGCGGTGAGGGCCCGAAAGCAGCACCGCGCCGTAACCGCCCGGCCCGGGATTCCCCAAGGCCGAGCCGTCGGTGTATATGGTGATTTGTGCCACGCCGGATTATTTCAGCGCCGCCAGCTGCTCCCTGATGGCCGCGATTTTCGCTTCTGCGTCCGCCTGCTTGGCGCGCTCGTTCATGACCACCTTTTCAGGCGCCGACTGCACGAAGCGCTCGTTCGAGAGCTTCTTCATGACGCTTGCGAGGAATCCCTCGTAGTAGGCGAGACTCTCCGTCAGTTTCCCGATTTCGGCTTCGACGTCGATCTTGCCCGCCATCGGCACGAAATACTGGGTAGTCTTGACGATGAACGCCGCTGCCGCGGGGTCTTTCTCCGTCACGGTTTCGACGGCCGTCAGGTTGGCCATCTTCCGCATCACGGGAGCGTATTCGGCGGGGTAGTTCTCGTCGGCGATCACCTTGAGCGTCAGCGCTTCCTTCTGCGGCAGGTTCTTCTGGT
>ENA-ORTG01002418-ORTG01002418.1-human-gut-metagenome-genome-assembly--contig:-NODE-2418-length-14916-cov-3.220308_pt1 | contig 14916 bp, 14 predicted proteins | sample MGYA00241906_ERZ509176 | MGnify/ENA primary metagenome ERZ509176 (study PRJEB26280, sample SAMEA2338811) | human gut metagenome | biome: human gut; feature: human-associated habitat; material: faeces...
TTTTGCTCGTTTAGGTCAAAAAACGGCAGCTTGCCGCATCTTTAAATCTTCTCCGATGACAATTATTTCTATGGATAAAATTTATCGCAAAAAAGATGTGCCTTGCATTGTGCCGTTAGCTACTGAAAATGGCCTCTTGCCAGTTGATTTGAATTCGCTTGAAGTATCACAACTTGGTGCAGGAATGAAAGCTAATCTACCTGAAACAAATTCAAAAATATTGGGACTTTGCGAAAATGGTGAAATTATCGATGAAAATACACCAGTTGAAAAAGCACCAGAAATTATTTCTGAACCAGCAAAACCAAAAGAGAAATCTCCTACTCAAGTATCTTTATTTGATATGTTCGATGAAGAAAATTAAATTTCATTATTTTTCTTAAATTCTTGTAAAAGTTTATATAAAGCTCGCTTTTCTATTCTTGATACATAAGAACGGGAAATGTCGAGCTTTTTAGCTATTTCAACCTGGGTGAGTTCAGGTGTATCAAATAATCCGAAACGATATGTTAGTATTTCTTTTTCTCGCGGCTCAAGTTTTTCAAAGTATTTCTCTAGTTTATTCAAACGATCTCTTTTCAATAAAATCTCATCAATACTTTTTTCGTCGCTTTCAATAATATCTAAAAGCAAGAGATCTTCTCCATCTTTGTCATAAGCAATAGTGTTTTCTAGACTTGCTTCTTTATCTCGATGTTTATTTTTTCTCAATGTCATTAAAATTTCATTTTCAATACATCTTGAAGCATAAGTTGCAAGTTTTATGTTTTTGTCCGGCTTAAAAGTGTTTATTCCCTTAATCAAACCTATTGTACCTATGGAGATTAAATCTTCCACTCCAACTCCTGTATTGTCGAATTTCTTTGCTATGTACACTACAAGTCTTAGATTATGTTCAATAAGCATAGACTTGGCTTCCTCATCATTGTTTTCTATTAAATTCTTTATGCACTCTCCCTCTTTGTCCGTGCTAAGTGGTGCAGGAAGAATATCATTACCTCCTATATAATGTATTCCACCCTCCCTTTTTATAATCATTCCCTGCAAAAAGGAAAATTTCATTTCATTTGTTTTCATTTCACGATTAATTAACATACCTTACTCCCCTTTTAATATTTTAGGATGCAATATTAACTGATACCGGTTATTTCCACCAAAACTTCCTTTATGGATTCCTATTATGGGCTTTTCCACCGTTCTGCCATTTACAATCATATTGTCTGCCACAAAAGCCCTCATTAGTCCTCTCTCTTTTCCAACAGAATTATAAGGTACAAGCAAAATTTTATCCGGAATCTTTTTCAATTCTTCTGCCTGTATAACTGACACCGGTTTTCCTGTTATGGGTTCCGTAAGACTATTCCCCGTGTCTGCCAGACCTATTACATTAATTCTGTTTCCATCAACCAATAGTGTTACCTGATAAAGAGATGTAATTGATACATCTTTCTGACTTCTTTTAACCAAAACAACTAAAAATATTTCTATAAAAAACACAAGCAAAATAGTTTTTGTTACATTTATACCATCTACCCTGTTTTCCCAGTAGTATGCATTGACAGCACCGCTTAAAATAAAGGTAATTATGTATATAATAATCATGTTTCTTGTCATTGTAACTGCATTGTATTTTCCATATGCAATTAACTCCATAACATAAACTATCACAACATAAGTTAAAACTATTTTTAACGGTTTTGTAAGGTCTTCCCCTATACCTTTTTGAAATATTCCTATACTTTTTTGATATATTTCCATACCTTCCGTAATCATAACTATTGTTGCATATGTTGCCCCAATTATGGCCGATACAATGGTTCTATATATTTTTTTGTTGTTTTTTATAATTATTCCTGTCAAAAAGAGCACAAAAAAATCCATAAGGAAATTAAAGCTGAAATAAACATCTAAATAAATGTCTTGTTCCATTGCTTACTCCTTATGGATTTTATTATAGTTATTCTGTTATAAAAAGTCCGTCGAAGTATGTTTAGAATACTTCAAAATTGTTCGACAGCCTATTACTTTTTCTGTAAAAATTCAGGAATCTTAATAGGTCTTTCTTCAACTGTACCATGAGGTGCTGTTGCTACATTTCTTGTGTAGTCAGTCATTGGTGTTGTTGATGTTTTAGGCTTTGCTACTGTTGATGCAAATGGGCTTGTCTTCATCTTTGTTGAGAATGAAGTCTTTTCTGTAGCAGGTTCACCTATACCTGTAGCCATAACTGTAATAGAACATTCATCAGGATATGTATCCTCATATCTAACACCGAAGATAATATTTGCATCTTCACCTGCAAGTTCCTGTACATAGCTTGCTGCTTCATTAGCTTCAAATAAGCTTACATCACCTGTAATGTTAATGATAACGTTCTTAGCTCCGTTAATTGTTGTTTCAAGAAGTGGAGATGTAACAGCCTGCTGAACTGCTTCTGCTGCCTTCTCGTCACCGCTTGCTTCACCAATACCAATATGAGCGATTCCTGCATCTCTCATTACTGTCTGAACGTCAGCAAAGTCAAGGTTAATCAATGCCGGTACGTTAATTAAGTCTGTAATACCCTGAACTGACTGCTGTAAAACTTCATCAGCCTTCTTTAAAGCTTCCGGCATAGTTGTTCTCTTATCTACGATTTCAAGTAACTTATCATTTGGAATTACAATAAGTGTATCTACGTTTTCTTTTAATCTTTCAATACCTGAAATGGCATTGTTCATACGTGTCTTTGCTTCAAATCTGAAAGGCTTAGTAACAACACCTACTGTAAGAGCTCCCTGTTCCTTAGCAACACGTGCTACTACAGGAGCTGCACCTGTTCCTGTTCCGCCTCCCATACCGCAAGTTACGAATACCATGTCAGCACCCTTTAATAACTGTGCGATTTCTTCTACGTTCTCTTCTGCTGCAGCTTCACCAACTTCAGGCTTAGCTCCTGCTCCAAGACCTTTAGTAATCTTTTCACCAATCTGTAATGTTGATGGTGCTTTACTTCTCTTAAGCACCTGAGCATCTGAGTTAACTGAAATAAATTCAACTCCTCCGATATTCTCATCTATCATTCTATTAACGGCATTATTTCCTGCTCCACCTACACCTACAACTATAATCTTTGCAACTGCTTCACTTTCGTTTGTAGTAATCTCTAACAAGGTTTTATCCTCCTTTGTCCATATTCTTTCTTAATTTATTTTACATATTTTCATACTGAGATATAGTATTACTTATTTACATATAGTAATATAATATAATTCTTTGAGAAAAATATCAACAGTAAATTTTTATTTTTTGTTATTTTTTGTTTTAGTATTTTTAGATTTTGTAGTTTCCTGCTCTTTTTTCAGTGTATAACTTCCATCTGTACTAACCCATTTCATATTAAGTGTTCCCTTATATTTGGAAGCATTCTTATACAAATCATTAAAGTCGCTCAATTTTTTATCAAGATTGTTATTTTTTCCCAATTGAACTTTAAGGTCTTTGATATACATTGTTATTTCGCAATTCCTGTTAATGTCTATTTTCTTAGGCTTTAACTTATATGCATCTAATTCCTTAAACATATTAGTAAGTGCCGGTATGTCACCTTTGTTTCCAGTTTCAAGTACATTGTACATTGAAGCTTTCTTAATATCCAAACCTGTTATTATGGGAATGTCTTTACGGCTGGTATCTTTAGAACTTTTCCATCTTCGTCAACCTGATAGAAGCTATTATATATCTTAATGTATCCTTTTAGTTTCTTTTCGTAAGAAATTATTTTAACTTTCATTGGATTTTGCATTTTTACAGTGTATTCTTCAAACAAGTCAATGTTTTCACTTTTTCCTATTTTGTTTTTTATCCAAAACAAAAGTGTATTATCTATTTTTTTTGCATTAAGATATGCCTTTACTTCTTCTGCCGAATATTGTTGTAAATCAGAAGAATAGCTTACATCTTTTAATGCAAAGCCATAAACACATATGATAGCTATCACCGCTATAATCGGAATCAATATTAGAAGTTTTTTAACACTTTTTTTCAGTTTTCTCTTCTTTTTTCTTCTCATATAATTTCTCCTTTGATAATACATTTTTTATATTATCGGATTTTCTTTACACTTTTTGAAACCGAAAAAACCAATCCCATTTCTGCCATCAGAAATACAAGGGACGTACCTCCGTAACTTATAAACGGCAATGACACACCTGTGTTAGGCATACTGTTTGTTACAACTGCAATGTTTAAAACTACCTGCATTGAAATCTGAGCCATAACCCCAATTACAATCATTGAACCGAAAAGGTTAGGTGCATTACACGCTACCACTCTCATTCTTCTAATCATAAATATAAACAGAAGAATGATACATATCGCTCCAAAAATTCCTAACTCTTCACATATAATTGAAAAAATCATATCGTTAGTTGCTTCTGGAACAAATCCAAGCTTCTGCGCACTATTTCCAAGTCCCTTTCCAAAAAGTCCACCTGAACCTATGGCATACAAGCCCTGCATTACCTGATATCCGCCGGAATCTGCATATTCTTCAGGATTAAGCCATACCATAATACGGGAAAATCTAAAGCCTTTTCCCATCGCGGCTCCCGCAATCAGAATAACCATAAGGAAAAGTCCTCCAAGTGCCACAAGGGATAAAGCAAACTTCTTATCTGCTCCGGCAATAATTATCATTATAGCTCCGATGCCAAAAATAATAATTGCAGAACTTAGGTTAGAAGTTATTCCTACAATCAAAACACCGCCTATAATTGCAGGTGCATAAATTTGATAACATATTTTCACATTTCTAAGAGCATGAGCGCCACATTTAGAAAGCATATATGCAGTCATAAGAATAACTCCAATTTTGACTACTTCTGCCGGCTGGAACTGTAACGATCCAACACCTACCCATCTTTTGGCGCCATGATTTTCAATTCCAATAGGTGACAAAACCAAAAATACTGTAATCAATGAGCCAATATATGCGTATTTTGCAAAGTTCCTCCAACGTCTGTAATCTATAATTGTACAAAATCCCATTGGAAGTAAACCTACGGCTGTGGAAAATACCTGTTTTCTCAGAAAATAAAATGAGTTTCCATGAGAAGTTAATGCCACATACGAGCTTGCGCTATAAAGTAAAACATATCCCAACAGCATAATAAAAATCCATACAAACAACAGGCTATAATCAAAATAACCTCTTGCTCTTCTTACCGGCTTTTTTTCAGGTTCAGTTTTTGTTGTTTCCAATTCTTCCATTGTTGCCACAGCAAAATCTCCTTTCTTTTTATGTCAGGATATCTTCTAAATTCATTATTTTTCACACATTGCTCTTACATATTCCTTGAACATATCTCCACGCTGTTCATAATTGTCAAACATTCCCCAGCTTGCACATGCAGGTGACAATAATACTGCATCTCCCGGTTTTGCATTCTTAGCACATTCATCAACTGCTTCTTTAAGTGATTCAGTAAATATAATGTTAGTAAATCCGTGTTTTTTAACTGTATTCGCAATCTGTTCTGCCGTTTGACCAAGTAAAACAAGGCACTTAACCTTATCTCCAAAAGCTTCTGCCCAATCATCAAATGAAACCTTCTTGTCATATCCTCCTGCAATAAGAATTGTAGGTCTTGACATAGCTTCAATAGCCTTAATTGACGCATCTGTGTTTGTACCCTTTGAGTCATTATAATAAATTACATCATTTATTGTTTCCACATATTCTATTCTATGTGGTACAGCCTTAAACTTTCTAATTGTTTCTCTTATAATATCAACAGGTACATCCATATTAATAGAAATAGCAATTGCTGCCATAATATTTTCAACATTATGAATTCCAACAAGTGTAGTATCTTCCGTTGTTGTTACAAATGTTTCTTTTTTCCCATCTGCATAAATTATGTTCTTTCCTTCAAGATAAACACCAGGATTAACTTTCTGCTTACTGCTAAACCAAATAATTCTGTTTGTAAGTTTTCCTGCATATTCTCTCAAAATAGGATCTTCATAATTTAAAACTATAGGCTGATTGCTGTCCTGATTCTTTGCAATACTCATTTTTACATCTGTATAACATTCCATTGTATAATGTCTGTTAAGATGATCAGGTGTAATATTTAAAACAGCACTTACATCAGGCTTAAATGTATGTATTGTTTCTAACTGGAAGCTACTGATTTCGGCAACTGTAACTGTATCATCAGTTGAATCAAATGCTGTTGTTGTATATGGATTTCCAATGTTTCCAACAACATCAACCTTATCATAATAATTAGCCATAATCTCGCCAACTAAAGCTGTTGTAGTTGTCTTTCCGTTAGTTCCTGTAATTGCTGCAAGCTTTCCTTTTCCAATTACATAAGCAAGTTCAATTTCACCCCAAATTGGAACTCCTGCCTCTTTTACTCTTAAAACAAAAGGTGCATCAATAGCTATTCCCGGGCTTAAAACCATCATATCTATTTCATTAATAACGCTATCTTCAAGTTCTCCTAAAATAACTTTTACATCTTCTTTATTTTCAAGTTTGTTTAAAACATCCTCTTCTTTAAGCTTATCGTTACCATCATAAATAATAACTTCTGCTCCAACTTTCTTTAATAAATCAGTTGCTCCTATTCCGCTTTTTCCTGAACCTGCAACTAAAACCTTTTGTGTTTTCCAATCCATGACTTGTTCGACCTTTCTTTTATAATCCTAAATATCCAATTAAACACAATATTGCTGTTACAACAGCAAATGCTGCAACAACCTGTGTTTCTGTGTAACCACTTTCCTGGAAGTGATGATGAAGAGGTGCCATCTTAAATATTCTTCTTCCCTCTCCGTATTTTTTCTTTGTATATTTAAACCATGTTACCTGCATCATAACTGAAATAACTTCAATTAAATAAATGAATGCCACAATAACAATAAATATAGGCATTTTTAATACAAATGCAATGGCTGCAACATATCCACCCAGTGCTAATGAACCTGTATCTCCCATAAATACTCTTGCCGGATATACATTATATAAGAAAAATCCCATTAACGCCCCTACAAAAGCCGCTGAAATAGGTTCTAACCCGGTTCCAATTGAAACCATTGTAAAGAATACTGCAATAATAATTGTTACGCTTGTTGCAAGTCCATCAAGTCCGTCTGTAAAGTTTGCTCCGTTAACAGTTCCAATAACTGCAATAAATAAGAATATTACAAATAACCATGTTGGCATTGTAATTTCATATCCGCCTGTAAACGGAATTATTGTTGATGTACCAATATATTTTATCATATATACACAAAAAACTGCTGTTACAACAACCTGCAATGAAAATTTTTGTATTTCCGTAAGTCCAAGATTTCTCTTTTTTACGACTTTTATATAATCATCTATAAAACCAATAAGACCAAATCCAACTGTCATAAAAAGAACAGGTGCTATCTTAGTATTCTTTTCCACTATCATAAAAATCAAAGATGTTACAATAACTCCTGCCAATATAATCATTCCACCCATTGTAGGTGTTCCTGTTTTGCTCTGGTGAGATTTTGGTCCTACCTCTCTAATATACTGTCCAAATTTCATTTTTTTCAAAATCGGAATTACTATCGGACATAATATTACGCTTACTGCAAATGAAATAATAATTGCCATAATAATTGTTGTACTTGTACTCATTTTATTCTCCTTGTTTCTCTCCTTCCAATAAATAAGGAAGTATATTTTTGTATAACTGACTGATAAGTGGCGCTGCCACCTGTCCGCCATAATAAATACCTTTTGGTTCATCAATAATAGCCATTGCTATTACTTTCGGCTTATCTGCCGGAGCAAAACTCATATATGAAGCTATGTATCTGCCTGAACCTCTTGGTAATTTTTGTGATGTTGCTGTTTTTCCACCAACCTTAAAACCTGGAACCTGACCTTTACTTCCGGTTCCTTCTGAAACAACTTTTTCAAGTATAAACTTCATTGTTTCTGATGTGTTTTTGGAAATAACATTGCTCTGACTTTTATATTGAAACTTTTCAACTAATTTATTGTCAGCATTTTCAGCCTTTACGGCAAAATGAGGTGTTACCAATGTTCCTCCATTTACCACCGCACTTGCAGCAACTAAATACTGCATTGGTGTTATCTGAAAAGACTGTCCAAAAGACATTGTGGCAAGTTCCACTTCTCCCACATTCTGAATCTTGTGGATTATTGTGGATGCCTCACCCGGAATATCTATTCCTGTTCTATTTAAAAGCCCCAGTTTTCCAAGATATTTGTAGAAGTTCTTTGCTCCTACTTTTAAGCCAACCTCTATGAAAACCGGATTACAGGAGTTCATTGTTCCATGTAAAAAATCCTCACTTCCATGACCTGTGATTTTGTGGCATCTAATCTTTCTGTCCTCTACTATCTTGAATCCCGGGCAGTTAAACTTTGAGTCTATTGTTACGGCTCCTTCTTCCAAAGCTGCTGTTGCAGTTACAACTTTAAAAGTTGAACCTGGTTCATAAGTGTCATTGATGCACTGATTTCTCCACATCTTATTTAACAGCTTCTGCTTTTCTTTAGCCGATATATTATTATCTGTTTCATAATTTAACTTATATGGATTATTCAAATCAAATTCCGGAGCATTAACCATTGCCAAAATCTCTCCATTGTTAGGATTCATTACAATTATTGATACATAATTGGCCTGCTTGGCTTTTAAGGCATTGTAAGCTATCTGCTCTGAATACTTTTGAATATTTACATCTATGCTTGTTGTCAGACTGTTTCCGCTTACAGGTTCAACTCTTTGTTCCAAAGCCTTCTCCTGTTCAACACCTCTGGAATCTGTTGGTGTAAGAATCAGTCCGTCTGTTCCCTTTAAGTATTTGTCATATTTAATTTCAAGTCCAATTATACCTTGATTATCGGCTCCTGTAAAACCCAAAACTTTAGATGCCAGACTTGAATAAGGATAATACCTTTTATAATCTTCGTCAACCTTTACACCGGAAAGATTATAATTTCTTATGGCATCGCCTTTTTCTTTAGGCACATTGGATTTTATTTTTTCCCTTGAACTTCTTTTTGTAACTTTTTTACGCACCTCTTTGTCGGTCATTTCCAGCTCTTTTGCAAGAATTTCAATAACCTTTTCAGTTTCCTTAACCTGATTATATATAACGGATATTGTGCAAACAGTCTTGTTACTTGCTATAACCTTTCCGTTTCTATCAAGTATCTCTCCACGTGGTGCTTTAATCTTTCTTTCTCTTTCCTGAATTTCAAGAGCCTTAGCTCCGTAATATTCTGACTTGTATACCATTAAATATATTAGCTTTCCTATTACAATAATGCAAATAGAAATTATAAAAGCCATATATATCATAAGCATTTTTCGGTTTATTGTTTTAACTGTATGCACTTGTGGGCCTCTATAAAGACATTTATTATAACTTATTCTTTATAGCTGCCCACAATTACACTTTAAATATATTAACTTAATTAATCTTCTTTGCTCTTCTTTACTAATGAACCATCATCGCCTTCTATTATTCCATCTGAATAAAATTCTGTTTCAAGGTTCTGTTTCTTAGCTTTCTTTTCTATCTTTTCAGTTTTTTCAACACCTAAATATGGTAAAACCTGTTTCATTATGTCAGTCCACAATTCCGTATTATAAGCTGTTGCCTGTGGATCTTTTTTAGGTGTATCCATAAGTGTATAACATACTACCTGTGGATTTTCACAAGGTACACAACCTAAGAACGACAAAATATATTGGTTCTTTAATCTTCCTTTGCCTTTTCCCGATGTATCAACCTTTTCGGCAGTTCCTGTTTTACCACCGACTGTATATCCACTTATTGCGGCTGTTGAACCTGTACCATCAGTTACAACAGATCTTAAACATTCTTTTATATAATCAGATGTTTCTTTTGTAATTGTCTGCTTAACCAAAGTCTTTGAGTAGTTCTTTACAAGCTGATTGTCTGATGTTACAACCTGCTTTACCACTCTTGGTTCGTAGTAATAACCACCATTAATTAATGATGAAAATCCTGAAACCATCTGAATCATATTTACTGTAAAGTTCTGTCCAAATGAGTTAGTTGCAAGTGTTGACGAACCCATATCTGTTCCATATACCAGTCCTCTTATTTCATTTGGAAGATCAATTCCTGTCTTTGTGCCAAAGCCAAATCTTTCCTGATATTTGACAAATTTCTTTGCACCAAGTAATTTTCCTATATGCATCATATAGTCATTACATGATTCTGCAATGGCTTCCTTAACTGTTATTGTTCCGTGTCCGTCAACTTTATGGCATTTAATTGTAAAGCCACCAACTTTTTCCTGACCATCACAGGTAAATGTTGATTTTCTGTTTATTTTTCCTTCCTCAAAAGCTGCCGCCACTGTAAAAGGCTTAGCAGTTGACCCCGGTTCGTAAGAGTCTGTTATACAGTAGTTATTCCATATGCTGTTTAATTTTTCTGACTGTTTCTTTTGTGACATTGACGAAATCTGTGCTTCTGTATAATAATCTTCTAAATTATATGGATCATTCAAATCAAAAGTAGTATCATCTGCCATTGCCAAAATTTCCCCATTGTTAGGATTTGCAATAACAACTGAAATTCTCTTTGGACTGTATTTTTTCATATATTTCTTTATAGATTTCTGAACAATACGCTGAATGTTCATATCTATCGAAGAAACAACATTGTCTCCATCTTTTGCATCCTTAATTACTGTTTCCATATTATTATCGGAATCCATATAACCGTACTCTCTTCCATCTGTCCCCTGAAGAAAGCTGTTATAGCTGCTTTCAATTCCGATTGTGGCACTATTATCACTGTTTGCAAAACCTAATAGTGAACATGCCAGATTATTATACGGATACATTCTCTTGTATTTCTTTTCAAACCAAACACCTTTGGTATTCTGAACTGTGGTTTCCTCTTCTTTTGTATCTGCATATTCGTAATTAAGATAACTTTCAAACTTTTGAATATCCTTATACTCAAGGTTCTTCTTTGCAACCCAATAGCTGTTATTTTTTCTTTCTTTGATTGCTGTTCGAAGGTCATCTTCATTAAAATCAAAATACTTTACCAATGCATTAACTGTTGGCGTAAGGTATTTTTCATTGCTCATTACTACTTTAGAGTCTATTATAAGATTGTATACCATAACGCTTGTTGCCAATACATTGCCGTTTCTGTCCTTTATGTCTCCTCTTTTATAAGGGATGGTCTTGCTTGTAAAGCTTTGCTGTTCTAAAACTTTTATTGAATAGTTATCTCCCTTTGCCACATTAAGGTAAGCTATTCTTGTACACAATGCAAATAAAGCTAGTACTACAATCCAAAATAGTATTCCTAGCTTTTTGTACATTTGCTTATCAAATTTTAACCTTGGTTTTCTTCTTCTAACTCTTCTCTCACTCATAACTATTTATTAGGTATATCCCCATACTGAACTGTATAACCTCCATCACTTAATTTGTACTTGGAGATTTGGTCATCTGTAGCCTGCTTCATTCCTAACTTATTTGTAGCCATCTTGTAAATATTGTCAGTATCTATGTAGCTGTTAATTGAGTAATTTAAAGCATCATTCTGTGACTGAACTGTACTAATCTGACCTTTTAATGTTGCTATGTTTGTTCTTGTTTCTGATATGTCTGACTGAATATTTAAGTAACATACACACATTATAAGGCAAACTGCTGATACGATTGCAAGGAATGCTACATATGGTGCATTCATTATTTTTGCGTATTCTCTTGCTCTTATCTGTCTTTCATTTTCCTGTACTCTTTTTCCGTCAACATATACTCTTCTATCTCTATCCGGATTAAGTTTTCTTACGGTATTTCCGTCCACATATTCTCTTCCGTAATTACTTCTTCTTACCTGATTCATTTTTTAACGCCTTTCAAAAATTCTTAATTTTGAACTCTTTGATCTCTTATTCTCTGTCATTTCTTCTTCTGAAGGAATAATTGGTTTTCTTGTTATTACTTTTCCTTTTGAAACTTTTCCACATACACAAACCGGAAAATCAGGTGGACATGTACAAGGATTCTCATTCTCCCTGAATTTAATCTTTGTAATCCTATCCTCTAATGAGTGGAATGTTATCACACAGATTCTTCCACCCGGATTCAAATGATCAATCATTGTATCCAAAGATTCTTTTAAAACTGTAAGTTCCTGATTTACTTCTATTCTGATAGCCTGAAAAGTCTTCTTTGCAGGATGTCCGCCTTTAGCCTGAAACTTCATTGGTATTGAAGCCTTTATAATCTCGCTTAGTTCTTCTGTTGTCTCCAATGGTTTTTCTTTTCTTGCCATAACTATGTGCTTAGCTATATTCTTTGCAAACTTATCCTCGCCATAATCTCTTATTATTCTAAAAAGTTCGTTTTCGCTATAATTATTAACAACATCTGCTGCTGTTTTGTTCTGTCTCTGATCCATTCTCATATCAAGAGGAGCGTCTGACTTGTATGAAAAACCTCTCTCCAAATTGTCTAACTGATATGAAGAAACTCCTAAATCTAATACGATTCCATCGACTTTCTCTATTCCCAAATCCTTTAAGATTGTATCAATCTCACAATAGTTACTTCTAACTAATGTGATCTTGTCCTCAAATTCCTTTAAGCGTTCTCTGGCAGCTTCTAATGCTTCTCCGTCCTGATCTATTCCGATTAATCTACCCTTGTCTGACAATCTCTTACATATTTCGTAAGAATGTCCGCCACCGCCTAATGTTCCGTCTACATATATTCCATCAGGATTTATATTTAAGCCATCAATGGTTTCGTTTAATAATACTGATACATGTTTGAAATCCATGTTTGACCTTCTTTCTGTTTTATTATTCTTAACTCTCGCGCCTTTATGCTGTTACACTTCTAATTCAGCCTCAAAACTAAATGTTATCTTAAATGCAATTTTAAAATGCTATTTTTAAGTTTATCTTCTTTTTATTCTTTATTGGTCTTTAAATTCCCAACTCTGCCATATAAGATGCAAGGTCTTCTATCTTCTCTTCTACGTCGTCTCCTTCAAGGTATGACATCATCTGTTCATTCCACTTATCACTGTTCCAAATTTCAAGTCTGTCGCCAACACCAACCCAAACAACTTCTTTGTCTAAGTTTCCAAACTTTCTTAAAACTGCCGGCATAAGCACTCGTCCCAACTTATCTGTCTCTAATTCTGATGCTCCTGCAAGAAAGAAACGGTTAAAATCTCTAACTTTTCTGTCTGCAAATGGTAAACTGCTAAGTTTCTCTTCCAAAGCATGCCAAGCTTCTTTTGAGTACGCAAAAAGACAGCCATCGAGTCCCCTGGTTACAACTACGCTTGTACCAAGTTCTTCTCTGAACTTTGCAGGGACGATTGTTCTTCCCTTAGTATCCATTTTTTGTGTGTACTCTCCTGTAAACAAAAAACTCACCTACTTTTTTCCGAAAAGCAGTAATTTTTACCACTTTTTACCACTAATTGACATCAATTTACCACTCATAAGGAAATTTTATACTATTTCAGGGATTATTGCAACCCCTTTTTTGATGGTTTTACACTGTTCTTTTCCTTGTTTTATGGGAGTATTGGGATTTTCTTGATATTTGGTGGTAAAAGGTGGTAATGATGTGGTTGGATTGTAAACTACACAACAACTTGTTCTCTTCCTAACAACAAAAAGAATGGGAACCTTGATTCTTCAAAACTTGAATCTTCAAAGCTCCCATTCTTCTTCCTTAGAAAAATTTGTTATCTATAACTTGTCTTATATTTAATTTACTATTTTCGTTTTAACTTTTCTGCTTCTTCTACGCCATCTTTTCCTGCCTGCTTATCTTTACTCTTTTAACTACGACTACTACTGCTGCAACCACTGCCAACACCAGTGACAATGCCTGAGATACCGGCCAGCCTGTTACCGGCATTATAAGTTGGTCTGTTCTAAAGCCTTCTATTACAAATCTGCCGATTCCGTATCCAAAGAGATACCAGAGAAAGACTTCTCCATCAAACTTTTTCTTTTTTCTGAATATTAGCATTAATATTAATACCATCAGGTTCCACACTGATTCGTAAAGGAATGTTGGCTGTACCTGAATATAGCCAATCTCTGACAAATCCATTCCCTTAAGTTTTTCCATTCCGATTCTTACAGCATCAGGTACCTGATTTATGCTATAATTATCGTCAAAAAATATTCTCATCATAAAAGGATTCTTGCTTGTGGCAACCTGACCGAACGCTTCTCTGTTAAAGAAGTTTCCCCATCTTCCAATTATCTGACCAATAATCAATCCTAAAACTGCTGAGTCAGCCACCTTAAAAAACGAGATTTTTTTAATTTTTGTATAGACAATACATGTAATTACTCCGGCTATTACTCCACCGTAAATTGCAAGTCCACCTTCTCTAATATTAATTATTTCAGAAGGATGTGCACTGTAGTAATCCCAACTAAAAACTACATAATATAGTCTTGCCCCGATTACGCTAAAAATAATTGCATACATTGCAAAATCTATATACAAATTATAATCCTGACCTGATGACTTGGCATCATAACATACAAGTGCAATTCCTGCTAACATTCCAAATGCAATAATAACTCCATAAAAAGCTATATCAACGCCAAATAAACTAAATGACTTTGGAAGATTATTTAATGAAATATGCAAATTAGGAAATTCAATTGATGTTGTTGCTAACAAATTTAAATTCATTATTGTGTCCTCTCTTTATACGCTCATTTACTTTAACTATGAAATTATACCACATTTATTTTTATAATAATACAGCCTTATGAGATACTTATTGAATTTATTTTATTTTTAATAAGATTAACATCTTTATTATCTTCAATATGTTTTATAGTAGATATGATTTTATTTTGGCATT
>ENA-ORTG01002423-ORTG01002423.1-human-gut-metagenome-genome-assembly--contig:-NODE-2423-length-14888-cov-3.168543_pt1 | contig 14888 bp, 12 predicted proteins | sample MGYA00241906_ERZ509176 | MGnify/ENA primary metagenome ERZ509176 (study PRJEB26280, sample SAMEA2338811) | human gut metagenome | biome: human gut; feature: human-associated habitat; material: faeces...
ATTAGTCGGTGCTGTCGGGTAAATGACGGTCGTATCCAGCACTTTTCCGGTCGCATCGACAACCGCCAGCTTACATCCGGTACGGAACGCCGGATCCCAGCCAAGCACAACCTGTCCGGCAATCGGAGGCTGCATCAGAAGCTGTTCCAGATTCTTGCCAAACACCTGTATCGCACCATCTTCTGCCTGCTCGGTCAGTGCATTGCGAATCTCACGCTCTACTGCCGGGGCGATCAGTCTGCGGTAACTGTCCTCGATCACTTTTTCCAGGAATTCGGAAGTCTGCGGATTTTCACGCACCATGATCTGTTTTCTTAAATAACCAAGAATCCGATCTTCCGGAGCTTCCAGTTTTACGGTCAGGAATTTTTCCTTTTCGCCGCGGTTGATCGCCAGCACACGGTAACCTGCCATTTTTGCAACTGGCTCTTCATACTGATAGTACATCTCGTAAACAGAAGCTGCTTTCTCATCTTTTGCTTCTGTCACGATTTTACCCTCTTTCTGTGTCAGGCTACGGATGCGGATACGGTAATTTGCATCATCTGAAATCGTCTCAGCCAGAATATCACCTGCTCCCTGCAGTGCTTCCTGCCAAGTATTCACTTCTTTTTCCGGGTCAATATACGCACTTGCTTCCTCTTCCAGCGTTTTCTTTGTCATCTGCAACAGAATCGTGTTTGCCAGTGGTTCCAGTCCTTTTTCTTTTGCGATTGTCGCTCTCGTTCTTCTCTTTGGACGATACGGGCGATACAGATCTTCCACAACTACCAGAGTTTCCGCTGCCTGGATTTTTTCCCACAGCTCATCCGTCAGTTTGCCCTGCTCCTCGATTGATGCCAGCACCTGCTTCTTTTTATCTTCCAGATTACGCAGATAAGTCAGACGTTCCGAAAGTTTTCGCAGAACTTCGTCATTCAGCGATCCTGTGACCTCCTTACGATAACGTGAAATAAACGGAATCGTATTCCCCTCATCGATCAGTTTGACTGCAGCCTCCACCTGCCATAATTCAATCTTTAATTCCTCTGCAAGACGTTGATTTATGTTCATATAAGCCTCCATTACATACAATTTTTCCAACGTTTCTACTCATTGCCCTACGTCAGGCAATTTCCAAACATCTTTGTGCCGACTGTAACAGCCGCCCCCTTATGATACACTTGAGTTTCCAATTTGTCTATGATATTATGATGCAAAGGGTGAAACAGTCGCAAATTTCATGTTTACATGAAAATTTGTGACTTTGAACCCTGCAAAACATGAGAAAGGAGGCATTTTCATAGAAAATGTGCGGATTTCGAATGTTTTAGAATTGCGAGAGCATAGAATGCGGAGCAATTCGTAGCATCATAAAACCTGGGCGACTTGGGGACCGCAAAATATGAGAAAGGAGCCATTTTCATAGCCCTTTATGAAACAGCAGCAGGTTTCTGTTTTTCCATATGGTGTTTACCACCAGCAGAACCACTGCAATTTTGCCATACACCGGACGGTATTTCATGCCGATCGTGATTCTGCCGCGGCTTACATACTGCACGGTATTGGATAGCATATACCATACATAAAGTACTGCTCCGTAAAGTACAATGCTGTGGTAATGTAAACTGTATGCCACATTTCCTTTCAGCAGCCAGTATACTGCCCGTGTACCGCCGCATCCGGGACAGTAAAGTCCGGTCAGCTTATGGAAAATGCACGGCAGCAAAATATGATTTAACGGAATTTTCAGTAACCTCAGCAATGCAAGAAACAATATTCCTGCAAGCGGCAGGACTATACCGCAGTAATAAAGGTTGTCCGGCCTGCAGTTTTTTTCTTGTTTTTCCATACAGTACCTCTTTCATCATTTATTTCAGCCGAATCCTAATCGGCTTACCTTTTACAGAATGGAGTGAATCTTATGAAACGAACTTCTTCGCAGTTAAAACAACTGGCAAGGGAATCTCTGGCACATCGCTTCAGCCTCCCGGTTATGGCCTGTGTCATTACTTTTGGAATTATCATGCTGGTCAATATGCTCCCGGCTGCTCTTTTCCCGGACACAGGCAACAGTATCTCTTATCTGGTGATTTCTTTTATCACCGATCTGCTCCTGTCGATTTTAAGCGTCGGTCCGGTTACAATCCTGCTTGACATGAGCCGTGGCAGCGACGGACAGCTTTCTGATCTTCTGTATGCTTTTCGCCATCAGCCGGATCGTATTATTGTATCTCAGCTTATTATCTCACTCTTGTCCACGGTGATCTTTCTGCCGGGTATTCTTGTATTTATGCTGTCATCCATTTTTTATACTGCCTTTGGCATCATTATCGGAAGTCTGCTGATCTTTGCCGCCGTGATCGGTAGCGTTGTGATCCGCCTGGATTTTGCACTGGTAACTCCGCTTTATATTGACAATCCGCAGACCAGTGCCATAGATCTCTTACGTGAAAGCCGTGATCTGATGCGGGGCAACCGGCTCCGCTATTTTGTTCTAGAGCTGAGCTTTATACCGATCATGCTGCTCGCAGTTGTTGCCTGCTTTGTCGGACTGCTCTGGGCCGTTCCATATACGCAGATGACGCTTCTTGAATTTTACCGTGAACTGACAGGAGAAATCTGAAAATTCAAAGAACTGTTGCCAGGCAGATATATCATCTGCCAAAGCAACAGTTCTCTTTTTATAAATTAATCATTCTTTTTCTTAGTCTTCGACACGGCGAACGCGGATCATGCCAAGCACTTCACCAAAGCTTTCTGCTTTTGCTTTGTATTCTGCCTCTGTCATCACTTCTGTCACGAATCCGAACTCTCCGTCTACATCTGCCACAACAACCGGCTGTACGTTTCCGAATACTTCCTGCACTTTTGCAAGTTCTGTTTCCGGAGTGCCTTTGACACGTACAAAGAATTTGCGGCTGGAATTGCTGATGTCGGTCAGTTCCAGTTTTTTGCTGCTCCAGAATGCCATGATGCTGCGGTTCAGATGTCTTGCCTCATCGACTACGTCAGCTACAACAGCACTTGCGGTCGGCAGTTTGCCGGCTCCGCTTCCGTAGAACATTGCATCTCCAAGTACATTGCCATGTACAAAAATGGCATTGAATACACCGTTTACGCTGTACAGAGGATCGGACGGTCCAACCAGCACCGGGGATACCATTGCGTAAAAGCTTCCGTCAACTTTACGGCTGACTGCCAGCAGTTTGATCATCTGTCCCATTGCTTTTGCATACTTGATATCGGTTGCCGTGATCTTGCTGATACCCTCTGTATAGATATCTTCGTAATCAACCTGTCTGCCAAATGCCAGAGAGGAAAGGATTGCGATCTTACGGCATGCATCGTAACCTTCCACGTCTGCTTCCGGATTGCGTTCTGCATATCCAAGATTCTGTGCTTCTTTTAATACATCTGCAAAATCAGAACCTTTCTCTGCCATCTCTGTGAGAATGTAGTTGGTAGTTCCGTTCAGAATACCGGTGATCTCATCGATCTCATCTGCAGTCAGAGAAGAATTCAGCGGACGGATGATCGGAATACCGCCGCCGCAGCTTGCCTCAAACAGATAGTTGATGTTTCTTTCTCTTGCGATCTCAAGCAGCTCTGCACCGTGACGTGCCACCAGTTCTTTGTTGGATGTGCAGACGCTCTTTCCAGCCTCCAGCGCACGTTTTGTGAAGGTGTAAGCCGGCTCAACGCCGCCCATGACCTCGACAACAATATCAACCTCCGGATCGTTTGCGATCACTTCGTAATCATGTACCAGCACTTTTTCCACTGGATCTCCCGGGAAATCTCTTAAATCCAGAACGTATTTGATATTAATCTCGTTCTCTGCTCTCTTGTTGATGCTGTCATGGTTCGTGTTGATGACTTCTACCACGCCGGAACCAACGGTGCCATATCCTAATACTGCAATCTGAATCATCTCTTTTGTCCCTCTCTTGCTTTTTCTTTTTCAGGACTCCTGTCCTAAGATTTTAAAATAATGAACTCCCTGTCTGGACTCAATCTCGTTGATCATCTCCGAGGCGTCTCCCCGGTCTTCCGCGATATCCACACTGATCGTCAGTGACGCCACGCCGTTTAACGGAATCGTCTGATGAATGGTCAGAATGTTTCCGTGAAACTCGGCGATAATCTTCAGCACATCGGAAAGCAGTCCCGGCTCATCGTCCATCTGCAGAATAAACGTAATCGTTTTTCCTTTTGCATTGTCATGAAAAGGAAGAATATCATCTTTGTATTTATAGAAAGAGCTTCTGCTAATTCCCGCTTTTTCCGTTGCCTGCTGCACGGTAAGCTCCTGCATATCCATCAACCGTTTGGCCTCGATGACCTTCAAAAGGACCTCCGGAACCGCCTTTTCTTTGATTACATAATACTTTGTTTTCTCTTCTCTCATGGCAATCCTCTGTTTCTATGTTCTTTCCAGGAAATACATTTGTTTTCACAGGAAAGATCGTACCATATTCCGGCACAATGCGCAAGGACTTTTTAGAATCCGATACTTCCGCCGCCGTGGCTGTTTCCGCTGGCGGATGTGTGAACGTGGCTTCCGCCGCCACCGCCTCCTCCGCCGCCGGAACCGCCTCCTCCGTGGTTTCCGTCGTCCCTCGGGATCTTGTGCATCGACACATGGCGGTCAATCAATGCATCCCTGCGGTCTCTGATTTTTACGCGTTTCAGATCCGCATAGCCCTTTGCACCGCGGTTTTTCTTTCGTCTGTAACTCTTCCAGATTCCAAAATAAACACAAAATCCTGTCAAAGCAGCTAAAAGGACAGCAATCATTGCCTCGGTACTGTTGATTTTACGGTAATGAATGATCGAGCCGTCTTCTGTAATCAGGTAGTCCGCCTCGGAAACACCGCGGTCGAAGCACTCCTGCGTTATCGTAATCATTTTTGCAAACGTCCCCGCATAGTCGCCCTCTTTTGCATAGCTCTGCGCTGCCTGCAGAATGTCATCGATTTCCGCGTCCGACATATAATACTGCATAATGCCCGACGTTGAAATTACAATCTGGCGCTGTCCCATGTCGATGAGGAAGCAAACGCCGTTCGGCTCCTTCGGATACTTTTTATCATAGAAATCATCCGCAATCGCCTGGCAGTCCTCGGAGCCGCTGCTGTACTCGGTCAGGATCACCATATGAATGTCCGTATTGCTCTCGAACTCCGCACAGGAACGCTCGAGATCCTGCTCCTCCTCATCCGAAAGAAGCGATGCGTTGTCGTAGACATACTGGGTGTCCGCTTTTACGGTATTCACAGAAAAAATCCCGCACAGCAGAAGGGCTGCAAAAATGCCGAGCAGATATTGTCTCGCTTTTTTCATTCTTCTCATGAGAAATACCCTCCCACCAGCATAAAGATCAGTACAAAAAGTGCACTCACAACCGACGTCAGCAGCGCTTTTTTCCGCTCAAACGGAAAATCACCGTTGATCGTGCCGGTCTGGCCGTTCATCGCGTAGTAGTAAACTTTTCCGTCTTTTCCCGGATACGTCAGCGTCCAGACCGGAAACAGTACGTAACGCCAGTCCTCCCGCTTTGGAGAAAGCTTCATTTTCTCCTGCTCGAGGGAGAGATACTCGTTCGCCTCGTTCCGCATTGCGCCGTGCGCCATCGTCTCCAGTTCTTTTTTCAGTTCCGGTGCGATCTGCGCCTGTTCGATATCACGTTTTTCCGCCTGAAATCCGGAAAGATAGCCCATAGAAAACGGCTGCATCTCCTCCAGACGATAGGGCTGCACGCATTCGATCAGATCGCGGTCGGCCTTGTTCAGTGCATTGCGCGACAGACCGTCCACGTGGACCTCGCCCTCCCGGCGGACATCGTAGATGCTGGTCTCTTTGTACTCCACATCACCGGTCTGCCAGACTCTCACCTTCCGGCCGCGTGCCATGTAATCCGTCTCAAAGTCTCCGCCGTAAATCCAGTACGGGAAATAGACACCCGTCATCTTCTGTACCTGGTTTTTCTCGAAAAAGTCCTTCGGAATAAAGCGTTTCTTCCGCGCAAATGACAAAAATTTCTCGATTGCCTGCTCCTTGCTGATCTTAAACGGCAGCACGAAATCCGGCATATATTCTCCCGAAAGCCGGCCGGAAAGCACCACCGGGTTGTGGCAGTAGAAACAGTATGTCGCTGCCGTCGTCGCATCGGTCACAATCTCAGCGCCGCAGTTCGGGCAGATGTAGACAACTGCTTCGCCCTGCTCTGTTTCCCCTTTTGTTTCCTCCGTACTGCTTTCCTTCTGTGCATCGGATGCTTCCTGTGCACCGGCAGCATCGTCCTCCCCGTTCAGCGCTTCCGCTGCTTTCGGGTTCGCCTTTTCGGCTTCTTCCTGTGTAAACGAGGACAGGCAGTACTCGCATTTATACTTTCCGCTTGCCGGATCGAAGGTCAGATCGCCTCCGCAGTTCGGGCATTTGTATGTAATAACCTCCATATTCTATCCCTCCTTCCCCGGAGCCGCTGTTGTATTGGATGGTTATCTGTTTTCTTTTACTGTCTTGGTTTTCCGCAGTTCGAGCAGAACTTGCCGGTATTCTCCGTTCCGCATGCGCAGATCCATTTTCCTGCCGCTTCCGGTTTCGGGCTGCCGCAGTTCGAACAAAACTTCCCGCTGTTCTCCGTTCCGCACTTGCCGCAGATCCACACCATCGGCTTTGCACTTCCGCAGTTTGAGCAGAAATTGCCGGTGTTCTCCGTTCCGCAGGAGCATTTCCATACGCCTTTTGCAGCTTCCTGCTGTGTCTTGGCTGCCGCCTGCTGCTGCATCTGCTGCTGATTCGAAGCGGACGCCGATGCAAACGAGGAACCGAAGGCATTCATACCCATCTGAACACCCATAAAGCCGTTCATGGCTCCGTTTGGGTTGGCTGCTGCTTTCTCCATACTGCGTGCCATCGCTCCCTGTACATAGCCCTCACGGATCGATGGATCAGACATCATCGCACCTTCGTTGCGCATCTGGATCAGTTTCTGGGAAGCTTCATCGTAGGAAAGGCTTGCGATTGCCACGGACTGGATCTCCATGCCGCGCATTGCCCGCCAGCTCTCATCCATCGCATCTGCCATGTAGCGGGACAGCTCGGCGCTCTTGGATGCTGCGAACGAAATGCGGATGCCGTCGGCTGCCATCTGATTGATCGAGGACTGCAGGCCCTCTAAAAATTCGTTCATATACTGCTCGTTGATATCCTCGATCTCCACGCGGGATGCGTTTCTCGGCACAGCCTCTGCGTAGAAGCGGAGCGGATCGACGATGCGGATGGAATAGGAACCGTGTGCCCGAAGGAACAGCTCAGCATTGTAGAACTGGTCGAAATAGTTGACCGGATTTCTCGTTCCGAATTTGATTCCCTTGATTTCCTGCAGATTAATATAGAAAACTCTCTGCTCATGCGGAGTCTGGCCGCCGAATTTCAGGCGCTCAAACGTATCTTTTACTGCCGCGTCAAGCGATCCGCTGAACATCGACGGAGACGATGACTGGTCTACGGTAAAGTAGCCCGGCTCTGCGGTGTAATCAATGATCTTTCCGCCGTCTACCAGCATCATGAACTGATTGTCATAGACATGGATCACAGAACCGTTTGAAATCGTCTGGCTTCCCTTTTTATTCTGGCCTTTTCTTACCAGAATTCCCTCTGTAAATACCGTATGTTCCCCCATCTCATACGGTTCCACGGTCTCCAGCCACTGATCGGCGAGACTGCCGTGTACTGCATTGACTGCTGCTCTGATAATACCCATACTTTTACCTCCTGTTTGCCTTTGGCTTCAAAACAGAAAGGAGCATTTCCGTCCTCTGTTGGTGAAAATGCTCCTTATTTTACTTGTCACTGTGTTCTGCCCACAGCCGAATTATGCTTCTTCCTCTTTCGCTCCGGTTCCGAGGGCAATCCACTTCAGATATGCATTGATAAACAGATCAATTCCGCCGTCCATGACTGCATCGACGTTTCCGGTCTCTGCGTTGGTACGGTGGTCTTTGACCATGGTGTATGGCTGCATAACGTAAGAACGGATCTGGTTGCCCCAGCCGATGTCGGTTACCTCACCGCGGATGTCGCTCAGCTTATCTGCCTGCTCCTGGAGTTTCAGCATATACAATTTTGCTTTCAGCATCTGCATTGCCTTGTCCTTGTTCTGGAACTGGGAACGCTCATTCTGGCACGTAACCACGATGCCGGTCGGCATATGCGTGATTCGGATCGCCGATGACGTCTTGTTGATGTGCTGTCCGCCGGCACCGCTGGAACGGTACGTATCGATACGGATATCCTCATCACGAACCTCAACATCGATCTCTTTGTCGATATCCGGCATAACATCGCACGATACGAACGATGTCTGGCGTTTTCCTGCCGCGTTGAACGGAGAAATACGGACGAGACGGTGAACGCCTTTTTCGGATTTCAGATAACCGTAAGCGTTTTCGCCGTTGACCTGGAATGTCACGGACTTCACACCGGCCTCATCACCGTCCAGAAAGTCGAGTTCCTCGATCGTAAAGCCTTTGCGTTCTGCCCATCTGGTGTACATACGGTACAGCATGCCGCACCAGTCGCACGCCTCGGTTCCGCCTGCACCTGCGTTCAGTTTGATGATCGCATTGTCCTTGTCAAATTCGCCGGACAGCAGGGTTTTGATGCGGATGGCATCGAAGGATGCCTTGAACTCTTCCATCATTTCCGCGATTTCCGGAACAACGGAATCGTCATCCTCCTCCTGTCCCATCTCGATCAGAGTTTCCATATCTTCTTTGGCGGATACCAGTTTCTGATACGTATCTCTGTCCTCTTTCATGCTGCTCAGCTGTTTCATCTGCTCCTGCGCTTCTTCGGGGTTGTCCCAGAAATTGGGTTCCTCCATTTTACGCTCTAATTCTTCGATCCTCTGCTCTTTGTTAGCGAGGTCAAAGTGAATCCCTCACTTCCACTAATGGTTTATCGTATGTGCCAAGTTCCATTTTGAACTGGTCTAATTCAACTACCACAAGCTTCACCTGCTTTCTGTTTTATATTTTGTATGACACGCAGCTTCTGGTAGGGAAGCTGCGTGCTTTGTCAAACGGATCGTGCTCATCCGTCTCACTGCTATTCTGCTTTTATCAAACCGGTTTTCTTCCGCAGCACTGTTTGTACTTCTTGCCGCTTCCGCACGGGCATGGATCGTTTGGATAGATCTTACGCTCTGCGCGCTGTACCGGTTTTCTCGGGCCGGACTCGTCTTTGTTGGTTCCGGTCACTTTGGCTACCTGCTCACGTTCTACTTTCTGCTCAACACGTACATGGAACAGGAGACGGACGGTATCCTGCTGGATGGACTCGAGCATTTCGTTAAACATGTCGTAAGCTGCCATCTTGTACTCAACCTTCGGGTCTCTCTGGCCGTATGCCTGCAGGCCGATACCCTCGCGGAGCTGATCCATATCATCGATATGATCCATCCACTTCTGGTCGATAACCTTCAGAAGAACGACACGCTCAAGCTCACGAATCTGCTCCTCCTCAGGGAATTCTGCTTCTTTCTCCTCGTAGAGTTTAACAGCTTCCTCTTTTAACTGCTGTTTCAGCTCGTTTTTGGAAATCTTCTCTACGCGCTCTTTTGTCACTGCCTTCACCGGCATGACGGAGAGCAGCATCTCATTTAACTCGTTCAGATCCCACTCGGACTGCTCGGTGTTCTCGCCGATGCAGAGATCCACAGTATTGTCGATGGTGTCGGCAATCATCTTGAAGATGGTGTCTCTCATGCTCTCGCCGTCCAGAACGCGGCGTCTCTCTTTGTAGATGATCTCACGCTGCTCGTTGTTGACCTGGTCATAGTCGAGCAGGTTTTTACGGATTCCGTAGTTGTTGCCCTCGATCTTCTTCTGCGCTTTTTCGATGGCGGAAGAAAGCATCTTGTGCTCGATCTGCTCATTTTCCGGTACGCCGAGGGATTTGAAAATGCCCATCAGTTTTTCGGAACCGAAGAGTCTCATCAGATCGTCTTCCAGGGAAATGTAGAAACGGGACTCACCCGGGTCTCCCTGACGGCCGGAACGACCACGGAGCTGATTGTCGATACGGCGGGACTCATGACGCTCGGTGCCGATGATCTTTAAGCCGCCGGCAGCTTTTGCCACATCATCCAGCTTGATATCGGTACCACGGCCGGCCATGTTCGTTGCGATCGTAACGGCTCCGTGACGACCTGCCTCTGCTACGATTTCAGCCTCCCGCTCCTGGAATTTCGCATTGAGGACTTTGTGCGAAATGCCGCGTCTCTTTAACATACCGCTCAGAAGTTCGGATGTCTCAATGGTGATGGTACCAACCAGAACCGGCTGTCCCTTTTCATGGGCTTTTTCAATTTCATCCACAACGGCATGGAATTTTTCTTTTTTGGTCATGTATACCGCATCATCCAGGTCTTTACGGAGAACCGGTCTGTTGGTAGGGATTTCAACTACGTCCATTCCGTAGATATCACGGAACTCTTTTTCTTCGGTAAGTGCAGTACCGGTCATGCCGGCTTTCTTTTTATATTTATTGAAGAAGTTCTGGAATGTGATTGTTGCAAGTGTCTTGCTCTCACGTTTTACCTTTACATGCTCCTTTGCCTCGATTGCCTGATGCAAGCCATCCGAGTAGCGTCTTCCCGGCATGATACGTCCGGTAAACTCGTCTACGATCAATACTTCATCATCTTTTACTACATAATCCTGATCACGGTGCATCAGACTGTGTGCACGCAGTGCCAGGTTGATATTGTGTTGGATCTCCAGGTTCTCCGGATCGGAAAGGTTATCGATCTGGAAGAACTGTTCTACTTTCTTAACACCGTCCTGTGTCAGTGTTACGACTTTATCTTTTTCATTTACGATATAGTCACCGGTCTCTGTGATCTCCTCGCCCATAATGGCCGACATTTTAGTCACTTCACCGCTGGCTTCACCACGCTCCAGCTGTTTTGCCAGAATGTCACAGACTTCGTACAGTTTTGTGGACTTGCCGCTCTGACCGGAAATGATCAGCGGTGTACGTGCCTCGTCGATCAGGACTGAGTCCACCTCGTCGATGATCGCATAATGCAGATCTCTCTGAACGAGCTGTTCTTTATAAATAACCATGTTATCACGCAGATAATCGAAACCGTCCTCGTTGTTGGTGATGTAAGTGATATCGCAGTTATACTGTTTACGTCTCTCTTCACTGTCCATGGAATTCAGTACACATCCAACGGTCAGACCAAGAAACTCATGGACTTTTCCCATCCACTCAGAATCTCGACGTGCCAGATAATCATTGACCGTTACTACATGAACTCCTTTTCCTTCCAGAGCGTTCAGATATGCCGGTAAGGTAGATACAAGTGTTTTACCTTCACCTGTTCTCATCTCTGCGATACGCCCCTGATGCAGAATGATACCTCCGATCAGCTGCACACGGTAATGTTCCATATTCAGTACGCGTCGTGCAGATTCACGAACGGTAGCGTATGCCTCAGGAAGCAGATCGTCCAGAGTCTCTCCTTCTGCCAGTCTTTTTTTGTATTCTGCTGTTTTGCCTCTCAGTTCTTCGTCAGAGAGCTCTATCATTGTCGGACGCAGTTTTTCAATTTTTTCAACCAGCGGCATAATTCGCTTTACTTCACGTTCACTATGCGTACCGAACATTTTCTGAAACACATTCATTGTCTATATTCTCCTATCACATTAATTACCTTAAAAAACAGTTCCATTCTATCACTTTATCACTTCATAGACAATTAAATTTTTGTAAATAACCTATGAACAGCGGATAAGAACTTAAAAAGTTGCCGCAGACATGCGTTCACCAAAAAATCTACGGCTGAACTGTGCATCCTGCGGCAGCTATTGATTTATTTTACTGTTTTATTTCAGATGGTGTAGCTCTTTTATCCGGCCGATCCTAGCACTCCGGCTCGATCAGTCCATATGTATTTCCTTTTCTCTTATACACAACGTTGACTTCGTCTGTATCTGCATTACGGAATACAAAGAAACTGTGTCCGAGCAGTTCCATCTGTACACATGCATCTTCCGGGAACATCGGTTTCATACCGAACTGTTTTGTACGGATGATCTTTACTTCCTCTTCTTCACCTTCGTTCTCTTTTTCGATGAATTCTTTGCGAAGGTTTCCTCCGTCTTTATGTTTGCCTATAATTTTTGTCTTATATTTACGAAGTTGTCTTTCAATGACTTCTTCCACAAGATCAATAGAAACATACATATCATTGCTTACCTGCTCTGAGCGGATGATATTTCCTTTTACCGGAATGGTTACTTCGATTTTCTGTCTGTCTTTTTCCACGCTCAAAGTTACAATAATTTCTGTCTCAGGAGTGAAATATTTTTCAAGCTTTCCAAGCTTTTCTGTGACTGCACTTCTTAACCCCTCTGTCACTTCGATATTTTTTCCACGAATTGTAAAACGCATGATACCCAACTCCTTTGCATCTATATTTGCAGTTGAAACTGCTATGTGAACATTATAGCAATTTTCCACAATATTTTCAATCACTTTTGCAAAGTTTTTAGTTTTTTTATACTATCTTATGAATTCTCATCCAAATTGGCGGCACACACACGCAGAACTTCCCGGTAAGGCATGCTTCCCCCAAAGAGATCCAGGGCACTTCCTATCGTAACATCGATGTGATCTCTGCCAAGTTTTTTCAGTTCCTGAAGATCTGCAAAACTTCCCACGCCACCGGCATAGGTGACCGGTATGCCCTGCCATCTTCCGAGCATATCTGCCAGTTCTCTTTCAATTCCCTGTGCTTTTCCTTCTGCATCCACTGCATGCACCAGAAATTCATCGCAGCAGCCGGAAAGTTCGTCAAGTACCTTCTCGCTTAACTTTACATCGGTAAACTTCTGCCAGCGGTCTGTGACGATAGAATATCCGTCTTCTTTTCTGCGGCAGCTTAAATCCAGCACCAGATGTTCTTTTCCGACTGTCCGAAGCAGATTTTCCAGATTTTCTCGGTAAAAAACGCCGTTTTTAAATACAAAGCTGGTAACGATCACATGAGAAGCTCCGGCTTCCAGAAAATCTTTCGCATTCTCATCGGTAATGCCGCCTCCGACCTGCAGTCCTCCTGGATACGTCCGAAGTGCCAGCATGGCCTGCTCTTTTGTTTTTTCATAAAACGGAGAATCTTTTGCATTCAGCAAAATCACATGTCCGCCGCTTATCCGGTCTTTCTGATACATCTCTGCAAAAAATGCCGCATCCTGTGTAGACACAAAATTTTCCTTTGCCTGATCTCCTTCGTCTCTTAAGCTTCCTCCTACGATCTGTTTTACTTTTCCGTTATGTATATCAATGCATGGTCGAAATCTCATACGTTTCTCCTCTTTTTCTGTTATTCAGATCCGACTCTCGAAAACTGACCCTCGATTCCTGTCGTCTCTTTGCATGTTCCTGTCAAAATTGCTATGCATCTGCACGCTGGTCTGATCATTCTACCCACACAGAACCTCTGACGTTTTCATTATAGAAAAGCCTGTTTTCTTTGTCCAGCAGATATTCTCCGGATTTTTGAGAATTGCTTTGTAGCAAAATAATTTTCGTACATCTGGCTGTAAATCCAAAAAAGAAGCCACAGAGGCAGCGTTTCTGCCCCCATGACTTACCTCAGCGAATCCTCATCTTTACTCGGTCATACGACTGCGGCCGGTTGTCTCACCGGTCAGGTCATCAACCACATCTCCGACTGCATCACCTGCATCACGGACGATATCGCCTGCATCATCGAGTACTCCATCTGCTCCGTCTGTGCGGCGTGACTGTGAAGTGTCCGACTGGTTTCTGTTCTTTTTTGTGCTGTTATTCTTCTGTGTGTTGCTTTCTGCCTGTGTACCGCTGCTTCCGTTCTGCATATTGCTTTCCGTCTGTATACCATTGCTTCCGTTCTGCATATTGCTTTCCGTCTGTGTACCATTGCTTCCGTTCTGCATATTGCTTTCGCTTCCGCTCGTTGCCGATGTATTTCCGTTTCGGTTGCTGCATCCTGTGATACCGGAAAGTGCACAGACAATTCCAAGGACTGCCAGCATGCTTCTTGTTCTTCTCATAGTCTTCTCCTTTTCTTTGCTTTTTCGGAGCTTCTTATGCCCATCCTTAATATGCATCCTGTGTACTTTTTTTATTCATGTTCCTTCGTGTCGATTTTGATTTTCAAAGCACACCCATTGTTATCTTCATTATTCTTTCAGGTTGATATCAAACCGGATTCTTTTTCGGAAAATCCTTCTGCAAAACTGTTTTCCGTCAAATGGGATCAGCGGATAGAGATAACTTTCTCCGGATACTGTACGGTTCAGAAGCAGACTTAAGAACGTGATCACCAGACCTGCCGCATATCCGGCAAGTCCGAAAACCGCCGTCAGGATCAGCAGCAGAATCCGCATAAATTTCAGGGCGTATCCCAGTTCATAGCTTGCCTGCGTGTAATTTGCGATTGCCACAAATGCCATATATAACATCGTCTCTGCATTAAACCACCCGGATTGGACTGCAAATTCACCGACAACAAGACCGGCGATCACACTGAGTGGCGTTGTCAGCATACCCGGCGTATTAATCGCTGCCAGTTTCAGACCGTCGATTGCAAATTCCAGGATCAGCAGCTGTGCAAAGACCGGAACATAGACATCTCCGCTTATTTTAATAAACGCAAACTGCGGTGGTATCCACTGCGGATTCTGTAAAAAAAGCAGCCAGGTCGGGGTCAGAAGCAGTGTCAACAGTGCTATGACAAACCTTGTAACACGAAGATACGTGCCGGTCACCGGCGGAAAATAAAAATCATCGGCTTCTTCCATAATGTCAAACACCGATACCGGAAGGATCATAACTGCCGGAGAGTT
>ENA-ORTG01002428-ORTG01002428.1-human-gut-metagenome-genome-assembly--contig:-NODE-2428-length-14858-cov-3.218131_pt1 | contig 14858 bp, 16 predicted proteins | sample MGYA00241906_ERZ509176 | MGnify/ENA primary metagenome ERZ509176 (study PRJEB26280, sample SAMEA2338811) | human gut metagenome | biome: human gut; feature: human-associated habitat; material: faeces...
TCTGCTATAATACCCCACAGAGCAATAAGCCCAAAAATCATCAGGAGGAGCCGATAATGAACACAATCACAATCCCCGCAACCTATCATGCAGACCTCAACCTCCATGACACACAGATTGCGATCAAAACAGTAAAAGATTTCTTCCAGCAGACACTCTCCCAGAAGCTTAATCTTCTCCGAGTATCCGCTCCAACATTTGTAGCACCGGAATCCGGCCTTAATGACAACCTTAACGGTGTAGAACGCCCGGTAAGCTTTGATATCAAAGGACAGAAAGAGAATGCCGAGATCGTACACTCTCTTGCCAAATGGAAAAGATACGCGCTCAAGAAATACGGCTTTGGATATGGCGAAGGTATTTACACCGATATGAATGCCATCCGTCGTGATGAAGTAGCAGACAATACACATTCCATCTTTGTGGACCAATGGGATTGGGAACGCATCATCACAAAGGATGAGCGTAATCTTAATATTTTGAAGGAAACTGTAAAGACTGTATACAAGTGCCTTCGTAAGACAGAGAAATTCATGGCAATCCAGTATGATTATATCGAAGAGATTCTTCCTCATGATATTTTCTTTGTAACAACCCAGGAATTGGCTGAGATCTTCCCTGACTACACACCTAAGGAAAGGGAATTCTATATTGCAAAGGCAAAAGGCGCTGTCTGCATCATGCAGATCGGTGATGCTATGGAGAATGGAGAACCTCACGACGGTCGTGCTCCGGACTATGATGACTGGTCTTTGAACGCAGATATCGTAGTATATTATCCGGTTCTGGATATCGCTCTGGAATTATCTTCCATGGGTATTCGTGTTGACAAGGATGCATTGTTATCCCAGTTAAAGAAAGCAGGCTGTGAAGAGAGAGCTTCTCTTCCTTATCAGCAGGCTGTTATCAATGAAGAACTTCCTTTCACCATCGGCGGTGGTATCGGTCAGTCACGTATCTGTATGTTCTTCTTGAGAAAAGCCCACATCGGCGAAGTACAGTCTTCTCTGTGGCCTGACGAAATGGCAGCTGAATGTGAGAAACATGGAATCCAGTTATTATAGGAGTCGATATACATGGTTAAGCATATTATATTATGGCAGTTAAAAGATGAGTTGACCACTGAACAAAAGGCAGAGGTCAAAGCTGGCATCAAGGCTGGTCTGGAAGGATTAAAAGGCAAAATTGAGGGATTAACTGATATTCATGTCAATATTGACTGCCTCCCCTCTTCCAATGCAGATGTGATGCTGGATACAACTTTTACAGATGCAGAAGCATTGAAGAATTATGCAGTACACCCGGAACATGTAAAGGTTGCTGACGGTAAAGTCAGACCCTATACCAAGGTTCGTATCTGCATGGATTATGAAATCTAGTCTTCGTATAACAAAAGGAAGCTCTCCAAATGGAAAGCTTCCTTTTTGATTACCTTTAATCAACTTTCAATATCAGGTTCAGTACTCTCTTAGCACAGGTTTCAAGCTCTGCTCTTGTGATGATACCCTTATGTAAGGCTTCCATCAATCTCTCCGGGAATCCGGTTGCCATCTTGATATCATTGCCTGCTGCCACTTCCTTATAATGTTCCCCGTTGGTCCACCAGTCGGTCGTAACAGCCCCTTCAAATCCCCACTCTCCACGAAGTACATCTGTCAGTAATTCATGATTCTCTGAGGTTCTTCTGCCATTTACAATATTATAAGAAGACATGATAGCCCATGGAGCTGCTTCTTTTACAATGATTTCAAAGGCTTTCAGATAAATCTCACGGATAGCTCTCTCTGATGCTCTCGAATCACTATTCTTACGGTTCGTTTCTTTATTATTCAATGCAAAATGCTTCACTGTTGCGCCAACATGATTGCTCTGGATACCCTTGACCATGGCAGATGCCATTTTACCCGCCAGATAAGGATCTTCTGAATAATACTCAAAGTTACGTCCACACAGGGGACTTCTATGGATTTACAGCCGGTGTCAGCCATACTGCAATATTATTCTCTTTTACTTCTGCACCACCTGCAGCACCTACCTTCTGTGCCGCTTCCGGATTCCAGGTGCAGGCGATCAGGGTAGAGCAGGGCCATGCTGTTGTGCATACACCACATTCAGGATTGATACGAAGTCCTGCAGGTCCATCCGCAGTCATAATATTGGGTACGCCATAATCAGGAAGATTACCAAAGCCGAAGGTATTGGCAACACCGGTATTAGGCTGTCCACCTAATAATTCTGTTAACTGCTCATCAGACAGCTGTGCCATGAACTCCTCTAATGTAATCTTACCCTCTGCAACTTCTATCAGAAAATGATGCTGCTTATCCGGTGTCTTGTCTCCCCATAAGCGCCATCTTGCACGCTCTTCTGTTTTTGGCGCAAAGGCTTCCATTTCCTCTGTCGTCATCTTCTCCAGCTCATTGGCATCTGTATCTACCGGTTCTGTTGTTTCCAGTTCTTCATAGGTACCGTCTGCCAGCATACGCTTTGTCAAAGATGTGGGAGCCAGACGGGAGGTAAGCTGCTGTGTCACGGTGTCTTTTACTACTGTATACGCAGTTGCATTCTCCACTGCATCCCTCACAGATGTACCAATGTAGAATTTGTATTCTCCCTGTTCCAGTACATACGCAGACTTGCAGACCTTACCACAATCATCATAGGATGCCATATCTGCGATCTTCCAGCACAGTGTCATAAGCTGTGTCTCTCCAGGCTGTAACAATCTGGTCTTGGCAAAAGCACACAGTACTCTGGCTGCCTTACCAAGCTTGCCCTGTGGTGCACCATAATATGCCTGTACAACTTCCTTGCCAGCCATATCTCCTGTATTCGTCACAGATACCATGCATCGGATCTGATCCTCTTCTATACTGATCTGACTCTCGCCCAATACAAACTGTGTATAAGATAAACCAAAGCCAAACGGATAATTGACCTTCTCCTTTGCTCCCGGTATCGTCTCAAAATAGCGGTATCCCACATAAATATCATCTGTATATTCTACATACTTCTCTGACTCATGGAAATTATAGGTAGACGGATAATCATTCAATTCCCTGGCAAAGGTATCAGAGAGCTTACCACTGGGATTGCCCTCTCCTGCAAGTAACTCTGCTGTAGCAAGACCACCTTCCATACCACCCTGCCATGCCATTAACACACTCTGTATCTGTGCATCATCATGGAACCATGAAGTATCTACCATACCGCCTACATTCATAACAACAATGACCCTGGCAAAATTCTGCTTTACCGTATTCACCATTTCCTGCTCTGCATGGGTCAGATAAAAATCACCATCTTCAAAAATCTCCGCGCTGCGGCGTGCCATTTCTTCCTCGCTTGCCCAGATATTCTTATTCTCTGTCTCTACGATACTCTTCCTGTCCCAGCCTTCACCTGAGAATCGGCAGATAGAAATGACAGCCGTGTCAGTATATGCCTTTGCTTTCTGCAGCAGCTCCTGTGGAACCTGTGGTTCTATGGTCATGCCTGGTACTCTGCCTGCCTTGTACTGTTCCTTCACATTCTCACGATAGAAGTCAGCCAGCTCCTCATATACACTAATCTTGCCTTTTAAAGCCTTGATCCCTTCATAGAGATTTCTGGTATAGGCAACTGTAACATCACCGCTGCCACCGCCACCTTTTACATAATCAAAAGTAGCCTTGCCAAAGAGTGCGACTTTAGCTCCTGTCTGTAATGGCAGTACGTGCTGCTCGTTTTTTAACAATACCATGCCTTCCTTGGCAGCGTCCTTTGACAAAGTGATATGCTCCCTGCCTGCTGTGACTCTTGCGCCATTTTCTCCCAAGCCTACTCCCGGCTGGTAATTTACTCTCGTCCATTTACAATTCATTCCTGATTCCTCCTTTTAGTTCTCCCCTGTCGTATATCTATAGTGTATCATGAAATACACCAATTTCAACTCCCCATTTGTGGATTCTGTGGCAGAATAATTGTAAATCTCGTACCCAGTCCCTCTCTGCTTATGATTTGGGCATAACCATGGTGTTTCTCAATAATCCACCTGGCAATGGACAGTCCAAGCCCTGTTCCTCCGGTCTTGCTGTTGCGTACCGCATCTGCACGGTAGAATCTGTCAAAGGCATGCTCCACGTCCTTTTGTCCCATGCCTATCCCATTATCCTGTATCTCATAGAATGGTGCATCGGTTACTTTACCATCGTTCAACACTCCCACACGGATTACTATATCTTCTCCCTGTGGCGTATATTTCGCTGCATTGTCAATCAGGATCCTTGCAGACTGCTTCAGCATATCTGTATCAGCCCATACGTAGCCATTGCCTTTTTCCTCATATCTGTAGTGATGCTTCTCATCAATCATGACAGATTCCTCATAGACTTCTCTCATGATATCGTTAAGGCTGCATGACTTCATATCCAGTGTCTGGCGGTTGGAGTCTCCCCTTGCCAGGAAAAGGAGCTGTTCTACGAGCTTCTGCATATGCCCTGATTCATTTTTGATTGCTTCAATGGACTCTGTCAGTATTGCCTGATCGTCCTTTCCCCAGCGGTCCAGCATATTGACATATCCCTGAATAACTGCGATTGGTGTACGCAGCTCATGGGAAGCATCTGATACAAACTGTACCTGCTGCTTATAAGAAGCACGCATACGTTCCAACAGATCATTCAGTGCATTCTCAATACCAGCCAGATCTTTGTCATGCATCTGGATCTTTGCATCTTCCCTTTCTACTTTAAGGCTGCTGATAGCATCCTCCAGATCATGATATTTGCTCTCATCAAAGGCAGATTCATCAAAAGACATTTCACTCAGTTCCTGTGCCTTCGCTGCAAGCTCATTTAAAGGGCGAAGCTCTCTACGTACAGAATATGTACCTCGCATCAGTTTCTTGATAATCTCCACCAGTTCCCAGACCAGGACGACACATCCACCTATCATGAACCATATCAGCCATGGACCTATCTCTACCAGATAATAGACGCTGCTTCCTTTATGTCCTACCTGATAGACCATATCCCGGACAGAAGTCTCTATCATAAGCTTTCTTGCATATGTAATATCGAATCGTCCTGCCAGCTGTACATCCAGTCCATAGATCATCACCGCTGCCAGCACAATGCAGACCAGTATATCCACCCACAGATATGCTAACAGCATAGAGCCTACATTCTGCAGATTGATCTTCCTTGCTATGGATGTTACTCTCTTCTCTTCTTTCCTCTCATTCATGGATATCCTCACTCATCATCTCTGATTACATATCCTACACCACGCACTGTCTGTATCCATTTCACCTGATACACATCATCCAGCTTACTGCGCAGATACCGCACATACACATCTATAATATTCGTCTCTCCCAGATAATCATACCCGCATACCTTCTCCAGCAGTGTTTCTCTGGAAATGACAATATTCTTACTCTCCAGCAATACACGAAGCAGTTCAAACTCCCTGTGAGTAAGTTCAATTCTGTCCTCCCCATAAGTCACTTCATACCGCTGTACATCCATATTCAATCCCTTACATGTCAGCTGGCTTCCTTTTTGTATGGCTCCTGTATTCTTACTCTTCTTCAGTGCCAGGCGGATTCTCGCCAACAGTTCTTCTATGGCAAAAGGCTTGGTCATATAGTCGTCTGCACCACCATCCAGACCTGCCACCTTATCCATGACAGTATCTCTTGCAGTTAACATAATGACAGGCATGTCAGAATTTTTACGAAGTCTGCGCAGCACTTCAAAACCATTTAATTCAGGAAGCATGACATCTAGTACCATCAGTGCATACTGTCCTGTCAGTGCTTTATCCAGCCCATCCCTGCCGTTGGATGCCTTATCTACGTCATAGCCCTCATGTCGAAGCTCCAGTTCCAGAAATCTGGCAATCTTTTCTTCATCCTCTACAATCAAAATCCTGTTATCCATATATGAACCAAACCTTTCAGTATGCAAAGAAGGCGCAGTCCCTGCGCCTTTTGCCCTTTTATTTACTTCTCGTCCTTAGATACTGCCTGACTGAATCCGTTCTTAATATTCTCAGCTGTTTCCGCTGCTGAATCCATTGCCTTATTAATATCCAGATCTACTGCATGCATGTCCGGTCCCTGAAAATGATATCGCATATTCAGGAATAATCCAATGATAAGCAATGGGAGTACTACCCAGAATGCGAAGAGCAGAAGCAATACCAATACAGTGATTGGGATTCTGAATATTTCCTTGTCGTCTTTCTCTACACAGAAGCTGTTGGAATTGCCCATGTCCAGAATATGACTGCACCATTTGGCGAACCGATGCATGGAATCCTTGAAATTGCTCCTGCGTTCCTCTTTTCCATCATCTATAACTTCACCAACACATCTCTCTGTCTTCGTGGAATATTCTGCCCTTTGGGATTCCCTGGTCTTACCGTTCTTCTCCAGATAAATCATGGCATCCAGTATATCCCAGTTACTGTTCTCCAATGCTTCCTTGGCTTCCTCATACGTAACATTTGCATGTTCCCTTAATTTTTCAACCTTTTCAAAATTATCCATTTCTTTATCCTCTCTTTTTCTCTTTTTTCTTTGTTGTTGATGATGTTATCATACCCCAACTCTTTAAAAGAAAAATGCAAAAAAGATTAAAATCAGATTAATAATCACTGTAATAACATTAATTTATGGTGCAGACACTCAAAGCTTGCCTGTGTTACATCTCCCAGATATTCTCCGTCTGCGTGCAGCACCATAGGCTTACTCATGGTAATCTCCATTCTCAGCACATTCTCTACGTCGAAGCCTTTGACTTTCTCATGTCTGGCTGCTACGAGAAAAGGCAGACACAGGAAAGTGCGCCACTTGGGAATCCCGAAAGCACTGCACACAGACAATAGCCCGTCCGTATAAGAGGCATGCGGCGCCATAGGAACCCCACCCCCCTCTGCTCTCAGGTTCATGACCGCAGTAAAGATTACTTTATTCTTATCTACTGTCTGCTCCTGTTGCTCTTTTCCATAATATGTATATGTGACCTGTGCCGTATCCATGGTAAAGAGTGTCTGCACTGTCAGTAACAGGTATGTGAGCTTGCCCAGATGAATCTTATTTAAAAACTTCTTTAATCCTGATTGTAATGCCTTTTTACACACAATCGCATCCAGTCCTGCGCCTGCACTGATTCCAAAGATTCTAGGGGTATCTGCTCCGGGCCAGCTTACCTGCCCCAGGTCAATTCTCTCTGGTGCTTTTCCTGTCTGCTGTTCCTGTTCTATGCAGGATAAGATATTCTCCAGGGCGGTCTGTGGATCTTTGGGCAATCCGATTCCCCGTCCAAAATCATTACCGGAGCCTGTGGGTATCACGCCCAGTCTCACCTTATCAAAATCCGTAATGCCGTTTAATACTTCATTTACTGTGCCATCACCGCCCAGAACGACCAGATAGACCACCTCCTGCGGCAAGGCAGCAATATGCGCTGCAAGGCTGGTAGCATGTCCCTTATACTTCGTCTCATACGCCTTGTACGCAATTTCTTTTTCTTTCAGAAGCCCACGCACCAGCTTCCATACTTCTGCTGCCCTTCCGGTGCGTGCGCCCTCATTTACGATAAAATAAATCTCCTGACAATTCCTCATCTGTACCTCCCCATAGCCTTCGCTATGCTACAGCCTAATTCCACATAATCCCAATATCCAGTAAATCAATCCCAATACCCAGCTTGTAAAGATTCCATACAGAATAACCGGCCCTGCAATGGTGAATATTTTACATCCAATACCAAATACCTGTCCTTCCGTCTTATACTCAATGGCAGACGCCACTACAGAATTGGCAAATCCAGTAATTGGCACAAGTGCACCTGCACCGCCCCATTTTACAAGACCTCCATAGAGATTAAATCCTGTAAGCACCGCACTGAGCAGAATCAACAGCATGGAGCACCAGCTTGCCGCCAGATCCTTATCCAGTCCGAACTGGTTCATTGCCATATTTACAATGAACTGTCCAATACAGCAGATCACACCTCCCATAACAAATGCTTTTCCCATCTGTAACCACAGATTCGTCTTTGGTGAGATCTGTTCTACATAATCCTGAAATTCTTTTACCTTTTTATCCATGACTTATCCTCTTTATACTCGGTTTTAGTCATAGTTATCCCCTGTTTCTTATATATTATACACCTTTTGCGTCTTTTAGAGAACAATATAAGCCTCGTCCTGTTACAAGTGCCGTAAGCAGTTCTGCCACTGGAAAAGCCAGCCACACACCCACCATGCCAAAGCATATGGACATGACTACTGCACAGACGCTGATTGCTATAAACCCTCTCAAAATGGATGCGGCAAAAGCCCATCCAGCCTTCTCCGTTGCACTTAAAAATCCGGTTCCTACTATATTGATGCCTGCAAATAAAAATCCGATAAAATACAACTTAATGCCCGGCACTGCATAAGATGCCAGCTGTGCATCCTGCTCTCCATTAAAGATTGCTACGATACCTTCTGCACCTGCCATAATTCCCAGAATGATTGCCGCTGCCATAATCAATGCCAGTATGATACCAAGACGTAATACCCTTGTAGTAGCTTTCTTATCGCCTTTTCCATAGAATTCACTGAGAATCGGCTGACAGCCCTGAGAGATTCCATTGAATACAGCTACTGCTACCAGTGCAGTATTGGCAACCACTCCGTAAGCTGCCACTCCTACATTACCAGCCAGTCTCAGAATCAGCATATTAAATACTGCTGTCGTCACACCAGATGATATCTCTCCTACAAAAGCCGCTACGCCCAGCTGACAGGACAATGCCAGCTTACGAATAGACGGCATTGCCAGACAGAATCGTATCGTATTGTCTTTTGCCCCAAAATGCATACTACAGATCAGGATTCCTACCACCGGCGATACTGCTGTAGCCAGTGCCGCACCTGCCATTCCCATCTTCAGTGGGAACATCAGCACATAATCCATAACAATATTGAACAGGCTGCTGCTCAAGGTCGCTGCCATCGCAAGAGATGGCGCTCCATCATTTCTTACAAAGGCATTGAACACATAATTACACATGAAAAAAGGTGCAAACAGCATAAATATCCTGGTATAGCTGGTTCCGACCTCAATAATCCTCTCATCTGCCCCAAGCAGTGCCATAATCCCGTCAGCCCATACACCGCCTGCCAGCATAAAGGGCAGACTGCATATACACGCCCAGAATAACGCATTGGTAAAATATGTATCTGCTTGCGCATCTGTCTTTGCCCTCAATATCTTAAAACGTGTGGCAGAGCCTACGCCAATCATGGAACCGATGGCAAAGATCAGACTGTACAGAGGAAGAACCAGGTTCAGTGCTGTGATTCCATCTGCTCCCTGTGCCTTCGATATAAAGAAAGTATCTGCCAGAATATACAGGGATATTCCAATCATCCCCATAATATTCTGTGATACATATTTTGCAAACATTTTATTGACTGACATTTCTTATGCTCCTTTATCCTTCTTCTCTCGTACTCTTTTCCTATTACTGGGCAGTTTCAAAGATTCTCATGCAGAAATATAACAACGAGCCTACTAACTTGCCCACTGCTATCGCCAGTACTACAATCCCAAGCCCATGGCGGAAGCCTATTCTTCTTGCTAATATGGGGATGGAATCCAGCATCTCTGCAATAGCAAGTGCAAGGCAGCCTACAAACATTCCTGAGAACACTCCAATGATCACCAGTGCCAGCACTGTCAGGCTCTGATATGCCCACATGGGCAGCTTCTGCATGTACTGCCCGATCTTATAGGGGAACTGGAATACACTGAACAGACAGCCTGCCACTGATCCCGCTATGATACATTCCTCATAGAATATCTCATATCTGGCAGTATCTGTCTTTCCTGCGAATCTGGGAATAAGGCCTACTACAAACAACACTGTAAACACACCGCCGGCAACCATAATACCGAAGCTGAAGCCAAATACAGCAAGGGGAATCTCTCTAATCCACGTCAACTTCCATTCCCTCCCGCTCTGCAGTCTCAACCAGCGTGGTATTCACATCTCTCTCATAATTGCGCATTTCTACTTCCAGTGGAGTGGGATCGACCGTAATGCGTCTTCCGCCCACATGATTATAGAATACTATAATTCCCAGGCACAGTCCAATGGAATATGCAATTTCCAGAGTGGTACAGCCCTCTGATTCCCTCCCTGTCACAATCTCGTAGATTCTCATGAATACATTGGAGATACCAATATCATTATGATACGCCATAATGGTAAAAGCCGTTCCAAAGAAGCTCACTGCCGCCACCAGAATAATCTTCCATACTACCATAGACCCTTTGTATTTCTTCTCCGGTATTTTCTCCATTACAATAGCACTCTCACCTATGCTCTCCACTGTGATTCCAGGTGACATCTGTGTCAGTTTTTCTATAATCTTCATCATACTGATAACTGCCCTTGTGTCCTCACCTTCATGGAACTTATGAATCCTCATGGCATTGGCTTTGGCACGGATAGCACTGTCCTCACAGTAAATGCTGGCAGCGTCTCCAAGAAGCACTTCATCCTTCTGTGCTTCTACATTCTGCCTTGCCTGAATATATAATGTCACATTACTCATGGCTGCTACCTGCTTTCTATTTCTTTTCACAGGATAGTATCTCCATCTGTGGTGTTCCTATTCGTCTGATACTGCTTTCATTACCGTAATCTGTCCATCCTCTATTCCATGCATATGTCTGCCATCCTGTCTGAATCTCTCCAGATACTCCCACACTTCCTGCGTGATTCTCTCTCCTGCATACAGAATGGGAATTCCCGGCGGATATGGTGCTACCATCTCACCTGCAATCCTTCCTACCGCCTGTTCCCAGGGGATTCTCTGCGTCTGTGCAAAATACGCCTGTCTCGGTGTCATTACCTGTGGTGGCTGGCATGGAATCTCCTGATTGTATGTCTTTTTCCAGTTTCTATTTATGACACATGTGTCACTTAATAGTTCCTGACTGATACTGCGGCATGCACTGATAAGTCGGTCTATCTCTTCTCTTGTATTGGCATACGTAACGATTGCCAGTACATTCTCATAGTCAGCCAGCTCCATATTGACTGCATATTTCTGAAAAAGGCATTCTTCCAGATCAAAGCCTGTCAATCCAAGCTTCTTTGCTGTAATCACAAGCCTGGTCGTATCAAGCCCTGCAATTCCAGCCTGTCCTGCCACTTCAGTCCCCATACATGCAAAGCCTGCAATTCCATTGATCTGCTCTCTGGCATAAGATGCCAGAGCAAGGGCCTGCTGCATCATCTCCCTGCCATGCATGGCAAGCTCATATCTAGCACAATCCAGAGAGGTCATAAGCAGATAGTTAGGGCTGGTACTCTGTACAATATGCAGTGCACTTGTCACCCTGTCCATATCGACCAGACTGGAATGTACATGCAGTACGGAGCTTTGTGTCAGCGCACCTGTTACCTTATGCATACTCTGCACACACATATCTGCGCCCTGTTCGATAGCCCCCTGTGGTAATGCTTCATGGAAATACACATGCCCTCCATGTGCCTCATCTACCAGCAGCATTGCACCATGCTCATGACATACCTGGGCAATCGCCTTCAGGTCTGAAGTGATTCCATAATAGCTGGGACTTACCATGAACAAAGCCCTGCATCCTGGATGCTTCTTGAAACAACGCTCCACATCCTTGGGGGTAATGCCACCCTGTATGCCCCATTCGCCTAATACCTTTGGGGACACATACACAGGTCTGGCTCCCGACATAATCAATCCCATCATAGCTGACTTATGGGCATTTCTGGCAATCATGATCTCCTGTCCTTCCAATGCTCCCGCCAGAATCATTGCCTCATTCCCACAGGTAGAGCCATTCACCAGAAAGAAGCTGCGGTCAGTATGATATAATTCCCCAAGCAGCTGCTGTGCTTCCCTGATTGCACCCTCCGCCTGATGCAGATCATCTGTATAAGGTGTCTCTGTTACATCATAGGCGAAGATCTCTTCCCCCACCTTGTCAGTCCATCGGCTGCTGATTCCCTTCTGTAATCTATGTCCCGGTATCCTAAAGTACGCCGGCTTCGTATGAATAAACTCCCCTATTGCATCCAACAGGGGAGTCTTATTTTGATCCATCATTTATTTACTCCTGTTTCTTTTTTCCGTTTCTTTTTTTCTATCCTGTTTTCCCTATCTTATCATGCCTCCATATTGTTTGCAATGTACGTACCCCATTGAAAAAGACATCATGGCATGCTAAAATAGCCTTGTTAAGATTTAAACAAACAAGGAGAACCTATCATATGCCATATATATACGAAACCCATTTACACTCATGTGTTGCCAGCGCCTGTGGACGCAGCGAGCCTGAAGAATATATTCCCTATTATAAGAAGCTTGGCTACAGCGGCATCTTTGTCACAGACCACTTCTTTAACGGCAATACCTGTATTCCTGATACCCTTCCCTGGGAGGAAAGGGTCAACCGTTACTGTCTCTCCTATGAAAAAGCCAAAGCAGAAGGAGATAAGCAGGGCTTTTCCGTTTTCTTTGGATGGGAATGCCGCTTTGATGGTGATGAATTTCTGGTATACGGTCTGGACAAGGCATGGCTGCTTGCTCATCCTGAAATAATGGCCTGGGATCACATTACCCATCTGGAACAGATTCACAAATACGGTGGTCTGGTAGTGCAGGCTCATCCTTTCCGAGAGAGGGATTACCTCTCCAGAGTCGATCTGCATCCCTTTCAGTGTGATGCCTTTGAAGTAGCCAATGCAGGCAATCCCTCCTATCAGGACAGACTGGCATACCGATATGCAGTCAAGCATCATATTCCCATGACTGCAGGCTCTGACATTCATCTGGTAGCTCATACCGACAGTGGTAACCTCTACGGTGTTGCTTTTGATACTCCACTTCGTTCTGCCGCTGATTATGTCAACCGCATTAAGGAAGGCAAGGGCTATTCCCTTCATGTCCCGGAGGATTTACTGACTCTGACACCTGATGCCCCTAACACCTTGCCTGTTTATCTTTTTGATGAACAGAATCAGGAACACTTCATTCCTGATGTCGAGACAATCCTATAGACAGGAAACAGGTCATGGAAAAACTCCATGACCTGTATTTTTTATTCCTCTGTAGTTGTACTCTGTTCTGTGGTACTTTCTTCTGTATCTGTTGTATCAGCTGTTTCTTCCGGATGAAGCTTTGCTTTGATGGCAGCAATCAGATCCTCTATGGAATCAGCCTGTATCGTTTCTGCCTTTTTCTCTTCTTCCTTCTTCTTGTCAGCTTTCTTTTCTTCTTCTTTCTTAGCCTGCTGTGCCTTCTTGGCTTCCTCTGTACGTTTTTCGTTATGTTTGGCGAAATCCTGAATCAGCTTCACTGCATAGGATACTTTACCATCTTTATCAATGGTAATTGTGAAGCTCTGAATCTTCTTCACATCGTCTCCCAGTTCTTCCTGCATCTTCTTGGAGCTCTCACCAGCTCCATCCAGAATAGCTTCATATTTTTCTCTTACAGATTCATCTGCTGCCATCTGCTCAAGCGCTTCCGGGGAGATCAATACACTGTAATCCTTGGTGCATTTGCTTGCATAATAATCCTGTTCTTCATCGCTGGACCATTCTGCAACTGAAATCTCCATATTGGAGTATTTCGCCTTCAGCTCTTTTAACAGTTTCTTTGCTGCACTACTCAGCTGTACGCCTTCCTGGATTCCATTCTCATCAATTTGCTTATATTTGCTTGTCTGCTGCTGTCTTACCGTACATTTAGGTCTGTCATAACCAGCCTTCTGAAGCTGTCCTGCTTCGCCATTGATTTCTACTGTATCATGGTCTGCATTGGTCTGCTTCTTATCTGTGGTCTTCTCCTTTGTGGAAGTTCCTTTATATTTCAGCTCATCTGCAACTGTATTTGTCTGCTGTGAGAATAAGCCTGTGTTTCCTAATAAAGTATTATAGTTGATTCCATTCATCTCTAAACCCAACCTTTCCATACATCATTACATGCTATTTCCGGCATCCATGCCTTCTTTTTTATATATCGGTGGATTTTTTCTAAAACTTTAGTCCTATTCCCTCTTAATTGATACATTCCCTCATCCGTATGAGAACCTTCTTCTCCAGTCTGCTTACCTGTACCTGACTCATTCCAAGACTTTGAGCAACCTGCACCTGCGTCTTATTTTCATAAAAACGCATGCGGATCAGCATCCTCTCTCTCTTATCCAGCTGATTCATAAGCTGTTCCAGAAGCATCCGGTCCAGCACGCCTTCTCCCTCATCCTGCATGGTGTAGCCGTGTCCTGCCTGCTGCCCTTCCTTGATCATGTCCAGCAGATAGATTTCATTACCGTCAGACTGATATACCGTCCTGTAGATAGATTCCACTTCTCTTCCTGCATCCATTGCCAGTACCACATCTTCCATTGGTACTCCTGATGCTTGGGATAATTCCTTCAGTGTTACCTCCCTGCCCAGCCTGTTATGGAGTTCTTCTCTGGTGCGGTTGAGCTTCCATATATTCTCCTTGATTCCACGGCTTACCTTCACCATGCCGTCATCCCGCATAAAACGTCTCACTTCGCCAGCTATCATAGGCACTGCGTATGTAGAAAAACACACGCCATATTCTGTATCAAACTTCTCAATTGCCTTGAGCAGACCGATTGCTCCCAGTTGAAACAAATCTTCTGTTTCATACCCTCTTCCTGTATATCTTTTTATCACATGGTGTATCAACCCTGCATTTTTCTCGAAAAGTGCTTCTCTTGCTTCCTTGTCTCCCTTCTGTGCCTGTAAGAAAAGCTCCTTCTCATCCATTCACTACACCTGTGTACTTTTCCA
>ENA-ORTG01002429-ORTG01002429.1-human-gut-metagenome-genome-assembly--contig:-NODE-2429-length-14853-cov-5.141843_pt1 | contig 14853 bp, 9 predicted proteins | sample MGYA00241906_ERZ509176 | MGnify/ENA primary metagenome ERZ509176 (study PRJEB26280, sample SAMEA2338811) | human gut metagenome | biome: human gut; feature: human-associated habitat; material: faeces...
CGGTTTTTGTATGCGGCAGGCGCCAGTAGCGGGCGAGCATGGCGACGCCGAGGGCGAAGCCTGCGAAACCGAGGGCGTTGTTGATTACGGGAAGGATTTCGCCGCGGCTCAGCAGCGTTACGGGAACAAACTGGCTGAACCTGCCTTCAAACAATCCGGCGCCGAGGGAAATGCCGTGTTTCAGATATTTCCAGTCGTGGTCGCCAAACATAAAATGGGCGCCGTGAAACAGAAAGATAAGGTTCAGAGCCAGAAAAACGGCGGCGAATGCAAGCCAGAACGGACGGTCGGCCTGTTGCAGGCGGCGGACGACAATCCCCGGGAGATCGAAGTCGTGAAGGCGTTCGTACAGCGTGTGTCCGGCGGGGGAAGGCACGGGAGTATGCGGAAGGGTCGCCGGAGAGAGTCCGGCGGGGGAAACGGGGGGTGTTTTTTCTGTCATTTTCTTTATATTATGAGGGTAGGGCGCGGGGCTTTTTTAGTCAATCAAACAAAAAATATATGCACAATTTGTTTAATATATTGATTTTACGCGTAATATTTTTTCTTTCAGAACAGGGGCGAAAGTATTGACATCTATGACAAGGGGTGTTATAAAGTTGGTTATCGTGGAAGACTGTATATCAGAAAAGTTGAATCTGGTTGCAGATTATTTTTAAAGTTTAAATTTAAGTTGAATGTCATTGGAGCGTTTTGACGGCGGCAGGGTCGGCAGCACCGGTGGTGGTGGTGGTTTCCGCAACGGCGGTGGCGATGCCCAAAAGCTTGGTCAGAAATTCCATGCGAATTAGCTCCTTTCAGTAATCCGGAATACTCTATCTATTGTAGCATATTTTTTCGCGCTTCACAAGAGGGGAAAGCGGGCTTTTGCGCCATTCACAGAAATTTTGCATGACGGCATCAAGCATTTTTCCGCGAAGCTGCGCTTTCAGGCGCAAATTTGCATCTTTGGGGCACGGAATTGTAAAACTTGCGCATATTCGCTTGCAACAGGTGTTTTTTTTGATATAATGGTAATGGAATGCTGAAAAGCGCACAAACGAATGTCAAGGAGGCTGACGAATGAAGAAGCTGCTTGCGATTCTGCTGACGCTGGCGATGCTGGTGCCGATGTGTGGTTTTGCGGAGGAAAGTGCGCCCGGCGCGACAAGGACAGTCATTTTCCTGAAAGACTTCAATGCGAAGGTGCTGGGGGCGGACATCGACGAAGCGGAGGAAAAAGCCGTAAATGACTTTCTGGATGCCCTGCGGGTGATAGTCTATCAGCAGGGGACAACGTCAGCCGCCTATGAGGTGACGCTGAACGACCAGCCTATTGTCGATTATGCCGTGCAGTTCAGCGGCGCGGATGTCTATGTCAGCAGTGACCTGCTGGGCGAGACGCTGTATCTGAACCTCGACGAGGACATGCAGCATTTCGGGGAGCTGGTGTACCGCCAGCAGCTCAGCCAGCGCGGTCTTACGGCGGAAGTCATCAACAAGACGGTATCCTCTGGGTACTACGCGGAGCAGATTGCGCAGTTGGGACAGATGGGCGCAATGATGGCGAAGGTACTCAAAAATCCCCTCTTCACGGAAAACGTGCAGGCGGAAGAAGTGCTGAACAGCCTTGCGGCGATTGACTTTACGGAGATGCAGCGCCGCTTGGCGGAATATCAGCCGTCCATGACGATTGACCCTGTGACGGAGCAGCTCGAAGGCTGTGACCCGGCGATACAGGTGTGTACGTTCACGCTGACGAACGAACAGCTGGTCAATCGGCTGGCGATTCTGCTGGAAACGGCGATGCAAGTGCCTGTCGTCCAGAACTTCGCGGATTTGGCGGCGGATTATGACAATCTGATGCAGTTCATGTCGCAGACGACGACGGAAGAGTATGTGCCGCAGGAAATCGACTGGGCGGCGCAGGTGCGTCAGCAGACGATGCTGTACAGCGACGCGCAGGTGACGCTGTACACGGATGCGCAGGGGCAGCTTGTCAAGCTGATTGTGAACTATTCCGCGCTCCCGGACTGGGCGGAAAGAATGTCCGAAGTGGAGCCGACCGAGGGAATCCTGAAGCCCGTCACGTTCACGCTGAACCGGAACACGCTGGCGGACGGCTTGCAGTACGACTGGACGCTGGAAAAGGAAGAGAACAGCACGACGGGACGCCTCACCATCGGTGAAAAGAATGCCGAACTGGTGCTTATGCCGGATGACCAGACGCAGACGACGATTTCGCTGACGGTTGAGCCGAACCGCAGGGGCGGGAGGGTCGATGTAGAGGTGCGCACGACCTCCGAAGCGAACGGCACGGACAGCGGCATACAATTCGGCGTGTTTACGTCTGGTTCGAGCAGCAGTGTATATCGGGAGTCGAGAATTCGGCTCTTGTCTGGCGGTGAAGTCGGCTTGACCATCTACACCACGACCTTTTCGTGCAAACAGCGCCCCCTGCTGTCCGACGGCGACGTGCTGGACTTGGGCGAAATCAGCAGCGCGCGCTTCAACGCCTACATGCTGACCTTGGCGACGAGCATTTCGAAGATTCTGCCGCGCATCCTGATGAATCTGCCGAACAGCGTGCGGCAGCTCATGGACGGTACGACGACGCTGCCGAGCAGCACCATCATTTTGGATAACGCCGACTAACATCAACCGAAAGCATCACTGCCCCGCAGTGTTCGCTATAAAGAAAAAGGGAAACCAAATAACAAGGAGGAAACCCCATGAAGAAACTGCTTGCGGTACTGCTCAGCATCATGATGCTGGCGATGCCCCTGACCTCGATGGCGGAAAACAGCGTGTGGGACAATGCCGCGCGTCAGGAAACCACCATTACCATCCACGACCTGAACGCTGACCTCGTGGCGGCGCTGGGCGGGGATGACACCACGATGGCCGCCATCAACGACCTGCTGGCGGCGCTGTCCCTGACCGGCTATCAGCAGGGCGACGAAGCTGGCTTTGACCTGAACCTGAGCGGCAAGAGCGTGCTGGGTATGGCATCGCTGACGACTGCTGCGGAAGAAAACCAGCTGATGTATGTGTCCAGCGCGCTGCTGGGCGGCGTGATTGCTGTGAACAGCAAGGACGTGGAAGCCATCAGGGAAAAAGCCCTCCGCGCGACGATGAAGATGTCCGGTCAGAGCGACGAGGAGATCGACAAGGCGATTGAAGAATCGAAGGAACAGCTGAGCGGCAATGCGGAATACACTGCCCTGATGGAAGCATCGGCGAATCTGAGCAGCATGACGGAAGAGCAGCTCATGGAAGAACTGACGCAGGCGGACACCACGGCGTTCATGACCATGATGAACGAAATACTGTCCGGTGCAGAAATGGCAGAAGTGACCGAGCAGCCCGGCGACTGCGACGCGGCGAAGAACTACGTCAAAGTCACAGTTCCGCCGGAAAAGATTGCCGAGATGACGAAAGCCCTGCTGGAGATGATCCACAGCGTTCCGAGCATCGGCGCTTACATGGATGCGCTTTTTTCCGCTGCTGACACGAGCTGGGACGACCTGCTGAAAGAGCTTGATGAAGCAGATCTCTATGCGGATGACATCGTTTACGAATACTGGATGACTGAAGCAGGCGAGCTGGTTCGCATGACGGCTTCGGTGAAGATCAACAACGGCGGCGAAGAACCCTTGCCGATCTCCTTCACGATGACCCGCAACACGGCGGACGGCGTGGCGACGTGGCTTGTGACCATCAAGAGCGCGGAAGATACCGCGGCGACGCTGACCTTCGCAGGCGACTTGGAGAACTTCACGGCGAACCTGACCGCCTATGCTGGCGAAGACACCGTTGAAATCAACGTCAGCGGCAAGGGCGTCGGCACGGACAGCAGCGTTGTTGATGTGGAAATCAAGGAAACGGTGGACGGTGTCGAGCAGGGCTTCGGCGTTGTGGTGACGACCGCTACGACGATGGACGGCGAACAGGGCGTCCGCAAGGTGGATGTGCTGGTGCGCTTCATGGGTCTGGACGTTGTGACCATCACGGCGGAAACCCGCACCTGCGACGCGAAGGACGCGCTGGACGTGAGCAAGGCGCAGGATTTGGGCGCGATGACGGACAGTGAGTTCCAGACGTGGTTCGTCAAGGTGATGAACAACCTGCAGAACCTGCCCATGACCCTGCTGATGAGTCTGCCGGAGAGCATGCTGACCCTGCTGATGGGCGGCAGCAACTGATACGATTTCCTGCATTCGCCTGTGCCATCTGATTGCGCCTTTCCCATGCTGGCGTTTGCGTTAGCCAGAACGAATCATTTGCGGTGCATCTCGGCGCATTCTCATTTGGAAATAGTATCCGCATGGGAGGCTGGCTGAAAAAGCCAGCCTTCTTTTTCATTGCCGGAACATGCTGATTTTCGACCAGAAAAGCAATCCAATTGTAAAAATATGCGCGGAATGGTTGACAAGTCGGGCGGATTGCTTTACCATAGTACATGGATTATTCTGTGACTTTACTCCGCACGGCTTGCGGATGATTCAGATGGAGGAACAGGCAAGATGAGGATGCTTGGCAAGCGATTTCTGTCACTCCTGCTCGCGCTGGGAATGCTGCTGATGCGGCTCCCCGCGGCTGCGGCATCGGAGCTGACGATGCTGCAAGTGGATTTTCTGGGCATGTATGCCACAAGCGCGGGAACGTATGAATCCCGGAAATTCACGGGCGATTTTACCGTCATGCAGAACGGGGAGGCGGTCGGCACGATTCGCCTGACCGACTTCGGCAGCGACCCGATTTCCGTCCCCGGTACGGGCAATGTGCAGCTTGTCCCGGTGGCGGAAACGATGCCGGAGGATGCCGTTATGGCGGCGAGCTACACCGTGTCGATTGTCGATGGACGGCTGAACAAAGCGGTCATTGCTGTGCTGACGGACACGGGTCTGTTCACCGTGCACACGGAGAGCAGCTCCTCTTTTGACCTGATTAACGAGCGCGGCGAGACGATTCTCTCCTTCGACACCGACAGCCGGGGCGACTATGCCCTGCCGGCGGCGATTCATACGGGGCTGTATACCCTGCGAATGACGAAGGCTTCGCTGGCCATTGAAAGCTGGCGCGACAAGATTATCAACATTGAGCGCTACACGGGTGCGGATTCCGTGACGAAGGTGAACGCTTCCTATTACTATGTGCCGCCGACGATGGCGCCGACCGCCACGCCTGAACCCACGCCTACGCCGACGCCCACCCCGACACCTACACCGACGGCAACGCCTACGCCAACGGCAACGGCAACACCTACGCCGACCCCGACGGCGACCCCGACCTTAGCGCCGACGGAAGCGCCGACCGAAAATCCGACCGAGAATCCGACGGAGGAACCCACGGAAGAGCCGACGCCAACCCCGACGGCGACCCCCACCCCGAGCCCGACGCCCACGCCGAGCCCGACGCCTACGCCTACGCCGACCCCCACCCCTGAACCAGTGGACGGCACGCTGACGATGCTCATGCGCGGCGTGAACGCGGCAGTGGCGTACCAGATTGTCAGCGAGGACGGCAAAACGACCCGCACGGGCTACCTGACTGATGGCGAGACGGTGGAGGAAGCCGACCTCTTCCACGGGACATACGCCGTCACGGTGACGCTGCCGGAAGGCACGCTGCTGACGGGTGTGAACGGCTGGCCGAACCTGCAGAAGGGTCAGGCACAGTGGCTGGTGAACATTCAGGCGATGCAGACCAGCCGCTATGAACTGGATCTGACGCTCAGCGGCGGCATGACCGGCAGCATCGACGACCTGTCTGCCCCGGCGGAAGTGACGATTTCCGGCCAGCGGATGAGCGAACAGATGACGGTCAGCGGCGCGTTTGCGCTGAACGACCTGTATCCTGATACTTATCAGATTACGGCAGCCCTGCCGCGCGGCTTGTATGACACCGAGGGCTGGACGCTCAGCACGACCGATACGGGCGTGACGGCGAGCATTCTGGTGGAAATCGGCGCGGGCGAAACCGTTGTGCTGCCGGCGCTGGCGAACCATGCCACCGGCGACGCTTCCGGCGTGGTGCTGGGGCTGGACGGTCAGCCGATGAGCGGCGTGCAGGTGCAGCTGGTCAATCAGGCGGGCGAAGTCGCGGCGGAAGCGGTGACGGATGAAAACGGCGCTTGGCAGGCTGAGTTCCTCGAATACGGGACGTACGTTGTCCGCTATGATGCGGGCGTGACCCTTGCCAACGGCGCGCTCGTCATTAGCGACGAACCCGCGACTGTGACCGCGAAGGCGGCGAATCCGGCGGCGCTGACCATCCACGCTTTCCGCGACAACGATAATAACGGTTCACGCGGGAAGTACGAGGAAGGCGTGTCCGGCGCGACGATGAGCCTCATCACCGAAGTCAACGGCGTGGAGGTTGTTGTGGCATCCGGCGAAACGGACAAGAACGGCGAAGTGTCGCTGGCTGTGCCGGCGGGGACGTACGTCCTGCGCAGCGAGCTGCCCGCGGGCTTCGGCCATGGTGCGCACGGCAAAAATGTCAGCGCAAACATGTCCATCATGGATGAAACGACCGAACAAGTGCAAAGCAGCGTGCCGCTGACCCTCGAAGCCGGTTCTGTGACCGACGTGGGCGTCGGCGTGATGACGATGGCGGCGCTGCAGGGCCTTGTGTGGCTGGATGAAAACGACGACGGCGTATATCAGGACGGTGAACCCGGTCAGGCGGGCATCAAAATCCGCGCCGTCGGCGTGAAAAACGGTCTGGTGTACGAAACCGAGAGCGGCGAGGACGGCAAATTCTACATCGGTCAAATGCGCTACGGCACATACAATGTCGAATACAGCCTGCCGGACGGCTTGGTCTTTGCGCGATATAGCCAGACGGGCGGTAATCGCCGCTCCATCATCACCAGCGAATTCAAGCGCTTCGAAACGGATCAGGTGATTCTTGAACGCGGTGACTTGGAGGAAGTCCTCCTTGGCGTGATGAAGGGCTCTAACATCAACGGCATCTGCTTCCTGGATGAAAACAACAACGGCGTGTACGACGAGGGCGAAAAGACGCTGGAAGGCGTGAAGGTCGTCCTGTACCGTCAGGCCATCGGCAAGGAGCTGCTGAACACCGTCTCCGACGAGAACGGGCACTTTACCTTCGCCAACATCCGCGGCAGCACGTTCCGCGTCAAAGCGACGATTCCGCAAGGCTATGTGTACACCATCGCGGGCGATGGCGAGTACGGCAACCTGTTCGCGCCCGGCACTGACCGCCGCGAGTACACGATTTCCGACGTGGTGCTGGAGAACGACAGCGAGATGACGATGGCCATCGGCGCGATTACTTACGGCAGCATCTCCGGCACGGTGTATCTGGATGACGACTTCTCCGGCAGCCGGATGGACGCGGAAAAGATGGTCAACAACTTCACCGTCACCCTGACGGATGAAAAAGGCAATACCCGCACGGCGAAAACGAACCGCAGCGGCGTGTATACCTTCGATGACCTTGCGCCGGGGCAGTACACCGTGAGCGCGACCGCGAACCGCGGCTTGGCGTTCACGCGCACGGGCGACGGCAATATCCTCCGCAACCTCTCCGGCGGCGCGGGCGAAAGTGAACCGGTGGCGCTGACAATGGGCGCGGATTTGACGGGTCTTGATATCGGCATGATTACCCCCGGCCATGTGTCCGGCGTGGTGTTTGCCGACAAGAACGACAATGGCCTGCGCGACGCGGATGAAGGCGGCTTGCTCGGCGCGGTGGTCCACCTGATGGACGAAACCGGCGACGTGGCGACCCGCACCATCGGCGCGGATGGCAGCTTCCTGTTTGACGCGGTGCTGCCCGGAACGTACCGCCTGAGCTACGAGCTGCCGGGCGACGGCGTGTTTGCTCCCCTGACGGACGGCGGCAACACCATCGCGCCGGATTCCGACGGCACGACGGATTCCTTTACCATCGGCGTGGGCGAAGAAGTCACCGCGCCCCTGTGCGGCGCACTGGCTTTGGGCGACATTGAAGGCATGGTGTTTGCCGATCACAACGGCAACGGCGCGCAGGATGCAAACGAAGCGGCGCTTGCCGGCGTGACGCTGATTCTGACCCCCTCCCGCGAGGATTTGACGGAGCAAACCGTCCTCACCGATGCGACGGGCGCGTACAGCTTCACCGGGCTGCGGCCGGACGCCTACACGCTGACCCTGCGCTTCCCGGAGGGCATGGTGCTCTCCAAGCTGGACGGCAATGTGACCCTGCCGCTGATGCACGGGCTGAACGAGCAGCAGGTGAACATCGAAATCGGGCTGGGCGAGGAATGGCTGAATCAGGCGCTTGGCGGCGTGATTCCGTCGAAGATGTCCGGTCAGGTTTGGGTGGATGAGAATGACAACGGGGACATGGACGCGGGCGAAATCACCCCGGAAAACGAGATGCTGACCCTGCTGGATGAAACCGGCGCGGTGTTTGCGCAGGTGCAGACCGATGCGGATGGGCGGTTCGCCATCGACGGCATTGCCCCCGGCGTGTACAGCCTTGTCTACGATCTCAAGGAAGGCACGCAGGCGGCGCGTCTGGGCGACAGCACCTTCACCACCGAGGGCAGTCAGCTCGTCATGACCGAGATTGAAATTAGCGAAAACAACAACTATACTGCTCCGATGCTGGGCTTGAAGATTGACACGAGCATCGGCGGCATGGTCTGGTGCGACAACGCGGGCGAGATTGCGCCCCTGTCCGGCGCGGAGGTTATCTTGCTGGACGAAAAGGGCAGCGAACTGCAAAACGCGACGACGGGCGAGGACGGCATCTACCGCTTTGACGGCTTGATGCCGGGCAACTACCGTCTGCGTGTGACGCTCCCGAACGGCTACGTCGTCGTAGAAAAGGACGACACGCGCCTCAAGGACGGGCAGAACATCAGCGTGATGACGACCTACACCGCCCGCGAGGGAGAGAGCGACCTGATTGCCCTGCGCATGAGCCAGCATCAGCTGGAGCAGAACATCGGCGCGGTGCAGCCGGGCACGCTGGGCGACTTCTGCTGGCTTGACCTGAACGGCAACGGCCTGCAGGACGCGGGCGAACTCGGTCTGGGCGACATGCGCATCGAGCTGTGGCGCAACGACCAGCTCGTCGCGGAAACGACAACCGACACGTACGGTTACTACACTTTCGAGAACCTGTATCCCGGCGTGTACACGCTCAAGCCCATCTACCCGGCGGAAGTTGTGCCGACGCGTATGCGCACGGATATTCCGCTGATTGCGTCGATTCTGGGCGAAAACGGTGAATCGAACCCGGTGCAGGTGACCTCCGCCAGTACGACCTACACGGCGGATTTGGGCTTCGTGCTGGTTGATGACGACGTGCTGCCGGCAAACTACGGCATCGGCGAAAAGCAGGACTGGACGAAGAAGTAAGGAATAATGCGGAATGCGGAATTGCGCATCCGCGGATGGCGGGGTGCTGCGGGGGCGAAAGCTCTCGCGGTGCCCCGTTTTTTGTGAAGGGGGAGGGAAGCAAAGTCCGCTTTTACGGAAAGAATCAACTGTTTGTTTTTGTGAGAATTGAAAAGTAAATAAAAGTTACTTCACTCGCATTTCGTGAATGAAAATGGAAGCTGCTTCATTCTGAAATCCCAAATCCGCGCGAATCAACCGTTTTCCTGCGCGAAAGCGTATTGCAAAAGCGGCTTCCATTTGGTATCATAAATGTTACCAGATGTGGCTGTTCAATATGAAAAAAAATCAGCCGAATCATGCTGGAAATGAAAGGACGGAAACAAATATGAAGAAACTCCTTGCTCTCCTGATGGCGCTCATGATGTGCTGCACTGCCTTTGCGTTCGCGGAGGAAGAAGCGGAAGTGCCGGCAGTTGAAATGAATGTCAGCTTCGAGGCGCAGACGGTTGCGCTGGGTGAAACGGGTCTGACGATGCAGATTCCGGCGGACTGGGCGGTTCAGGAAGTCCCCGCAGGCACGGAAAACGCCGAGAACATCCTGCTCTTCGCCGTCAACGCCGACCAGACGGTCAGCATTACGGCGCAGCTGTCCGCGATGAGCTTTGAAACGCTGCTGCAAGGCATTCAGGACGCGGGTGCGACGGAAGAAATGCTCGCTGAGCTGTATGTCAACGAAAACTATTGCCTGATGTACACCCCCGGCGACACCGTGCTGGCGCTGTACACCTTCCTTGATGACGAGACGGTTCTCGCTGTGACGTTCCAGGTCGCCAGCAAGGAAGTGGGCGACGCGCTGGAAAACATGCCGCTGGAGATCTTCGGCAGCTTGGCGGCAGCGGAGTAATTCACTTCGTTACCATGATGCAGGACGAATGAGCGTCCTGCATTTTTTGTGCGCAAAAATGAACAGGGACTTGCAGAAAAACTTGATAAATGCAACAACTTGGACGAAAATATTCAAAATACACGAGAAAAACATAAAAAAAACACAGTTTGTGCAACAAAACACTTGATTTTCTCCATACAGTGTTGCATAATAAAGCATCGACACGGTGAAGCCGGCTGGTTTGGCGTGTCGATGAACAAGAAACGCAGGCAGACGCGGCAGCGCCCCTGCCGGGAAGGTGGAGCGGATGAATTCCAAGATGCTGTTTTATATCCTCAAGCGCGTGCTGCTGGCGCTGCTGACCATCTGGATTGTCATCACGGTGACGTTCTTCGTGATGCACTCGATTCCGGGTGGACCGTTCGCAAGTGAAAAGGCAATTTCCGCGGAAGCGCAGGCGGCGCTGGAGGCCAAGTACGGGCTGGACAAGCCGCTGGGTGAACAGTATGTGACGTATCTGCGCGACGTGGTGACGAAGCTGGACTTCGGGCCGAGCCTGAAGCAGCGCGGCCGTCAGGTCATTGACATTATTCTGGATGGCATGAAGACCTCCGCGAAGCTTGGTCTGATTGCGGCGTTCAGCGCGGCGATTGCCGGCATCGTCCTCGGCGCGCTGGCGGCGCTGCGGCGCAACACCGTGCTGGATAAGATTATCATGGTGATTACGACCGCGTTCGTGTCCATGCCGTCGTTCATTATGGGGTCATTCCTGCTGATAGTGTTCTCAGTCAAGTTAGGCTGGGTACCCGCGAACGGCGCGACGGCGGAAGGCTTGATCCTCCCGATTATCACCCTTGCGCTCTACCCGATGAGCTACATCACGCGCCTGACGCGCTCCTCCATGCTCGACGTGCTGGGGCAGGATTATATCCGCACCGCGCGCGCCAAGGGCGTTTCGGGCAAGAAAATTATCTTCGGTCACGCGCTGAAGAACTCGCTGATTCCGGTTATCACCTATTTCGGCCCGATGCTGGCGTTCATCGTCACCGGTTCGATGGTCGTCGAGCAGATTTTCGCCGTGCCGGGTATCGGCCGCCAGTTCGTATCCAGCATCACCAACCGCGACTACACCATGATTATGGGGACGACCATTTTCCTCGCCTCTTTAATCGTGATTATGAATCTGATCAGCGACCTGCTCTACAAGGTGGTTGATCCGCGCATTGATTACGAATAAGGAGGCCTCTGCATCATGATGATGAACAAGAAAAAGCCCTTTAGCCTGCATCTGGATGTGGATTCCTTCATGCCCGCGACGGCGGAGGAAAAGGAAGTCATCTCCCGGATGCGGCCGTCCTCGACCTTTTTCCGCGATGGCGTGAAGCGCCTGCTGAAGAACAAGGTCGCGACCATCAGCCTGATTCTGATTGTGCTGATTACGCTGTCCTCCATCATCATCCCGATGTTCTGGCCGTATTCGTATGACCAGATGCTGGGACAGACGAAGGGTCGCCCGATGGACAACAGCTACAACAACCTCGCGCCGTTCCAGTACGGCAAGACGGAACTGAAGAAAATCGACAAAGGGGAATCTGTTTTCCCGCACATCTTCGGCACGGATGCGCACGGACGCGACTACTTCATCCGCGTCGTCTACGGGACGCGCATTTCCCTCGCCGTCGGCTTCTTCGCCAGCATCATCGTGCTGGTGATTGGCATGATGATTGGCGCAGTCGCGGGATATTTCGGCGGCAGGGTGGACTTGTTCATCATGCGAATCGTCGATATTATCTACTCATTGCCGGACATGCTGGTCATCATCCTGCTGTCGGTCGTGCTGGGGCAGGTGCTGCATGTGGAAGGCACCATCTTAGAGAAAATCGGCTCGAACATCATCAGCATGTTCATCGTCTTTGGTCTGCTCTATTGGGTGGGCATGGCGCGCCTGATTCGCGGTCAGATTCTGTCCCTCCGCGAGCAGGAGTATGTGCTGTCGGCGCAAGCGACGGGCGCGAAGGCGCGGTGGATTATCCGCAAGCACCTTTTGCCGAACTGCATCAGCGTCGTGATTATTTCGACCGCACTGCAAATTCCGAACGCGATTTTCACCGAAAGCTTCCTGTCCTTCCTGGGGCTGGGCGTTAATGCGCCGATGCCCTCGCTGGGTTCACTGGCTTCTGACGCGCTCAACGGCATCTATTCCTACACCTATCGCCTGATTATCCCCGCCGTGGTCATCTGCCTCATCGTGCTGAGCCTGAACCTGTTCGGCGACGGCCTGCGCGACGCATTTGACCCGAAGCTGAATGCGTGATGAAAGGAGCTGGACCAAATGGCATTGCTGGAAGTCAATGACCTGCATACATCCTTCTTCACCGACGCGGGCGAAGTCAAGGCGGTGGATGGCGTTTCGTTCCGCCTTGACCACGGCAAGGTGCTGGGCATCGTGGGCGAAAGCGGTTCGGGCAAGAGCGTCACGGCGTATTCCGTCATGCAGATTCTTGCGCCGACGGGCAAAATCGTCAGCGGCAGCGTGAAATTCGACGGGCAGGAGCTGGTCGGCGCGGACGAGAAGCTGCTGCGCTCCGTGCGCGGCAACCGCATCTCGATTATCTTCCAAGACCCGATGACGTCCCTGAACCCGACCTACACCATCGGCCGGCAGCTGATGGAAGCGATTTTGCTGCACACCGACCGCAACCGCCATCAGGCGCGCGAACGCGCGGTGGAGATGCTGAAGCTGGTCAACGTCAACGAGCCGGAAAAGCGCATGAAGCAGTACCCGTTCGAGCTGTCGGGCGGTATGCGGCAGCGCGTAATGATTGCTATGGCGCTGGCGTGTGAGCCGGACATCCTGATTGCCGACGAGCCGACGACCGCACTGGACGTGACAATTCAGGCGCAGATTCTTGATTTGATGCGCGACCTGCAGAAGAAGATGGGCATGGCGATTATCATGATTACGCACGACTTGGGCGTTGTCGCCCAGATGTGCGACGAGGTCATCGTCATGTACGCCGGTTCTATCTGCGAGCAGGGGACGGCGGATGAAATCTTCTACAACCCGCGCCATGAGTACACGAAGGGCTTGATGCGCTCCATCCCGACGGCGGAGAACAACGGACAGCGCCTGGAGCCGATTACCGGTACGCCGATTGACCTGCTGAACATGCCCAAGGGCTGCCCGTTCGCGCCCCGCTGCGAGGCGGCGATGAAGATTTGCCTGAAAGAGAAGCCGGTTCGGATGCTCATCAATGACGACCATATGGCAACCTGCTGGATGAACGTCAAGAAGGGCGTGGAGGACGGCAGCATCACGGAGGAAGGAGGAGTGCCCTGTGTCTGAAGCGCAGATGCACCAGCCGCTGCTGGAAGTCAAAGGACTGAAAGAATACTTTGACATCAACATGGGCTTCTTCCGCACCAAGCCGCTGAAGGCGGTCGATGATGTGTCCTTCACCATCAACAAGGGCGAAACGCTCGGTCTGGTGGGCGAATCCGGCTGCGGCAAGACGACTGTTGGGCGCACCATCCTCCAATTGTACAAGCCGACGGCGGGCGAAATCATTTACGATGGCAAGCCCGTCAAGACGAAAGCGGATTTGCAGAAGTTCCGCACGAAGGCGACGATGGTGTTCCAAGATCCGTACTCCTCGCTGAACCCGCGCATGACCGTGTCGGACATCGTGGGCGAACCGCTGGATGTGCACCACCTGTATTCCTCCAAGAAGGAGCGGGAGGAGCGCATTTTGCAGCTGCTGGGCTATGTCGGGCTGAACAGTGAACACGCCTCGCGTTACGCGCACGAGTTTTCCGGCGGTCAGCGGCAGCGCATCGGCATTGCCCGTGCGCTGATCGTGGAGCCGGAATTCATCGTGGCCGATGAGCCCATCAGCGCTCTGGACATGTCCATCCGCGCCCAGGTGCTCAACCTGCTGCGCCATCTGCAGAAGGAGCGCGGCATCACCTACCTGTTCATCGCCCACGACCTCTCGGTCATGCGGTACATTTCGGACCGCATCGCCGTCATCCACAAGGGCGATATCGTTGAGCTGGCCCACGGTAAGGTCCACATGGTTGCCTGCATCAGTAAACGCCTGATCCACCGCGCTCGATACCGCATCAAAACTGCCGGCACTATTCTGTAGCGCCTGATTGATGGAAGATGTGACCCCCGAAAGCGCGGACTTGATATCGTCAAGTCCGTTTTGAGCATCCGTGAGAAGCTTGCTTGCCGCGTCAGACGTGCTCGAATTCTGCGATAACGAAGAGCCGGCATTGGCAAGCAGACCCGAGGAAGACGCAAGGACGTCCGAAAGGGAGGATACCGACTGGCCAGCACGCGTCAGTTCATTGGCCCCGTCGCCCAGCGAGGAGGACAGATGCGCCACGAAGTTCGCCACCTGGTCGCTATCCATAAACTCAAGTAAGCTCGAGGCGGTTGCCAAACCGATATTGCCAACCGTTTCGGTAAACGTCTTGTTGATCTGGCTTTGGACAGCGCTGGAGCCCTTTTCGGTCACGATCTGTGCGATCGCGTTGACCTTTTGGTTCTCGTAATACTCGATATCCGAATGCTTCACCTCGGTAGAGAACAGCGTCATCATGTTGGCGCTGAAGTCG
>ENA-ORTG01002439-ORTG01002439.1-human-gut-metagenome-genome-assembly--contig:-NODE-2439-length-14770-cov-2.918654_pt1 | contig 14770 bp, 15 predicted proteins | sample MGYA00241906_ERZ509176 | MGnify/ENA primary metagenome ERZ509176 (study PRJEB26280, sample SAMEA2338811) | human gut metagenome | biome: human gut; feature: human-associated habitat; material: faeces...
TTTCTCCTCCTAGGTTGTTGCTACTACTTTTATTTTATGGTACGGAATTTTCGGCAACCCGCCAGCCGGGACTTTTCAATGCTCAGGTTCTTCGGGCTAAGAGGCTGTATGAATTATGATTTTGGTTTTCTATGCTTGACGCGACCGGCTTTTACACACCTTCCGAAAATTCCTTACGCTGTGGTGTTATTTAGAAAATCAGAATATGCAGGCACTTGGCCTGCACATTCTGGAATGTTGGATATTTTTTTATATTACATTCTCTCGTGGCATGTACGTGAGATTACATCGAGCTGCTGCTCTCTTGTGAGGTCGATGAACTTAACTGCGTATCCTGATACTCGGATTGTGAAGTTTGCGTACTCCTCCTTCTCAGGATGCTCCATTGCATCGATGAGCTTCTCTTTACCGAATACGTTTACATTAAGGTGATGTGCACCCTGGTCGAAGTATCCGTCCATTACGTTTACAAGGTTGTCAATTCTCTCTCCCTCGTTGTTTCCGAGTGCTCCCGGATTGATGGTCTGTGTATTTGAGATTCCATCAAGTGCCCACTCATATGGAAGCTTTGTGAGTGAGTTTAAGGATGCGAGAAGTCCGTTCTGCTCTGCGCCGTATGATGGGTTTGCTCCAGGTGAAAGCGGCTCTCCTGCTTTACGTCCGTCAGGCATTGCTCCTGTAGCTTTTCCGTATACTACGTTTGATGTAATTGTAAGGATTGATGTTGTCGGCTCTGAATCACGGTATGTGTGATGCTTCTTTAACTTGTCCATGAATGTCTTAAGAAGCCATACACCGATTTCGTCCGCGCGGTCATCATCGTTTCCGTATTTAGGGAACTCTCCCTCGATTTCGAAATCCTTTGCCAGTCCGCTCTCGTCACGGACTACTTTAACCTTTGCATATTTGATTGCTGAAAGAGAATCGATTACGTGTGAGAATCCTGCGATTCCTGTTGCAAATGTTCTCTTTAAGTCTGTATCCATGAGTGCAAGCTCTGCTGCCTCATAGTAGTATTTGTCATGCATGTACTGGATAAGGTTTAATGTATTTACATAGATGTCTACTAACCATTCCATCATCTTGTCGTATTTTGCCATTACCTCGTCATAGTCAAGGTACTCTGCTGTGATAGGTGCGTAATTTGGTCCTACCTGCTCGCCTGATTTCTCATCAACACCACCGTTGATAGCGTAGAGGAGACATTTTGCAAGGTTTGCACGTGCTCCGAAGAACTGCATCTCTTTACCTGTCTGTGTTGCAGATACACAGCAGCAGATTGCATAATCATCGCCCCATACCGGCTTCATTGCGTCATCGTTCTCATACTGGATTGAGCTTGTCTCAATTGAGATGCGGGCTGCATAATCCTTGAAGGTCTGAGGAAGCTTTGATGAGTAGAATACTGTGAGGTTTGGCTCCGGTGCAGGTCCCATGTTCTCTAATGTATGGAGGAAACGGAAGTCGGTCTTTGTAACCATTGAACGTCCGTCCACACCTGTTCCTGCCACGTCAAGTGTTGCCCATACAGGATCACCTGAGAATAACTGGTTGTATGAAGGGATACGTGCAAATTTAACCATACGAAGCTTCATTGTAAAATGATCGATGAGTTCCTGTGCTTCCTGCTCTGTGAGGATGCCCTTGTCCATATCTCTCTTGATGTAAATGTCAAGGAATGTAGATACACGTCCTACGGACATAGCAGCACCATTCTGTGTCTTGATAGCTGCAAGGTATCCGAAGTATAACCACTGAACAGCTTCCTTCGCATTTGAAGCTGGCTTAGAAATATCATAGCCGTATGACTGAGCCATAACCTTCATCTCCTGAAGACGTCTGATCTGCTCTGTCAACTCTTCTCTCTGACGGATAACGTCATCGTACATATTACCATCGCCGCAGTTAGCCTTATCTTCCTGCTTCCAAGCGATCAGCTGATCAATACCGTAAAGAGCGATTCTTCTGTAATCACCAACGATACGACCACGACCATAAGTATCTGGCAAACCTGTTACGATATGTGTATGACGAGCTGCCATCATCTCTGGTGTATAAGCATCAAATACTGCCTGATTGTGTGTCTTGTGATAATCTGTAAAGATCTTGTGGAAGTTCTCGTTTGGCTTGTATCCGTACATCTCGAGTGCTTCCTCAGCCATCTTGATACCACCATAAGGCATAAATGCTCTCTTAAGTGGCTCATCTGTCTGAAGACCTACAATCTGCTCAAGATCCTTTGTCTCTGGATCAATGTAACCAGGACCATATGCTGTAATGCTGGATACAACATCTGCGTCCTCCTTCAATACACCACCGTTGTCTCTCTCTGCCTTCTGAAGAGCCTGAAGCTTATCCCAGAGCTTGTTCGTAGCATCTGTTGGTCCTGCAAGGAAGCTCTCGTCTCCATCATAAGGTGTGTAGTTGTTCTGGATGAAGTCTCTTACGTTGCACTCTTCCTTCCAGAGTCTACCTGTGAATGATTCCCATTCCTGGTTCTGTAACATAATAGTTTCTCCTTTCAAATTATTTATATTATGTTTTATATTAGATGTAATATAAACTCTGACTGTATTATACAAAATGTTTCAAATAAAATCAATAATCCCTATCATTTTTATTGTTTTTCTTTTCGTACATTCAGCCGTCTATCCGCTCAATTTTAAAGACATTCAGCGTATCGACATCCGGGCATGCGAAAACAGCGGTGCCCTTCTCCTGTCCCGGTATCTCGCCGCCATACCGCAGGATATCCACGTACGGAAATGCAACGTGCATTGCCATCGGACACAGCTTCCCCCGCTCCGTATCAAAATCATAGGAATCACCGATCTTATGACCTCTGTGACATCCCTTTTCACCCTTCTGATCAATCAGTGTGATCCGAATCCTCGGTCTTGCCATCAGTCAAGCACCTCCATACAGGTTTCAAGCGGAATTCCCTTATATTTATCCACGTTATCTGCATTTTTGCTAATCATACTCTTCACGGCATCCATCGCCTCTGCGGTTGCCGTCTGCAGATCCTTACCGCTCATAAGCTTTCCGATAAATACAGCCGAGAATATATCTCCGGTTCCCGGGAAATGTACCGGAATTTCCTCGAAATCAACCTTAAAATATTCTTCCTTCTTGTGGTCATATCCGACAACCGATCTGCAATCTGTGCCCGCGATCTTCGCACTTGTGATCACAATCGATTTCGCACCGAATGCACGAAGCTTGTCGATCATCGTATGATACTCTTCCTCTGTCACGCCATCTTCCTTATATGGAAGCTCGGTCAGATATGCCGCCTCGGTATAGTTCGGTACGATATAGTCCGCAGCCGAAATCAGCTCACGCATCAAATCAATCGTCTCCTCTGTGATTCCGTTATAGAGCTTTCCCTCATCTCCCATAATCGGATCTGTAAAGATCGTCACACCTTTTTCCGCCCGTGCCTTACAGAACTCGGTCACAAGCTCGGTCTGCTCCTTCGACACGATAAATCCGGTTGAGATTGCATCAAATTCAAAGCCCAGCTGTTCCCAGACAGCGATTGCATTTTTCATGTAATCGGTTGTATCCAGGATGTCGAACTTACCGTAATCAAGTGTGTTCGATACGATTGCCGTCGGCAGGTTAAATACCTCGTATTTCATATGGGAAAGCACCGGAATCATCGCGGATAACGCAACCTTTCCATAGCCAGCCATGTCGTTGATCAAAAGTAATTTCTTGCTCATTTTGTGTCTCCTTTTTCTAACCTTTATGCCAATTCGCATTTCATCATAGCATATTTTCTGTCAGAAAAAAACACAAAAAAATTAACTGATTTTCTTCCATTTCATGGATGAAAGCAATGGTTTGTAGTACATGCGGCTTGCAATAACCGCCTCTCCGTTATCCATCATAATCTTCCCACGGCTGCCTGAAATCGAAGCAATACTTGATATCCTATCTGTATTTACAAGCATGGATTTGGATGCCCGGGTAAAATCATACGAATTCACCTTCTCTTCAATCTGGTAAAGGCGATTCTTTATCTCATAAATTTCCTGTTCCGTATAGGCAAACACTTTCTCTCCTACCGCCTCAAAATACAGGATTTCATCCGTTGAAATCCGATATAATTCTCTATGTTCTCCATATCCTGTGATTTTGTTTGCATCGCCCATTTCTTTCACCCGTCTTTATCCTTTCTTCTATCCGTGGAAATCTCCCGTCTTCCAATTCACTGCCACATATGGCACGATCTTCCCGTCGATTTTCACATAGACCTGATAGACATCATTTCCGATATATTCGTAATGATCCGGCACCACACCATACTCCTCATACAGCGTCTTCTCGAACTCTTCCTTCCACGAATCATCGGATGGCTCGCCTTCCTGTGACTGGGATTCCGTCGTCTTAGCTTCTGTCGCAGCGGGTTCCGTCTTCCCTGTATTCGAACCTTCTGACTGTAATGTGCTGTCCGCGGTATTGCTCTCCGTAACAGATTCGGTCGTAGTTTCATTTTCGGTGGTTGTCGTAACTTCCGTTGTTGCTTCCGTTGTAGTCACCGTCTCGCTGCTCACCTGGATGATATCGGTCGTATTATTATCACTCACATTGCTGCATCATGCCAAAGTCACTACCATTGCCGTACATAAAATCCATGTTTTCTTTCTCATAATTCTTTCCTTCTTTCGGTTGTATTATAACGATTGATATAAAAAGAAAATAGGCTTTTTTTCTATCTAAATGTGTCAATTCTTCAGATATTTTCCGATTTTCTTTTTATAACCTGCATCATACATCCGGCATGCATCATTTCTGCATCAATACTGTTACAATTTTATTTCTTTTCATAACCAGGTTCCATCCAGAAACGTGCGCCGCAAGACGCACTAAAAAATGACGTTATCCAAAGTAATGGATAACGCCATTTTGACTATCGATAGTTTCTATTTTGAGAGAAATGTTTTTGTTGTATTTGTAACAGCTCCCTTGTAATTATCCGAAGGTGCCTGTTCTCCTTTTTTCACAAGCACAACCTGAATTCCTTCGATTCTTTTATGCTGACCAGTTGTGCCAGCCATCTCTCCATTTTTGGCCCACTTCATCCAGCCGTACGTCTGTGAATGCACACGATAATAAATATCATAATGCTCTGCCATCTCACCATAAAGCTCAATCTGAATTGCCTCTAATCTCTTTGCATTTCCTGTTGTCCCGCAAAACTCACCATCTTTCTTCCATGTTGCAGATTTATTTGGATCGGCCTGCCATCCGATTGTCTGCACATGTGCATTGTAACAGATACCGCCTGTATAATCTTTGTTTTTAAGTTCAAGTTTCAAAGACTCTAATCGCTTTGCTTTACCTGTTGTTCCGGAAATATCTCCGTCATTCTTCCAGTTCTGCCATCCATATGTCTGAAGATGTGAACGATACTGGACATGTGCCCGATCTGAGCCTTCAACTGTTGCAGCTGTTGCAGCTGCACTTGCCATATAAGCTTTCTTTTCTGATGCTGTTACACCTTCGAACTTGTCTGGTACGCTTTCACCCTTCTTAACAACTACTACCTGGATTGCTTCAAGTCTCTTCGCGAGTCCTGCTGTACCGGCAGCCTCACCATTTTTTGCCCAATTCATCCAGCCATAGCCCTGTGCATGAACGCGGTAATATACATCGTATTTATCCTTGTTGGCACCGGTCAATTCAATGCAGATGGCTTCCAGACGTTTTGCCTCTCCCGTCGTTCCACTCATCACACCATTTTCTTTCCAGTCCTGCCAGCCATAGCTTTGCACATGCGTCTTATAACGGATACCCAGATTACTGTCCCCGGATACGCGGATTGTGATACCCTCCAGACGCTTTGCACTTCCGACAGTTCCTGCCATTTTACCATTGGATACTTCATTTTCCCAACCAAATGTCTGCACATGTGTCTTGTAAGATACCGTGATGTTCGGTGCCAGATTCTTTACCTCCGGATTGTTCTCTGCCGTATTTTCCATCCGGCTTCTGTAATGATTCCGGATAAACTGTCCCGCCTTCGTCAGATCATCAATGTTCCAGCCGCTTGTCTTTCCACAACTGCTCTTGATCAGGGCAGAACTTTCATTCTTATTACACAAACTCCAGACGCAATAGCTGACGTTGCGGTCATCACACCGCTTCATCCACTCTGCCGCCTTGTTCAGATCGACATTTCCATTTCCACTCGCCTCGGACAGTCCAAACTCGGATACAAATACCGGAAGTCCCTTGTCGATCGCAGTACCGATCTTCGCCGTCAGCCACTGATTATGGCTGGACTCAGAAGCATAGAAATGAAATGCATACATTAAATTGCTGTAGCCACGGATTGGATCATCCGCCGGCTCATACGTATGTCCCTGATTTCCAAGCTGTGACCATGTCGGTGTTCCTACGATAATGATTGCGTCCTTGTCATATGCACGGATTGTCTGAATGACTTCTGTCGCATAGCTCTTGATATCAGACCAAGGACAGTTGCTCGGCTCGTTGCAGATCTCATAGATGACATTGTCGTAATTTTTATACTTCTGTGCCATCTCCTTGAAGAAGCTCTTCGCCTCGCTCGTATAATTCTTCGGATTCACGTTTAACAGATGCCAGTCAATAATCGCATACATGCCAAGCTCTGTTGCATACTGCACGCCATCTGTTACTTTTTTCTTCATACCGTTCCGGTCGCTGTAATAACCGCCCTCATCGACATACATCGCAAGACGGATCGCATTTGCGCCCCAGTCATCGCGCAGCGTCTGATAGGCTGCCTTGTTATTGTACTGACCAAACCACTGCAGTCCATGTGTACTCACACCATGAATCTGGAATGGCTGTCCATTCTTATCTACCAGCTGTGTACCCTTGACTGCCAGCTTTCCATGTGTCGAAACTGCGGTTGCCGCAGCCGCCTCTGCCTCCTTCGCCGGCGTAAGCACTGTCACCACACTGAGCACCAGTACGACTGTCATCAACCATGCGAGAATCCTTCTCTTCGTTTGTTTCATTGCATTTCCTCCCTTTTCCCTTCTCTTTGTAACCCTCATTTATCTTCATCCGTCGTCCGGATTATATACTTGCCGCATACACATCCCGCTTGGAAATGCCACGATCTTTCGCGACCAGCTTCATCGCTTCTTTTTTGTCGATTCCCTGATCGAGATATATCTGCAGATGTTCCTCAATGCTCATCGCTTCCCATTTTTGCTGTGCTTCCTTCTCGATTGCTTCCCGCGACAAGCCTTCAATCACCAAAATACATTCGCCCTTCGGCTCTTCCTCCGCATAGAAATCGCTCGCTTCCTGCAACGTCGTTTTCCAGAATGTCTCATGCTTCTTTGTGATTTCCCGGCAGACCGTAACCGAACGGTTTCCAAGCACGCCAAGCAACTCCTGCAATGTCTTCTTCAAACGATGTGGTGCTTCATAGACCACCATCGTACGCGTCTCCCGCGCCAGCTCCGCAAGTACCGCCTGCCGTTCTTTTTTATCCATCGGCAAAAACGCTTCAAATGCAAATCGTCTGGTTGCCTGCCCGGACGCGATCAGTGCATTGACCGCCGCACACGCCCCCGGCACCGGAACCACTTTGATTCCTGCCTCATAGCACTGCTTCGTGATTTCCTCTCCCGGATCGGAAATTCCCGGCGTTCCGGCATCCGTAATCACTGCAATATTCATGCCTTCCAGAAGCTTGCCTACAAGCACCTGTGCTTTTTCATATTTATTATGTTCATGATAGCTAGTCATCGGCGTCTTGATGTCGAAATGATTGAGCAGCTTGATACTGTTTCTCGTGTCCTCCGCCGCGATCAGATCTACCTCTCCAAGCAGCCGCACCGCCCGGTAGGTCATATCCTCCAGATTGCCGATTGGCGTTGCAATCAAATACAATGTTCCTGCCATTTATCTGTCTCCATATCGTGTCAGCAGATCCTCGGTGTACGAACCGTCCCTGTTATATACAACAAGTGCCGGCTCTACCTTGAGCATCGTCCGACCGCCTTTATTTCCCTCAATCAAAACCATATTCGGCTCCTTGTCTGCATACGGCTGCACCATACACATACGCTTCGGTTCGATCCGGCACTCTGACATCAGACGTATGATCTCTGCCAGTCGGAATGGTTTATGTACCATCGCAAATGTACCGCCCTCACAAAGCAGATACGCCGCTGCCTTTATCACGTCCAAAAGCTCCATCAATATCTCATGCCGCGCAATGTTCTTTGGGGAATTCTCATTTTCCAGCCCATGATTCCCCTTGATATAGGGCGGATTACTTGTAACCGCAGAAAAACTTCCCGGTTTGAAAAGCTCCCGCACCTGCCGCATATCGCCTTCCACAACAGAGATCTCTGTCTCCAATCCATTCATCTGCACACTACGCCTCGCCATATCCGCGCTGTACGCCTGCACCTCAAGTCCGGTAAAATGTCTGCCCTTGCCGCGCGCCTGCATCAGCATCGGGATCACGCCTGTCCCGGTCCCAAGATCGATCACGGAACCATTCGGCGCACCTGTCGCAAAATCTGCAAGCAGCACTGCATCCATGCCAAAGCAGAATACGTCCTTGTTCTGAATGATATCGTAGCCACGGCATTGCAGATCATCGATCCGCTCACCCGGTTTCAGCCACTTCTCTTTCTCATCCTTAGTCCTCATCGAGCTTTGACTTTCCTTCCTTGCGCTCCAGATTCTCCAGTTCCTTCAACTCTTTGTCGGACGAGCCATCATTGCCGCCCTTCTTACCATGGCCGCCACCTTTTTGACCGCCTTTTTTCTTCGGCCTGAAACGAAGCTCATCGACCTTGTACTCTTCTATTTCAAATGTATCATCTTCCTGTGCCACCTTCAGTTTTACCTTCTGGCGCAGGACACTAACTGCCGTTACCTCGCCGGTTTTGCCATCAAATGTCTTCACGACATCTCCAACATTTGGAAGTTTTTTATTCAAATATTCATAAGTCTCCTGCTCATGAGCCAGACAACACATCAATCTGCCACACACACCGGAAATCTTCCCCGGATTCAACGACAGATTCTGTTCTTTTGCCATCTTGATGGAAACTGGTCCAAACTCCGACAGATGTGCATTACAGCAAAGCCGTCTGCCACAGATGCCAATGCCGCCGAGAATCTTTGTCTCATCCCGCACACCTACCTGACGCAGTTCAATACGTGTCTTGAATACCGCTGCCAGATCTTTGACCAGCTCACGAAAATCCACTCTGCCATCCGCCGTGAAATAAAACAATACCTTGCTGTTATCAAATGAATACTCCGCTCCGATCAGCTTCATTTCCAGACCGCGCTTTTCGATCTTCTCCTTGCAGATGACCATTGCTTTTTTATTTTTCTCTAAATTCTCCGCATGCTTCTTCTCATCCGCCTCGGTTGCGATCCGGATGATCGGCTTTAACTCGCCCTGCAGCTTCGTCTCATCCACTTCCCTGCGTCCGAGCACAACCTTTCCAAACTCTACGCCATGCTGTGTCTCCACAATGACATATCTGCCCGGATCAATCTTATAATTGAGCGGATTGAAAAAATATATCTTTCCATTCTCACGGAAACGAACTCCGATTACTTCTTTCATTCTTCAGCCGATGCCTCCTCTTTTAAAGTCAGAAGCAACAGTTCGATTGTCACTTCAAAATTCGCATTGGCAAGCAGTCGCTGCTCTGCCTTTGCGATCGCATCGATCTTGTCCTCGATGCTCTTAAATGTTAGCTTTCCAGCCTGTTTCTTCAAGGTAGAAAACTCGTTTTTAAACAGGATTTTATCGACATTTCCGGTTACCTTCAGCATCATGGCATCCCGGTACCACATCATCATCAAATCCATGTAATCATTCATAGACATCTTAAACTGCTCGATATCCTTGACCGCTTTTCCAAGCGTCTCCACATCCATCTCGTCGATATGCGCCAGCACGCCAACAACCGAATCCACGATCGCCGCATACTCGTCATTGCCTGCGAGCTTGATTGCCTTTCCAAGATTACCCTGTGCAAAATCGAGACAGAAATATGCCTTTTCCTTTGTCAGTCCCATTACATTCGTCAGATATGCCAGCACATCGCGCTCACGGATTGGCTTCGTCTGCAGCTTCAGGCAACGGGATTTCACTGTTTCCAACAGCTTATCAAGATTTGTCGTAAGCAACAGGATCACCGCATACGCCGGTGGCTCCTCAATCGTCTTCAACATGGCATTTTGTGCCTGTACATTCAAAAGCTCCGCATCCGGGATAATGTAAATCTTATACTTTCCTTTATACGGTTTGATGTCAATTGTATTTATGAGCTGGTCACGAACCTCATCCACTGAAATCAGATTCGGCTTCTCATGCGTTACCGTGATGATATCCGGATAGTTTCCGGTTGAAACCTGTAAGCAGGACTGACAGGTTCCACAGGCTTCTGTACCGCCTGCCTCACACTCCAGTGTCTCCGCAAATGCATAGGCAAGCGCTTTTTTTCCGCTGCCGGCATCTCCGCTTATAATATACGCATGCGCAACATTTCCCGTTTCGATGCTGCTCTTAAAATGTGCAATTATGTCCTCGTGGCCCACTATTCCTTTAAATCCCATAGCGTTCCCTCACTTTCTTTTTATTCGTTTATGTTGATATATCGATCAGCAATCCGCGGATATCATCGATCTTGCCGAGGATCGCGAGATGATCTTTCTCTTCCTTCATCAGTTCCTGTGCCAGATCGTCAAGGTTTTTATCCACCTGCCGGATGATACCGTACACCCGGTGTCTGCCGCGGCGATCCAAGAAATTTTCTCTTGAAAATTCATGTGCATTTGCCGCAACCTCATTCATAAATTCTTTGATAGAGGTGCGGTATTTCTTCATATCCTTGATATCCATGTGCTTGGCAATCTTCTCGCCCTGCTCCTCGATATCCTTCATCAGTCCGGTCAGTTTTTCCTTCAGATCGGCTTTATCTATGTTGCGGATGAGAGTAAACTTGAACTCTTCGTCCGTCGCCTTCTGGCTCTTGGGGGCTTCCATCTGCGTCAATTGCTGTAATTGACTGATCTTCACATTGTTGTCCACGTACTCTCCTCCTTTCGGTATCTTTGTTGCAGCTTACCTTGTGGCAAGCAGTTTTTCTACATTGTCCACGATTGCCGCATGTATCGTGTCGATGTCCTGTGTCGCGTCAATCGTCACGATTCGCTCCGGGGCAAGTGCCGCCAGATCACGGTAGCCCTGCGCCACCTTCTCATGAAAAGCGGTGGATTGTGCCTCCATCCGGTCTAACTCTGCGCGGGATTTTGCACGGGCAAGTCCAACTTCCGCCGGTAGATCCAGATGAATCGTCAGATCCGGCCAGATTCCCTGCATTGCGAATCCATTTAGCTCATAAATCTTCTCGACGCCAAGTCCGCGTGCCATCCCCTGATAGACGGCAGAGGAATCCACAAAACGGTCACTAATCACCGCTTTTCCTGCGTCCAGCGCCGGTTTGATCACCTGCGCCACAAGCTGTGCACGTGCCGCTGCATAAAGCAATGCCTCCGTATGGTCATCCATCTCCGCATATTCCCGGTTCAGAAGAATCCCGCGAACTGCTTCACTGATCACCGTTCCACCCGGCTCTCTCGTCACAACAACTTCGTCATAGCCGTGCTGCATCAAATGCTCTTTCAATTTCAAAATCTGCGTTGTCTTGCCGGAACCATCCGGTCCCTCCATCGTCAGAAAAATTCCCTTCATTTGTCCTACCTTTTCCTTCGCATAGCTATTTATACTATACCATTATTAGAAGGATTTTACCATAGATTTTTTCTTTATTATATGTTATACTTAGTTGTGTTTTGCGAAAAGAGCGAAACAGAAGAATAAGGAGGTCTTATATTATGGCAAAACAGATTGATAAATCTATGTTAATTCACGAGATTATCGAGGTTGATCCAGGCAATGCCGCTATCCTTATGGCAGCCGGCATGCACTGTGTCGGATGTCCTTCCGCAGCTATGGAAAGCCTTGAAGAAGCATGCATGGTTCATGGCATGAATTGTGATGAAGTCATCGCTGACATCAACGCATACCTTGCTAAGAAAGAGGCAAATGCATAAATAACATGCGCGGCAAGTGGGAAACCGCCTGCCGCAGCATATTTTAAAGGAGGTAATCTTATGTCCTACAACAATGATTATAACAACGGCTATAACAATGGTTATAATAATGGCTCCAACAACGGTTATAATAATTACAATAACCAGTACAATTATCAGGACAACAACCAGTATAACTATCAATACAATAACCAGTATCAGTACAACAATGCAGGATATGATTACAACAATGGCTACAATGCCGGCTATGGCTCATCCGCAAAGATCATTTCCAGCGAGATGTACAATCTGATCATCGGCGGTGTACTGCTGTACGGCTTCATTATCAATGCGATCATGACTGCCGTCTTCGGCGATTCCATCGTCAGCTTTGTATTAACGAATCCGATTGCTTTTTATATTGGTTACTTCATTCTCGCCATCGCTGGTACATTTATGGTTCGTAAATCCGACAATCCGGTTGTCAGCTTCATCGGATACAATCTGATGGTTGTTCCAATCGGTATGGTTATTGCCGTATCCGTAACCTTGTATAGTGCGATCGGATACAACATGATAGTCGCAACCGCATTCGGTATTACAGCTGCCGTAACACTTGTGATGATGATTATTTCTTCCATCTACCCGAATTTCTTTTTAAGCATGGGAAGAACACTTGGTATCACGTTGCTTATCACCGTTGTGGTTGAAGCAATCATGCTGATCGCAGGTGCAAGCCTTGGTATCATCGACTATGTCGTTGTCGCAATCTTCTGCCTGTATGTCGGCTACGACTGGGCAAAGGCGAACGCAATTGAAAAGACCGTAGATAACGCGATTGATTCCGCTTCTGAGTTGTATTTGGATATTGTAAACCTGTTCCTGCGTATCATGAAGATCTTAGCACGTGCGAACAGAAATTAATCATACAAGAAACTTATTTAGAGGAGAGCATTGAACATGAGTAGTGCAATTGACACAAAATCCGTAAATTCCATTCGTGTGCTTGCCGCAGACGCCATCCAGAAGGCAAACTCCGGTCATCCGGGACTTCCACTTGGTTCTGCTCCTATGGCATATGAGCTGTGGGCAAACCACATGAACCACAATCCGAAAGATCCAAAATGGGAAAACCGCGACCGTTTCATTCTGTCCGGTGGACATGGCTCCGCCCTGTTATATTCCCTGCTTCACTTCTTCGGTTACGGTATCACAATTGAGGATATGAAAAACTTCCGTCAGCTTGGTTCCAAGACACCGGGACATCCGGAATATGGTCACACGGTTGGCGTAGAAGCCACCACTGGTCCACTTGGCGCCGGTATGGCAATGGCAGTTGGTATGGCAATGGCAGAAAAGCATCTTGCCGCAACTTTCAACAAAGAAAACTTCCCAGTTGTTGACCACTATACTTATGTACTTGGTGGCGATGGCTGTATGATGGAAGGTATCAGCTACGAAGCATTCTCACTCGCAGGCACACTTGGTCTGGAGAAGCTGATCGTATTATATGATTCCAACCGCATCTCCATCGAGGGAAGCACCGACATCGCATTCCGTGAGAATGTACAGGAGCGTATGCAAGCATTTGGTTTCCAGACGATCACTGTAGAAGATGGCAATGATATCGACGCGATCGGCAAGGCGATCGAGGCTGCAAAGGCAGATACCGAGCATCCGTCCTTTATCACCATCAAGACGCAGATCGGCTTCGGCTGCCCGGCAAAACAGGGCAAGGCGAGCGCACACGGCGAGCCGCTGGGCGTGGAGAATGTGGAAGCACTCAGAAAGAATTTAAACTGGCCGAGCGAAGAGCCGTTCTTCGTACCGGAAGAGGTATACAAAAACTACTCCGAGATCGCAGAGCAGAAGGCAGAGGTAGAAGCTGCATGGAACGTGATGTTTGCCGCTTACTGCGAGGAATATCCGGAGATGGAAGCGCTCTGGAACCAGTATCACAATGCAAAGGCGGGCGAGGCGCTGAAAGATGACGCCGGATTCTGGGCAAAACAGGAGAAACCGGAAGCAAGCCGTGCGATCTCCGGACGCCTGATCAACTACATCAAGGATGTTCTGCCGAACCTGTTTGGCGGTTCTGCTGACCTGGCACCGTCCAACAAGACCAACATGAAGGATGCGGGCGACTTCTCCAAGGAGGACAGAGCTGGACGTAACCTGCACTTCGGTGTCCGCGAACTTGCGATGGCAGCGATCGGAAATGGCATCATGCTGCACGGCGGTCTGCGTGCGTATGTATCGACCTTCTTTGTATTCAGTGATTACTGCAAACCGATGGCAAGACTGTCTGCACTGATGGGCGTGCCGCTGACCTATGTATTTACGCATGACAGCATCGGCGTTGGCGAGGATGGACCGACCCATGAGCCGATCGAGCAGATGGCAGCGCTGCGTGCGATGCCGAACTTCCATGTATTCCGCCCGTGCGATGCGGTCGTCTATGACTTCCGGCGCGTCGGTGCCCCGGCTTTCCAGTCTGCGGCGAAGCTCTTCCACCGAGGGCGGTTGGATGAACATACTTAAAGCGCGGTCGCCGTAAAATTCTTTGATGCGGCATCCGCCATGTACGTCCACGTCGAACACTACGTTCTGTCCGGCTTCCAGTTGCTTTTCCAGTTCCGGGATTTTGCCGTATTGCAGTTCAGACATCCGCGCCAGGTCCCCCACA
>ENA-ORTG01002442-ORTG01002442.1-human-gut-metagenome-genome-assembly--contig:-NODE-2442-length-14766-cov-3.007477_pt1 | contig 14766 bp, 13 predicted proteins | sample MGYA00241906_ERZ509176 | MGnify/ENA primary metagenome ERZ509176 (study PRJEB26280, sample SAMEA2338811) | human gut metagenome | biome: human gut; feature: human-associated habitat; material: faeces...
AACCAGCCGCAGCAGATCGCGCATGGATTTTGAAGTGTTATAAGAAATAATACGTTTGCCGTCATCTTTTTGCGCGCGTTTCAGCAAAGTCGGCTGATGATAAACGCCGCCGTTGACAACCGCCGAAAAGGCCGTAACCACATGCAGGGGCGTAACGGCCAATCCGTAGCCGAAAGCCACGGTGGCAATGGTGCCTTCATGCCAGCTGTGCGGTTTAATCGGCCGTCCTTTTTCGGCCACTTCGATATTCAGTTCGTCAAAGAAGCCGATTTTTTCCATAAAGTCTTTTTGTTCGCCGCCGCCGACTTTCAAAGCCATGCGTGCCGAACCGATGTTGGAAGAATAAACCAAAATCTCGGGAACCGACAGCCAGCGGTTTTCGCCGCGGTAGTCTTTAATTGTGTCATATTTGAGTTTCAGGGGTTCGGTTGCGTCAAATTTATCGGCAACCCGTACTTTTCCGCTGTCAAGCGACATGGCGGTATTAAAGATTTTTAAAACCGAACCGGGTTCATAGACGCCTTTGGTCGCCATATTAAACAAAGCCTTGGAGGAGGGGTTGATTGGTTTATTGGGGTCAAAATCGGGCAGCGAAACCATGGCAATAATTTCACTGCTGTTGGTATCCATTAAAATAGCGGTAGCGCCGACGGCATTAAATTTTTTGACCGCTTCGGCCAGATGAATCCGGATTGTATCCTGAACCCCGGCATCGATTGTCAGCCGCAGCGGAATATCCGACTCTGTCAGGCGGTCGTTGAGTTCTTTTTCAATCCCCGAAACCCCGACATTATCAATATTGGTGCTTCCGAGGATATGGGCAAACAGATTTTTATGCGGATAAATGCGTTTTTCGCCGTTTTCAAATTCCAGTCCCGGCACGCCGAGATAATTAATCTGATATTGCTGGGAGGGCGTCAGATTGCGTTTAATATAAACAAATTTGCTGTTGCTGGTCAGTTTGCGGTAAATTGACTCATATTTTAACTCGGGCAGAATCCGGCTCAGGGCGGCGGCGGTTTTTTTCGGATTAAAGATTTTTCCCGGATTGGCATAAAGGTTAACCGTCGGCAGCGATGTTGCAAGAATGGTGCCGTTGCGGTCAAGAATATCGGCGCGTTTAATCGGATTCGAGGTCATGATTTTAATCTGCGCGGCCTGAGCGTCTTCGCGTCGGGCGACATAGTCTCCGGAAATGCAGACATCAAACAGCCGCACGGTCAAAACCAGATATACCGCCAGAAACCCCATGGCGGCCAGAGCAAGACGATTTTTGCAGGTGGAGAGCGGGTCTCTCTCACGCGTGTAGTTCCGAATACTTTTACCGATCTTAATTTCCTCGCCGGGAAGGTAAAAGTCTTCTTTTTTGCCTTTGGAAAAATACTTTCCCAACATTCTGCTTCTGACCTTTTACTTGAGGGTTAACGCTGAGCTTTGACCAGTTTTTTCAGGTTTTTATTATGCTCGGCATAACCGGCTATGTTCTGTTGCGCCAACAAACGGCGATTCGCGTCGTTGTTTTCATATTCGAATGGTAACGCAGAATAGTTAATAATTTGTTCAGCTCTGACCGGATTTAAAGAAATATGTTTCAAAGCCAGTTTTCTCAAGCGGGCCGGCGAATTCAAATGACTCCATTCCGCCTTGAGGACATGAATGGTTTTAATGTCTTCCTGAATGTCGCGATTGATGCTGACCAGTTGTCTTTCCAGCGTTTGAACCTGGTTTTTCATAACCAGAATCCCGAAGCCGAGCAGGCAGGGCAGGGCTGCCCAGAGAATTAATGCTGCTGTTTTGGTACTGTTCATCGCTTTTCCTTTCTGGGTTTAGCTTTGGGTTGACTTCTTAACGGCGTAACGCAGTTTTGCCGATCGGGAGCGTTTGTTAAGTTCGCATTCTTCCGCGCTCGGCGTTATTGCCTTCGAACATTCTGCGAAGATAACGTCGTCATGGTTGGGCAACTCCGGCATATAGCGGGAAACTCCTTTGCCTTTGCCGGAATTTTTATTGAAAAAGTTTTTGACAATCCGGTCTTCCAGCGAATGAAACGTCACAACCGCCAGTCTTCCGGAGGGAGCCAGCAAGGCTGAAGCTCCGGCCAAACCTTTTTCCAATTCGTCGAGTTCGTTGTTGACGGCAATCCGCAAAGCCTGAAAAGTGCGGGTCGCCGGATCGATTTCATTAAATTTTTTATGAATAACCGTATAAATAATTTCGGCGAGCTGCTTGGTCGTTTCAATCGGCGCGTTTTTGCGGGCTTCAATAATCCGCCGGGCAATCTGCCGCGATTTTCTTTCCTCGCCGTATTTATAAATAATATCCGCCAGCTCTTTTTCATCGCTGTTGTTGACAATATCGGCCGCCGAAATGCCTTTTTGCGACATCCGCATATCCAACGGGGCGTCTTTGCTGAACGAAAAACCGCGCCGGGCCTCGTCAAGCTGCATGGAGGAAACGCCGATGTCAAAGACGGCGCCGTCAACCGGCCGGTTAACCAGCTTGGCAAAATTACCGAACTGTCCGGCATGAAAATCAAACCGGTTTCCGTACATTTTTTTCATTTCTTCAACCCGCGCCGCAACGCCGGGGTCGCGGTCAAGGGCAATAACCTTGCAGTCGGCGGCTTTTAACAGCGCCTCGCTGTATCCGCCGTTGCCGAAAGTGGCGTCGACATAAATTTTTCCGTCCTCGGGCGCCAGAGCAAGCAAAACTTCCTGCAACATGACCGGAAAATGTTTTTCATAACTTTGCGGGAGCATTATTTATCCTCCCCGGCGGTTTTCAGGCTCGGCCGTTTTTTTAATACTTCGGCGCGAATCCGTTTTTCTTCCGCCTGCCAGTTTTCCGGATTCCAAATCTGAAATTTGCGGCCTTTGCCGACAAAAACGGCGCTGTCGGTAATGCCTGCATGCTGCAAAAGTTTATCCGACAGCATAATGCGGCCGGTGCTGTCAAACGGCAGCCTTTTGGCATCGCCGAATATCAGGTTGGTCAGATCGTCCTGTTCCTGAGAAAAGAAGTCCAGAGAATTTTCCATATCGGCCGCCAGTTTGTCGAGCAAATCTTCCAGACATCCTTCAATGCAGGGAGAAGTCAGGCTGCGGTAGCAGACAATTTCGCTGGAAGTTTCTTTGACAATGGCGCGGTAGTCGGAGGGCAGGGAGACGCGTCCTTTGGCGTCAACCTTGTTAATGATGGTGTCCATAAAGAGAAAAGTTTTTCTCAATGCCCTGTCCCTCAGAATAAAATTGCTTTATTGCTTATGGTATAACATGGGATTTTTTGGGAATCAATGGGAATATTTAGTAATTTATTAACTGTTCTTCTTTTGTTCTCGGTGCGAAGACAGTCGGTTTTCTTAAGGCGACGGAATCCGCCGCGGATTCCCGCAGAAAATCTTGGGGATAAATTTGGGGATTATTTCTTTAAATTTTTTTGCTGTAATTAAGGGTTTGTTTTTACAGGATTGTTTTTTTACTGATACAGCCGGTTTTCCGCCGCAGTTATCTGTCTGCGTGGTTGATATTGTGATTGTTTCGCTGTTTCTCAGAGACTCATCTGCCGCAGCAGGCTGTCCAGCGCGACGCGCAGCTCGCTGAGCGAGGTTTCGTCATTGAGGCGGTGAGTGGCATTTTTAAGCAGTTTAATCCCGACGTTTTTTCCGCTGATTTTATCGGCAATCAAAGGTGAAACCTCCCAGGGAACGCTGCTGTCTTTCATGCCGTGCAGCAGCTGCACCGGACATTCAATCGGAATTTCGCGATCGAGGATACAGTTTTGGTTCCCGCTTTCAATAAGCTGCCGGGTAAAAATATAAGTAAAATTATCCCGCGGAAAGGCGATCTTTCCTTCCTTTTCCAGCTGCTGTTTCTGCGAATCGGATAAAGCTTTTTCATAGACAATTTTGGTAAAATCGGCTCCCGGCGCCATCGCCAAAACGCCTTTGACCCGCTGCGGCCGGTGAATGGCCGCCAGCAGCGACAGCCAGCCGCCCATCGAAACGCCGCACATAACAATATTGCCCTCGGTCAGCGTGTCGATAATTTCCAAAACCTGTTCTTTCCAGATGTTTATATCGGCCTTTTCAAAATTTTCTTTATCCGAACCGTGCCCGGCCATTTCGAATCGAAAGAAGCCGATTCCTTGTTCTTCGCACCAGTTTTTGACCGTGTCTGGCTTGCTTCCCCAGGGGTCTCCGCATAATCCGTGAATATAAATAACGGTAAATCGGGGAGTTTTTGCAGATTTTGCTTGGCTGAATTCAAATTCCGTTGTAAATTGCGATTTGTATGTGTATTTTGGCATAATGTCACCTTAGCTAACAAAAAGATTTGAGGATTGTAACAATAAAATGGCAAAAAGCAAAGAAAAAGAACCTGTCGTCCTGCAAGTGCTGCCCGAATTGGAAACCGGCGGCGTAGAACTCGGCACCGTTGAAATCGCCTCGGGGCTGACGAAAAACGGCATTAAAAATTTTGTTGCTTCGCAGGGCGGACGCATGGAAGGCGAGCTGGCGAAAATTAAAGTGCCGCATTTAAAACTGCCGCTGAAAAGCAAAAACATTTTTGTCATGCGCGATAATGCCAGAAAACTCGAACAATATATCCGCGACAACGGCATAAACATCGTTCATGCCCGCTCGCGCGCTCCGGCCTGGAGCGCCTATTGGGCGGCCAAAAGAGCCGGCGTTCATTTTATGACGACGTTCCACGGCACTTACGGCCTCGGCCCCTGGGGAATCAAAAAACTCTATAACCGGGTAATGACCTACGGCGAAAAGGTGATTGCGATTTCCAATCACATCAGACAGCACATGCTGAAAAATTATAAAATTGACGAGAAAAACATCCGCCTGGTACACCGCTGTGTCGATCTTGACAAATTCAGCCCGGAAAATGTTTCGCAGGAAAGAATGATTAACAAAATCCGCGATTATAACATTCCCGACGACAAACCGGTTCTGCTGCTGCCGGGGCGGATTACGCATTGGAAAGGCCAGCACCTTCTGGTCGAAGCCCTTTCCAAGATGAAGCATAAAGATTATTACTGTATCATTACCGGCGCCGAACAGGGGCGGTATGATTATTTGAATCATCTGAAAAGTCTGGCCGAGAAATATAATCTTATGGACCGGCTCGGCTTTTTCGGTATCTATAACGACACGCCGGCTCTGATGATGGTGTCGGACGTCGTTCTGTCAACGGCAATCGAGCCCGAAGCATTCGGCCGCATTTCCGTTGAAGGGCAGGCAATGGGCAAAATCGTGGTTGCCTCGAATATCGGCGGTTCGCTTGAAACCGTGGTTGACGGCGTAACCGGAAAGCTCTTTGTCAGCAATGACGCGCAGTCTTTGGCCGATGCGCTGGATTGGGCGTTGAATCTGTCCGCCAAGGAAAAAGAAAAAATCTCCAAAGCGGCAATCAAAAATGTAAGAGATAATTTTACAAAAGAAATTATGTGTGATAAAACTATCGCTGTTTACAAGGAACTTGTGAACGGTAAATAACTAAAAATATGAAGGAAATTTAAAAATGGTTGCGATTAAATTGCCTGACGGCAGTATTCTCGAGATGGAAAGCGGGGTCAACGGATTTGACATCGCTGAAAAAATAAGTCCCAGTCTGGCCAAAGCTGCTTTGGCCGTTACCGTAAACGGAAAAACCCAAGACCTTAGCACTCCCATCACAACCGACGCAACCGTTACCATCATCACCGCTAAGGACAAAGAGGGTTTGGATATACTGCGCCATTCCTGCTCGCACCTGATGGCCGAAGCCATTCAGGAACTGTGGAAAGATGTTCAGGTCACGATCGGGCCTTCGATTGAAAACGGCTTTTATTATGACTTCGCCCGCAAAGAACCCTTTACGACCGAAGATTTTGCCAAAATCGAAGCCAAAATGCATGAGATTGTCAAACGCGACGAAAAAGTCGAACGTTCGGTCTGGAAACGCGAAGACGCGATTAAACATTTCAAAGATATCGGCGAGCATTATAAGGCCGAAATTATTGAAGACCTGCCGGAAAGCGAAACGATTACCATGTATAAACAGGGAAACTTCATGGATTTGTGCCGCGGGCCGCACGTGCCGTCAACCGGCAAAATCGGCGACGCTTTCAAACTGATGAAAGTTGCCGGCGCTTACTGGCGCGGCGATTCCAACAATGAAATGCTGCAGCGTATTTACGCCACCGCCTGGCCGACCAAAAAGGAACTCGACGCTTATCTGACCATGCTTGAAGAAGCCGCCAAACGCGACCATCGCAAGCTCGGCAAAGATATGGATCTGTTCCATTTTGAGCCCGAATATGCGCCGGGTGCGGTTTTCTGGCATGACAAAGGCTACAAGATTTACCGCCGTCTGATTGAATATATGCGCAAACGCCAGGAACAGAACGGCTATATTGAAGTTTCGACGCCGCGGGTTATGGACCGCTGCCTGTGGGAGACTTCCGGCCACTGGGAAAAATACGGCGCGCATAACTATTCGGGACAGACCGAAGATAAAAAATGGTTCTGCATTAAGCCGATGAACTGCCCCGGCAGTCTGCTGGTTTATAATCAGGGCATTAAATCTTACCGCGACCTGCCGCTGCGCATGGCCGAGTTCGGCAAAGTCAACCGCTATGAAGCCAGCGGTTCGCTGATGGGGTTAATGCGCGTCCGCGAATTTACGCAGGACGACGCGCATATCTTCTGCACGCCCGAACAGATGGAAGAAGAGAGCATCAGCACTCTGAAGCTGATTCTTGACATTTATAAAGACTTCGGTTTTGAGGATGTCAAAATTTATCTTTCGACCCGCCCGGAAAAACGTATCGGTTCTGACGAAGTCTGGGATATTTCGGAAAAAGCGCTGGCCAATGCGCTGACTAACCACGGATACGCTTTTGAAATAAACGAAGGCGAAGGCGCTTTTTACGGCCCGAAACTGGAATTTATCCTGCGCGACGCCATCGGCCGCGAATGGCAGTGCGGCACGGTGCAGGTTGATATGAACCTGCCGGAACGCTTTGATATTTCTTATATCGGCGAAGACGGCGAAAAACATCGCCCGGTTATGCTGCACCGCGCTTTGTTCGGTTCAATCGAACGTTTCCTCGGTATTCTGATTGAAAACTACGCCGGCCGCCTGCCGCTGTGGCTGTCGCCGGAACAGGTTGTGGTTGCCCCGGTTGTCAGCGAATTTGACGATTACGCCAAAGAAGTTGCCGCCAAACTCATTAAGGCCGGCCTGAGCGCCAAAACGGATTTGCGCAATGAAAAAATCAGCTATAAAATCCGCGAACATTCAACCGCTAAAATTCCGGTAATCGCGGTTGTCGGCGCCAAAGAAAAAGAAAGCGGCACCGTTACCGTCCGCCGGATCGGCTCCGACAAGCAGGAAGTGATGAAACTTGACGACTTCATCGCCGCCCTGGCTAAAGAAGCCAAAATGCCGAGTGTCGAATAAACACTAAGCATTACGACAAAAGCCCTTCTCTTCCGAGAGGGGCTTTTATCTATTACAAAGATTATTATGCATAAAAGTTTTTAAATTTTGAATATCAAAGATAATATTTTTTAATATTTTCTGATAACGTTTTAAGTCTGAAAAATATATAGTTTCATTAGATCTATGGGCATATTTATAGTCTCCAGGACCTAAAATAACCGTATTTATACCATATTCTTGAAAATAACCAGCTTCTGTTCCGAAAGGAAGAGTAGGAGATTCTGGTACAGATTTTTCTATTGCCAGATGGAGTTTTCCATGTTTTATTCCATTAAAAGGCTTAACACTCATCAATGGGGACATATTTATATCTAAAAATAGTTTTTTTTGTTGTGCTTTCCAGCGCATTTTATGTAGATGCATCATTAAATGTTTAATAAACTTATCTTTGTTTTCATCTTCATGTTGATATTTAAATTGAAATTCAATAATAGCTTCTTTAGGTATATTAAATGCATTATCTCCAGAAATTAATTTTCCAATATTGAGATTATTTTCAGCATTTTTATCTTGCCAATCAATATTTTTAAAAATTCTTTCAATTTTTTGACATACCTGCAATGCATATTTTAAGGCATTAACATCTTGAGTTCCTTGTAACATTTTTCCTCCGGATGTTTGAATGCGTAAAATATACTTTGAATATCCTTCATGGGAATAAATTGCTGACAAATTCGAGGGTTCCATAACAATACATCCGAGTTGATGTGGAGAAATTTTGTTATAGAACCTATTTTGAATCAGTTGATTTATTGCGCTGAAACCGCCTTCTTCATCGTGAGTTAATACAAAATGAATGGGAATAGTCTGTTGTTTGAAGAAATTTATATTTGATAAAACACACGCAATAGCCCCTTTCATATCGACTACTCCTCTGCCAATCAAAGAATTATCTTTAATTTTTAATTCAAAGGGATTGGTTTCCCAGTTCTTGATTTGTGTTTTTACGCCGAAAGTATCCAGATGACCAGATAAAACTATACCGGGCTTTGTATTATCACCTATCGTTGCTATGATTGAGGCTCTCAAAGGATCCTTTTCAGATTTTACTATTTCATATGATATATCATTTTCATCTAATATATGTGCAATATAATTTACAGCTTCTAATGTAGATATTTCATTAGACGTGTTTATCGAAATTAATTTTGATAAAATCTCAATAATCTCTAAAGACATTTATAACATATACTTTCTTCTTCTGCGCACAAGCTAAAATTCAGAGATTTTGCGAGTTTTACTGAGGCTGTATTATCTGTTTCAACGTAATAAACAGGTAGCAGATTATATTGAATACAATAATTTGCCGCCAATTTGACAACTTCTTTACCGTATCCGCAACAGCGAAAATTTTCGTCAGTATAAACGACAAGATTTGCTCCCCCGCAATAAATATCTGAAATTCTACAGCTTGAAACAAACTTATTCTCTTTTATTGTTGCAAAAAAATATCCGCGGTCAATAAATGTTTGCAGCTCTTTCCATTTTTGTTCTTTAAAATCCGGATTAAGATTTTTTCCTGAATTCATAAAAAAAGGTTTATGTTCTTGCTTTACGAGGACGACATCTGTTATTTTGCTATTATTTAACTTTTTATGTAAAGAAAAACGAAAAAAGTTTTTAACGGCAATGTCCTTATGTTTTTGAGACAAAACAACTGCTATATCTTTTATATTCCTATCTGATAAATTTTGCAAACTTGGAGATAATGAAAGATATTCCCTGTTATTATATAAACTTCGAATTACAGGATAATAGTAATGCTTATTGATCGGAAAATCGCGAAATTTTGAGAAAAATACATTCTTCTCATTTTTTTCAGTAATACCTATATATTGAGTATAATAGTTAACAAACTTCATTTATCCCCAATCTCCTTCGCTACCACCTTCACAACACGAAATTTTAAATATCTTTTTCAAATCCAATATTTCTTCTTCTTTTAATCCAAAATCAATTTCCTCCATAGTCTTCCTCCGTAAAATTTTTCCATAAACCCATTAAGAAATGCAATAGATTTCTTCTTTCTGTCACACTTAGATTGCAAATTAATCTTAATACCCACTTGTAAATCGTTTTTCTTTGCAAGCACTCCTTTGGTGCTATAGCAAATTGATCTTTTTGTAAAAAATTCGCATGGTGATAACACATACCGCCGCACAAATTAACAAAATGGCATTTTGCACACCCCGAATTTCTATTAGAAGCGTTACGGCCAAGAATATTTTTAAAATTTTCCATATTCCTGGTTACTTCTTCGATTTTGTTGATTTTTCCCATATAAAAATCTTTATTACCAACAAAACGTGGACATCTATAATAATTTCCCTCTGGAGAAACTGTTAAATAAGAAATTCCAGCATTGCAATGTGTTCTATATCTGGTATGTAATACGATTGAACATATTACCTTTGTCAGGTTTGTAATATCATACAGATATCCACTCTTTATATCTTTTTCATATTTTTTTATTAAAAGTTTTAGCGACTGGACATATTTTTTTAAAGCAACAGAATTTATAAAATAATCTGCCGCGAAAGTTATTCTTCTAATTCCCAATTTTAAGATATCATCTATATAGTCGTTAATATTCGGATTTATATTTGTAATTGTTATTCTTGCGTTTATTAATTTTTTATTTTTAATATTGTGCAAATTTTCAATAATGTCATCAAAAGTTCCTATGCCGTTTTTATATTTTCTATAAAAGTCATGTAATTTTTTATTGCCATCTATGCTTAACATTATATCAAAGTTGTTTCTTTCTAAAAATTTTGCAATAGATTTTGTTATCAACGTTCCATTTGTTGTAATTTGATATTTCGCAGATAAATTTTTATAATATTCTTTTACGTAATTGACTATTTTTTGTATTAAATTAAAATTTAATAAGGGCTCTCCTCCAAAAAACGCTATCGTAATTTTATTGTCATTATGTTGCAATACAGAACGTGCGGTCATATCGATAGCCTGTTTTGCTACTCTCAGTGACATCTTCTGGGAAGGTAAATTGTAAGTGCCGCCATGCGCATAACAATAATCACAACAAAGGTTGCAACTATTATTTAGAATTAAGCAAACTGTTTTCAAATAATCCGTTCTGACATCAGTATCTATCGGTAAAAAATGCCTTAAAGAGTTAACACGTTCTATTTCCGTTCCTTTTAAGAATACAGCGACTTTATTCCCATCAAAAACATAACTTTTGCCAGATGTTTTAAAATAGTATTTCAATATCTTCCACCCTTTAATTTATTATATAAATATATTATTAAGTGTCAACTTGTATTTTGCTCGCGCAAAATTTTATGTTTTTTTGGAAAAAATATTTCTGGCTAAAGAAGTCAAAATGCCGAGTGTCGAATAAACGCTAAGCACAAAAAACCCCCGGAGAAATTTCTCCGGGGGTTTTTTTTAGCTTAGCAGCCCATAAAGAAAGCCCGCTGCAGATCAGCCAGTTTTTTCTTGGCGCTCTCGTAAGCGTCGACCTTTTCGCTGTCGCTGTAATCGCGCAAACAGATATCCAGCCTTTTGCCGAATACCGCCGCCCAGCGCATCAGATGATGAAGGCTGAGATTGCTCATTGAGCCGCCTTGCTCGTATTTCTCAAACGATTCAAGAGAAATGCCGGCATAACGCGCCGCGGTCTGTACGTCAAGACCGGATTCTTCGCGCAGCTTTTTCAGCTCGTCGCCCAACAGCTCAAATAAAAAACTTCTTTGATTTTCGGTTAATTCCATAATTTTAACTCCTTATTTTGTTAAATTTAAAACAAAACTCGCCTTTGAAAATAAAAAGGCGAGGGAGTTCAAAACTGTCAGATAATAACAGCCAGTCTTATTCGACCGCAAGCGGCTTATATCGACTGCTCCCTCTGACGAAGGAGTTTTATCTGGGAGTTTTGAAGCTCCGCTCCCGCTCTCGCAGGAACGAGATCAGAATAGCATAGAAAAATTAAAAATCTACAATTTTTTTTATCTTGTTATGGTTTGGTCTTTCTTTTCTCTGCCATATTACTGTCACTCTCTGACTTAATCCGGGCATCTCCCCCTCTTTTGTCATTCTCCGGCTTAACCGGAGAATCTCCCCTTTTTTGTCACCCTCGGGCTTGACCCGAGGGTCCAGGTCAACAATATAGCAAAATAGGCCTGGATTCCGGGTCGAATATTCTCCTGCTCAGACTGGCGCTGAGCCGGCTAAATGCCGCCGGAGAATATCGGTCGGGACGCCGACTGCGACCCGGAATGACAAGTGAGGGGTCAAGCCGGAGAATGACCGAATGAGGGAAGATGTTTGGGTGGAATAACCATAAAAACCCGTCATCCTCGCGCTTTGCGCGGGGATCCAGCGCGCGAAACGGGTATATACTCAAAATTAAGCCTGCTTTGCAGTAGTTATGGATTCCCAGTTGGCACAGCCTGTTGGGTGTGCCACTGAGAATGACGATAAAAGGGACGCCGACTGCGACCCGGAATGACAATTAAGGTGTCAAGCCGGAGAATGGCGATAAAAGGGTTTTTGCAGGAAATTTTTTGTCTTTTGCATAATCTGCTTGCCAAACGGCTTGTCACTGTATATCTTATAGCATAATAAGGCGGCCGGACAGCTGCGCCCGGGAAGGGAAAATCCCAGGGTGAGGAAAGTCCGGGCTTCCAGGAAACAAAACACCAGATAACGTCTGGCCGGGGTGACCCGAGGGAAAGTGCCGCAGAAAATTACCGCCGATGAAATACCGGAATCCTCCGGCTTATTTCAGGTAAGGTTGAAAAGGTGAGGTAAGAGCTCACCGCGGCGCCGGTAACGGCGTCGGTCAAGGTAAACCCTGTTTGAAGCAAGACCAAGTTAGGAGATTTTTTTCTTTGAAAAAATTTACGGGGCGTTTCCAACCCACTCCAGAGGTAGGTCGCAATGAGCCGTTTGGTAACAGGCGGCCAAGATGAATAGCTGTCGCTTCGGGCGGGGTTTCGATCTCGTTTTCGAAGTACAGAACCCGGCTTACAGGCTGCCTTATTTATTTTGAATTTACGGGGTCAGAGAATGCAGAAAACACTTAAAGAAGAAATAAAAATTCAGGGGGTCGGGCTTCATTCCGGCGTTGTATCGACATTAATCATTAAACCGGCCGCCGCAGATCACGGAATTGTGTTTGTCCGTTCCGATCTTCCCGGAAAACCCCGGATTCCGGCGCTTTACTCTTATGTGGCCGATACGCGCAACTGCACCTGCCTCAGCGATAAAGACGGCAACAGGGTGTCTACGATTGAGCATTTGATGAGCGCTTTATACATGGCCGGCATTGATAACGCCCTGATAGAAGTTGACAATTTGGAAGTGCCGATTATGGACGGCAGCGCTAAGGAATTCTTTGCAATTTTGAATAATGCCGAAAAAGTTGAACAAAACGCGCCGCTGCGTCAGCTGAAAGTCCTCAGGGAAGTCAGTTTCAGCGATGACAAGGGCAATTCGGTTTCATTGGCTCCTGCTTATGCCGGCCTCCGCGTTAAATTTGACATCGAATTCCCCTCGGCCGTGGTCGGGCATCAGGTTTTTAACCATGAAATCACTTGTGATATTTTCGGTTCGGAGATTGCCTGCTCGCGCACTTTCTGCGAAAAATCGGCCGTGGATTATCTGAAATCCGTCGGTTTGATAAAAGGCGGCAGCCTTGACAACGCCGTCGTGCTGGACGGAGACACGCTGCTCAACCCCGAAGGGTTTAGAGTTGAACATGAATGCGTAAATCATAAAGTTCTTGATGCCGTCGGTGATCTTTATACTTCGGGTTACCGGATTATCGGTGAACTTTCCGCGTTCAGGACTGGACATTATCACTCGAATGAGTTATTAAAGAAACTGTTTGAAGACCGTTCTAATTACGAAATTATTTAAGGTAAATTTTATGAGAAATCTGCGTCTTATCTGCTTTTTAATTTTGCCGCTGCTGGTTTCGGCCTGTGCTTCCGCTCCCGAGGTCGAAGAACAGAAATCTGCCGAAGCCCTTTATAATCAGGCTTATGAGCTTTTGGAAAAAACGTCTTATGTTAAGGCGGCCGAAACTTTTGAAAAAGTCGAGCTTGAGCACCCTTATTCCAAATGGGCAACCAAGGCCAAATTGATGGGAGCCTACGCTTATTACCGCGATCAGAAATATGACGACGCGGTTATCAGTCTGGACCGTTTTATCAAATTTCACCCCGGCAATAAGGATATCGCCTATGCCTATTATCTGAAAGCGCTGTGCTATTATGAGCAGATAACCGGCGTTGACCGTGATCAGTCCAACAGCGAAAAAGCGCTTAATGCTTTGTATCAGGTAATGGTGCGCTTCCCGAACTCCGAATATGCGCAGGACGCCGAATTTAAAATCGAGCTGGTTAACGATCATCTCGCCGGTAAGGAAATGGAAGTCGGCCGCTATTATCTGGGGCAGAAAAACTATCTTTCGGCCTTAAACCGTTTCTCTGCCGTGGTTAATAACTATCAGACAACCTCGCATATTGAAGAAGCCTTGTACCGTCAGGTCGAAATCTACAAAATTCTCGGCTTGCCCAAAGAATCTCAAGATGCTTTAAAAGTTTTGGGCTACAACTATCCGCAAAGTCCGTGGTATAAAAAAGCCCTCAAACTGAGCAAAAAATAGGACTTCCGCCGTAATGCTGCAAACCCTGTCGATACGCAATGTTGTTTTGATTGACAAGCTGGATCTGGACTTTCGTCCGGGGCTTAGTGTTTTGACCGGGGAAACCGGCGCCGGTAAATCTATCCTGCTAGATTCGCTCGGGCTTGTAACCGGAAGCCGCGCCGAAACATCGTTAATCCGGCACGGTGAAGAGAAACTCGGCGTCACCGCCTCTTTTGCCGTCAACAAGGCAGATTCTCCCTTATTTGACCTGCTGCGGGAATATGATATTGAATGCGCGGACGAGATTATTATCAAACGCAGCCTGAGCCGCGACGGCAAGGGCAAAATTTTTATCAATGATCAGCCGGTTACCGCCAAATTTCTCAAAGAAGTCGGTCGTTTTTTGGTGGAAGTCCACGGACAGTTTGACAATCAGGGGCTGCTTAATCCCGCCAACCACCGTGATGTTTTGGATTCTTACGGCAATTATAAACCGCTGTCGGCAAAAGTCAGCGGCGCATACAATGCTTTTCGCGCGGCGCGGCAGCAACGCAGGGAAGCCGAAGATAATCTTGAAAGAGCCAAAAGCGAAGAAGAAGCCCTGCGCCATTGGGTCGAGGAGCTGAAAAAACTTGCGCCGGCCGCCGG
>ENA-ORTG01002446-ORTG01002446.1-human-gut-metagenome-genome-assembly--contig:-NODE-2446-length-14748-cov-7.812836_pt1 | contig 14748 bp, 6 predicted proteins | sample MGYA00241906_ERZ509176 | MGnify/ENA primary metagenome ERZ509176 (study PRJEB26280, sample SAMEA2338811) | human gut metagenome | biome: human gut; feature: human-associated habitat; material: faeces...
TAGTCGCTCCCGCAAGCACCAAGACCTCCAGCAAGAGTAACTCTGGATACGCTGGTAGCTCCTCCAACGCAGGCAACAGCTCGAACAGCGGAGCAGTAACTGCTCCGAGTAATCCGGCACCTGCTCAGCCGAGTGAGCCTGCCCCCGCCCCAGCACCTGACCCTCAGCCGGAACAGCCGAGTGGCGGCGATAATGGTGGTTCTGGCGATTCCAGCAATTCTGGAGATAAGTACGGCGAAGGTTACGACCGTTGGGGGGGACCAGTGAACTCGGCTCCTACTGATAACGGTTGTACTGACGAAGAAAGGGCAGCTGAATTGTGCTGAAATCTCTTCGTTGCTGTAAAATCTACTAATACAAATAGCGGTAGGACAACCTACCGCTATTTTTTTGGAGTGTAAGATATGAAACGTAAGACTATCATTTTAGCAGTGGTAGCAGCCGCTGCGATGGCGCTTACCAAACGAAGGCCGGGAAAGCCCACGATTTCAATCGTGGGATGAAAGGCCGCACCTTAGAGTTACTTTGGGAGAAATTTCAAAACAACTCTTTTTTGTATATATTCATGTGTTTGTAACAACATGGCATCTAAAATATGATATAATAGATACATGAAAAAAGATTATAGGCGCACAAAAACCGCCGTTTCTATGATAAATTATCACTTTGTGTTTTGCCCACGCTATCGGAGAAAATTATTTCTGATGGATGGGTTTGAAACTCGTTTCAAGGAACTTGTAACTCAAATTTGTGAGCAAAACGACATTGTGATACTGGCAATGGAATGTCATATCGACCATTGTCATCTTTTCGTGAATGCTCCGCCTACATTAAGTGCTGCAGAAATCATGAAAATTATTAAAGGAACCACCGGCAGGATACTTAAGCAAGAGCTTTTTCCTGACACGGTTATGCAAATGTGGACACGCAGCTATTTTGTAAGCACTGCCGGAGATGTGTCTACCGCTACGATTCAACACTATGTAGAACAGCAAAAAAAGAGAGGAGGGTAACTTTATGGCTTTCGGGAGCAAGAATAGCACGCCATCATTTGTATTGACATTGCCTCTTGATATAAGTCTCAACGAGCAAGACTATCTGTATAAGGAGTTCAAGAAGTGTGGTGTCATCTACAATCAGCTCGTGAGTGCGACTACAAAAATGTGGCATCAATTGCGCAAGACGCGCAAGTATCGTGAGTTGATGGCAGCTATTGCAAAAGCAACTCCCGACAGCGATGAGCGAAAAACACTCTTTAAGCAACGCGAAAAGATGCTTAAAGAATATCGTTTTTCTGAAGATGCTTTTCATAAGTTGGTTGTGCCGTACGCAAAGCACTTTGCTATCCACTCTCATGTAGCACAGAAAGTTGCATCTGCTGTCTGGACGGCTTGGGAAGGCTTTTTCTTCAGCAAAGGAAAGGCCGTCCATTATAAAAAGCTTGAGGATGTAACTTCTATCTCTGGCAAGAATAACGCCACCGGCATTGTGCTTCGTCCGGCAAATCTCACAACGAGCAATATAAGGTCAGCAAAAAATAAAAAGCAAAAGGCTATTGAGCAGCGATACTATAAAGCATACGGACAGCCTGACCCTGAAGATGATAAAAAGGTCATTCTTCCTGATGCTGTAATACCGCAAATGGAAGCCGATATCGTCGCTGCCGTTGCGAAAGTCAAACTGTCTATTGGGGAAGGCTCTTTGCGAATAGTGTATGACGACCATGAATTTCCCGTTGTGGTGCGTAATCCTAACACTCAGACGGGAAGATATCAGCAGGAAGCCCTCAAATGCGGCGTAAAGTATTGCCGTATCACCCGTAAATGGGTTCGCAATAAGTGGAAGTATTATGCTCAACTTGTTTTGGAAGGGTATCCTCCCGTCAAATGCGATAGCAACGGCGTGATGAAGCATCCTGTAAATCAAGGACGCATAGGTCTTGATATCGGCACGCAAACGCTTGCCATTAGTGGTAAAGATATCTGCGATTTGAGAGTTCTTGCGCCATCAGCAAGAGCGCAAGCCAAAAGCCTCGTAAATGAGATTGCTCGCACACAGCGTGCAATGGACCGCTCCCGCCGCGTTACAAATCCGAAATATTATAATCCGGATGGCACGATAAAGAGGCTGAAGCGCCAGCATGGCCACAAACAAAGACGTGACTGGAAGTACAGCAAGCACTACTATCGACTGTGGGCTAAATTGCGAGAGCTGAATCGCCGCTTGGCTGATATCCGTAAGATGGAACACAATATGCTTGCCAACGAATTGCTGCAGCATGGCAACGAGTTCGTGGTTGAAGATATGAACTACAAAGCCTTGCAGAAACGCAGCAAAGAAACGAAAGTCAATCCAAAAACCGGTAGAGCACATACTAAAAAACGGTTTGGCAAATCGTTGAGCCGCTGCGCCCCCGCAATGTTTATTTCCATCCTGAACAAAAAAGCCAATCGTTATGGCGGCAGCGTTATCAAAGTCAGCACCTTTGAAACAAAAGCCTCGCAATTTGACCATACAGATGAAAGCTACACCAAGAAGAGACTTTCCGAACGAATGGCACACCTCAGCAGCGGAGAAGTAGTCCAGCGTAACCTGTATTCCGCTTTTCTGCTCGCCCATATAAATACCGAAACTTTAAAATACGATACCGAAGCTCTTAAAGCTGCTTTTCCTGCATTTTTAGAAATGCACGAAAATACAAAGCGGCGCTTGCAGGCGGTTGGAAGTTCTCTTCCTGCAAGCATTGGATTCTAAACAATAACTTTCTGGGGGGCTCGACACTCCCTCATTAAAGAGCTGCCTCGCAAGAGGTGAAACTCCACAGGAGGATGCACTTAAAAGAACTGGGAATGCAGACAAGTATGTTGGTCAACCTTTTAGGCTGGATGCTCATTGTGCGCTACACCCGTAGCGGATGGTGGGAAACCGCATAACTCGCTGCCTTGTATGCGGCATGGTGATAAGCCTTGCCACCGCCACCCAGGAATCCCACGATTTCAATCGTGGGAGGTGTCAACCTCTCACATCCGTGTACAGTCCACAAAGCTAACAGCAACGCTTATACCTGAGACTTTCAAAGACTTCTTGCAAATAATATACCATATATTTGACTGGTAGTCTTCACAAGCTTTCCTCACCATGTTGTCGTAATTGCACAAACCCAAATATGTGATAAAGAAGCCGTTCCATAATGGTTCGGCTTCTTTTTTGTTATTTGTGTCGTTGAAAAGTTACTTTTCACTTTCCGCGAAATTTGTTTTTCTGGCTTATTGCCAAGGCTTGCGAATCGCATATGATAGAAAATGTACGGAAGCAAAAAGCAATGCGTGCAGGGACGTTGAAGCGTGGCGCTCAGCCAAAGTGCCTGCAAAAACGCCGCTGTACAGAAAGGAAATCGCATTATGCAGAAAATTATGCAAAAAGTGACCTCCGTAGCATTGGCCGCCAGCATGCTGTTTTCGATGATGTCTACGACCGCACTTGCGTTCGCAGACGAAACCGGAGACAGCACCTCTGTTTCGACCGATGTTACGGATGCCCCGGCTGCGGAAGAGGCAGATGCGGTGGATTCCGGTAGTTCAAATGATGCCGACTCCTCTGATGCCACTTCCGCGCCGACTATCACGGATGTTGTGGACCTGACGCATGAATCGTATGAGGATGCCAACTCTAACGATGAAACTACTCAGGATGCAACGTCTGATGTGGTGGATGGGGAAGAGACTTCTGAATCGGATGCCAACGACACAGAAGTCTCTACTCCTGAAACTGCAGAACCCACTTTCGTCGGTTTGCAGACAGTAACGCCGGAATACGGCGATAAACTGACTGCGGATGTTGGCGATTCTATCACTCTGGATGCTCTGCTGAATCGTGACGATGTATCCGTCACCTATCAGTGGCAGCGCAAGCAGAACTTTGCTGTTGATACGGCGTTGGCTCTCTACAACTACGAAGAGGACGAGCCTACCTGGTACAACTTCGTTATCGAAGATACCACAGAGCACACCGTCCTTGAAGAGCGTCCCGACTATGTCTGGCAAGGCTGCGAGATGTATTTCGCGATTGTTGATGCCCTGGACGACATTGGCGCAGATAGCAGCAATGTGCAGGTTGCGTGGCATACACCGAACTTTGTGCTGGACGGTTACAGCATTTCCGCTGGCATGGCTGAGGATGGAGCCACTGAAATCTACGCATCCAACGAGGAAAACACCTACACTGCCCGCGTCAATGACGAAGGCAAGTGGGAATTTTCCGATGAAAGCACTGCAAATCTGAAAAATGATTGGCAGGATATCGAAGGTGCAACAGAATCTACCTATACTTTTGAAGTAACGGAAGATGACCTGTTCGCTACCTATCGCTGCCGCATCACGGTAACGGATGAAGCATACCGCGAAGAAAACTTCAAGGCTCTCGAAGATTTGGGCAATGAACTGACTGAAGAAGATAAGACTGGAGATATTATTCTCCAGACAGTTCAGTTCAGCATCAGCCTGCCTGAAGACGAAAACAGCAGCGATATCGCTGTTCAGCGTATGCCTGCAACAGTGGCTATGCTGGCGGATACTTTCTCTGCTCGTGCTACTGGCGGTGTTGCCATTTCCTCTGACAACCAGTGGATTACTGGCCTGGATAGCAACTACGAGTACATCACCAAAAACATGTACGACCAGGTAACCGAATGGTTCAAGGCTGGTAAGATTGATAAAGCCACTGCTGACCGTTACTGGACACAGATTGGTGGGTCCTGGGCTACAACATTTGAAGCCAACGCCTTGGACGACAACAAATTTCCTACAGGCAGTACACGGATGTATACCGGTTTTCCTCTAACTGATGGCGACAAGCTTGAAGTCAATTCCGAGTGGTATGGTCAGACCGTCTATTTCCGCCCCCATAATGACAGTAATGACTGGAATCTGACTGGCACTGCGGTTAGTGTTCCCGCTTACACAGCTGTCCTCCGCAACAATGGCAGCTACGGCACAGGTGCATCCGGCACAAAGTACAAGGATGCTGTTGTTTTCTTGAATCCCTGGGTTTCTGATGCAGGACGTATGTATGCAAACTACATCAACTATATTACCGATAATGGTTGGTTGTGCAACAACGATGGTTCTCACATGAGCCAGCACATTACGGTGCTTTCAGTAAATGTAGAGACCTTCAATAAAAACCCCGACAAGTTCATGATGGACGCCGAGGGCAATTATCGCATTGACTCTATCGGCTGGGGTGTCTGCGTTAACCAGGAGCCTGACCTTTCCGGTAAAGCCTATTATGCTATCAAGGCATTTCTGAGCCAGGGCTATGGTATGTGTATCGGACACGATACGATGTATGCATATGCTGGTTCCTGGTACGATGCCCATGTGGCTGGTTATACCGACCCGGGTTCTCGTGATTATTACGAGGGCGGCCGATACGGGCCCGACAAAAACGATACCTCCACTCGCTATTACGTTCTGAACAGTGTCCCTAACATCGACAATGGCCATTGGAACATGAATGCTCTGATGGGCGCTAACGGTGGCAACATTGATTCTGGCACAGTTCTTCCGACCGATGCTATCTCGATGATTCTTTCCACCGGTGGCTCTCACAGCTCCTATGGTAAAGCTGGTATCATGTACGGTTCTGACCAGCTGAGCGTGAAACTGAAGCCTTACTCCAATTCTCAGGCTCAGAGCACTGTCAAGTATCGTAATCCCACGAACTTCCCCTACGACTTGCAGTCTACTCTTTCTGCCGCCAAGACGCACTCTAACTCTCAGGTTGCTTTTGGGCCTATTTGGGTCGATTATGCAGGTGGCAACGTAACAGGTGCTGAGTTCGGCTATAATCCGGACCCGACAACCAAGACAATTACCGATAAAGAGACTGGCCAGTCCTGGTTCGGTACAAGCAACTTTTACTTGTCTGGTACTGGCAACTTCCTGATGAACCAGATTGGTCATTTGCCGAATAACCAAGCAACTGACGGCGAAGCTTCTCTGTTTGCCAACACTGTCATGTACATCTCTCAGCGTAAACAGTGCGAGATTTGTGCAGCACAGCAGAATGGCCAGGAAGATGTCCATTTCGTGATTCGTGTTTCCTCTGTCAACGCGCAGCAGGTCCTGGCCGCATTGCAGAACGGCGGCACTTTCTGGTATCCGCTGAATGGCTGCTATCAGCTGACGGATGACCTGACTCTGCCGGAAGGCTGGAAGCCCATCAAGAACTTCTCCGGTCACTGGAACGCAGATGTCTATAAGGTGAAGCTCGCACACAACAAACAGCCTGTGTTCGATAACACAAGCGTGACTGCAAACGGTATGTATACCAGCGGCAAGAACAACGGCTGGAACCTTGGTTCTGATATGACCAAAGGTACGCTGCCGATTCTGAAGCTGGACAATCAGCCGGATGTTCGCATCACCGGTGTTGCCCGTGTTGTTGGTGACCTGAATGCATTGTTCCCGACCTCTTATGGCGTGACCGATTATACCGGTTACAAGGTTGTTGTTCATGGCTCCGATGGCGTTGACTATAACTGTGTTGTAAACAGCGATAGTAAGTACGTTATCTCGAACCTGCCGACCACTGGTATGATGCGTGCCGACGTCATCGACAAGAGCGGCAACAAGGTCACTCAGTTTGGCATGATTACAGTTGACGTACCGAACCATTTCTGGAATGACACTGAGACCCATCCGTTGCAGCTGATGACCCCAACCGCTGACCCGATTGATGACTATAAGGACTGGGAAGGTCCGGTCAACAAGACGGTTGACAGTAAGCTGTATTACAATGAACAGCTGAAAGCCTCCGATGTTACCTGGTATTACCGCATTATCTCCGTTGACAACCAGGTTGGCGATTGGGTGAAAATCGGTAATCCTGGCACTTCCTTCGATACCTCTGACGGCACTGTGAGCGGCAAGATTAACAGCCTGACGTTCACTGCAGCAACGGACAGTGACTTGCCTTATACGACAAGCTCTGTAAGTTACTCCAAGTTGGATTACACCACGAACCGTATTCAGTTCAAGTGCGAATACAACGTGAGTGGTACTGTATATTCCAGTATGGATAAGGCTGGGGGTGGCCGCAACGGTTATGTTGACGTTGAAATCCGCCCGATGTATATCGAGCAGGCTTTTGACCGCCGCATCTCCGTTGGTGGCAGCACTTCCTTCTCCTTCGATGCGTTCTACTGGAAGGGTGTTGAGGATGGCCTGACCTACGAGGTCCAGTACCGTGATGCAAGCGGTAACTGGGTTGCCGTTGGCAGCGATTCTACTCTGTTCCCGTCCTCTAAGTACAAAATCAGTTATGTAACCAAGACTGATGATAATGATGCTTTGGGCGGCGGTGTCTGGTATCCGTCCGATTTCTGGGTTCCTGATTCCTTCACTGGCAGTGATGCGAAGATGAATGCAGGTAAATCTACATTCAATAAGCACACCACCGTCACGCTGGAACTCTCGAATGCAGCGATGGATTGGGATGGCACGGATTTCCGCTGTGTCTTCACCTATAAGTCTACCGGGCATACCATGAGCACCGATACTACCACGGCAAACGATATTGCACAGGCTCGTACCGGTCACCTTATCATCTATGCACCGCCCATTGAGATGACGCCATTGAAGGCTCAGTCTCTGCTGCTGAATAACTACGATTCCAGCAACGGCAACCTTGCATGGACAACCCCGGCTTCCAACCCGAATAATGGCCGTAGCCCGAAGGAAATTCCTTTGGATGCTATCAATCCTGATAAACTGGGCCAGGGTGGTAAAGCCTATGGCGCAGCAGGTGATAACAAGGCCATTTATACCACAAAGATTACCTATTACGGTAATAAAGACAGTGCTCCCACCATTAAGTGGTTGTACAGTGATGGGGCAGGCGGCGGCAGCCTCTCTCAGTTCAAGGATGTCGGTGATGCCGTCACATTGAAGTACAGCGATGTTGGCAAGAAGATTGGCAACATCAGCAAGCTGAACAGCCGAGTGGCTGAACTTGAAAAGAGTTTCATGTCCAGCGGCAAAGCATTCAATAAGTTCAGCGGCTACATTAAGCTGGAGGCAATGTATCCGACTGAATCCAAGGACCTGAACAACAGTTCTTATGCGGAATGGAACGCTATCGTGTCTCTGTACATTGATAACGCTACCAACCCGATGGATTACGGTAACACGCACTTCTATTTCCGTTGCCAGGCTGAAGCTCAGTACATGCAGAACTGGGATAGCGCCGATATGAAGCCCTATACCACTGCTGCAACTGATGCCTACAACTTTAATCGTGACGTGAACTCCAGCAATCCGGAAGACCATCTGTATAAGGATATCAGCCAGTCCTCTTACGGCGCTGAACTGGTTTTGGATTACAACATTTCCATTAAGGCCAATGTTCCGAACAAAGCTACGAAGAAGCGTAATACTATTACGACTGTAAATGGCAGCGCAAAGGACATTTCGACCCTGCGGAATGAAATTTCCGAAATCAACACAGCTCTGAATAACGGCGGTGCGGTTTACAACTACAAAGACCTGGCGATTATCGCTCCGAATGGTCTGCGTTACATGGAAACCTACTTCATCGCGGGGAATGGCGTAAATAACCGCTCCGGTATCGATTCCCGCGACACTGTGGTTATCGATAACAAGATTCGCAACTCTGACGGTAAGTGCTTTACGGACCTCTTCGAAAAGGTTACGGATGATGAATTCGTCAACAAGCGTCAAGGCTTCGCTTACCGTTCTAAGAGCGGCAACACGATTCCGAAGGAAACTTGGGAATGGTTCTGGCGCAATGCTATCTACTACATCTGCTATGATGCTCCGACCACAAAGGCCAACATGGACCAGGTGTATTTCTACATTGATGAACAGAACAGCGGTGCATCCTCTTCTCAGGTCTACTCCGAACCCAACAGCACTTCGAAACCCTATTCTATGTACACTGCTCCGTATACCGGTGAGTATATCATCACTCTGAACGGTGCAGGCGGCGGCGTCGATAACCAGTTTGGTCTGTCTCCCGAACGCACTTCGCTTGGCGGCAAGACCACGATTCGCGTCAAGGCGGAAAAGGGCGCGACGCTCTATTTCGTCAACGGCGGTGCTGGTTCTCATGACCCGACCCACTATGTCAACGGCGCATCGAGCCCCGATGCCAACGCTAAAGTCGTCGTTCAGGGCGGCTATAACGGCGGCGGTAACGGCGGTATCATGATGAAGGAGCGCTACACTCACTGGAGCTTGAAGGGTGCTTCTGGCGGCGGTGCTACTACCGTGGCTGTCGGCATCATCGGCACAGGTCGTTTGGCCGAGTACGGTGACGAGAATAATGCTAAGAAGTATGTTCTGGCTGTTGCAGGCGGTGGCGGTGCAAACCAGCACGGTGCTTGTGATGCTACAGGTGGCTCCGACAATAACGGCGTCCTGCATGTCTGGGGCGGCCAGCTTGGCGGCGGTGGTCCGTTTGGCCAAGGTATGTCTGGCGGCGACTTCTCTATGTTCCTCGGTGGTATTACCGATGGTTCTTCTGAGGTTGGTGTTGAAGGCCCTGGCGGTGGCGGCGGCGGCTGGTACGGTGGCTACGCTAACGAGTCCTCTAAGCTCGCCAATGCAGATGGCTGGGGCAGCTGTAAGCGCGACGGCAATGGCGGTTTGAGCTGGGCTGCAGGCGTTGGTACTACTCTGACTGATGCAGGTGGACACAAGGTTCAGGTCTTGGAAGTCAACATCAGCAATGATGGCGGCGGTTCCGGTTCTGAACAGGCTGGTAATTCCAGCATTGAGCTGGTCAAATCCTCTGTTTCTCGTTTCTCTCGTAACGGCAAGAATGCTTTCGATACCGCATACGAAGATACCGACCCCGATTCCGGTATTGAGGAACAGCATGTAACCATTACTATCACTGCAGCCAATAAGCTGTATGATGGCAACCCCGATGAAGCTTCCATCAGCGTTTCCGGCAACCTGTCTTCTACCGATATGGACAATATCGTGAAGAACACCACTATCGTCTATGCTAACCGTAAAGGTACATTGACGAAGGCTCCAAGCGATGCGTCTACGGACAAGAACCAGTATCCGCGCTCCGATTGCGGTTCCTATACCGCAACAGCAAAATGTACGGTGTCGGGTTACATCATCACATATCGCTACGAGAACACGAACCCCGGTCATACTTATGACGGCAGCAATCCGAGCGGTATTGGTGATACCGTCAAGTTCGATATCTATCCTCGCGGATTGACGATTATCGGTACTGGCGATAAACCCTACGACCGCACCAGCAAGGCAACTCTGGAAAATGTTCATATTGCTTCTGGCGGCTTGATTGCGAAGGACGAGAACACTGTGAAGCTGAGCACCACTACGGTGACTGGTAACTACACGGTTGATGGCAAGAATGTCAGCGATGCTGGCGGTCCCTATGTCGTCATCCGAACCAGTGAACTCTCTCTCGTTGGCAACAGCGCAGGCAACTACTACATTGAGAAGGAAGACTTGTCTGGCTCTATCACTCCTCTGGATTTGTACGTTCACAGTATTTATCTGGAAGACCCGACCTATCCTCGCAACGTCAAACACTATGACGGCACGACCAAAGCCACCATTAAGGATATCCTGATTGATGGCGTGCTTGAAGGTGATGACGTTAAGATTAAGGAAGAAACCCTTCCCGGCAACTATAAGACCAAGGATGCTGGCCAAAAGCTGAATGCAGATGGCACGGTAAGCTCCAACTGGCCTTATGAGTTGGACGAGAATCCGATTACGGCAGATGCTCATCCGACACTGACTGGTAAGGATGCCAAGAACTACCGTATCACAAAGGAGAAGTATTCCGGCGCTATCGCACGCGCCAACCTGACCGCACAGGTTGCAAGCTGGCGTGGGTTGTATGGCGATGGCGTAGGGGAAAAGCCCTGGCACGATAAGAAGGCTTATGGTTACGGCACTGCGGCTTCTGCAGGCTGCTGGCTGGAAATCGATGGTCTGGTGCAGGGTGATACCTTGACTTTGGACCAGAGCTACAAGAAGTCTTATTTCAAGACTCTGGTAAATGGTCACGAAGACCTGGTTCCTGACGAATCGACTCCTGTTGGCACTTATCCGTTAACTTATGTTGGTTTGACTGAAGCCAATTACCCCGTCCTGAAGAACTATATTGTCATGGTTCTGAATGGCCGCTTTGTCGTTGACCCGCGTCAGCTGCATGTGACGGTTCTTGACAGCGATAAGATTATCTACAACGAGAACCCGAACTTCCATGTGAACATTCAGATGGAAGATGATGATGCAAATCTGATTGATGTCGTGAGCGACGTTGACGCCACTCCGATTCTGGATGCAAAGCTCAAGGCGAAAGATACAGTCAGCAGCGTCTTGTACGTTGCGGGCGGTAATCCCTCCAACCTGACTCAAGAATTTGTGGATGCCTACGATTATCGTAAGCAGGAAAATGTCAAGGAAAGCAAGACCAATATCCCGTTTGTGACCGATTGCACCATTGCTTCTCTGCCACTGTACGCAGATGGTACGAGTACCGATGATGATTTCGAGTGGAACTACGAGGATAAGACCTGCGATTTCTGCCATTACAACCACAAACTCCTGGCTCCGTATCTGGTAACTATCAACACCGACACCAAGAGCGGTCCTGCGTTGGATGTCCATACGGTCGTCAACCCGAATGGTGAGACGGTTCGCAACTACGAGCTGATTATCCACGATGGCGGCCTGTATGTGCATCCGGCTCTGCTGAAGGCTACGGTTCCTCTGTATGTCTGTATGTATGGCAACACCACGAGCGGTGAAGTCAAAGAGCCTACCAACTATCGCATCACGAACTACTCTACTGTGGCTATCCAAATCAAGAATATCAAGGCCAATGGTCCTTGGCTGATGCGTGATATGCCTGGCATGGAGTACTACCCTGACGGCGAGTATGGCAACTCGGTATACGACATGACAAAGAACCGTCTGCGCCGTGGCGAGCTGTACATGCGTCTGCGCGATACCGTCCTGACTCAGGGTGATAACGCAATTGACCATAGCGATACGGCTTGGGTCATTCCGAAAGCTACCGGCGATTTCATCAACAACAACATCACTGGACGCGCAATGCAGGTGCCTATGGCAGTCTACATTGCAACCGGTAATGTGAATGAATCCGGTGTCTGCACTCCGGTCACGAAAGTGACCTACACGATTGCTCCGTACGGTGGCGTGATGCCGAACGATGCGGACTTCGAGAAAGTGCAGTCCCAGCCGTGGCTCAAAGACGCAAAATAACCTTTCCAGTGTGACCTGATGGTCGCTTCTGTACAACATTTGAGGGCAGTCGAGAAATCGGCTGCCCTCTCTTTTTATTTGTGCTTGCTGCTTCGCCCTACCTGCATTTGAGCAAAAAATAAAGGAACGCCTACAATACCGTGGTATTGTCCGATGTCCCTTCGTGACTGGTTTGTATCGTTGTCCGCCAACCGACAGGCCCTTACGTCCTGCATCTTTTTCGAGTTTTATCGTTGCTCGCCAACCGACAGGTCTTTGTACCCTGCATCTCACTCGGATTATAGGTGCCAGTCCACCAGCAGAATGACGTCTGCTTTCCTGCTACCATTATACCTCACTCGCACTCGAAATGTAAACGGCTTTCGGCTCTAACCAAATGACAGCTGCTCCAATTTCGGGAGTGGCTGATTTTTTGCGCATAACTTCTGAAAGAATCTCCGGTGAACTACTCGGCAATTGAATTGCCGAGGATTCCCGCGCCGTTATCCTAAAATCAACCGTTGCGAATTCGTGCGATTCGCGGACAATAAAGCTTGTAAGCATGAATGTACCAATTTGAATAGTATTTACACCTAATAGAAAGGATTGTATGACTGTGAAACGATTGAAACAAATTGTCACAATCGGCTGCGTTGCGGTGGTCGCTGCGCTGCTGATGGCTGGATGCGGTGAGCATCGGCTGGTATCGATTTCGATGCCGGAAACGATAGATTTGAAGCTCGGTGAAAGCACCGCAATTGAACTGACCGGAACTCTTAAAAATGGCACTGAGGTGACGGGAGACCAGCTCACGCAGCTTCTCGAACATCGAGGAATGACATTTGAGAGCTTTGCGCCGAGCGTTGCATCTTTGGATGACACGCTGCGCCTGACTGCTAATTCGTCTGGCAGAACGGAAATCAGTATCTATAGCCGGGATAATAAGCTGAACTGCAGCGCGGAAGTGACTGTCGTATCGCCGCTTGAAGGCTTTGAGATGGATGATATTGTCGCTACTACAGATGATACTCTAGTAACTCCTGAATATACGACAATTCCTGAAACAGCTGATGTGGGTGAAGTTACCGTAAGCGTTGGGGATGAATCAATCGCCCGTGTGGAGAACAATAAGATTGTTCCTCTGAAAGCCGGAACCACCACGGTCACTATCACGGCAGATAATGGTGTGTCCAAGACTGTGAAACTCAAGGTCAAGCAGGCTCCGAAAGAGCTCTATGCCGACAACCTGGAAGTCGAAATCGGAGAGACTAAGACGATTCATGTCTATACTGATGTTCCTGACCTTGATACGGATAACGATAACAGCCTGTATGAGTTTGAGAACACCGACAATTCGGTTTGTGCCGTCAACGTTAAGGGTGAAGTGACGGGCATTTTGGTCGGCACCAGCAAGGTCAAGGTTACGAACAGCAGCGGCCTTGAGACAACAATGACGGTAAATGTTGTACCGAAAACTGCACACATGACGCTGACTTTTGGCGCATCTGAGGATACCGAAAGCACCAACGAAAACACTGAAAATCAGCCCGCAGAAGCCACTGATAACGCCGATTCCAGCCGGGATAGCGTGGGAGGTGATGAATGATGAGACATATCAAGAAGTTCGCAGCACTGCTCCTTGCGGCTATCTGCGTCATGATGGCTCTGACTGGATGCGTGGATAAGGCTTCTCTGTATGATGATACGCAACAGATTGCGGCTGGGAAAACGGCGTATTCGGCGACCGGGTATCAAGGTGGCTATGTAATGGGCGATGGGTCTTTTGACTTCACGGCAAGCGCTGATAAGCTTGTAGGAGCCGTTGAAGCGTTTGATATTGACGTCAAGAATGAGTCCACCCTCGTTGACTGCTATACGACTGCTGATACGACAAGCGGCAAATTCAAGATTCTGCTCGTCCACACTGACAACAAACAGATTGTTGCTGAGTACATCGATGACGCATACAGTGACCTGGTTCTTCCTGTCGGTAACTACAAGGTTTATCTTGTAGGCAAGGACAATGCAGCGTTCAATGTTAGTATCAGCCTTTACTGCTTTGGCGAAAATGTAAGCTGGTACGAACCGTCTAAAAAATAAAACATAGTTTCTTTCAGTGCCCTGGGACGAAAAATCCTGGGGCAATTTTTAATTTTTCAAAAATATTGTTGCGGAAATGTGCGAATCAAAGATAATGAAAACATAGGGCAAAAAAGCACGTTAATCGCTGAAAAAAGTGACTGCCTTTTCTTTTTTTGTCTTGTTTCTGGAAAGCAAATGTGTCTTTTCGAGAGCATCCAAAAAACGGTGTCACAAGAACAAATTACAATGTACCTTTTCAAAAATAACAAGGAGGTTTTTGTCAATAACCCACGACTAAAGTCGCGGGCTTGCTCCGGCAAGTCCGCACTTTAGAAGTGTCCGCAAGGATATGTTGACTACCCTTTGCGCATTAAGTTGCGCC
>ENA-ORTG01002447-ORTG01002447.1-human-gut-metagenome-genome-assembly--contig:-NODE-2447-length-14747-cov-3.331541_pt1 | contig 14747 bp, 15 predicted proteins | sample MGYA00241906_ERZ509176 | MGnify/ENA primary metagenome ERZ509176 (study PRJEB26280, sample SAMEA2338811) | human gut metagenome | biome: human gut; feature: human-associated habitat; material: faeces...
TCCAAACGCCAGTCTCCCAGCTTTTTGCTTGCCCTGCGGATCGCATTGATTTCTGCATGGGAAGTCGTGTTTTTGTCTGTGTTGCGGCGGTTGTAGCCGCGCGCAATAATTTTTCCCTCGTACACGATGACGCAGCCGATCGGAACCTCCATCAGCGCATAGGCTTTCCTGGCCTGGCGCAGTGCCTCCTTCATATATACTTCATCTTCGGTCAGTTCCTGCTTTCTCATTCGGTGATTCCCTCCGATCCTCTTCTTTTGCCCACGCCCCATAAACCATTTTTTCACGCAAATTGATTTTCCCCTGCGCGCATCTTACATAAAAAAATCATCGCAAATCATAAACGCCGCTTCCTAAGAAGCACCTTTACCCTTTGCGATGACTTTTTTATCCGCGCGCCTTGCTTCGAACGCATACCATGGACGTTACCTGAACAGTTAACTCGACCCAGGCACCCTTACGGCACACAGGTGGTCCCGCTTAGTGCTGCTCCATTCCTGACCTGACACGGTTCACGGGTTCCTGTTGCGCAAGACCCAGGCGTCAACATCACTTATTCAGGGCAGCTCCACAGCAGTACGCCCTCGGCTCGGCATCACCCTCGCTGTAGCGGATTGCGAGTACAGGGCACCGCTATCTCCCCGGCTGCACGGAAATTTTATAACAAGTCCACGCATATCCATCGAAAAGTCTGTTTCTTATAAACCCCATATCGACAGATACTTCTTTAGTATATAAAAATAATTATGTAAAGTCAAGACATCCCATTATTTTCTTTTAACGCGGCTGCCTTCTTTTTTGCACGCAACTCCGCGAAAAAACCGGACATCATCGCTGAACATTCTGTTTCCATGATTCCCCGTGTTACTTCCACCTGATGATTAAACTGCTTCATATCAAGCAGATTTAAAATGGAACCGGCACATCCTGCCTTCGGATTCATACATCCGATCACGACCTTCGGAATCCGAGCCTGCACGATCGCCCCGGCACACATCTGGCAAGGCTCCAACGTCACATACATTGTGCAATCCTCCAGCCGCCAGTCACCCAGCACCTTGGACGCCTTTTTAATCGCCATGATCTCTGCATGCGCAAGTGTCGTCTTGTCCACGTTCCGCCGGTTGTAACCACGCGCGATCACCTTTCCTTCATAGACGATCACACATCCGATCGGCACATCACCATTCGCCGCCGCCTTCTTCGCAAGCGTGATCGCCTGCCGCATATATCGTTCATCCTCACTCAATTTCCTCATATTGTACCTCATTTCCGTATCATTTTATTGTCTGTTCCCATAAAATGTACTATACTGACCTCATGGCTGCATGATACAAGAATCGTTCCTGTATTCCACAGTCACAAACGTCAGAAAGGAGACGCTCATGGGACCACTGATAAAATATACAAATCGCTTAATCCTGCGCGTAGAAAATGAATCAAAAGCCAAACAAGTCTTAGATCTCTATCTGCGCAATCGTCTCCCATTCGAGCAGTACGAGCCAACGCGTCCGGCATCCTTTTACACGCAGGACTACCACTGGTCTTCCCTGCACCGCGAATACATCGCTTACACGATGGGAACCTTCCTGCGTTATTACATCTATTTAAAAGACCGCCCGGATAAGATCATCGGCGCTATCAATTTCAATATTTTTCGCACCTCCCGCGAACCATACGCTGAGATCGGCTACAAAATTGACGCCCTCTATCAGAACCGCGGCATCGCATATGAAGCCTGCGAAGCGGCGCTCTATGTACTTGAACATGACTACCAGATTCACCGCGTCGATGCCCGCATCCACCCGGAAAATATTGCGTCCATCACACTCGCGACGAAGCTTGGCTTCCGTCCATTACAGTTTGAGCCGCAAAGTGCAAACATCTTAGGACACTACGTTGACCTGATGCGGTACACGAAGCTTCTCTGATTCTACAATTTCAGATACCCAATAACCAAAATTCCCGGTCAGAATCTTCGTTTTCCGCACCGGAATAAACACACGGAATCCAAACATATTCGCCAGATACCGTTCTTTGTTCGTGAAGATTCCAGGAACTCCGATCACATGCAATTCTGCCTTATTCATCTTCACCTTTCCAAGCATCAGATACTGATATTTGTAATACCCATGTGCAAGAAAACTGTTCACGCCCAGCTTCCAGTTCGCCATATCCAGCTTCCCGATATCCTGCGGTGCAATCTTCACTCCATCAACAATCTGACTTCCTGCAAAAAGCGGTAACTTTGGATATGTCGTAAGCATTTCCTCATACCCATTTGCCATGTCCGAAGGAAGTGGAATCTGTGGGATTTCCTCGACAGGTTCCTCCTGCGGCTTTGTCCCGGCACCTGCATATTCCAGCACCGGTTCTTCCTGTTCCACAAGCCCGTCCTGCCTGTCCGTCACTTGCACCTGCCGCAGATCATACCGCTCCGTCGACCAGATACCGGCTAAAATCTCACCGTCGTCACACACGAAATACACACCATCGTATTCAGGAAATGCTACACCATCTCCTAGCGGGTTGCTCCACGGAAGCTCCACACTTGTCAGGATCGTATCGCGTTCTCCCGCCGCGAACTGCACCGCTGTAAATGGCTTCGCCTGTCCATGCCACAGCAGATACGCATAACACGTACACGCATATTCCTTGTACATTTTCATCCCCATTCGTATTCTCGTCACATCCGTATCTTTGTTGCTGATTCTCTGTACCTTGATGAATCCGGCAATCTCGCATCGCACGAACTCGCGATACCGGTAAATATAAGACACCCATCTCCTCTGCTGCATCACAGACCACGCTCCCCCTTCATGCATTAATACGTACTATATATGTATGCAGAGGGTTGTCTGTTTATCACAAAAATATTATGACATAATATACAATTATCCGACATCACACGCCCGCATCATGCCATCTCAGATATCTCTATCGCTGCAATCCGCCTTACTCACACAACAGATCGGAAAGCTCTGCGAACTGCGCAAGTGTCAGTGCCTCGCCGCGGATGCTCTCAGAAAGTCCCATCTTCCGAAGTGCTTCTACAACCGCATCCTTGCTGATTGATAATTCGGCGGAGTTATTGATCCCGTTTTGCAATGTTTTCCGGCGCTGATTGAACGACGCACGGATCAGCTTGAACATGAATTTCTCATCCTTCACGACGATTTTCGGCTCTGTATGTCTTGTCAACCGGATTACCGCAGAACCGACATTCGGACGCGGCATAAAACAGTTCGGTGGTACATTTGCCACGATATACGGCTCCGCATAATACTGCACCGCAAGCGACAATGCACCATAGTCCTTGCCGCCCGGACCTGCCTGCATCCGCTCGGCAACCTCCTTTTGCACCATGACCGTGATTGATGTTGCAGGGATATGATTCTCGAACAGTCCCATGATGATCGGCGTCGTAATATAATACGGAAGATTCGCCACGACCTTTACCGGTCTGCCGCCGGTTAATGCCGCGATATCCACCTTCAGGATATCTTCATTTACGACCGTCACGTTATCATACTCCGCAAGTGTCTCGGCAAGGATCGGGAGCAGATTCTTGTCGATTTCGACCGCGAATACTTCCCCTGCCGCCTCGGCTAAATACTGTGTCATCGTGCCGATACCCGGCCCGATCTCCAGCACAACATCATCCTTCGTGATCTCCGCTGCACGGATGATCTTCTCGATCACATGCCCGTCAATCAGGAAATTCTGGCCAAACCGCTTCTGGAACGCGAAATTATATTTCTGTATGATCTCTATTGTAACCTTGGGATTGCTAAGCTTTTCCATTCTATCTCCATTTCTCTACTTCTGAATTTTATACATCTGGTGCGCATTCTTCCATGTCTCTGCATACACCTCATCCACCGGAATATGCTTGATATCAGCGATCGCCTGTGCCACATAGGTAAGCTTCGATGAATCATTGCGCTTGCCGCGGAATGGCTCCGGTGTCAGGTATGGTGCATCCGTCTCAAGTACGATATTTGACAGCGGAATATATGCCACTGCTTCCTTTAATTTCTTCGCATTCTTAAATGTCACCACGCCACCAATGCCAAAATAAAATCCCATATTCAGGAAGTCTCGTGCACTCTCCTTCGAATACGAATAACAATGGATCACACCGCCAATCTCCTCTGCGTGGGAAGCCCGCATGATCTGAATTGTGTCCTGCGCCGCATCCCGGCTGTGGATCGCGATTGGCAACTTTAACTCGCGTGCAATATCCATCTGTCCGGCGAACCATTTGTGCTGCAATGCCTTGTCCGTTTCTTCATAATGATAATCGAGTCCGATTTCACCGATCGCCACGATCTTGTCATGCTTTGCAAGCTCCTTCAGACGCTTGACATTATCAGGATTCTCCAGTTCCGCAACTTCCGATGGGAATATACCAACCACACCGTACAGATTCTCGTATTTTTCTGTCATCCGAACCGTCTCTTCACTCGCCCTGATATTCGTTCCGATGTTCGTCACCGCGTGTACGCCCTGTGCCGGAAATCCAGCCAGAAGCCGCTCGCGATCGTCATCAAAACTCTCATCATCATAATGTGCATGTGTATCAAATATCTGAATCATTTCATTTATCCTTGCCTTACCATAATAATTGCGTTTATTTTACCCTACACCAGATGTTCGTGCAACCCCAGTCGTAAATATCTGTGCATCTATCCTCCGTCCTGCATAAATTCGCCACAATATTCGAGAATTTATTTGGTTCCGCTATTGAAATCCCTCTGTAAATTCGGTAAAATGAAGATTAGGTATATGTTACGCACAAGGAGGAGCATTTTATGACTATAAATGATTATTTAGATATGGAAGCACTTGATAACATCTTGGAGCAGTGGGCGGCTGCAACACACATGATCGCCGTTGTTCTCGATGATGAAGGTAACTTCCTTTCCAACAAGCTCGGATTTTCCAGAAATAATGTAGAAGCATTTGGCGAGAGCATCGAAGTCGATGACGTCGAGGTTGCAACGGTTGTTGGCGGTCCTTTGGATGAGGATACAGACGAAGAAGTTGTCGAAGCTGCTGCCATTCTGGTTGCCGCTATCCAGAATCTCTTAGAGGCTGGCTACCGCAAGAAGAAATACGAGGAAGCAATCGCTTCTTTCAATGAAGAGATTGCTGGTGCTGCTGCCCTGATCAAGGAGCTTGCCGGAAAATCGCAGGGATTAAAGAAGATTGAGAATAAGCAGAATATCCTTGCACTGAACGCTTCGATTGAGGCTGCACGTGCAGGCGAAGCCGGACGCGGATTCACCGTTGTTGCGCATGAGTTTGGTAAGATGGCACATGAATCAGGTGTTATCAACGACTCCATTCAGAAGACATTACAGAAGCTTGATGCATCCATCAAGAGCTATGACACTGAATAAACAGCAGGGATTTGAGGATGTGAAAACTTTTTCACAATTAGAACATATTTTAGACACAATTTATTGTTATAGTATGCATTGTAAGAGCTTTTCATATATTTGAATCCTCTCTCCCCTCAAACAAGTGGCGAATTAATTCCCTCCCCGGTTTTTCTCGCCACTTGTTTTCTGTTTATTCCTAATTCACTCACATTGAATTTAATTTGTGAAACGCACATGAATTTGTGTATATTATACCCGCCTCCGTTTCTGCAAATATACGATGTATTGGAACTAAGAAGTACTAGATGTTCTGATATACATATTATACCGTACGCAACCGCCGCCAATTCGCCATCCGTGGCTCAGTGGCGGCTTGGTTGAACATCGTGTTCAACCATTGCTGCATACTTACAGAACATCAAGAACTTCTAAGTCCCAAACATATCTATATTTACAGAAACGGAGACGGGTAAATACACAAATTCAAAGTGCGTTTTCACAGATAAATCAATATCATCAAAGAAAGGAAATATATCATGATTAACGAATTCTACAAGGATATGACAGGAAAAGGTTCCGTTATCCGCCAGTTCTTTGACTATGCGAATAAAAAGGGCGCAGAGATTGGAATGGAGAATATCTACAACTTCTCCATCGGGAACCCTTCCGTTCCTGTACCACAGACATTTACCGATCGTATGATCGATCTGTTGCAGACCGAAGATCCGGTGAAGCTGCATAGTTACAGCCCATCGCTTGGACTTCCATCTACAAGACAGGCGGTTGCCGATTCTTTGAATAAGCGTTTTGGCATGAACTACACGATGGATCACATCTTCATGACGAGTGCAGCAGCCAGTGCGCTGGCACATGCGCTTCGGTGCGTGACAAAGGATGGCGATGAGGTTATCACCTTTGCACCTTATTTCCCGGAATATGTTCCTTATGTGACAGGAACCGGTGCAAAGCTTACCGTGATTCCTGCCGACATCACCACATTCCAGATCAATTTTGAAGAATTCGAGAAAGCCCTGAACCCGAATGTACAGGCAATCCTCATCAACTCTCCGAATAACCCATCTGGTATCGTTTATTCAACTGCCACGATCACAAAGCTGGCAGACATCCTTCGTGCAAAGGAAAAGGAATACGGACATCCGATCTACCTGATCTCCGATGAACCTTACCGTGAGATTGTATTTGCTGGTGTGGATGCACCATTTATTTCCAAGTTATACGAGAACACGATCTGCTGTTACTCATTCAGTAAGTCCGTGTCTCTGCCAGGTGAACGTATCGGTTACATGGCAGTGAACCCAGCCTGCGAGGACGCAAAGCTTCTCGTACTTATGGCTGGTCAGATCTCCAGATTTACCGGACACAACTGCCCGCCTTCCATCATTCAGATGGCTGTGGAATCTGTGCTGGATCAGACAAGCGACCTTTCAATCTATGAGACAAATAAAAACATTTTATATAAAGAACTGACACGCATCGGCTACGAGATGGTTGAGCCGGGCGGAACCTTCTACATGTTCCCACGTGCTTTGACCGAAGATGCAAATGAGTTCTGCTGGCGCGCAGCCAAAGAGCTGAACCTGATCATCGTACCGGGGGACAGCTTCTTATGTCCGGGACATTTCCGAATCTCTTACTGCGTGACAACGGATATGGTCGAAAAAGCCATTCCTTTGTTTGAAAAACTTTACAAATTATATAGATAATTTCCATGTTTTTCTGTATAATGAAGTTTGGTTTAATAGGAGATACATAATTAGGAGGACAAGAATATTATGGCAGAAGAAGTTGGCGCAAGTAAAAAGCCAAAGAAATACACGGGGATCCTGCTTCATCCAACCTCACTTCCTGGCCCTTACGGCATTGGTGAATTGGGTGCAAGCGCATACAGATTTGTTGATTTTCTGGAACGTTCGGGATTGAACACATGGCAGGTACTGCCACTCGGACATACCGGATTTGGAGATTCTCCATATCAGCCTTTCTCCGCATTTGCGGGACAGCCGCTTATCATCAGTCTGGATCATCTGAAGGAGTTACATCTTCTTTACGACGAAGACTTCCGGGATATGCCGGCATGGAACGCAGAGCAGATCAATTATGGTGAGTTGATTGAGTTTAAGACAGGGCTTTTGAAGCTTGCTTATTCCCGTTTTCACGACGAATCTTTATCTGATGGCATCCATGACGATCCGGAGATGAAGCAGGCGTACGATAATTTCTGCGAGACATCTGTCTGGCTGGAGGATTACGCATTGTTCATGGCAGGCAAGGACTATCATCAGGGCATGCCTTGGTACATGTGGGAAGATAACCTGAAGAAACCAACTAAGAAGCAGAAGGAAACCTGGGCGAAGAAGCTCGATACCGAGATGGGCTACTACAAGTTCATCCAGTTCTTATTCTATTATGAATGGACGACCTTGAAGAAATACGCAAACGATAAGGGCATTTCCATCGTGGGCGATATCCCGATCTTCATGGCTTGGGACAGTGTGGATGTATGGGCAAACCAGAGCCTGTTCCAATTAGATTCCAAGGGGTACCCAACCGTCGTTGCCGGAGTTCCACCGGATTATTTCTCAGCGACCGGACAGTTGTGGGGCAACCCGCTATACAACTGGAAGAAGCATACCGAGACCGGTTATGAGTGGTGGCTGAACCGTATTCGTTACCAGCTGACACTCTGTGATTTCCTGCGAATCGACCATTTCCGTGGTTTCGATAAATATTGGGCGATCCCTTATGGCGAAGAAACCGCCATCAACGGTAAATGGGTAGAAGCACCGGGTGTAAACTTCTTTACACAGCTTGAAGCAACCCTCGGTTATCATCTTCCGATTATCGCCGAAGATCTTGGTGAGATCGATGATTCGGTTATCGAGCTTCGCGACAAATTCGGTCTGCCTGGCATGAAGGTATTGCAGTTTGCATTTGAGAATCCGGAGGAAAATGATTTCCTTCCACACAACTTTGTTCGTAACTGTGTCTGCTATACAGGTACACACGATAACGATACAACCCTCGGCTGGTACAAGCACGCATATGAAGCTTCCAAAGACAAGCTCCGCCGCTACTTCTCAACCGATGGTTATGACATCTGCTGGATTATGATTCGTGCATGCTTTGGCTCTGTTGCCAACATGGCGATCGTACCAATGCAGGATGTATTATGCTTAGATTCCTGGGCACGTATGAACACACCGGGTGTCGGAGAAGGAAACTGGGCATGGAGATACAAAGAAGACGCACTGACACATGAACTTGAAGCAAGATTATATGAAACCTGTAAAATGTTTGGACGATAAGAGGTGTATCTATGAAGACATTGGGAGTTGGAATCGTATTGATGGTGGCACTGTTCTTCTGTCTGCCATACCATCTCTACATGAAACAATTATGGAAAAAAAATCCTGAGAAATCATGGGAAAAAGCACGCAGGTTTGTATCCGGCTTCTTCCGGTTTGAACTGAAACTGTCCGGATGCAAGGTGAACGTCATCGGAAAAGAAAATATACCGCAGGACGGACCGGTGTTATTCGTCGGCAACCACCGCAGTTATTTCGACATTCTGATCTATCATGAAGCAATCGGCAAGCCACTTGGCTTCCTTGCGAAAAAAGAAATGGAAAAGATTCCGCTTCTCCCACTGTATATGCGGGATATCGGATGTCTGTTCTTAGACAGAGAAGATATCAAGCAGGGCTTATCCGTGATCAAGCAGGGAACGGAATACATGAAGCAGGGACATTCGATGGTCGTATTCCCGGAGGGAACCAGAAACCAGACCGACACACTTCTGCCATTTCGCGAGGGCGGATATAAGATGGCAGAGAAATCGAAATCCCCGATCGTTCCGGTATCGATCTGCCGTTCCGATCTGATGCTTGAATCTGCACCAAAGAAACGGATTCACAGCCATAGCGTAACGATTGAATTCGGAAAGCCGATCTATCCTTGTGAACTTCCTCCAAAGGAACGCAAGGAGCGATATGCAGAGTTTCCACAGCTTATACAGGATATGTATGATAAAAATAACATTTAGAGGAGGATTTGAACCATGCCTTGGTGGTTAATCATGATTATTGTCATCGTGGTAGCACTTGCGATCATGTTCGTGTTATACAGAGTCGGTGACAAATTACAGAAGAAACAGAGTGCACAGAGAGAACAGATGGCGGAAGCCGCACAACCGATGAATATGTTGATCATCGACAAGAAAATGCTGCCGATGAAAGACGCCGGACTTCCGAAAATGGTGATGGAACAGACACCGAAGCGTTACCAGAAAGCAAAGCTTCCAATCGCAAAGGTCAAGGTTGGTCCACAGATTATGAACATGATCTGTGATGATGCGATCTTCGACGAGCTTCCAACCAGAGGCGAAGTAAAAGCGATGGTCAGCGGCATTTACATCATCAGTGTAAAGAGCGTCCGTGGCAAGAAGGTGGCTCAGGAAGAAGAAACTGGCAAGAAGAAGAAAAAGGGCAACTGGCGTACACGTATGCGGAAGCGTCAGGTTGAGATGCAGAAGCAGTTAAACGCAGAAATGCTCGAGAAAGTAAAATCCAAGGGCAAAGACAAACCTGTTGAAAAGTCCAAGGAAGAGCTTCGTCGAGAGAAAGAAAGAGCGAAGAAGATCAGTGACAAGATGTAAAAATCAACCGGCAAAATTGAAAGATATTATCGGTTCCTTTACACCGTTTCTGATTGCCGTATTGGCGCAGTATGTATTGAATTTCATCGATGTTGCAATTCTGTTCTTCAAGAATATGCGTTCCGATGAGAAATCAAACAGCGAAAATACGATTGGCAAGATCTTACAAATGGATTATAACCAACCTATGAATCAGGCGTACCTCGTGCTTGCACAGCATATCGTATTTCTGATTTGTTTCGGGGTCTGGTATTACCGCATATTTTATCGGGGAAATATCGTTTCCACAGACGAATCTTTCGAGGATAATACAAAAGGACGCATGAAAAATATTTTTTCATGCGTCTGTTCTATACGGACTCCATTTTTATTGCTTACCGGTGTTGCAATTCAGATCATGGTAGACGGAATCCTGAATCTGATAAGTCCCCTCTTCCCGGATACCTTTGCAGCCTACTATGAGCTTGTATCCAAGGCGGTTGGTGTGAACCGTGCAGTCCCGATGATGATCGCGACCTTTGTAATCGCCCCGTTCGGCGAAGAATTGTTCTTTCGCGGAGTGATCATGGGCTATGCGAAGCGCTACATGCCACCGGCTTTCGCAATCATGTTTCAGGGTGTGCTTTTCGGACTGTATCACGGCAACATCGTACAGGGCATCTATGCATGCATCTTAGGATGTCTGCTTGGATTTGTGGCTTACAAAGCGAACTCACTCCTCGCAAGCATGATCCTGCATTTCAGTATCAACCTGAGTGTACTATTCATTCCATCCGTATGGTTTGAGGAAACGGTACGATGCAGTATCATCACGGCTGGCGCGTTGGTACTTACAGTGCTGTTCGTATGGCTGGCGATGCGGGAACACAAAACAAAGGAAGCACATTCAAAAGCTGTATCAACTGAAGATTAAAAAAACTGCAAGTAGCATACTACTTGCAGTTTTTCTTTTCTATACTCACCTGCCAATTTTATTGGTAATACTCATGACAAATTGTTCTGACAACCATCAATCATTATATCAAGAATCGCTAAAACATCTGATAATTCTTTCCGAAATTCCTGCCTGCATAACTCAATATCGCTCTTATCTTTTACTTGTCTCTTTGTTTCAAATAAATTTTTATCATTGTTACAGGCAACCACAGCTGTATCTCCTGCAAACTGAACACTGGTACGTTTCCCCAGCTTTTTTAATCCTGAGATAAGCTTTGGAGTTAATATAGAATGTGCAACCGCCTCATCCGATGCAATAACATCAAACCGTTTATCAAAAACCCGATCTCCTGTCTCCAGGCAATTTTCTCCATCGGAACCACGTTTTCCCTTGATCAACACATATCCATGCACACTTTTATTTAACGACACGGTCATGAATTGTCCCGCAAAATTCGTGACCGTCATTTTCATGTTATTTTCGTTTGCAGTGTAATCCTGGCTTTCTAATTTCAACTCAAGATCACAGTATGTAAATTCTACATTTCTATATATTCCATGTATATAATCCGATCCTGTGACACGATTATAATTCGGAAGGAAACTACAATTTTTTAAGAATTCCTCATCCACATATTCGCTTGGCATATAATCTATAACCTGTATCTTCTCCTCAAGAACGCCTAGCACAATGTTCCGTCCTATAAACGCTTTCAGATCGTTCATCTTTTTATTGCCAATCAACGCAAGTGCAAACCCTATCGCGATACTCGCCACAGGTATTGTTCTAAGAACAGTAAGCATCGTCGGATCATATATATCAAGCCATATTACAATCACTATGGGAAGAATTATTCCAACCAAGGACAAATACATAGGAATCTTAATGATATTAATCGTTCTCTGTTTTGCCTTTATTATGGTCTGCATTTCTTCATCATTATAATAATTGTTCGTTTGTTTCTTCATACACTTCTATTCTTTATACCGTTCTTAATCCGCTAAATTATGTACGTGCACCTTCATCTTCCGTTCCATCGGCAGTTCATTTCCCATCTCCATGGTATATTGCAGTGCAAGGCGCAGGGAAAATTCCTCTGCCAGAACAGCCGCCTCATAATCGATTCCCTCTGCCGTATGCAGGAAATGCTTCGTCTGCAAGGTCACCGGAATCGTACCATAACCGGTTGCATATTTCGTATGATGCGTTAAGCCATACTCATATACGAAATCCGAATTCAGCTCGCCGCTCCGTGTCACACGGAGCCGGTTGTCGGAGAAAATCATCGTACAGCGTGTCTTGTGTCCATCGCCGGACACATCCTCCACGTAGGTAAGCTTCATCCCCTGTTCGGTCATGCTTGCCAGCGCAGTTGCCTGCGAGCGCATCACTTCGCCGGTCTCCACATCTACATTTTCAAACTCAATGACTGCTTTCATTATGGACGTTCCTTTGCCATCTCGATCAAAGTCTCTACCAGACTCTCAATCGAATATCCCTTATCCTTCCAGAGCATTGGATACATACTGATGGATGTAAAGCCCGGTAATGTGTTGATCTCGTTAAATACGACCTCGTTCGTATCCTTCTCCAAGAAGAAGTCTACACGGGAAAGACCGAATCCATCCAGCGCATTGAAGATTGCAACCGCATCCTTCTGCACTTCTGCCTCTTTTCCGTCCGGAAGATCAGCACCAATTACAGTCTTAGACTCTACATTGTTGTACTTTGCATCGAAATCGTAGAATTCTGCTGCCGCAAGAATCTCGCCCACGCGGGATGCCTTTGTATTTTTACCATAACCAAGGACAGCGCACTCAATCTCTCGACCGACGATCGTCTCCTCAACCAGAATCTTATAATCATGCTTTGCAGCTTCCTTCAGGGCAACAACCAACGCTGCACGGTCATCTGCCTTGGAAACACCCTTGGAAGAACCTGCCTTGGAAGGCTTTACAAATACCGGATAAGAAAGCTTTGCTTCGACGCGGGCTGTCACCTCGTCGATATCCTCCAATTGTTCTGCCAGCACCGGCACATAAACAGCCTGACGGATTCCAAGTGTATCAACGACCAGCTTAGTATAGAACTTATCCATAGATGCAGCAGAAGCGAACACACCACATCCGACATATGGGATATCTGCCATCTCGAACAATCCCTGAATCGTTCCATCCTCGCCATACATGCCATGCAAGACAGGGAAGATCACATCAATCGGCTGCACCTTCATCATATCGTCCTGCGAAATGATAAGTCCGCCCTTTGTATCCGGGGAAATGATTGCAGAAACGGGACTTTGCTTCCAACTTCCGTCTTCGATGCCTGCGATATCTTCTACAAGCTTCCACTCACCGTCTTTCGTAATTCCGATCAGGAACATATTGTATTTCTCAAGATCTACTGCTTTGGCAATTGTAACAACTGACACGCAGGATACTTCATGCTCGGATGAGCGGCCGCCAAATATAACTGCTAGATTCTTTTTCATGGTTTTTGCCTTTCTTTATGTAATGGTTTTATTCCGCAATTTACGAGGTTCTAATTTATTCTCCGAGTTGGACGATAATACAAAATTCTACGCAGACGCGCTCTCGCTCAGAGAAACACATAACGGTACTAAATTCGCTGCACCAGCCAGATAGCTGGCACAGCTTATTAAGTACCGATGTGTTTATATGGTCTGCTTAAGAATTTGTATTATCTTTCAACTCGATATACATTTCTTCTCGTAAATTGCTATAAACAAACTAACTTTATATAGTATTCAAAATATGAATACATTATGTTTTATTATAACAACTTAGAAGGTATCCTGCAACCATTCAAGAATCTTTAACTTTACTTTGACATCACCGGGCTTTATGTCCCGCTTCACGAATAATTTCTCGTAACTTTCTTCGTCGAGTGCCTGCGCAAGCTTCTCTGCATCTGCCGAATCGACAACTGCCCCCGCGTCCATCGTGTAGCACATCATCGGATACAGCATGCACCAGAAGTTCTCGCCTTTTGCCTCACCGATATCTATACGCAGTGCCCGGTAGGTTCCTGCAGGAAGCACCAGTTCCCCATATTCCCGAATCGGGAATTCCTCTCTCGTAATATATGCTTTTACATCGTAATGATAGCCTGCCTCCTCGACAACTGCACGCGCAGTGTTGCGGATTTCCGATAAATTCTGCGCCAGATACAAGATTGCTTCACTGTCATTTTCTGCTTTCTGCAGATCTTCCGCAAGCAAGGCAAGCACTGCATCCCGCACCTCATATTTCAAAGCAAGATCTGTCTCACTGTCACTGTTTGCACGCACATGGAACCGCACCACAACATCTTCCGGGCTTTTTAGTGCATCCTCATAGACATCCGCACAGATACCGCTTTTTTCTGCAACATCATCCACATCGCCTGACAGACTCTCTGTTTCACCGCTATCTACAAACACAGCTTCAAGATCTGCCTGATCTTCATCGCTAATTTTCTGACCTGCAAATAGCATTTTCATATTTCCCTCGCGAAACAGACTGACGACATCACGGACACTCCCACCTCCTGCAATGTGCAGCACACTCGTAAGTAAGATCCCACCACATACTCCAAGCAGGATTCCGACCATTGCTCCTTTTAGAATCTTATACCCCATAACGAACTCCTCCATCGAAAGTTGATTTCGTTACAAGCTTTCCCTTCCGTAAGCAGCTTTAATCATTTCCCGCAAAATATATTTCGCCCCATCCGATTCCATCATGAC
>ENA-ORTG01002458-ORTG01002458.1-human-gut-metagenome-genome-assembly--contig:-NODE-2458-length-14716-cov-5.334425_pt1 | contig 14716 bp, 11 predicted proteins | sample MGYA00241906_ERZ509176 | MGnify/ENA primary metagenome ERZ509176 (study PRJEB26280, sample SAMEA2338811) | human gut metagenome | biome: human gut; feature: human-associated habitat; material: faeces...
TGAAGTTCTGAAAACTTGCTCAGCGGGGAGAAAAGACTTTTTCGACACGCTGGAGCCGACGGCCAAAAGACCGCCGACTCTCCTGATGATTTGAATTTTACATGGAAAAAATTTATTTTGCCTGCTTCATGGAAAGGCTGATGCGCTTTTTCTTCTCGTCCACCTCCAGAACGACCACCTTCACCACATCCCCCACGGACACCGCTTCGGAGGGGTGCCGGATGAATTTGTCACACACCTGCGAGATGTGCACCAGACCGTCCTGATGGACGCCGATGTCCACGAATACGCCGAAGTCGATGACATTCCGCACCGTGCCGGTGAGGATCATGCCGGGCTTCAAGTCCTTCATTTCCAGCACGTCCGTGCGGAGGATGGGCTTAGGCAGCTCGTCGCGGACGTCACGCCCCGGTTTCAGCAGCTCGGATACGATGTCCCGCAGGGTGGGAACGCCCACGCCGATCTCCTCCGCCGCCTTTTCCTCTCCGTAAGCGCCGAGGCGGGCGGGAAGGTCGGAAATGGCTCCATTCTTCACATCCGCTAAGGTGTGGCCTGTCAGCTCCAGCAGGGCCTTGGCCGCGTCATAGGATTCCGGGTGGACGGCGGTGTTGTCCAGTACGCTTTTACTCTCCGGCACCCGCAAAAAGCCCGCGCACTGCTGGAAGGCCTTGGGCCCCAGCTTGGGAACCTTTTTGATCTGGGCGCGGGAGGTAAAGACACCATTTTCCTCCCGGTAGACTACCACGTTTTTGGCCGTGGTGCCGTTCAGCCCCGCCACCCGCTGCAAAAGGGAGGGGGATGCGGTGTTGACATCCACGCCTACGGCGTTGACGCAGTCCTCCACCACACCGTTCAGGGCGTCATCCAGCCGCTTTTGGGGCATATCGTGCTGATACTGCCCCACGCCGATGGACTTGGGATCGATCTTTACCAGCTCCGCCAGCGGGTCCTGTAACCGCCGGGCGATGGACACGGCGGAGCGGAGATTTACGTCATACTGGGGGAATTCCTCGGCGGCCAGTTTGCTGGCGGAATAGACGGAGGCCCCCGCCTCACTTACGATCATATAGCTGACGTTCCCACCGACCTTGCGGATCAGTTCCACCGCCATCTGCTCTGTTTCCCGGCTGGCGGTGCCGTTGCCGATGGCGATGTGCTCCACGCCGTGCTTGGCGATCAGCCTGCTGAGTGCAGCGATGGCCTCGTTCTTCTGCCGTTCGCCGTAGGTGGGATAGACCACGGCGGTATCCAGCACCTTGCCGGTGCCGTCCACCACCGCAACTTTACAGCCCATGCGGTAGCCGGGGTCCAGACCCATGGTGACCTTGCCCTTTACCGGTGGCTGCATCAGCAGGGGCTTCAGGTTCAGGGCAAACTGGCCGATGGCGCCCTCGTCAGCCCGGTCTGTCAGCGCTGCCCGTATTTCCCGTTCCAGTGAGGGGAAAATAAGCCGGTCATAGCTATCCTCGGCCGTGGCTTTGACAAACTCCATGGCAGCGGAGCCGGGCTTCACCACCGCGCGCCGCAGCACCGGCAGCGCCAGATCCCGGTCCAGCAGGACAGTGACCTTCAGCTTTTCCTCTTTTTCACCCCGGTTGATGGCGAGGATCTGGTGGCCCTGCAAGCGGCTGAGGGACTGCTCAAAATCGTAGTACAGGCGGTAAACGCTGTCCTCCTCCGTGGCGGCGAGGGAACGCAGAGTACCCCGCCGCTCCAGCAGCTCCCGCAGGCTCTTGCGGACGGCCGCATCGTCGCTGATCCACTCGGCGATGATGTCATTGGCTCCTTGCAGAGCGTCCGCCGCCGTCTCCACGCCCTTTTCCGAATCGATGAAGCCCGCCGCCGCATCCTCCGGACGGGGACAGTCCCGCTCCTGAGCAAATAACAGCGCGGCCAGCGGTTCCAGGCCCTTTTCCCGGGCCACGGTGGCGCGGGTGCGGCGCTTTTGCTTGTAGGGGCGGTAGAGATCCTCCACCTCTGCCAAGGTCTGGGCGCTGTCGATGGCGGCGGCCAATTCCTCCGTCAGCTTGCCCTGCTCCTCGATGGACTTTTTCACCGTATCCCGGCGTTCCTCCAACCCACGGAGGTATTGGAGCCGTTCCTCCAGCGTCCGGAGGGAGGTGTCGTCCATAGCGCCATGAAGCTCCTTGCGGTAGCGGGCAATGAAGGGGATCGTGTTGCCCTCGTCCAGCAGCCGGACCACGTTTTCCACATGCCGGGGGTCCTTATTCAGCTCCTGCGCCAGCGTTTGAATCATATCCATGCTTGTTGCATCCTTTCGTTGAAAAGCCACCGCCGCGACGGCGGTGGCTTTTGGCTGTTTGAAATTTCCCTTCTCAGGCCCGCTTGAAAAGCTTTTCAAGCTCGTATTTCGTGACCTTCACCACTACGGGCCGTCCGTGGGGGCAGTACCGGACCTCCCCGCTCTGCACCTTTTCCACCAAGATCTTCAACTCGGCGGGGTCGCTGGTCCAGCCGCCCTTGATGGCGGCCTTGCAGGCCATGGTGTGCAGCAGTGCCTCCCGCTTTTCGTCCAGATTCCGGCCTGTGCGGAGATTCTGTGCAAATTCCTCCAGCGTGGCGGCGGTGTCCGCCGCGTCCAAATCCGCCGGGACCTCCCGCACCAGAATTGCGCCGTCACCAAAATCCTCACAGCCGAAGCCGAACTGTTCCAGCAGCTCCAGATTGTCCAGCAGCAGGGCGGCGTCCTCCTTGCCGGGTTCCACGGCGATGGGCTGCAAAAGGGTCTGCCGCATGGGCGGCTCCTTGGAGGTCATCAGCCGGTCAAAGTTCATCCGCTCATGGGCGGCGTGCTTGTCGATGAGCCAGAGGGTCTCCGCGTCATCCTCGCAGATAATGTAAGTGTTCAGGACTTCTCCGGCAATGCGCCACGGGGCTGCCTCCGGCAGCACCGTTTCCTGCCCCGGCAGTTCCATGGCAGTCTGCTGGGCCGGGACGGCGGGAATGGCCGGAACAAAGGGCTTAGGGGCCGGGGCGGGTTCCACCGTCTTTTCCGGCACGGGAACCACAGGCTCCGCAGGCTTGGCGGTCACGGAGGCCGGGGCCTGGCCCAGGGCGCTGGTGGGCGTGCGCTTCACCGTGTCCCTGGGGGGCCAGATGGGCTGGACGCTGTCCGCTACCTTGGCAGTGGAGCGCCATTCCGTGTTCCAGGAGGGCTTGACAGGCGCAGCCGGTGACACCGGCTGCGGGCGGAAAGCGGGTTGGGCCGCCTTGGGTGGCTGGGCCGGAGCGGGGGATTTTACAATGGTAGGTGCAACGGCGGGTTTCGTCCCCTGTTCCCGGTACGCCTTGGCGTCCATGGATTGAAAAAAGTCCTGCCGGGGATTTTGGGTCTCTCGGACCGGCGGGGGAGCCGGCTTCGTCACAGCCCCACCGCGAGCATCCAACGCGTCCATGACCGTGTGGAACACAGCATCAAATACGTCATGCTCCTTGGCAAATTTCACTTGGGTCTTGGCGGGATGGACGTTCACGTCCACCGCCGTCACCGGCAGCAGCACCTCCAGCACACAGCCGGGGAACCGGCCCTTGAGAAGCTGATTCCGGTAGCCTTCCTCTAAAGCAGCGGTCAGAAGCTGGGACTTGATGAACCGGCCATTGACGAAAAATACCTGCATGGAGCGGGAGCCGCGGCCATTGACGGGAGCGGTCACAAAGCCCCGCACCTCGATGTCCCCGCCCCGACCCTGTACCGGCACCAGCGTTTTGGCGAATTCCCGGCCCAAGGCGGCGTACACGGCGGATTCCAGCTTGCCGTCTCCGGGGGTATGAAGGGACTCCTGCCCGTCCTTGATGAACTTGAAGGAGACGTCCGGGTGACTCAGCGCCAGATGCTGCATCAGCCCCGCCACGGCGGCGGTCTCGGCACTGTCCTTCTTCATGAATTTCAACCGGGCAGGGGTGTTGTAAAAGAGATCCGCCACCCGGATGGTGGTACCCTCCGGGGCGCCCTCCTCCCGGACAGGCTCCATGTGCCCGCCCTCGCCATGGATAGCGGAACCCGTGGTATCCCCCGGCCGCCGGGTCAGCACATCCACCCGGCTGACGGCGGAAATGGCTGCCAGAGCCTCGCCCCGGAAGCCCAGGGTGCCGATCCTGGCCAGATCCTCCGCCGTGCGGAGCTTGCTGGTGGCGTGGCGCAAAAAGGCGGTGGGCAGCTCCTCCGGCGCGATGCCGCAGCCGTTGTCCGTCACCCGGATCAGGCCCATGCCGCCCCGCTGGATCTCCACCACGATGGCGGAGGCTCCGGCGTCGATGGCATTTTCCACCAGCTCCTTCACAACGGAGGCAGGCCGCTCCACCACCTCGCCTGCGGCGATGAGGTCGGCTACATGGGATGATAATTGTTGAATGTGAGGCATACGATTTCTCCTTACAGCAATGCTGCCAAAACAGGAATGGTGATAATAGACATCAGGGTGGTCAGGAAAATGCTCTGGGCCATACATTCGGTGTCACCGCCGTATTCCATGGCCAGCATACTGCCGTTGAGGGCGGTGGGCATGGCCATGAGGATCACGGCGATATTAGACACCAGAGGCGTGCCGATACCGGTCCACTTCAGGAGCAGCCACAGCATAATGGGAAGGATCAGAAGCCGAAAGGCCGCCAGAGCCCACAGCCGGGGTGAAGTAAATGTCCGCCCAAAAGGCAAATCTGCCAGCAGAGAACCGACCAATAAGAGGGATAAGGGTGTTGTCAGGCTGCCTGTAAAGTTCAGACACTCCCCAAGCAAGGCTGGCATATTGATGCGGATCAGTGCAATCACCAGAGCGATCGCCGCAGTGACGATGCAGGGTGACAGCAGCTGCTGCCAACGAAACTTTGCCTGTCCAGCCAGCATCAAGGGACCCAGAGAATAGGACAGCAGGTTAAAGGGCAGGACCAGAATCACGGCATAGAACAGTACCTCCTGACCAAAGAGAGCGACCGATACCGGATAGCCGATAAAAGCCATGTTGGAGAAAACCAGCGAATAGCGCCAGACGCCTTGCTGTTTGGCCGTTCCACCCAACAAGCGGGGCACGAGAGCAGCGGAGAAGAAGCCCAGGCCATAATAAACGATTGCTACCTTTAAAACGGAAAGAATTTCCCCAGTACTGGGCAGGGTATCTCCAGCGGAGACGGAGTCCAAAATCAGGCAAGGCACGATGATACCCAGGAGCAAACGGCAAAGCTTCTGATCCGTTTGTCCACCCAGATATCCCAGCTTGTGGGCGAGAAAACCTGCGGCCATGCAGAAGAGAATGACCAGCATTTCAGAAAATACATCAAAAAAACTCACGGAATTCCACGTTCAATTCTATAATATCACATACCTGCCAACACATGAAGGGCATTGGCGGCGGCGTGGAGCAGAATGGAGCTCCACAGGGTCCCGGTGTGGTCATAGGCCCAGGCCAGCACCAGGCCCGGCACCAGATACTGCACCATCAGCAGGAAATAGGTGATGTCCTGCCGCACTACGGCGAACTGCCACACATGGAGCAGAGCGAACAGCAGACAACTCACCACATAGGCCACCGTCCGGCTTTTGCTTTTCAGATTGCCGAATACCAGCCCGCGAAACAGCACTTCCTCCACGAAGGGAGCCAGGAAAATTACAATCAGCAGCGTTACTCTGGGGGCGTCATGGATCTGGGCGGAGATGGTGGTGTCATTCAGATTGGTGTGGTTGTTCACCAGCATCCGGGTCAGCCGGTAGACTAACTCATTCAGACCATACAGAGCGATGAGACCCACTAAGATCGACTTACAGGCGTTGCCTAAATTGTCCGCAAAATTCCGGGTGGTGCGGCCCAGAAAGCTGTGGAAAATGATGAGCGTAACGGCAAACAGTGTGTAATAATAGATGGCATTTTGCAGCGAGGGTGAAATGCTGGTGTCCAGCAGCCGCTCCGCCAATCGGAACAGGGGCGCTGTGGCAAAGGGCAGCACCACCAGATAGATCACAAAGAAAACAGTTCCGGCGATCTGCTCACCGGGGGTCATATAGGAGGCGGATTTACGTTTGGCCATTGCAAGGCTCCTTTGAATGGTTCTCCCTGAAAGGGAGGACCCAGAATGTGCGGCGAAGCGCCGCAGGGATGAACCACGGTGCCGCTATGCGGCACGGGAAGGCACGGCTTTGCCGTGCAGAATGTCCCCCACATTTTCTTTTTGTCTTGCCAAAAAGAAAACGTGCCGGACACGGTACAAAAGAAAAAACGCTGAGGGGTGATTTGACACGAAGGTGTCAAATCATCCAAAACGGGGGGCTGGCCGTCACAAACTGCCGACCAAATCCAGAAGTCTCCTACCGGCTGCGCCGATAGGCACACCTCGAAGAACTGCGTCCCCGCAGTTGGTGGCATGGCATTCATCGGGGCTGCAAAACCGGACTTGACCTGCTTCTCTTTCCGCGCTTTCCGCTTCGCTAAGCGCTGTCCTGCTCTATAAATGAGCACGAGCGGCAGCGGAAAAAGAAGCAGAGGGTGTCCTATTTGCATCCCGAGGTTTCATGTGACTATCAGCACGGTGTACAAGGCTGAATGAAATCCGCACTCCGCCCGTGCCACGAAGCAGAAAACAAATTTCTGAGCAGAACAGTTGAGAACCGCATTCCCCAAACTTGCACAAATGTGCAAGTTTGGATTCGGTGCCTTTTCTCTTCCACCGTGCACGGCGCATTCTCTTTTCCGCAAGATGAAAAGAGAATGGGAGGTGCATTCCAATAGGCAAAGCCTATTTTGAAGAATGCCCTTCTGCGGGAGCAGCACTCACTTACTGAGTTTCTGTTTCAGTTCATACAGCAGGCTCATGGCCTCAATGGGTGTCAGCGTATCCGGCTGGCAGCGGCGGATGGCGTCCAGCACTTCGCCCTCGCCGATGGCGTCCAGGCTCACCTGGTCGGACTCCTTCCGGGCGGAGACGTACTGTACGCCGTTTTCATCCTCCAGTTCCTTCAGGATGACCTTGGCCCGCTGGACCACCTTCTCCGGCAAGCCCGCCAGCTTGGCGACCTCGATGCCGTAGCTGCGGTCGGCGCCGCCGGGGATGATCTTCCGCAGGAAGATGATATCCTCCCCCCGGCGCTTGACGGCGATGTTGTAGTTCACCGTGCCGGGGAGGGTGTTTTCCATTTCCGTCAGCTCGTGATAATGGGTGGCGAACAGGGTCTTGGTCCCCAGCGTTTTTTTGTCGGCGCAATATTCCAACACCGCCCGGGCAATGGCCATACCGTCAAAGGTGGAGGTGCCCCGGCCGATCTCATCCAGGATCAGAAGAGAATTTTTGGTGGCCTGATGGAGAATATCGGAGACCTCCGTCATCTCCACCATGAAGGTGGACTGTCCGGCGGAAAGGTCGTCGCTGGCACCGATGCGGGTGAAGATCCGATCCACCACGCCGATATGGGCATATTTGGCGGGGACGAAGCTGCCCATCTGGGCCATGAGAACGATCAGCGCCACCTGCCGCATATAAGTGGATTTACCGGCCATGTTGGGGCCGGTGATGATGGCCACCCGCTCCTCCTTTTCGCCCATAAAGGTGTCATTGGGGACGAACAGGCTGTCCTTCAGAACCTTTTCCACCACCGGATGACGGCCCTCCCGGATCTCAATGACCCCGGACTCGTCCACCTCCGGACGGCAGAAATTGTTGTGGACTGCTACGGAGGCAAAGGAGCACAGCGCGTCGCACTCCGCCACCGCCGCGGCGGTTTTCTGGATGCGCCCGGCGTTGTCCGCGATCTGCTGGCGCAGGGCGGAGAACAGCTCATATTCCAGCGCCACCACCCGCTCGGAGGCCGTCAGGATCTCATGTTCCAGATCCTTCAGTTCCTGTGTGATGAACCGCTCGCCGTTTACCAAGGTCTGTTTGCGGATGTAGGTTTCCGGCACCTGCTCCTTAAAGGCGTTGGAGACCTCAATATAGTAGCCGAACACCTTGTTATAGCCGATTTTCAGGGTGCGGATGCCGGTTTTTTCCTTTTCCTTGGCCTCCATCTCCGCCATAACGCCCTTGCCGCTTTTCAGGATGTGCCGCAGGCGGTCCACTTCTTCGTTGAAGCCATCCCGGATGATGTTGCCTTCCCGGACAGAAAAGGGCGGCTCGTCACAGATGGCGGCGGCAATGTCCCCGCTGATATCGTCCAGCGTGTCCAGCTCGGCGGTCAGTTCGGTCAGACGGCGGTCGGAAAACCCGGTGAGCTGCTCTTTCAGGTTGGGCAGCTTTTCCATGGCGGCGCGGAGGGAGGTCAGGTCCCGGCCACCGGCGGTGCCATAGACGATGCGGCCAATGAGCCGTTCCATGTCTCCAAGGCCGGTCATTCCGGCGATGAGTTCCTCCCTGCGGATGGTGTCATCCACCAGCGCCGCCACGGCACTGCTGCGGCGGTCAATATCCGTCACGGACAGGAGGGGGCGTTCTAACCAGCTTCGCAGCATCCGCCCGCCCATGGGGGTCTTGGTCTTGTCCAGCACCCAGAGGAGGCTGCCCTTTTTCTCCTTGCCCCGGAGGGTCTCCGTCAGTTCCAGATTCCGGCGGGCGGCCAGGTCCAGCTCCATGAACCGGCCCTGACGGTAGTAATCCAGCTCCCGGATGTGGGAGAGGTCGGTTTTTTGAGTTTCATAGAGGTAATTCAGCAAACCGCCCAGAGCCATGGCGGCGGCAGGTTCCCCGGCAGGCAGCCTGGAAAAGGCTTCCTCACCAAATTGGGCGCGGATGTTTTTCTCCGCCTCCGCCAGCCGGAACCGGCGTTCGCCGCCGTTTTCATAGCGGCAGTGGAATTTGTCGGTAAGGACGTCTGTCAGCGCCTTCTCACTGAACGCCCCGTCGCTGAGAATGGCCTCGGCGGGGCTGAACCGGCCCAGCTCATTGATGATGTGGGTCAGGGTGTCTTTACCTGAGAAGGCGGTGAGGTGAGTCTCACCGGTGGAGAGGTCGCAGAAGGCCGCGCCGCCTCCCTGACTGTCCAGATAAATGCCGCAGAGGTAGTTGCCGGACTTATCATCCAGACATGCGGCGTCGATGACGGTGCCGGGGGTCACCACCCGGATGATGTCCCGCTTCACCAGGCCCTTGGCGGTGGCGGGATCCTCCATCTGCTCGCAGATGGCCACCTTGTAGCCCTTGGCGATGAGACGGGCAATATAGGACTCGCTGGCGTGATAGGGGATGCCGCACATGGGGACCCGTTCTTCCTCCGGCTTGGCGTTTTTGCCGTGGTCCCGGGAGGTCAGGGTCAGGTCCAGTTCCTTGGAAGCCAGCTTGGCATCGTCGGCGAACATCTCATAGAAGTCCCCCAGACGGAAAAACAGAATGGAATCCGGGTTGTCCTTCTTGATTTCCAGATATTGCTTCATCATGGGGGTCAGTTCCGCCATAAAAATACCTCTTTCTTTATCTTTCAGCAAATGTTTCTGTTTTATTTTACCAAATCGTATACGCGTGTGCCGCTTTGCGGCACGGGAAAGCATGGTGATACCATGCAGAATTGAATCCCCATCTTTTCTGCTTCCGCAGGGACTGTGCTCCACAGGGGATGCGGCGAACCGCCGCAGGGATGCAGGCTTTGCCTGCCGGAATGCACCCCCCATTTTCTTTTTGAAACGCCAAAAAGAAAATGCGCCGTGCACGGTGGAAAAGAAAAAGTGTTTGTTCCAAACTTGCACACAGGTGCAAGTTTGGGGGAAACGGATTCTGTGAGAACTGCTGTGCAGGTGAAGAATTGCGTACTAAATCACGGGCGGGGTGCAGAGCTTGTCCGGCCTTGTACGCCGTGCTGATAGTTGCATCAAACCTCAGGGTGCAAAGAGGACACCCTCTGCCTCCCTTTCCGCTGCCGCTCCCCTTATCCTTAGAGGGGTTTCCAAAGGGGAGAAACCGCAGTTTCGCCCCTTTGAGTCGTTTCAAGGGGGTGCGGGGGGAAATCGAAATCCCCCCGCGTTTCTCTTTAGGGGGCCGGGGGGACATTCTCTTTTCAAAAGAGAATATCCCCTTGGCTTCTCCGTACCGAACCGGTACAGTTCCGCCGGGAACCCCGGTAATCTTTTCGGCAAGACGAAAAGAAAATGGGGATTCAATCCGGTGCGGCATCGCCGCACATCTTCGCACCAATCTGGTGCGTTTGATATCTCAAAAGAAAAGTAGTGCATTCTGCGGCGAACCGCCGCCCCTTTACGGATCATCCCGGATCAGCGGCATACTCATGCACCGGGGGCCGCCCCGGCCCCGGCTCAGCTCGGCGCTGGGGATGGCGTGGATGCGGATGCCCGCCTCCTCCAAGGAGCGGTTGGTGACATGGTTCCGGGTGTAGACCACCACCTCGCCGGGGGCAATGGCGAGGGTGTTGCTGCCGTCGCTCCACTGCTCCCGGGCCGCGTCGATGACGCTGCCCTGCCCGCAGGGAATCAGCGTCACCTGACTAAGCCCCAGGTGCTCCTTGAGAATATCCTCCAGCCGCCCGGTCTCCTGACGAATTTGCATCTGCTGGTTTTCACCCAGCTCCATGACGAACACGGTGATGTCGCTGAGAATGTTGGGATGGACGGTGAACTTGTCCCGGTCCACCATGGTGAACACGGTGTCCAGATGCATGAAGGAGCGGCTTTTGGGAATGTTGAAAGCCAGAACTTTTTGGAAAGTCTTGCTTTGTGAGAGCACCGTCTGGGCCAGTTGGTCGATAGAATCCCCCTCCGTCCGCTGGGAGATGCCAACCGCCAACACCTGAGGGGACAGCACCAGAATATCGCCGCCCTCCAAAGAGGAAGATGCACTGCGGTCATACCAGCGAGGTGCGTTCTGGTACCAGGGGTTATGCTCAAAGATGAACCGGCCGAACAGGGTCTCCCGGTTTCGGGTAACGGTGTGCATTTTGTGAATGGATACGCCGGTGCCGATGGTGGCGAAGGGGTCGCGGGTGAAGTAGAGGTTGGGCATGGGATCTACGGCAAAGGGATAGCCCTCCTCAAGACCGGACAGATGGTCGCTGAGACGGCCTCCCTGCTTTCGCAGGTCACTGCGGCGGATGCCCGCCATCATGGCAGACACCATGGCACGGTCATCCAGTTCGGAGAGATATTCTGCTACGGCCTTCCCTGCGGCCTCATCCGGCAGATCGGCCTCCTTTAAGAATTGTGTTATCAATTCCTGCCGTACCTCCGGTGAAGTCAGGGAATTGACCACCAGATCGATCAGGTAGACCACCTCCACCCCGGCGTCCCGGAGACATTGGGCGAAGGCGTCATGCTCGGCTTGGGCCTCCTTCAGATAGGGAATATCGTCAAACAACAGCCGTTCCAGATATTCCGGCATGAGGTTTTCCAGTTCCTGACCAGGCCGGTGCAGCAGGACCTTCCGCAGCCGCCCGATCTCGGAGGTATTATGGATGCCTGTTTCCATAGGCTCACTCCTTTTTCCAGTTGGTAGTGTTAGGATTTCAGATTTTTGCGATTTTATCCGCAAAAAGATTGCGGCCCGGCAAAAAACGGGGTATGATAGCGGAAAAGGATGTGATAGATGTGAGACGCTGCGTGATCGTCGGCGGCGCGGAGATCCGGACCTATGACAGGGTACGGCAATATTTCCGGCCTGACGATTTTTTCATTTACTGCGACTGCGGCCTGCGACATCAGAAGGCGCTGGGAGCGGAGCCGGATCTGATCGTGGGGGACTTCGATTCCCATGAAAAGCCGGAGACTGACCGGGAGACTATCGTTCTGCCGGTGAAGAAGGATGATACGGACACGGTGTTTGCGGCCAAGGAGGCCATGCGCCGGGGGTTCGACGAATTTTTGCTGGTAGGCGTTTCCGGCGGACGGCTGGATCATACGCTGGTGAATGTCTACCTGCTGGTGATGCTGCGGGAACGGGGAAAACGGGCCCTGCTGGTAGATGACTATTCGGAGATGGAGCTGGTGGGGGCGGAGCCGGTGGAGATTCCGGAGCGGTTTCCCTTCTACTCTCTGGTGAATATCACCGGCACCGCCCGGGGCATCACGGAGACCGGCTGCAAGTTTCCGCTGGACAACGGGGAAATTCATTGCGGTTACCAGTACGGCACCAGCAACGAGGTGCTGCCGGGACAGACCGCTGTGGTCTCCGTGAAGGAGGGACTGCTGCTGCTCATCAAGGATTTCCCGGAGGTGCAGCGCGGCTGATCGTATTCACACCATATGTAAGAAAACAGGCTGAAAGCGTCGCTTTCAGCCTGTTTTGCTTGCCGCTCCCGGTGCGGCATGGTTCTTAATTCAGGTTTGCTTCGCCACTGGAGACCAAGGGGCCAACTCCAACCGGATAAACCAGCCCTGACCGTGATTACAGACGGGGCACTGCTTCGGGGCCTCCAGACTGTTTTGGGTGTGGCCGCAGTTCAGACACATCCAGCCGGTCTCTATCTGCGAGACGAACAGAGCCCCACTTTCCAGCTGGTCTGCCAGCAGGCCGAAACGCTCGCCGTGGAGTTGTTCAATGGCGGCAATCTGCCGGAAGGAGGCGGCGGCCTCCGGGAAGCCCTCCTGGGTCGCGATGGCGGCGAAGGAGGGGTATACGGAACCATGCTCCTCGTGCTCATTGTGCTGGGCGGCGCGCAGCAGCTCCAAAACACGGTTGGTGCCCTCAATGGGGTAAGCGCCGTAGATAGGCAGATTTTGACCGTTCAGGGCTTGCAGATGGTCCCAGAAAACCTTGGCGTGGGCCTGTTCCTGCTTGGCTGTGGCTTGGAAGATAAAGGCCATCGCCTGTAATTCCTGCTTCTGGCAGAGGTTGGCGGCAAAGTCATAGCGGTTCCGGGCCTGACTTTCTCCGGCAAAGGCGCGGAGAAGATTTTTGGCGGTCTCACTGTCCTGAAAGGGGATGGACATGGCGGTTCCTCCTTTATAAAAACGGATGTCCGCAGTATGTCCCAAAACGGAGCGAAGAATACAAATATATAAAAAAAGACCTGCCATTTGGCAGGACGGGTCTTTCTTCGATCATATTTCTTTTAATTGGTCTATCTTTGGAGACGGTTTATTCCGCGTGAGAGCAGATCATACCGCCAGCCACAGCCAGCATAGAGACCGTAAACAGAATTGCCATGGTGTGTACCTCCTTCTTTCTGATTTCGACGCTACTATACGCCAGGTAATCGTCTTTGTCAACAATTTTTTTAAAGTTTTTATAGTCAAATTGCACAAATGTTTCGTCAAAACAAATAAAAACAGGAGATGCGTTTTAGACACATCTCCTGTTCGGCTTTACCCCTTCAGAATGTCGGTATTCCGGTACTGAATGGCCTCTGACAAATGCTCCACGCCGATATGCTCCGCACCGTCCAGATCCGCAATGGTCCGGGCCACCCGCAGTACCCGGTCATGGCTCCGGGCAGTGAGACCCATCCGCTCAAAGGCGGACTTCATCAGCGCGTCGCACCGGGAATCAAGCTCACAGAACCGGCCCACCATAGGGGGCGTCATCTGGGCGTTGCAGGGGATGCCGGTGCCCTCAAACCGTCTGGACTGGATGGCCCGGGCGGCGTCCACCCGCTCCTTGACCTGAGCGGAGGATTCCGGCTTGGACTTTCGCCGCATGGCCTCGTATTCCACGGAGGGGACATTTACATGGAGGTCGATCCGGTCCAGCAGAGGGCCGGAGATCTTCTGAACGTACTTCTCCACCTCTTTGTCCGAGCAGGTGCATTTCCCGGAGGGGTGGCCCCGCCAGCCGCACTTGCAGGGATTCATGGCGCACACCAGCTGGAATTGGGCGGGGAGCCGCAGGGTGCCGCCTGCCCGTGCCACGGTGACGATGCCGTCCTCCAAGGGTTGACGGAGAGCCTCCAGCACGTCCCGGTGAAATTCCGGCAGCTCGTCCAAAAACAGCACGCCGTTGTGGGCCAGAGAGATCTCGCCGGGCCGCATCAACGGCCCACCGCCGGCCAGAGCGGCGGCGGAGCCGCCGCCGGGCGCGGGCGCGTCGGAACCCAGCAGGTCCGCAAACCCCCGCACCGTCAATTCAGCAAGCTGCATAGCGTCCTCCTTATTCCATCCCCACCAGGTGATACTCCATCACCTGCTTATGGCAGTCAAAATTCTCCAGCTTCAGGTAGTATTCCGCGCAGTCGATCAGCGCCTTGGCCGGGGTCAGGCCCACCAGCTCCGTGCCGATGATGCGCACGCCCCACCGGTCTGCCAGGGCCCGGATCATCTCATAGGCGTAGTACAGCGGCGTCCCCTCATAGTTCACCATGTTCATGGACACCTGGGCCACGTTCCGGTCCTCCAGCAGCAGGCCGATGGCCTTGCAGAACTTGAACCCGCCGGAGGAGCCCCGGATGGCCTTGGCAATGGACTTGGCGATCTCCACGTTGTCCGTGTCCAGGTTCACGTTGAAGGCCACCAGCGGCATCCGTGCGCCGATGGCGATGATTCCGGCAGTGGGGTGGACCTTCCTTTCGCCGAAATCCGGGGCCCATTCCGGCTCCAGCAGCTTCTCGGGCATTCCCTCGAACTGCCCCTTCCGGATCTTGGCCAGGTTCACCCGCCCCGGAGCCGTGGCCGACTCCTCATACAGGAAGCTGGGAATCCCCAGCTCCTCCCAGATGCGCCGGGCCACCTGCCGGGAAAGCTCCACGCACTCCTCCACGGTCATGTCCATGGTGGGCACAAAGGGGATCACGTCCGTGGCCCCCATCCGGGGATGAGCGCCCTGGTGTTTGGTCATGTCGATGACC
>ENA-ORTG01002466-ORTG01002466.1-human-gut-metagenome-genome-assembly--contig:-NODE-2466-length-14678-cov-4.064077_pt1 | contig 14678 bp, 16 predicted proteins | sample MGYA00241906_ERZ509176 | MGnify/ENA primary metagenome ERZ509176 (study PRJEB26280, sample SAMEA2338811) | human gut metagenome | biome: human gut; feature: human-associated habitat; material: faeces...
GTGTACGTTCCCGCCAGCTCCGCCAAAAGATCCGGCAGCCCCGGAAAGATACTGAACACAATGAGAATGGATGAGAATCCCAGCCAGAAAATCGAATCCTCGATCTGGAGTTTTGACTGCCGGATCTTCCTCATAATCATAAAGGTTGTCAGGATCGACACGACGATCAGGACAACTCTGAGTGTTGGCGTCATGGCGCTACCTCCTCTTTCTGAAATTCTGGATTAACAGAATCGAAATCAGCATTTTAAGCATATACCGCATCGCATTGACCGGTGTCAGGTAACTGACTCCCAGAATCCGTTCATCCATGATGACCGGCACCTCCGCCACCCGCGCGCCCTGGCGGATCAGGTAGGAAACGGTGTCCGGCTCCGGACCGTAGTTAAGCCCCGATGCAAATTCGCGGATCATGCGCTTGCTGAACATCCGCATTCCCGAGGTCGGATCCTTGATATTGACACCCGTTGTGAAGCGGATCGCCATCTCGATCAGATTACTTCCAAGCATCCGCATCGTAAATGGCTTTTTCTCCCCGACAAACCGGGAACCGATGACGATATCGTAACCTTCTTCCATTTTCTTGATCATGGATTCCAGATACTCCGGACGGTGCTGTCCGTCTCCATCGAGCTGGACCGCATATTGATATCCGTACTTGTCGGCATATTTAAGTCCCGCCTGAAATGCCCCCGCCAGTCCCAGATTGACCGGAAGGTTCAACAGGTTATATCCATTTCTCTGGCAGATCGCCGCCGTCTCATCGCGCGATCCGTCATTGACGACCACATAATCATACTGCGGAAAATTGGCAGTCAGATGGTTCACAACCCGCTCTATATTTTCGGCTTCGTTGTACGCCGGTATGACTATCAAAAGTTCGGCTTTTTCCGCCCCAGAAGCTACTTCTGTGGACAATAACGCCTTATCTTCCATCGCCCGCTTCTCCTTCCCAGTATGCCGGATTCATCGTCAGGCTTCGAATCAGCCCCTCCGGCAGCTTTTTATAATGCTTTCCCAGCCAGTACCCGGCATATTTGCTTCCGCTCGCCATCACAAGCTGCGGCAGAAGAAGCACATAACCATTTTCCACCAGCCATTTCGCTGTTTTCTTCACCAGACGGATTCCCTCTCCCTCCGAATGAAGGCACCCAAACACCTCGGGGTGATCCGCCTGCGATACGCCGAGGTCGAAATTCCGGTGCAGCTGCTGCATCGCCGTATAATTGTGGGAATGGATGACCTGAGCGTCCGCCGCGTAGGCAATCTGATACCCGGCTTCCACCGCGTGTCCGGCAAAAATCATATCCTCGTTGAAAATGGTTTTCTTCGTAAATCCGCCAAGCTTCAGGTAAATATCCCGCCGGTATGCCGCGCAGACATTGGAACAGAAATACGTCTTGATTCCCAGCTCGTCCTCGTCCTCTTTCCCTTTCAGACGGCTCACCGCCGGATAATTAAAGTCCCTCGTATACCGTTCAATCACACCGCAGTCCGCCGCCGGAAGTTGTCTCGCATATGCTGCCGCCACACGTTCCGAAGCATCCAGCGCCTCCAGAAGCTCTTTCACCAGATTCCGGTCATACGGCACGCAGTCGTGCGTCATGCAGATGCAGACATCCGCATCTGATTTCAAAATTCCCTCATGGCGCGTCCTTCCATGGTCAAATTCCGACTGGCGGATATGGCACACGGTCAGCTTCGTATCTTCCCCCTCAAATAAGGACTCAAACCGCTCAGCATCCCAGTACTTTTCTTCCGTATTCATGATGATCACACGGTCCACCGGCACACTCTGTTCCAACAGCCGCCGCAGAAGTTTTTCCAGCTTATCCCCCGGTTTGAACGTAGGTATAATCACATCGGCTTTTCTCATTTTTCGTACTCCTTATAGGCTTTTCTGTAAAAATGCATCAGAATCTTTACCATCCAGTCCGGCCACATTTTCCGGAACATCGCCATCTCATCCGCCGGGCGCCGGTTGTCCTCGATGCAGGCTTTCGTCGTCGCCGCCGCATGGACGCGGTAGGCAATCAGCGGTTTTTCCGAACAGATAAAACGCCCTTTTTTGCCCGCCAGCTCGTAAAGGTTGTCCCAGTCCAGCGCAAAATCATACTCCGAATGGAACATATCGTCCCCAATCTGTTCTTTATTGTACGTGCAGGACGGACAGCAGATCGAATTGCCAAACCAGACACTGCTCCGCTTGATCCAGGTGCGGTCCGCCAGAAAATGGAAAAAAACATAAAACCGGTCGCGGATGAGCTGCGCCGCCGCGCGATGATCACCGCCTCGCACGAAACGGCGGACAACGTCTGCCGCGTACATCTTGCTCTTTCGGACGGCATGGGCGAGATATTGAACCTGCAAATGCTCTGCGGCGGGGAAGAGCAGGCGGAGAAGCTGGAAGAGAACTTCCGGAAAAACGCGGAGAAATACTATACGCAGATCATGGAGCTCCTGTCGCGTGATGAAAAAGTATAAGATTTTTGTTATCAATCCCGGCTCGACCTCGACGAAGCTGGCGCTTTTCGAGAACGAACATAAAATTCTGGAAACCAATGTGTTTCACGATTCCTCGGTGCTGCTGCAATTCCCGACGGTAAACGCGCAGCTCCCGTACCGCAAAAAGCTCATCATGGATTTTCTGAGCGAGAACCATATCGACCTTTCGGACGTGGACGCCATCGTCGGCCGCGGCGGCAGCTGTTACCCGGTGGCGAGCGGCGTATACGTTATCGACGATAAGCTCATCGAGGACACCGCCGCCGGGAAAGGCGGCATGGAGCATCCGTCCAATCTCGGCGTGCAGCTTGCGCGCGAGCTGCAGAAGGAGTTCGGCGGCCGGATTTTCATGGTCGATCCGCCATGCGTAGACGAGCTGTGCGATATGGCGCGCATGACCGGCATCGACGGCGTGCCGCGCCACACCAATATGCACGCGCTCAACCTTCGCGGCGTTGCGATGCACCACGCAAAGCATGTTCTCGGGAAAAAGTATGAGGACTGCTGCTTTATCGTATGCCACATCGACGGCGGCATTTCCGTATCGGCGCACCGGTACGGACGCATCATCGACTGCAACGATGCCGCCGGGGGAGACGGCCCCTATACGCCGACACGCATCGGCTCGGTCTCCGTGGCGGACATTCTCGAATACGTCCGCGATAAGGACATCGACGAGGTCAAAAAGCTGGGTAACATCATCCTGATGATCGACGAGATCCACAACATTGTGGGCGCAGGCGACGCGGAGGGCAGCATGAACGCCGCCAACATCCTGAAGCCCGCCCTGTCCCGGGGCGAAATTCAGGTGATCGGCGCCACCACCTTCAACGAATACCGCAAATCTATCGAAAAGGACAGCGCCTTGGAGCGCCGGTTCCAGCCGGTGACGGTGAACGAGCCTTCCATCGAGGACTCCATCAAGATCCTCAAGGGTCTGGCCCCCAACTACGAGGCGTATCACGGCGTCAAGATCTCCGACGGTATCCTGCGTCAGGCGGTGCTGCTGAGCGAGCGGTACATCACGGACCGTTTTCTGCCGGATAAGGCCATCGACCTGATCGATGAGGCCTGCTCCGACCTGAACCTGAAGGACCCGGACATCTCCCGGCGGATGCAGCTTCAGCGGGAGATCGACGACTTTGAAAAAGAACGGGCCATGCTGGAGGAGCAGGGGGCGCAGGAGGGCGCGGAGCCGGATTACGAGCAGATCGCCACGCTGAAAAGCAAGATCCTCCAGCGTCAGACGGAGCTGAACACCCTGCTTTTGAAGGGTGATCCCCAGCTGACCATGGAGAATATTGCCCACGTTATCGAGCTGTGGACCAAGATCCCGGCCTCCAAGATCCGGGAGGAGGAATTCCAGCGGCTCAGCCAGCTGGAGGAGCGGCTCAAGAGTCACATCGTCGGACAGGACGAAGCCATCGCGGCGGTGTCCGCCGCCGTGCGGCGGAACCGGGTGGGAATCTCCCCCAAGCACAAGCCCGTCAGCTTCATTTTCGTCGGCTCCACCGGCGTGGGCAAGACGGAGTTGGTGAAACAGCTGGCCGTGGATCTGTTCAACACCCCGGACGCGCTGATCCGTCTGGATATGTCGGAATTTATGGAAAAGCACTCCGTTTCCCGGATCGTAGGCTCCCCGCCGGGCTATGTGGGCTATGACGAGGCAGGCCAGTTGACGGAGAAGATCCGCCGGAAGCCCTACGCCGTCATTTTGTTCGACGAGATCGAAAAGGCCCATCCTGACGTGCTGAACGTGCTGCTGCAAATTCTGGATGACGGCGAGATCACCGATTCCCACGGCCGCCGGGTCAACTTTGAAAATACCATCATCGTCATGACCTCCAACGCCGGCAGCGGCAATCAGGACGGCGGCACCGTGGGCTTTGACCGCAGTCAGACCCAGCAGGACGCCGACAAGGCCATGAAGGCGCTGCAGCAGTTCCTGCGGCCGGAGTTTATCAACCGCGTGGACGCCGTTATCACCTTCAACCGCCTGTCCAAGGAGAACTTCAAGGAGATCGCCAAGATCATGCTGGGCGAGCTGGTCATCTCCTTGGGTGACAAGGGCATCGCCTTTACCTATGATGACAGCCTGGTAGAGTTCCTGGTGGAAAAGTCCTTCTCCCGGACCTACGGCGCCCGGAACCTGCGGCGCACCATCCAGAAGGAGCTGGAGGACCCCATGGCCACCAAGATTATCGACAGCTACGAGCATCCGGTGTCCCGGATCCACGCTGCCGCGGAGAACGAAGCTATCCGTCTGGACGCGCTGTAAGAAAGGGGAGAGGTACGGTGAAGCTGTTTCGGAAGAATATCGATCCCCGCTGCGCCTACTGCCAGCGAGGGCAGCAGATCAGCGAAACGGACGTCATGTGCGTGAAGCACGGCATCGTTCCGGTGGAGCACCATTGCAAAGGGTTTCACTACGATCCTTTGAAGCGGGTACCGCCCCGTCCGGCTTCTCTGGACACCGCCAAGCTGAAAGAGGAAGATTTTTCCCTGTGAATTTCAAACAGGCACCCGCAAGGGTGCCTGTTTTGGCAAAAGGAGGAGACTATGGAGATCAAACGTGTATGCGCCCTATATTTCAGTGCCACAGGAAATACGGAAAAAACCGTTGCCGCCTTTGCGGAGACGCTGGCGGAGCAGTTGGGCGTCCCATGGGAGCGGCTGCCGTTCACCAAGCCTGCGGAGCGGGAACGGGACTATATGTTTGCCGACACGGATCTGGTGGTGGTGGGCACGCCCACCTACGCGGGAAAGCTGCCTAACAAGATCCTGCCGGACCTCAAGGCCCGCCTTCATGGTAACGGCGCGCTGGCGGCGGCCATTGTGACCTTCGGAAATCGGTCCTATGACAACGCTTTGGCGGAGCTGTGTGCGGTTTTGGAGGGTGACGGGTTCTATACGGTGGCCGGGGGCGCTTTTGTGGGCCGTCACGCCTTTACGGACAAACTGGCGGAGGACCGGCCTGACTGGGATGACCGAAAGGAACTCAAAAAATTTGCGACTGCAATCGCTGACAAGGTAAAAAACTTGACAGAAAATCCCGCACCTGTCACCGTTCCCGGAGACCCGGAGGCCCCGTATTACATCCCCAAGGGCACCGACGGCGAGCCTGCCAAGTTCCTGAAGGCCAAACCCCGGACCGACCTGACCAAGTGCACGAACTGCGGCACCTGCGCCCGGCTGTGCCCCATGGGGGCCATCGACCCCAAGGACGTATACAGCGTTCCCGGCACCTGCATCAAGTGTCAAGCCTGTGTGCGGAAATGTACGAAACATGCCAAGTACTTTGACGATCCGGCGTTTTTATCCCATGTAGCCATGCTGGAGCAGACCTTCACCGAGCCGAAGAAGAACGAGGTGTTCCTGTAAGGAAAGACCATTGGAATATAGCGAAACAGCGTCCCGTCACGGGACGCTGTTCCTTTTTTAGGGAAAACCGGACCGGTCAAGCCGCTGCTGCATAGCTTGGGAATGAAATCAAATGGGGAGGGGCGGCTATGGCACAGATCACCAATTTCTTCTTAGGGGCCAACAGCGGCAGCGGCTTTCAGAATTTATTTTCCGAGATCATGGACCCGGAAACGGCCTTTGACATCATGATCCTCAAGGGTGGGCCAGGGGTGGGGAAGAACACCTTCATGCGGGAGATCGGCAGGACCATGGAGCAGGCGGGAGCGGACGTGGAGTATCTCTGGTGCTCCGGAGACCCGGATTCTCTGGACGGCGTGGTGATCCCGGCGCTCCGGTGCGCCGTCTGTGATGGGACCTCGCCCCACGCCGTAGAGCCGAAGTACCCGGCGGCTGTGGATCGCTATGTGGATCTGGGGCGGTTTTATGACCTGCCCGCCGCTAAGGTCCAAGCCGGGGAGGTGAAGCGCCACACCCGCGACTATCAGGACGCCTATGGCCGGGCCTACCGCTGTCTGAAGGCGGCCCGACAGGTGGAGTTGGATACGGTTGCCGAGGTCAGCCGCAACTTTGACCGCCAGCGGGCGGCCCGGCGGTTCTCCGGGATCATGGCCCGGGAGCTGCGGGGCCGGGGGAGCGGCACGGGAAGGATCACCCGCCGCTTTTTGGGGAGCCTGACCTACCGGGGGCCGGTCTGGCGGTTTGACAGCGTGGAGGCCCTGTGCCCCAAGGTCTATGAGCTGGAGGACAGCTATGAGCAGGCGGGGCCGCTGCTGGCGGCGCTGTGTGGGGAGGCCACTCGCCGGGACTATGACGTGACCGCCTGTCCATCCACAGAGGAGCCGGGGCGGCTGGAACACCTGCTGATCCCGGAGCTGGGCGTGGCCTTCGTCACCTCCAAGCCAGGGATGGTGTATCCGGGAAAGCCCTACCGCCGGGTGCGGCTGGACGCCCTGAGCCACCCGGAGAACAAGGCCCGTCTGCGGTTCCGCGCCCGGATGACTGGGGTGCTCCGGGAGGAGGCGATCGCCGCACTGCAAGAGGCCAAGGCAGCCCACGATCTGCTGGAGGGCGTCTACAACCCCTATGTGGATTTTGAGGGCGTCCGGGCGCAGGCTGCGCTGGAGGCGGGGCGCTTACTGAGTTGGATGAAGTGAAAAAACCGTGCTGTTTTATAAACAGCACGGTTTTTTACTTAATATTGTTCGGTTTTCAGTTCAGGAAGTCCTTCAGCTTTTTGCTGCGGGAGGGATGGCGCAGCTTTCTCAGGGCCTTGGCCTCGATCTGGCGGATACGCTCGCGGGTCACGTTGAACTCCTTGCCCACTTCCTCCAGCGTCCGGGTGCGGCCATCCTCAATACCGAAACGCAGCTTCAGCACCTTTTCCTCACGGGGAGTCAGAGTGGACAGCACATCCATCAGCTGCTCCTTCAGCAGGGTGAAGGACGCGGCCTCGCTGGGCTCACTGGCGCCCTCGTCGGGAATGAAGTCGCCCAAGTGGGAATCCTCCTCCTCGCCGATGGGGGTTTCCAGAGACACAGGCTCCTGAGCAATCTTCAGGATCTCCCGGACCTTGTCCACAGGCATATTCATCTCCTTGGCGATCTCGTTGGGGCTGGGATCGTGGCCCAGCTCCTGCAAGAGCTGACGGGAGACGCGGATGACCTTGTTGATGGTCTCCACCATGTGAACGGGGATCCGGATGGTACGGGCCTGATCCGCGATGGCGCGGGTGATGGCCTGCCGGATCCACCAGGTTGCGTAGGTGGAGAACTTGTAGCCCTTGGTATAATCGAACTTTTCAACGGCCTTGATGAGGCCCAGATTGCCCTCCTGAATCAGGTCCAGAAACAGCATACCGCGGCCCACATACCGCTTGGCAATGGACACCACCAGACGGAGGTTCGCCTCTGCCAGCTTCTGCTTGGCGCTTTCACCCTTCTTAAAGGCCTTGCGAAGCTCAGCCTCTTCCTCCGGAGTGACGGCGGGTGTTTCACCGGCCTCACGCTGCTCCTGCAGCTCGTCCAGACGGGCCTTGGCCTCCGCGCCTGCGGCCATGGCCTGTGCCAGCACGATTTCTTCATCGGGGTTCAGCAGGGGGACCTTACCGATCTCCTTGAGGTACATACGGACAGGATCGTCGATGGAGAAGTTGCTGACCAAAGAGTTGGGGTCCACCAGCTCTTCTTCCTCCACGTCGGCGATCTCCTCGGCGGCAGGCTCATCGTCGGGCAGCTCGGGGAGGAGGTCCTCCTCCGTGCCGATGTCGATGTTCAGCGCTTCCAGAGAATCGTAAAGCTGATCCATCTGATCGCTTTCCAGATTCAGATCGTCCACGGCTTCCATCAGCTCGCCGGAGTCCAGCTTGCCCTTCTTCTTGCCGCGGGCCAGCAGCTCCCGCAGCTTTTCCTGCCCCATCAGCCAGCTGGCGGCGGGGAGGGCAGCGACCTGCTTATCGTCCAGACGGACGATACCGGCCTTTTTGGCCTCTTCATCCGTCATGATATGGTCTGCTTCGGGACGGGCGGCCTTTGCGGCCTTACCGGAACGGCTGCTCTTTCCCGGCATCGGGATTTCATCCGGAATATCCATGCTGTCGGCAGCGGCCAGCAGAGCGTCGGCCTGCGCCTCCAGACTATCAGGGCTCAAATCACGTTTAGACATGTTGCTTTCCTCTCTTTTTGTTCTTGAATTTTTCCACAGCGGCCAGCAGAGGATCATCCTGTGCCGTTCGCTTATCCGCTTCACTGTTGATCACATTTATGTAATCCGTCAAAGCCTGCTGCGCGTGCTGTGCGGATACAGGCTCCTGACAGACGGCGGTGAGACAATCGATCTCCTCCCGGGAAAATTCCTCTCCCAGAGATGAGATCATGGGCCGGCTTCCGGCGGCATGAACCTCCCACAGCCGTTGGTAAGCCCGGCTCAATAGGGGGGAGGAGAACCGCTCCGGCGGGATAGGGATAGTGTCGGAAAACAGGGTGTCATCCGTCAGCAAAAGACGGAGAATGCCTTTTTCCGCTTCTGCGGAGCGCATATTTTCAAAGCGCAGGGATCGCTCCTTGGGCTGCAAGGCCATTGCCGGATTCAGATCCTTCCGCAGCTCCGCCCGCTTTTCCCGCGCGATCCGGCGCTTGAAGGACCGTTGAACCTCCAGCTTCATGGCCTCCGCCGTGATCCCAGCGGCCTCGGCGGCCCGCCCGGTATAGATCTCCCGCTCCACGGCACCGGGGAGGGAGGCCAGCAGCTCACTGACCTCTCCGCAGTAGGCGATGCGGGCTTCGTCATCCTTGAGATCATATTTTCCGGCGATCTGAGCCATGCGGAATTCCACGCCGTTCTCGCTGCCGTTGAGCAGACGCTCGAAGGCGTCCGGTCCTTGAAGCTTGATGAAATCGTCGGCGTCCTGCTTGATGTATTCACCGTCCACCAGACGGCGGGGAAGCTGAAGCACCTTGACGCTGAACTCGGAGCCGTTCAGGATCTGCAAGGCCCGCTCCGTGGCGATCTTGCCGGCGTTATCGTTGTCATAGCAGAGGACCAATTCCTTGGTGAAACGGCTGAGAAGCCGGGTCTGCTCCACCGTCAGCGCCGTTCCCATGGAGGCCACGGCATTGTCGAAGCCCGCCTGATGCAGCGTGACGATGTCCAGGTTGCCCTCGCAGAGAATGATGTTGGGGCGCTTGGACTTCTTTGCCAGATTCAAACCGTACAGCACCCGGCGCTTGGAGTATACCGGCGTTTCTGAAGAGTTCATGTATTTTGGCTCGGACTTGTCCAGCACCCGGCTGCCAAAGGCCACCACATCGCCCCGGGTGTCGATCACCGGCAGCATGAGCCGGTTGCGGAATTTGTCATAAAGGCCGCCATTTTTGTTCTGGACCACCAACCCGGCGTCCAGCAGTTCGGACTTGGTGTAGCCCTTTTTGGTCATGGCGGTCAGCAGCACGTCCCATGCGTCCAGCGAGGCGCCCATGCCGAATTTGACCGCCGTGGATTTCCGGATCTGCCGTTTGTCCAGATACTCCTGAACGGCCCGGCCCTCCGGCTGCTGAAGAAGCTGGTAGTAAAATCTGGCGGCATCCCGGTTCAGATCCAGCAGACGCTGCCGCCTGCGTCCGGCTTCCCGGTCGCCTTCCTCCTCCGGGACCTCCATCCCGGCCCGCTTGGCCAGAAACCGGACAGCATCCGGGAAGGGGAGGTTTTCAATGTCCATGATGAAGTTGACAACGCCGCCGCCCTTTTTGCAGCCGAAGCAGTAATAGATCTGCTTGTCCGGCGAGACGGAGAAGGAGCCGGTCTTTTCACTGTGGAAGGGGCACAGGCCGAACAGGTTGCTGCCCTTGCGGGTCAGCTGTACGTAACTGCCTACCACGTCCACAATATCACTGCGGGCGGTCAGCTCGTCCATAAAGCTCTGGGGAAATGCCACGGCCGGTCCTCCTTTCACGAATTAAATAGTCACGTTAAGTTATACCCCGCAAAAGGCGAATTTCCTCTTTTTTTAAAATAAAAATTTAATTTTTTTATCCGTGTGCCTTTACATGGGGAAAATCCGGCTGTAAAATAAAGAAAAATGGAAAAACAGACGAATATGGGGGGAAAATATGCCGATCCAGGTATGGCTGGCCAGAATGGAACGGTCGCTGACGGAACAGGAATACGGAGATATGATGGCCCTTCTGCCGGACGCGCGGCGGGAGCGGCTGGAAAAATTGCCGAAGGAAAAGCACCAGGAGGTGCTGTGCGCCTATCTTCTACTGCGGATGGCGCTGTGGGAGCAGCGCGGCTGGCGGGATCTTCCCCGGATCGAGGTCGATGAACTGGGAAAACCCTTTTTCCCGGACCATCCGGATACCCATTTCAGCCTCAGCCACACGGCTGGGGCCGCAGCCGCCGCTTTAGCGGATATGCCGGTTGGGGTGGACATCGAGCGCGTCCGCCCCGTGAGCGTCCGGGCCATGGAGCGGATCGCCGGCGTTCGGACGGAGGCGGCCTTCTTTCGGAGCTGGGTCCGGCGGGAGGCCCGTGTCAAACGCACCGGCAGCGGGATCGTGACCATGATGCGGACGGAAGCGCCGCTGAACCGGGGGGAGTTCTACTACGAGGTGGATGCCTTTCATGGCTACGCGGCGGGTGTTGCTGCCGGACAGCCGGAGCCGCCGCAGCCGGTGCACCGTCTGATGCTGGACCAGCTCCTTTGACAGCTTGACTTTTGATGTGTATTCGATATAATAAATAAGGTTAAACACAATCAAACGCGGGATCGTTTCAGACAGGAAAATGAGGAGGCAATCACGATGACATATCCCATCGAAGTGGCAGGCTTGAAGAGAGAACTGCCTATCTGCAAGGTAACGGATGACCTGTATATCGGCGCATTTATCTGCTTTGGTGACGCAGAGCTAACTGTGGCCTGCGCACGGGAGCTTTTGAAGCTGGTGCCCGCCGACAGCTATGATTATATCTTTACTGCTGAGGCCAAGAGCATCCCGCTGATCCATGAGATGGCCCGCCAGTCCGACGCTGCCAAGTATTTTATCGCCCGCAAGGGTGCCAAGGCCTATATGCCGGACCCCATCCATGTGGAGGACCACTCCATCACCACCGCCGGTACGCAGAAGCTGTTTCTGGGCCGGGACGATGCGGACCTGATCCGGGGCAAGCGCATCCTGATCATGGATGACGTGATCTCTACCGGCGGCTCTCTGAAGGCTATGGAGGCCCTGGTGCAGGAGGCCGGCGGCGTAGTCACCGGCAAGGTTGCCGTACTGGCCGAGGGTGACGCAGCGGACCGCACGGACATCAAGTTCCTGAAAAAGCTGCCGCTGTTCAATGCGGACGGCACCGTGAAGGACTGATACAGATTGAAAAGAACCAGCATGGAACATCGCTCCATGCTGGTTCTTTTGTGCATCAACGGGTCAGGAACAGTCCCAAAACGGCGGAGAGCAGGATCACCTTGGGGATGCTGACCTTAAATTTCAGCAGCAGAACCGTGGCGGCTGCGCCGATCAGAGCCGCACCGTAACTGATGCTGCCTGCGGCGTTCGTGTAGTTGGTCGCGGTCAGTGAACAGACCACCGCTATGATCAGGCCCAAACAGGCGGGGCGGATACCGTACATCACTTTTTTCATGAAATCGGATTCCCGGAATTTTTCAAACATGACGGCGGCAGCCGCGCAGATCAGCAGGGTGGGGGACAGGACCCCCAGACTGGCGGAGACAGCCCCGGCCAGTCCCGCCACACGGGTTCCAGCAAAGGTGGCGCAGTTCAGCCCCAGCGGGCCGGGCGTCATTTCCGCAATGGCAACAATGTCACTGACCTCGGAAAGGGTCATCCAGCCATGGGACAGCATTTCACTATTGATGAGGGGGACCATACTCAGTCCGCCGAAGCTGGTAAAGCCGATCTTGCAGAAGGACCAGAACAGTTCAAGGAGGATCATGAGCGGCCTCCCTTCCGGCAATGCCAGACGGACAGCAGCCAGCCTAAAAATCCGCTGATGAGTACGATGAGGATGCAGCTCAGTCCGCCGAACAGGTACAGGGCGAAGGCCAGAAAAAGAAAGACATACCCTGCCCGGTCTGTCAACGCCGCCTTCCGCAGCTTCAAGGCCGCAGAAGCCACAACAGGCGCTACGGCGGCCCGGACGCCGGTCATGGCCCGGCTGACGTACAGGTTATCCTTTACCTGGGTATAGCACCAGGTCACGACCGTCAGAACAATGAGCGAGGGCAGGGAGATCCCCAGCAGACAGGCGAGAGCACCGGGAAAGCCCGCCACATGATAGCCGAACAGATAGGACACATTGCCGATCATCAGTCCCGGCAGACTGCGGCCCACGCTGGTGATGTCCAGCAGGTCCTCGTCGGTGATCCAGCCTTTTTTCTGCACATATTCCTGCTGGATCTGGGCTACGATGGACCAGCCGCCGCCAAAGGTGTAAAAGCCAATTTTAAAAAAATACAAAAATAGTTCCAATGCCCGGCTGCATTGGGAAGGGGACCGCTGCGCCTCAGATTCCACGGATATGCCTCCTCAATGGCTTTTCTTAAAGGTGAGATACCCCTCCAAGATCAGAGAGGCTGCCACAGCGTCCACTACCTTCTTCCGCTGTTTGGCGTTCTTGCCGCTGTTGAAGAGGATGTTGTGGGCGTCGATGGTGGTGCGGCGCTCATCCCAGAGGACCACCGGCAGGGCCGTGGCCTCCTCCAGCAGCACCTTCATGGCCTTTGCCTTCTCGGAGCGGGGTCCCAGAGTGCCGTCCATGTTCACGGGATGGCCCAGGACCAGTTCCTCCGCGCCGTGTTCCTTGGCTAAAAGTGTTACCTGTTCCACCACGACCTCCTGCCGACGGCTGTTGATCACGGTGGTGAACCCGGCCAGCAGGCCAGTGGGGTCAGAAATGGCGATGCCGGTATGGGCGTCACCGTAGTCGATTGCCATAATGCGCATAGTGTAACTCCTTATGATAGGGGGATGAATTGTTCATCCACAGGATAGGACTGAGTGTCCGAATAGTGCCACCACTCGGCGGAATAGGGGCGGAATCCCGCAGCCGTCATGGCGCTTTCCAACAGGCGGGCGTTTGCGGCGGCAGTATCTCCGACGTCACTGTAATCCCGGTCTGCCAGAGCGGTGAAATCGTCAAAGTCTGTGGGCATGTCCACGGGCTGACCGTCAGTGGTGACCAGCGTCACGTCAACGGTGTTTCCCCGACTGTGCGAGGAAAAGCCCTTTTCCGGGTTTGCCACATAAGCGGGATCCGGACAGATCTCCCAGAGCCGGAACTGCGCGGAAGCAGGGCGGAAGGCGTCCCAGATCAGCAGGGAACAGCCGCTTTCCTCAACGGTCTCCTGTGCCGCCGCCAGCTTCTGCACCGTACCGTACCGCAGGTAGGCGTCTGAAAAATCATAGATGGCCTGTCCGGTGAAGTTGTTGTCGGCGGCGTAGCGCAGGTCTGTGTATATATCAGGGATCCAGTCCGCCACACGGACAAAGTCCTCCGGTGCGGGGATCGACTCTGTTACCTCGGCAGGCTCGGAGCCTTCCTCCGGTTCCGCCTTGGCGCCGTCTCCTGACGCGGCGGGCGCGGGGAGCGGGTCAGCCGGTGCTTCCAGAGACGGTTCCGGCGTTGACGGCATGGGAGATTCCTGAAAAGCGCCGCAGCCAACAAGCCAGCATAGGAGGGACAAACTGAGGGGCAACCAATGCCGATGCACCTGCTTCACCGCCCTTTCACACATTTTTTACATGGTATCATACCGCCCCTGCGGATGCAAGCCGGAATCTTACAGAAATTATCGAACATCTGTTTTTCTTGTTGCGGTTTGGCGGCAAGTTTGCTATACTATTTTTAATTGAGAAGAAAAGAGGGACACTGTGCGGATCTTAGGCATCGACCCCGGCTACGCCACCATCGGCTTCGGGCTGATCGAAGGAGAGCGGGCACAATACAGAATGGTGACCTATGGGGCCATCACCACCCCGGCGGGCCTGCCTCTGTCCAAACGGCTCTACCAGATCGACCGGGACATGGAGGAGCTTATCGGCCAGCTGAAGCCGGATGTGATCTCCGTGGAGGAGCTGTTCTTCAACACGAATATCACCACCGGCATCGCCGTGGCCCATGGCCGGGGAGTGCTGCTGTGCGCCGCGGAGCGGTGCGGCATCCCGCTGTTTGAGTACACGCCGGGGCAGGTGAAGATGGCCGTCACCGGCTACGGCAAGGCAGAGAAGCGGCAGGTC
>ENA-ORTG01002470-ORTG01002470.1-human-gut-metagenome-genome-assembly--contig:-NODE-2470-length-14660-cov-2.645806_pt1 | contig 14660 bp, 11 predicted proteins | sample MGYA00241906_ERZ509176 | MGnify/ENA primary metagenome ERZ509176 (study PRJEB26280, sample SAMEA2338811) | human gut metagenome | biome: human gut; feature: human-associated habitat; material: faeces...
ACCTGACGCTTGTGGAACAAGAGGATACAATACTTACATCGACTAGCGTTTTGGGACATGGCATTGTGACGGATGTGCAGGATATTATATATGTAAAGACCGGTGCTTTCTGTTCCTCCAACAACCAGTCGATAGCCTATGATATCGAGAAGATGAACCGCCAGTTCACTGGAGAAGAAAAGAATTATGTTTTGGTTGGTCCTGGTCGTTGGGGGAGTAGTGACTCCTGGCTGGGCATTCCGGTGAAATGGCCTCATATCAGCAATGCACGTGTTATAGTGGAATGCGGGCTGGAAAATTATCGTGTCGATCCGAGCCAGGGAACGCATTTTTTCCAAAATCTGACTTCGTTTGGTGTCGGTTACTTTACGATCAACCCGTTTAAGGGTGATGGCTGGTTTGATGAGAGATATCTGAATTCCTTACCAGCGGTGGAGGAAACCGAATACCTTCGCCATGTCCGTTTCGATAAACCGGTCGTAATCAAGATGGACGGCAAGAAGAGTTTGGGAGTGGTGTTGAAACCAGAAAAGTAAAATGATAAATAAAGAGAACGTAAATGTGTTAAAACTCCTTTGTCATGATCTTTTAGGCACGGATTACACAGATAAATTTATTTTTTTCCATGTAATCCATGCCTAAGTTATATCTATTGTATTTCTACACACCTTCGTCTTGGTTTCAAAACATAGGTGTTTTGAAAACGGTCGGATTATGTTCTGATTTAGTCTTTCTTTTTGATGAAATCCGAAGGATAGTTTACCGTGTTGATCACCTCCCCGCCTTTTAGGCGAATCCAGGTTCTGAAATTGGTTGATCCTTCAGTCATCTCGATTACGCGGGCACCGTTGCTCAGGTTGTTGTATACCGTGTCGCCACCGGTGTAACGGCCGTAGGCAAGCAGGATGCCTTTCCAGAAAACAGCATAGTCGTCATCATGATCGTGTCCGACAAATACACCTAAGATATCCCCCATTTCCTTCATCGAGGCAAACATGCCGGAGTTCAGTTGCGGAGCGCAGGCTTTTTCTTTTCGGGTTCCGACCAGGATGGCCGTTTCATCTGATGCGGCCTGGTTGTATTCCGGCAGGGCGATGTGGAAGAATGCCAGCGAGGGCAGGGGAGTGCCGCCGTTTTGCTTTGTGTATTTCGCGCTGTTTTCGCGGTACCATCGGATCTGGTCGAACTTGATGTAATCATAGCCGCCTATTCCCTTGATCTGTGAATATGAGTGAGAGTCCATACAATACAGGATGGCTGCGTCTTTCTTTCCATCGGACGATTTCAAGGGAAGAATAAAGTTGGTCGCTCCTGTGACTCCTGCCACGGAATCGGTCAGGTTGTAAGGTATTGTCTGTATGATATCGAATAGCTGAGTACGGGTAAGTCCCTGTTCGTCATCGTGATTGCCGAATGTCACTCCGAAGGGTATTTGGCGGTTGGCCGCTAAGTTCAGGATTGTGCGCATCCCTTCCTCTGCCGGTTGACCGTAGATGACATCACCTGTAAATACCACTAAGTCCGGTTTTTCCGCATCCAGCACTTCGTTGATGCGTTCGAGAGAAACGGCCGACTTGGGATTCCCGTGAATGTAATGTACGTCCGTGAACTGTACAATTTTGAACTTGCCGTCTTTATTGAATTTCAAGACGGGTTTCTGTGTGTAGCCTGGTTGTAGGCATCCGAGCACAAGTGAAAGGATAATAAGAAGTTGTTTCATCTTTAGATGGTTTTTGTTTATGAATGGTTTACTCGATCGTGATGTCGAATTGATCGTATGAGTCTGTTCTCCAAGCCTTTTCGGATGTCAGGGGAGAAAGTGCGAACAGGGGGGAGAATGTTTTGATTTTAATCGTCTTTCCATCCGGCATAAACTCCATGATGCGGAGCCAGCAGTCTCCCCCGTTGCCATGCCATTGACCGTCGGCGGTCTGGGCGTTGAACATCATTTGGGCTACGTTCTTGCCTGTACTGTTTTTGTCAGTCCTGAAGCTGACATTGCCCTTGTAGTCTGCTATCTCGCATTCATGTCCGCATATCACCATGCAGATGTTGGAGGAAGGATAGACCAGTTTCTGCCAGATGGCTTCTCCGTAATTGGCGGGTGATATTTTGTAGCTTTCCTTGATGTGACGCTTGGCTTCCGGCGACATATAGGAGTGTGTCAGCAGGATCACTTTATGATTTTTGTATTTGGCTTTACCGGCAACTTTGGCCGCCCATTCGATCGCCTCGTCACGCGGAGCAAATTCGAGTGATATGACCAATAGTTTTCCCCATGTGTCTGTCTCGAACTCATAAGCTGCATTTTCAAGAGTCGGAATACCTTGATAGTTCAGGCCTGTCTCGACCAATGATTTTTTCCAGCAGCTATTCCGCTCGGAAGGGAAATAATCAGGAAGGTGACAGAGGCGGTTTTCTGCTTTCTCATATCCGTAATCGTGATTTCCGGTACAAATGACATAAGATATTTTGTCGTCGAGCCGTTCAAATGCCCTGGATGCAGCCTGCCATTGTTCTTCGCTTGTTTGATTTCCGTTTATGCCGTCCGGAATCCGTATCTCGTTCTGCTCAACCAAATCACCGGTACACAGAACTCCTTTGATATTCAAAGGTTCGATGCTGTTGGCAACCCAAGCTGTCTGTAGCTCGAATAGCGGTTGGTTAGCATCGAACTTGTTATAACTCTGTGGATCAGGTAGTAGGATCATGGAAAAGGAATGCTTGTCGGATAGTTGAGGCCGGACAGGGTAGATCTGGGCTGTGGAGGATAAGAGACTAATGCCAAGGATAATAATGGATAGATTAAGTTTTTTCTTCATATTTAGGAATGTTTAGCTTGTATCTTTCGTAGCAAAGGTATTGAATTATCATGATTGATTTTAATTCGGTACCTTTTAATTTAATGAACAATCGTTAAATGGCTGATAATCTAAAAACAATTATTGTATAGAACAAACTTTTTTGTGATTCCAGTTCATTAGAGAATTGGACAATAACCTCTGCCTTCCCGTATTTTCTATTTCGATTAAGATATCAGATCGTTTTAGTTTGATATATTGATACTGTTTTTTTCTGTTTTGCTGATAAACGGAAATATGATATAGGCAGAAAATGAAAGTATGTTGTTTGGGGAGAGATAGAAAGGGGAGAAACGCTTACATTTGAGAAAAGCTTAACCCCTTGAGAATTGCTTGTGGCAAAAAAGATTGGTGGAGGTTCTGGATATTTGAAAAGAAATTCAGAGCTTTATGGGCATGAGGACGGTCGTCATAGGAACGGAGACCGTCCTCGTTGCCGTGAGGTGCCGAGATCTTTATATATGAAGACGATCGTCGGACCAATGAAAACCGTCTTTGTTGGAAAAAACTGTGCACCTCGCGGCAGGAAGTTCTTTTAGAAAGGTAAAAAGCCGGATTGCGAAGCGATTTACGAAAGAAGCATATCTTTGTTAAATAAACGATATTATACAATAAGTGTTTTCATCCATTTTTCGGCCACCTGCAATGTTTCTGGTTTGCCGACATCTATCAGATGAAGGTTTTCGTCAGCGTAGGCGTGGATGTTGGTCTTGGCGCAGATGGAGAGGTAGAAGTTGATGATCGAAAACTTACCGGTCCATTCTTCCATCCAGTCGAATATTTTAGGAGACAGTACATGTATCCCGCTGAAGGCATATTCGTTATATTGGTTCGGATCGAAATCGGGGTAGAACGATTTTACTTCGCCCGTCTCACGGTTGCGCCAGCCGCATAGTTTATTTTCCTTATTGAAAAGCAGATAGCGGGAAGTGTTGCGTTTGCTGACTAATAATGTAGCCAACGGATTTGTTTCTGCATGATGATTGTAAAGCGCACGGAGGTCGATGTCGGACAGGATGTCGACATTGTGTATCAGAAACGGCTCATTGCCTTGTAAAAAGGCGGCGGCATGTTTGATTCCCCCACCGGTATCGAGCAGATAATCCCGCTCGTCGGAGATATGGATCTGAATACCGAAATTATTATTGGCTGCCAGAAAGTTGATGATCTGGTCTCCCAAATGATGAATGTTGATAGCTATCTGGTGAAAGCCGGCATCTTTCAATTTGAGGATTACATGTTCGAGCATAGGTTTCCCATTGATAGGAAGTAATGCTTTTGGAGTACTGTCGGTCAGCGGTTTGAGGCGTGTTCCCAAACCGGCAGCGAAAATCATTGCTTTCATAATATTGCGTTAAAGAGTTGTTCAATGTTTTGTTCCCTGTGTACGAGGTCTACCCGGACACCGAACTTAGAATGAATATGTTCCGCCATATGCTGGGCAGAGTAGACCGAACGGTGCTGGCCCCCCGTGCAGCCGAAACAGATCATCAGATTGGTGAATCCTCGGTCCATGTAACGTTTGACAGAAGCATCCACAATTTCATAAGCATGATCCAGGAAACGAGTGATCTCTCCGTCTTCTTCGAGGAAACGGATCACCGGTTCGTCCAATCCGGTAAAATGATTGTAACGTTCGTATTTACCAGGGTTATTGATGGCGCGGCAGTCAAAGACAAATCCACCGCCATTGCCACTCGGATCGTTGGGAATTCCTTTTTTATAGGCAAAACTGACGATCTTGACTTTGAGCGTATGCTTCTGGATGTCGTCATAGAACTGAGACAGGTTTGTCAGCTCCCGTAGTACGGTACATAAATAGGGGTACTCCGGATAATCTTCTTTCAAAAGTTGCCGGAGGTTGTCGATAGCGAAGGGGACACTTTGGATAAAATGCGGTTTCTTTTCGAAATATCCCCGGAAACCGTAGGCTCCCAAGACCTGTAAAGTCCTGAAAAGAACAAAATGGCGTAATTGCCGGAAGAAATGCTTTTCGTCTATGTCCATATACCCGCGTAGTGCTTGCAGATAGTCGGCTATCAATTCCTGTCTCAACTCAGCGGGATATTTGGCTTTCGCCTGCCAGAGGAAAGAGGCGACATCATAGTAGATCGGGCCTTTGCGTCCTCCTTGGAAATCAATGAACCAGGGTTCGCCATTTTTTACCATCACGTTGCGCGACTGGAAATCCCGGTACATGAATGTCGGTGTATAGTCTTGCAGAAGGACATCGCTCATTTTCTGGAAATCATCTTCCAAAAGGTTTTCCTGGAATTCCATTCCGGTAGCTTTCAAGAAACAGTATTTGAAATAGTTCAGGTCCCAAAGGATCGAACGCCTATTGAATTCGGGTAGAGGATAGCATTGGCTGAAGTCGAACCCCTCCGCACCTTTAAACTGCAGAGTCGGCAGAAGTGTGATCGTCTTGTGCAGCAAAGACTTTTCCGTCTCGTCGAAGAAACAACTTTTCCGTCCTTTCTCAATTGCTTGAAAGAGCAAGGTGTCGCCCAGGTCTTCCTGAAGATAAAACGATTTATCAACCGACCAGCAATAAACTCGGGGAACGGGCAATCCCTTTTCCCGGAAATGCGCGGCCATATAAATAAAGGCATTGTTTTCCTCTATGGAAGTTCCGCTAACTCCGATCAGGGAAACGGGACCTGACAATCTGAAATACCGGCGGTTAGAGCCGGAAGAGGATAGTTCGGTTATTTCAGTTGCCGGTGAACCGGTATGTGTCTGGTAAAGTTGTTTTAATTCTTCAGTAATCATGTTTTTCTATTTTCGGCACTAAAGTAGCAAACAATTGACAATTGGCAATTGAGAATTGACAATTTTGTTGGGAAATAAGAGAGGCGGACGTACCGTTTTACCGGAACGCCCGCCTTCTTTATGACCACTAATCTCTAATTGTCTCTCTTTTTAATTGCCAATTGATTAAAGAATGCCTTGTGCCATCATCGCTTTGGCTACCTTCATGAAGCCCGCAACGTTTGCACCTTTCACGTAGTTTGTGTAGCCGTCGGCTTGTTTGCCGTATTTTACGCATTGTTCGTGGATATTCTGCATGATGCTTTTCAGTTTGGCATCAACCTCTTCACTGCTCCAGCTCAGTTTCTGAGCGTTCTGCGTCATTTCCAGACCGGAAACAGATACACCGCCGGCATTGGCTGCCTTACCCGGAGCGTACAGGATCTTAGCTTCCAGGAATGCGTCGATAGCTTCAGGAGTAGAAGGCATGTTGGCTCCTTCCGATACGGCGATACAACCGTTGGCGAGCAATGTCTTGGCATCTTCTCCGTTCAGTTCGTTCTGAGTCGCACTCGGCATTGCAATGTCGCATTTTTCTCCCCAAGGACGAGCACCTGCCACATACTTGCAACCATATTGTTCTGCATATTCACGGATACGGCCACGATAGAGGTTCTTCAGTTCCATGATGTAATCCAGCTTAGCGCGGTCGATACCGTCCGGATCGTAGATGTAACCGTCCGAGTCGGACATCGTCACGACTTTAGCGCCGAGGCTGATCAGCTTTTCAACGGTATATTGGGCTACGTTACCTGAACCTGAAACGCAAACGGTCTTTCCCTTGATGTCGATTCCCCTTGTATTCAGCATTTCCAGCAGGAAGTAAACATTTCCGTAACCGGTAGCTTCGGGACGGATCAGTGAACCACCGAATTCGCGTCCTTTACCGGTGAATGTTCCCGTGTTTTCCTGAGCCAGTTTTTTATACATTCCGTACATATAATTAACCTCCCGGCCACCGACACCGATATCCCCTGCCGGAATATCCGTACCGGGTCCGATATTGCGCCATAACTCCAAAATATAGGCCTGACAAAAACGCATAATCTCGGCATTCGATTTTCCTTTCGGATTAAAATCCGAACCACCTTTAGCCCCTCCCATCGGTAAAGTAGTCAGTGAATTTTTAAAGGTCTGCTCGAAAGCCAGGAATTTTAAAATAGATAAATTCACGGAGGAATGGAAACGGATTCCTCCTTTGTAAGGACCTATAGCATTGTTGTGCTGGATGCGGTAGCCCATATTGGTATGCACATTTCCCTGATCATCTGTCCAGGTCACCCGAAACGAGAAAATCCGATCGGGAATACAGAGCCGCTCGATCAAATTGCTTTTTTCAAACTCGATATTCCGATTATAGGTATCTTCGATGGTATTCAATACCTCTTCTACTGCCTGGTGGTATTCCGGTTCGTTGGGAAACCGCCTTTTCAATTCTGTCAAAACGTCTTTTGCTTTATAGGTTAAATCAGAAGCCCGCCCGAAGGCGGGTTTCATGGGTCAGTTGTATATAAATTGTCAGTAGTGTGTGTTTCGTTTGTACGAACAAAGGTAGCGCATAATATCAAAAATAATTCATTTTGTTAAATTTCAAACACGAAAGGAAGATTTGTGTAATTTCGGGAAAGTGAAAACGTTAACGCCCTCATTCTTTCACAGAAAAACAGCTTCATCATCAAAGCCGCTCCCGGATACATGAAAAATACCAAAATTTTATTAACTTTGTAAGTTGACATTATAAATTTAAACCCAACCTTATGATCACCAAAAACTATATAGCGAAAGGAGAAGGCGCCAACCGTTTCGAGAAAGTGCCGGTCCGGATTTATGAAAAACCTTCCGAAGCCGTCAAAGCGGTAGCCCGGGAAATTGCCGATCTGATCCGTACGAATGCGGATAAAAGCGAAAAATGTGTCCTCGGATTAGCGACCGGTTCATCTCCGATCAAACTCTATGAAGAACTGGTCCGCATGCACCGTGAGGAAGGCCTGTCGTTCAAAAATGTAGTCAGTTTCAATCTGGACGAATACCTGCCTATGCCTAAAGAATCGGAGCAAAGCTACCATTATTTCATGCACCATCACTTATTCGACCATATCGATATCGACCCGAAAAATATTCATATTCCGGACGGAACCTTAAAAGCGGAAGAGATAGAAAACTTTTGTAAGGAATACGAACGGCAGATCGAGGCCGCCGGAGGTATCGACATTCAAGTGCTCGGAATCGGCCGCACAGGCCACATCGGTTTCAACGAACCCGGTTCGCCGCTGACTTCGAAAACCCGGATGGTATATTTAGACGATCTGACGATCAAGGATGCTGCAGGAGATTTCGGCGGCATGGAAAATGTGCCGTCCCGCGCCATTACCATGGGAGTGGGTACGATTATGAAAGCCCGGAAAGTAATACTCCTGGCTTGGGGTGAGAAAAAAGCTTCTATCATCAAAGCTACGGTCGAAGGTAGTGTTTCGGATGCTGTCCCTGCCACTTTTCTGCAAGTACATCCGAACGTACAGTTCGTCATCGACGAAAGTGCAGCCGAAGAACTGACGCGTGCCAATCAACCCTGGTTGGTCAGCAAAGTACAATGGAACGACAAGCTGATCCGAAAAGCCGTCATCTGGCTGTGCCAGAAAGTGAAAAAGCCGATCCTGAAAGTAGAAAACAAAGACTACATCGACAATGGGATGACCGATCTGATCAAGACTTTCGGTTCGGCCAATAAAGTAAATATCCAGGTATTCAACGACCTGCAACACACCATTACAGGTTGGCCGGGAGGCAAACCCAATGCAGATGATTCTACCCGTCCCGAAAGAGCCTATCCTTATCCTAAACGAATCCTGATCTTCAGTCCCCATCCAGACGACGACGTCATCTCTATGGGAGGTACTTTTGCCCGGTTGGTAGAACAAGGTCACGAAGTGCATGTCGCTTACCAAACCTCGGGCAGCATCGCTGTTTTCGACGATTATATCTATCAGCAAATGGATATCGCCACCTCTTTTACTAAACTGGTGGACGGGGATTTACCGGCCATGGAAAACGCATTTTTACAAATAAAACAAGCTATCGCTAACCGCAAACCGGGAGACGAGGAAGCACGGTATCTATTGCAATTCAAGGCCGCCCTTCGCCGGGCAGAAGCCCGCGGAGCCTGCCGTTTTATCGGTGTCCCTGAAGAACGGGTACACTTCCTGAACCTCCCCTTCTATGAAACCGGGAAAGTGAAAAAGAACCCGCTATCGCAAGCCGATGTCGATATTATCGTCGATCTTTTACGGAAAGTACAACCCCATCAGATCTATGCTGCGGGTGACTTAGCCGATCCGCACGGGACACACGGAGTCTGTCTGGATGCGATTCTCCGTGCCTACAACATCATCGACCGGGACGAGTGGTTTAAAGATTGTAACACCTGGTGGTATCGCGGCGCGTGGATGGAATGGGAAGTAGAAAAAGTAGACATGGCGGTTCCGATCAGTCCGGCAGAATTGTCTATCAAACGGAAAGCGATCTACAAACACGGTTCACAAAACAACGGACCGGCATTTCCGGGAGATGATCCGCGTGAATTCTGGCAACGGGCGGAAGACCGTAACCGGAATACAGCGGATTTGTACAACCGTTTGGGTATGGCCGAATATGAAGCAATGGAGGTTTTTACCCGGTATAAGCACGACCACGGAGACTCTCTGAAATAAAATTTACCAGACCGGAACGGCAGATTCGTAAATGAATTTTAGGTTAAATCTTTAATCTTTTTATAACTTTGTCGGCTCACAACACTGACACTTATAAAAATAGTATAATCATGAAAAGAAAAACTACACTCTTAGTGATGGCAGCCGGCATGGGTTCCCGTTTCGGAAGTCTGAAACAGATTACTCCTCTCGGACCGCACCAGAAGGCTTTGCTGCACTATACCATTTATGACGCAGTTCATGCGGGATTCGATAAGATCGTTTTCGTTATCCGCGAAAGTTTCGCCAAAGAATTTATCGATTTTGTAGAAATATGCCGAAGGATTGGTAGAAACCGCTTATTGCTATCAAAGTATGGATAAACTACCGGGAGGAATGCCGCCCATCGAGCGCGAGAAGCCGTGGGGTACGGCACATGCCATCTGGAGTGCCAAAGAAGTAATCGATGAACCTTTTGCCGCCCTGAATGCCGATGATTTTTACGGTAGCGATGCTTTTGTAAAAGCCCACGATTTCTTGGCCAACGAAGCAACGGACCAAGAGTTCGGCCTGGTCGGTTACCGTCTGGCTTCTACCCTATCGGAAAACGGCACTGTTTCACGAGGGATCTGTGAAACCGACAGCCATCACCACCTGACTGCCGTTACGGAATGTACGAAAATCGGCAGACAGGCAGACGGAAGCATCAAAGACGAAGAGACCGGAAAAACACTGAATGCCGACGATCTGGTATCTATGAATTTCTGGGCCTTTACTCCTAAAATTTTCGAAGAAATCGAAAGACAGTTCGTCGAATTTTACCCGGCTAACAAAGATAATCTGAGATCAGAATTTTATATTCCCAAAGTAGTGGATAAAATGATCAAGGATCAAATTGCCGATGTAAGGGTACTGAAAACAACGGCTAAATGGTTCGGAGTCACTTATAAAGAAGATACCCCTTCTGTAAATGCAGCCCTTGCCGCTTTTGACAAGGAAGGAAAATATCTGGATATCTAAGTTCCGGATTGAGTTATTACGAAAGGAGGCAGACTAAAAAGTCTGCCCCTTTTTCTTTATTTTTATTTCGTTTTCCCCTCTTTTTCACAACAGGATTTTTCACACTTTTCGCCGGTTTGGGTTTTGGCAGAAGTGTTATTTCCTTCGATTCCTTTCACTTCGATGTTCAATTTCTCGATGGCTTTCTGCAAGTTTTCGGTGGTATTTTTGTCTTCGCGGAAAGTGACTGTGATGGTTTGAGTTTTCATATCCACTTTCAGGTCTTTCACTCCCTTTTCATAAGGGATATTCTTTTCTACTTTTGCTTTGCAAGATTCGCAATGCAGGTTGGCATTAAAAATGACGGTTTTCTCATTCTTTTTCTGAGCATTTACACTCATGGCAGCTGACAATACTACTACCATTATCAAAACTAATCGTACTACTTTCATGGTTCCTAGTTTTAAATTTATGTATCAAAGTTAATAAAACAATATTATTCCCGGTCTAATCCGAAGCGAAGGCCGAGATAAAATTTACGTCCGTGTACAGGACCCCAAATTTTCGAAGAGTCGAAAGCGTCACTCCAGGGACGGTCGGCAGCCAGGATAGGATGTTTTTGGGTGAAATCACCGATATTTTCACATCCGGCATAAATACTCCATTTACGGAAAAACTTGGAAATCTGGGCATTCATGATACGGAAAGAATCGAAACGATCCGCTTGTCCTGAATTTTCTGACACAGGAACGGGAATACGTCCCGGACCGTTGAATTGAGTGGTGAAATCGAATTGCCATTTCTTCATATTGGTGTAATATGACAAATTCAACAAGCCTTTGTATTTACTTTGCAGAGGAGCCCTCAACAGACGGCCGCCCATCGTGGTCTTCACATCATTGTAACGATAAGCACCCAAAACGTCGAACCGGGGGATCAATTCGTATTTCACTTCCACCTGATAACAATTGGAGTAAGAATCACCGTCTAAGTTATAAAAATTGACTTTTCCTACCTGAGTCTCATTATCGGCCACGACCTGATCGGTAAAGTTCGTCCGGTAATAATCGAGGTTGATATTCAGTATACGGTCGAACAAGAGAAATTTGCGGTTCAACTGTACTCCGAAATTCCAGGCTTTTTCCATATCCAAACGATCTAATTCTTCGGGATGGGCTGCCAACAATTTATCGTTGACATATACCGAATTGGCAGAAGCCAACAGATAACTGTTATCGGCCAGGATGTTGGCTGTCCGGGCACCGTGACCGGCAGACACCTTCAACATCGTAAAATCGTCAGGGGCATAAGCCAGATGTAAACGGGGAGTTACAAAACTACCGAAAATATTATGGTAGTCATAACGCAGTCCGGCCATTACGGTCAATTTTTGCCAGAAAAGTCCGGTATACTGGAAAAAAGCCCCTCCTACCCGTTCGTTACGATCGAAATCTACGGTTGCCGTCTTTTGACCGGAACCCACTAAATAGTCGTTGAAGGATTCATCATAACGATCGAAATTAAAGGACAACCCCGCAGAATATTTCTGATTTTCATTCTGTCCGAATATAGACTGAAAAATATAGTTAGAAAAAACAGTCTGCTGACGGGCTTGATAATCACGGGCGCCATAATATGAATCCTGATCGTGATCGGTATAATTCACCAAAATCGCCATACTGGTATTCTCGTACTGCGGCATCAGATAACCCAACTTCAAAAAGCCTTCATACCGGCGAGAGTCGATGCCGATCCCATACAAAGTACCCTCTCCATAGCTACCCCGCATTTCCTTCCTAAATCCTTTCTGCCCTCCCAAGCGGGTTTCGTCGAGGAGCTTCCCTCCGAATTGCAAAAACCAAGTATCGGTCTTATATTGCCAGCGATTCATCACATTGTATTGGGTCGTTTTAGGCATATCCAAAAAGCCATCGTGGTTTCCATCGTGTTCCATGGTCAGCCAATCCCCGTGAGCCAGGATGGCTGTGCTCCACTTGTCATTCAGACGGATGCCTGTATTGGCATTGAATTCGATCATCCCTTCACTATTCCCATAGGCATTGACAAAAATCTTTTCGCTCGTAGCAGGCTTTTTATAATCGACACTGATCTGCCCGGCAATCGCTTCATAGCCATTGATTACCGAACCGGCCCCCTTCGAAACCGAGATAGCGCTCATCCAAGGGCCTGGGACATAATTCAATCCGTATAATGCCGAAATCCCCCGAAAATTGGGCATATTCTCCGTCATCATCTGCACATATTTACCGGTCAGCCCCAACAACTGGATCTGTTTCGCCCCAGTCACAGCATCGGCATATGCCACATCTACCGAAGCATTGGTAGTGAAACTCTCTCCCAGATTACAACAAGCTGCTTTACACAATTCTTCGCCGGTGATCACCTGTTCGATCAGAGGCCCTCGGGTACTCATAATCGTCGTATTTCCCCGGGTGACCACTTTCACTTCATCGAGTACTTCTCCTGCCACCAATTCGATCTCGACCTGTTTATCCGTGCGTTACCCGATAAAGCTGGCGACCAAGCGCCCCGATTTATTCCATTTGATTTTGAAATGCCCTTCAGCATCCGTCACTACACCGTCTGTCGTTCCGGCCCAATAGACATTGGCACCCGGCAAACCGACCTTTTTTCCATTCTCCTGCTCGACCACCCGTCCCTTTATATCCTGGGCATATCCTCCCAGAGAGGCACATAACAGTACCATTAAACTGAACAATTTCATTTTTACACTATTTACCTTATGATTGAAGATTAAAAATGACAACACACCTTATCCAAATCCATAGTCAGGACTGACCGGCAAAAGGTTTTAACAAAGAAAAGTACACAACGATTCCAATGAGGGCGGAATCCCGGGAAACTTCCGGTAAAAAGCAAAGCCATCCTTTCCGTCCCGCACAGCAAGAATCTGCATCGTCATCTCCCAACCGCATTCAGGTAAGGTAAATACGGAAAGTTGCATTTGTAAAACCCGCTCTACCAATGAAGAATCAGTCACTTTATAAAAATCATGACGGGAAGAAGCATGACAACAATCTTTACAAAATTGCCGTTCCTCCTGACAACAGCCACATCCCTCTTCGCAAGGACATGTGTTCTCTGCAGGCAGGACTCTGACTTCGAGATATGTGCGGTCCGAATGAATACAACCCGACTGAGTTACATTCACTCCAATCAATGCCATCCCGGTAATAAGCAGCACTAACGTATGCAATATCTGTTTGCCCAATTTCAACATCGTTTGCAAATATATTCTTTTCCTTTAGAAAGCAACAGAAAGAAATAATTCTTGACAGAATTTTAACTAATAGATTCCTTTTGTCCTAGTCGAAAAAAATTGTATTTTCGTACGATTAAAATCTAGTAATAACTAACCTTTTTCATCATGTTGAGAAGAAATATACGGTCGTCTGTATTTGTATTACTTGCATTGGCAGCCTGTACAAATAAAAATAATGTTAAAATTACCGGAGAGATCAAGGAAGCTGAAAATCAAAAAGTGTACCTGGAGCAGTTGAATGTCGATCAAGCTGTCATCATCGACTCGACAAAAACCGACCGGAACGGACATTTCACCTTTAAAACAACAACCTCCCTCCCCACTTTCTATAATGTAAAAATCGGTCCGAAGGAATTTATTACTTTCATTGCTGAACCGGAAGATCATATCGAATTGAGCGGAACGTTGAACGGACTTTCCCAGAATTACTGGGTAGACGGATCTGAAAATTCCCTTTGGGTAAAGCTGCTGAATTTTCAACTGAACAATACTCATGTCATGATGGATTCGCTGAAGAAAAGCTTTGCCGCCCTTCCTGCCGAAGCGACCAGCGAACGTCAAAAAATTGCAGCCGCCTGGGATTCGATCGTGAACAAACAAATTAACTTTTCGAAGGATTTTATCCTGAAACATGCCATTTCGCCGGCTTCCTATTATGCCTTGTATCAGAAATTCGATCAGGATAATTTCATCCTGAATCCGGATAACGATTTGCATTCTTATAAAGTCGTCGCCTCTTCGATGAAAGCGATGTACCCGGAATCGCAATATACGAAAGCGATCCTGAATCATTTAGACCAGATCAACAAGGCGATTCAAAACATGAAAATAAAACAATTGATCAACAACAGCGAAGGATCACTGCCGGAAATCCATCTTCCGAATGCACAGGGGGACACCATTGCCCTTAGTTCGCTGAAAGGGAAATATATACTGCTCGATTTTACTGTCTTGAACAGCAAAGACGGAGTCGGCTATATTCAAGAGATGAAAAAGATC
>ENA-ORTG01002490-ORTG01002490.1-human-gut-metagenome-genome-assembly--contig:-NODE-2490-length-14571-cov-3.082736_pt1 | contig 14571 bp, 5 predicted proteins | sample MGYA00241906_ERZ509176 | MGnify/ENA primary metagenome ERZ509176 (study PRJEB26280, sample SAMEA2338811) | human gut metagenome | biome: human gut; feature: human-associated habitat; material: faeces...
ATCACTTTCTCCTGTTTCGGCGCATTGCCCGAACGGATTCGTGAAAAGGCCTTTTCCAATATAGGCATAACCTGCTGTGCATCGAAATCACCACTAAGGATTAGTGCCATATTGGATGCCACGTAATAGTCTTCGAAGAACTTGTGCATTTCCGTCAGCCGCGGGTTCTTGAGGTTTTTCGTGCTGCCGATAATTGGGTAAGCATACGGGTGTGGACCGAAATAGCGTGCCATCAACGTGTCCATCACCTGGCCACCAATGAAATCACCATACATGTTCTTCTCCTCATAAACCGTTTCCAGTTCGCTTTGGAAAAGACGGAATACGGGGTTAATCAGGCGTTCGCTGTTGATCTCCGCCCATTGAACCATATATTGCGGAGAAAACGTATTGAAATAGATTGTAGCATCGTATGAGGTCGCCGCATTCAGACCGGAACCGCCGAACCGGTTGATGAGCCGGTTGAACTCATTAGGAATGACATATTCAGAAGAGCGGATGCTCAGTTCGTTGATCTCCTTTTGCAGACGAGCACGTGCCGCGGTATCCTCCGTCATGGCCAGTTCGTCATATTTCATGGCAATGGAATCCAGCAAGACTTTCTCCGACTCGTAATCAAGCGTCCCGATGCGGTCTGTTCCCTTAAACATCATATGCTCGAAATAGTGAGCGATACCTGTATCCGGACAATCTTTTGCTCCTGCTTTCACGACAACGGCGCCGAAAACTTTCGGTTGACTATGATCTTCGTTCAGCCAAACAGTCAGTCCGTTTTCCAGTCTATATTCTTTTACTTTGAGAGCGTTCAAGTCCTCTGCTTGCGATTGATAAGAACAACATGCGAATACCATCATCACTACTTTTAATTTCACGGTCATGCCACAGAATTGTAATATTACAGGCAAAGATAATGAATTAATCAGATATTTACGATTCGTGCGATAAACCAAACGAATATTTAATTGTTATTCAATAAAAAGCAAATACGATATGATAAATCTAGGCAGTTGGATGAACGGCATCCTGATCGGTTGGGGCGTAGACCCTAAAATTGCAAATACTTTCGACGAAATGATCATTGCAGCATTACTAGTCATACTGGCGATCGGGTTGGATTACCTATGCCAAGCGATCTTTGTCGGCAGCATGAAAAAGCTAGCGCAGCATACACATTATCAATGGGATTCGTTGCTTCTCAAACGTAAAGTTGTCCACCACTTGGTCCACACAATACCGGGTATCTTGGTCTATGCCTTGTTGCCTCTGGCGTTTATACGGGGGAAAGGTTTGTTGCTTTTGTCTCAGAAAATATGTGCTGTGTATATCGTGTTCGCTTTGTTATTGGCGATAAATGGTTTTATTTTAGTGTTCCTCGATATGTATAACATGCGGCAGGGGAACAAGAACCGTCCGATTAAAGGATTCATGCAGGTGCTTCAGGTCTTACTGTTCTTTATCGGCGGGGATCGTCATTATAGCCATCTTGATCGGGAAATCGCCAGCCAGCCTGTTTGCAGGATTGGGTGCTTCGGCAGCAATCCTGATGTTGGTATTCAAGGATACGATTTTAGGATTCGTGGCGGGCATACAGCTTTCCGCCAACGATATGCTTCGGCCGGGCGACTGGATCACGGTTCCTGGTTCAAACGCGAACGGTATCGTACAGGAAATTACGCTGAACACAGTCAAGATTCAGAATTTCGATAATACCATTTCCACCATCCCGCCTTATACGTTGGTAAGCGCTTCGTTCCAGAACTGGCGGGGCATGGTCGAATCGGGAGGCCGCCGTGTGATGAAGTCCATTTTTCTCGACCTCAATACCATCAAGTTCTGTACTCCGGACATGCTCAACACATTCCGCAAGGAAATCCCTTTGCTTGCCGACTACAAGCCGGACGAAGGCGTGACACCTACCAATTCGCAGATGTTCCGTGTCTATGTGGAGAAATACCTGACAAGCCTTCCGGTCGTCAACACCGATCTCGATTTAATCATCAGCCAGTTGCAATCGACTGAATATGGCGTACCTATCCAGATCTATTTCTTCTCCCGCAATAAAATATGGAAGGAATACGAACGTATCCAGTCGGACATCTTCGACCATTTCTTCGCAATGGTTCCCAAGTTCGAATTAAAGGTTTACCAATATTCGGAGTAAGGATAATGAAAAAACAGACTTTATTGCCCAATTTGTGAAAATACCCATTGGTCCAAACCGAAACACATGGGCATGAAAATTGATTTTCCCACAGGGGTAATATTTTTATTTGGTAATCGGCTGTATCTCAAAAAATGACCTTTTTATCGCTTTTTATGGGGAATATTGTATTTTTATTAGTTAGTTTTGTATACAAATTCAAGGTTATCACAAGTATACTTAACTAATCATTTAAGGATATGCACGCAATACAAGAATGGATTAACAATCATTTGATCGAATGGGGGATTATCAGCAGTTCGGCAAATGAACTGGACAATACGATCGTCCTGCTGCTGATCATTGCCGTAACGGTCGGCATCGACTATGCTTGCCGCTATATTTTTCTGAATATGTTCAAACGGCTTGCGAAGAGAACCCGCAACCAATGGGACGACTTGATCGTTGAGCGCAAGATTATCAACAAGCTGATGCACATGATCCCTGCCATCCTGGTGTATGTGCTGTTGCCACTGGCTTTCCCAGTTGATGAGACGCCCAAGATATTGGGAATCCTGCAAATGATATGCAAGATCTACATCATTGCCGTTTCACTTCGTTTCATCAGTGCCTCCCTGAACGTCGTGCATGAAATATATAACCGGAAGGAATCACTCAAGAACAAGCCGCTGAAAGGTTTCATCCAACTATTGCAGGTAGCCGTTTTTTTTATTGGTTTTATACTGATCATCAGCATTCTGATCGGCAAATCACCAACGACGCTGTTCGCCGGACTGGGCGCTTCCGCCGCTATCCTGATGCTGGTGTTTAAGGATACGCTCTTAGGATTCGTAGCCGGCATACAGCTTTCCGCCAACGATATGCTGCGTCCGGGCGACTGGATCACGATGGAGAAATATGGGGCGAACGGGACGGTTATCGAAGTCACGCTGAACGCAGTCAAAGTCAAGAACTTCGACAATACGATCACGACGATTCCCCCTTATGCCTTAGTGAGCGATGCTTTCCAGAACTGGCGTGGGATGTCAGAATCTCCCGGACGGCGGATCAAGCGCTCCATCAATATCGATATGAACAGCGTGAGTTTCTGTACGCCTGAGATGTTGGCAAAATTCCGCAAAATCTCCTTGCTGACAGACTATATCGACGAGAAAGAAAAAGAACTGAACGCCTATAACGAGGCGCACCGGATCGATGATTCCATCCGCGTAAACGGCCGTCGGCAAACGAATATAGGTGTGTTTCGCGCCTACCTGGTCAATTATCTGAAAAGCCTCCCGGAGGTCAGTAAGGAACTGACTTGCATGGTCCGCCAGTTGCAACCGACAGAAACTGGTATTCCGATCGAACTTTATTTCTTCTCCTCCGTGAAAGACTGGGTTCCTTACGAAGGCATTCAATCCGACGTATTCGACCATGTGCTGGCCGTAATCCCGGAATTCGGACTCAGCGTCTTCCAGAATGTCTCTGGCAGTGATTTGAGGGGCCTGAAAATAGTGAGATAACAAAAAAGTGTTGCTTGCCATAGGGTAACGCTTTTTTTGTTCGTCTATAGGACATCAGTAAAAAATAATAGTCACACATGAAAAACACAATTCTTACTTTTTGCTGTATCCTGTTACAGCAATCGCTCTTTGCCGAAAACAAGGATTGGCTGATCGACGGAAGCCCGTATAAGACGGAGGTCAATCTTTCATCGGATAAGAAACAAATTGAATTGACAAACGGTCTTCTTCGTCGTTCCTTTTCACTAACACCCAACGGTGCGACAATCGCACTGGATAATCTGATGACGGGACAAAACGAATTGCGTGCCGTGCGACCGGAAGCCGTGCTTGTCATCAATGGAAAAGAGTATCCAGTCGGAGGTTTGGAAGGGCAGCCTGTCCATAATTTCCTGACAAAAGATTTCCTGTCCGGCATGCAACTGTGCGATTCGGCATTTGTCTTGGCTGGTTATACGGTTAGCGAAACAAAAGAACGCTTTCCTTGGAAACCGAACGAGGCCTGGATTAGCAATCGATATCCGTGGCCTGCGCCCGGCAAACGCATCACCTTCACTTATAGGGCTCCCCGAAAAATTGTAGACGAATGCAAAGGGTTAACCATCCGTATCGTTTATGAACTATATGATGGAGCTCCGATCCTGTCTAAATGGATCGAGATCGAAAACAACGGACAAAAGGCTGTTACACTGGATTCATTCAAATCAGAAGTTCTTGCGTTGGTTGAGACTGCCCCGAAAGTCCACTATGGTGAGCCCCATGAGGTGCGCATGATGGCACAAAAAACGGGATACTATACGGAAGATTACCGCAAAAGACCAGTACAGACGGATGCTCCGCGTGACTATATCGACCGTTTCACCCAATTGTTCGTCGTTACGGATTATGCGATGGGTGGAGATATGGAAGCAATGAAAGACAATCCCGCCGTCCGTTGGGTATTCGATCATCCGGAATACGAGTTTACCGGTATCCGCTATTACGGCCAATATAAGCCGGCACGGTTGGAAGTAACACCTCTGTTAGGACCGGCTGAAGAGATTGCACCGGGAGAAAGTTTCACATCCTGCCGTGCCTTCGAAATGCTCCGCGATGCGACAGACCAGGAAAGACGAGGACTTGCCGAGTGTCGATTCTGGCGCATGATGGCCCCCTGGACACAGGAGAATCCGATCTTTATGCACGTAAGGGAATCAAGTGACCAGGCTGTCAAACAGGCAATCGACCAATGTGCGGCTGTCGGCTTCGAAATGGTAATCATGACCTTCGGTAGCGGTTTCCAGATCGAAAACGATTCGGTATCTTATCTCCAACGCATGAAAGCTTTGAATAGCTATGCTGCTGACAAAGGCATTGCCATCGGGGGCTATTCGTTGTTAGCAAGCCGTGGTGCCAAACCGAAAGATGCGGCGATTAGCCATCATACGGGCTATCCGGCAAAGACACGCGAAGAAGGCAGTCGTTTCGGGCTTTCTCCTTGTATCGCTTCAGATTGGGGTAGTGATTATTTCAAGCGTCTGAAGAACTTCTTCCATACGACCGGTATGAACGTATTCGAGAACGACGGTTCCTATCCCGGCGATCCCTGTTCCTCTACTGTCCACAGTGGGCACAAAGGATATCTGGATTCGCAGTGGAAACAGTGGAATAGGATCAGCTCGTTCTATCAGTGGTGCCGGGCAAAAGGTATCTATCTGAATGTCCCGGATTGGTATTTTCTGATGGGTTCCAACAAAACTCCGATGGGGTATGTTGAAACCAACTGGTCCCTGCCAAGGTCCTACCAAGAAGTTATCGAACGGCAGAATATCTACGATGGTACCTGGCAGAAAACGCCCAGCATGGGCTTTATGTTCGTTCCCCTCACCCAATATCACGGTGGTGGAGCGGCTGCCACTATTGAACCGTTGAACGAACACTTGTCTCATTATGAGACAAGGCTGCGTAATCTGTTCGGTGCCGGTGTGCAAGCTTGCTATCGTGGTCCCCGCCTCTATGACACGGAACAAACCCGGAAACTGGTGACCCAATGGGTTGCTTTCTACAAGCAGTACCGCCAAATATTGGATTCGGACATTATCCATTTGAGACGTCCGGACGGACAGGATTGGGATGGCATCATGCATGTCAACCCGCAATCGAAGCGGAAAGCCTTCATTTCCGTTTATAATCCGTTGGATATCGCGATAGAGAGAGAAATCGAAGTTCCTTTATATTATACGGGACTGACAAATAAGGCAATCGTAAAAGAACAGGACAAAAATGGGAAGGAGTACTCGCTCGCCCGCAATTATTCCATCTTGTTGAAGATACGGATTCCGGCAAAAGGCTATAATTGGTACATCATCGAATAACATAATTCAACAAACAGAATGAAACTTAAATTACTACTGCTTACTTTCATCCTAGTGTGTACAGGATGTAAAAATGACCCGCGGATACAAGCGGCCTACGACTTGATCGAACGTGTGACTCCCGGATACGGGGAACAATTCAAACTGGAATTAATGGAACCAATCGACGGAATGGATGCATACGAGATCACGTCCGACAACGGCAAAGTCGTACTGCGTGGAAATAACACGATCTCACTGGCGACGGCGTTCAACCAATATTTGAAATACACTTGTAATGCACATGTTTCCTGGTTCGGCAATCAACTGGACCTGCCGAAGCAATTGCCCATGCCCGCCCCCGTTAAAAACACGATCAACGGCAAATACCGTGTCTATATGAATTATTGTACGGTCAGTTACTCGGCTGCCTGGTGGGATTGGGAACGCTGGCAGCGAGAACTTGACTTTATGGCAATGAACTCGATTAATATGCCTTTGTCTGTTGTCGGGCTGGAAGCTGTTTGGTACAATACCCTACTCAAACATAAGTTTACAGATAAAGAGGCTCGCCAGTTTCTGGCCGGTCCGGGACATTTCGCATGGCAATGGATGCAGAACTTGCAAAGCTATGGAGGGCCACTCCCCAAATCCTGGATTGACAAGCATATCGTTTTGGGAAAACAGATTATCGACCGGGAGTTGGAATTGGGGATGCAACCCATTCAACAAGGATTCTCCGGCTATGTTCCACGTGAACTGAAAGAAAAATACCCGGATGCCAAGATACAGTTGCAGCCTTCCTGGTGCGGTTTTACCGGGGCTGCACAGTTGGACCCGACTGATTCTTTATTCACAGTGATCGGACGTGACTTCCTGGAAGAAGAAAAGAAACTCTACGGAGCACACGGTGTTTATGCGGCCGATCCGTTTCACGAAAGCCAGCCGCCTGTCGATACACCGGAATATCTGCGTGCCGTTGGTAACGCTATCCATAAACTTTTCAACGATTTTGATCCGAATTCGATTTGGGCCATGCAAGCATGGAGTCTTCGCGAACCGATCGTGAAAGCTGTTCCGAAAGAGAATCTGCTGATCCTGGACTTGAACGGGGCCAAAAGCCAGCAGGAAAATGCTTGCTGGGGGTATCCGCTTGTTGCCGGAAATCTGCATAACTTCGGGGGACGTATCAACCTGCACGGAGATTTGCGTCTGCTTGCTTCCAACCAATATGTAAATGCAGTGAAAAAGAATCCGAATGTTTGTGGTTCCGGTCTCTTTATGGAGTCTATCGAGCAAAATCCGGTATATTATGATCTGGCTTTTGAAATGCCTCTCCATAAAGATGAAGTCAATATCGAAGAATGGCTCTGCCGTTACGCAGACCGTCGCTACGGAAAACCGTCCGAAAACGCGCATCAGGCTTGGTTGCATCTGTTAGAAGGGCCCTATCGCCCCGGAACAAACGGGACAGAACGCAGTTCCATCATCGCCGCCCGTCCAGCTGTGAACGTAAAAAAATCCGGCCCGAATGCCGGCCTGGGGATACCCTACTCTCCTCTGTCGGTAGTCCAGGCCGAAGGCTTGTTACTAAAAGATGCCGCCCGATTGGAAGACTCCGATCCTTATCGTTTTGATATTGTCGATATCCAGCGCCAGCTGATGTCTAACCTCGGACAGGTTATCCATAAACAAGCGGCAAAGGCGTTCCGTAAAAAAGACAAGGAAGCATTCGCCCTGCATAGCAACCGTTTTCTCGAAATGTTGCGCGATGCCGATGAACTGTTGCGTACGCGTCCGGAATTCAACTTTGACAAATGGTTGACGCAGGCTCGTAGCTGGGGGGATAATAGCGAAGAAAAAGATCTATTTGAAAAAGACGCAACCGCGCTTGTAACAGTGTGGGGGGCCGATGGCGATCCGCTTATCTTCGACTACTCATGGCGGGAATGGACAGGTTTGATAGACGGATATTATCTGAAACGTTGGGAAAAGTTCTACGCTATGCTTCAGGATCATCTCGATGCTGGGACAAATTACAGCGAAAAAGATTTACCGCAAACGCACGGCCGTGAGTCTTTCCGTGCCAATGATTTCTACAGCACTTTAGGAGACTGGGAACTTCAATTTGTTTCCACTCCGGATAAAGTCCGTACCCCTATCACACAAGGAGACGAGGTGGAAACCGCTACCCGCCTGTATAAAAAGTATGCTCGTCTTGCTACCGAGTATTATAAGGATGAAATCGAGGCAGATGAGATTCATGAAGGTAACATCTTTGAGAATTTGGGTGAATAACTCCTCAAAAAGATTATATTATGACAATAAGACAATTCCTTCTTGCTTGTTTCTGCTGTGTGACTCCCTGTCTGACGGCACAGACAAGCAAGATAAAACTATCGGAGATGAACCTCTCCTCCATCTATCAGTCCTACGGAACTCCACTACCCGGCAAAGCAGTCACAGGTGAACCTTTACGGGTAGCTGGTACGTTTTTTACGGATGGTATCGGTGTACAGGCAAACAGCAAAATAAAGATTTCACTTCAGGGAAAATCATCCCTTTTCACATGCAAGATCGGTATCAATGATCAGTCGGTTAATTACAAGGACAGCCATCTTGTCAAGATTCCCTTGACCGACGGGACGATGCTCTTTTACGACCAGACAAACGGCCGCAAACAATATGTCGGTACGGGAAAAGGAAACGGGGAAGTGGAAAAGGGAAGTGTAGTCTTCAAAATCACCGGAGACGGGAAAGAACTGTATAACAGCGGGATCATGCGTGGAGGCGAGACAGCCAGAGCAATCTCTCTTCCCGTCGAAGGAATCAAGATCCTGGAACTGGAAGCAGAAAGTGCAAATGATGGACTTAGCGGTGATCATGCTGATTGGTTGGAGGCCGTCATTACTTATTTCGAAATTCGACCGTCTCTGGTCGCTCCCGAATACCAAGGAGAGATTGCCTCCATGTCTAAAGAAGTGGAACGATCCCTGCAACAGAAAATCGGACAACTCGAAACAGTCTGCCTGCCCTTGCCGTCACCTAGTTACGATTGGCTGATCTGTAACCAGGAAGCCAAAGCAAAGGTTTATCAGGCAAACCAAGGAAAAGATATCGTATTGAGCAATGGACTAGTCAGTCGCGTATTCCGTATTTTTCCAAACCTGGCGACAGTCGATATCCAAAATCTGATGACCGGAGAGAATATGCTGCGTGCCGTGAGCAATGAAGGGATTTTGACGCTTGATGGCAAAAACTATTCGCTGGGTGGCTTGGACGGTCAACCCGAATTTGGTTACACCCAGTACAAATGGCTCGACCGGATGGAGCCTTTTGCCAATTCGTTCCGTGTCATCGATTTTCGGATTTCAGAAATCACCCCGCGTATTAACTGGAAAAGTAGACGATGGGCATTGGAAAAAAAACGGAACCCATCCGGCAAACAGCTGACCTTTCTATTAGAAGGGCCGGACGAACTGAAAGGCGTAAAAGTCAAACTACATTACGCCCTTTATGACGGTCTGCCTTGTATTTCCAAATGGTTTGAGATTGAAAACCGGACAGGTGCGGATATCAATCTCGATTCTTTCGTCCTAGAACAGTTAGCTATGGCCGAGCCAGAGTCTCCGGTGGAAGCCAAGAGTCCGGAAATGTTCCGCAAACCCAATATCCATGTCGAAAGCGATTGGGGTTTTCTGGGTTTCATCGAAAAGATTGCCGACAAGACCGAGCACTGGAATCCCGATCCGCGCTACACTTCGCAGTGTAATTATCCACTGCTGACTCCTTGCCTGTTAGAGGTCAAACTGCCAATGGGACCGGACGAGCGAATCTGCAATGGCGGTTCTTTTTCCAGTTTCCATACTTGGCTGATGCCTTTCGATAGCGAAGACAGAGACCGAAAAGGGCTATTTGTCAAACGGATGTACCGGACGATTGCTCCCTGGACAACCGAAAACCCGATCTTCATGCATTGTACATCCAGTGATCCTAAGATCGTAAAGCAGGCAATAGATCAATGTGCTGATACCGGCTACGAAATGCTGATCATTAGCTTTGGCTCTGGCCTTAACATGGAAGACGAATCACCGGCCAACTATGCCAAGTTTAAGGAATTGCGCGACTATGCCGACTCCCGCGGTATCGAGTTGGGGGGATATTCGCTGCTATCGAGTCGTTGGATCAGCGATGATGTGGATGTGATAAATCCCGAAACAGGTAAGAGAGGCGGAATGATTTTCGGCAGTTCTCCCTGTCTTTGCAGTGATTGGGGCTATGACTATTTCCGAAAGATCAAACAGTTTTTCGAAAAGACAGGTATGACCGTGTTTGAAAACGACGGTTCCTATCCGGGGAATGTTTGTGCTTCAACCGTTCACGCTCACCACGAAGGGCTGAAAGATTCCCAATGGAAACAACGTAAACAAATTGAGAACCTATACCAATGGATGTGTGAAAATGGTATCTATATGAATATCCCGGATTATGGCTATCTGCTGAACGGAGGCAATAAAGTCGGAATCGGTTATCGTGAAGTCAACTGGTCTTTACCGCGTGAACGGCAGTTGGTTCTGGGCAGACAAGTCATGTATGACGGTCTTTGGGAACGGCTTCCGAGTATGTGTTGGACTTTTGTGCCTCTCACCCAGTATCATGGCGGTGGAGCAGCCGCTACATTGGAACCGCTCAGCGAACATCTTGCCGACTATCGGGCACACATGATGCAAAACTATGGAACCGGTGTACAGGCTTGTTACCGGGGACATCGGCTTTATGATACCGAGGAGACAAAACAGACGGTAAAAGAAATCATCGACTGGTATAAACGATATCGTTATATTCTAAACAGCGAAGTGATCCACTTACGCCGTCCTGACGGTAAAGATTGGGACGGAATCATGCATGTCGCTCCCGGTAAAAAAGAGAAAGGTTTTGTCATGGTCTATAACCCTACCGACGAGCCGATGGAGCGTACCGTCAAACTACCTCTCTACTATACAGGATTGACCACGGAGGCGGTTGTAAAAGAGCAAGGCAAAGAAGGGGTTCTCCATACTTTGTCGCGCGATTATACGATTCTATTGAGAATAAGGATTCCGGCAAAAGGTTATAATTGGTATATAATAGAATAAAAAACAAACAAATATGAAGAAAACATTCCTAACAGTCGTTGTATTGCTCCTTGCCTGGAGTAATGTTGACTTGAAAGCTCAGGAGACAATCACGAATGCTTTCGACGACTTGAAGCGTACCGGAACTGTTAATGAACAGGACTCCGAAATGCGACAGGCTACCTCGGATACGGCTCTACAAAAATTGCTGATACAGAAACCGGCAGCAGGCTATTTTTGTTTTGCTGAAGATCGGATGCATGATATCCGTCTTGATCAAATCATTCCGGCCCGTTGGACGGAACGCGTTTTCGACACTTGGCTACAATTGAAAGGAGACTGTCAACCTGGTGAATTCTATACGTGGCAAATCGGTGTTTTCACACCTTTCAAAGAGTTGAAAGGTGTCTCCGTTTCATTCTCCGACTTGGTAAATGCCGATGGAAATAAAATAAAATCCACCTCATTCCAATGTTTCAACCAGGAAGGCACCGATACCGACGGACAAACATTCCGGAAAACCGTCTGTATCCCTAAAGGATATGTACAGGCACTCTGGATCGGGATGGACATCCCTGCATCAGCCAAAGGGATATATAAAGGAAAAGCTTTTGTGAAGGAAGGAAGCTCCCAACCTGTCGAAATAGCAATTGAGCTAAACGTGTCCGGCTCACCGATTGCCAATCATGGCGATAACGAAGGTTGGCGGAAAACCCGTTTGCGCTGGCTCAACTCCACACTGGGAAATGCCGATGAACCGACTGCACCTTATACACCTGTAACTATCCGGAAGAAAACTCTTTCCTGGTTGGGCGGCGAAATTGAACTTTCTTCGAGCGGGCTACCTTGCAGGATAACCACTTGTTATGATGCCAATAACAGACTCAGTGATTCTATCTCAAATGCCGTACTGGCAAAGGAAATGGCATTTATTATCGAAACTTTCAATGGACAGGAAGCCTTGAAGCCAGGAAGTCTCCGTATCACCAACCGTAATAACGCTTCCATTAGTTGGGAAACGATACTAAAGAGCCAAAACTTCAATGTAGTATGTCAGGGAACTTTCGGGTTCGACGGTATTAGTAATATCCGTCTTCAAGTCAAACCGAAACAAGATATCGAAATCAAAGATATACGTTTGGAAGTCCCTTACACGACTTATGCATCCAAATATATGATGGGATTGGGGCACAAAGGCGGATTTCGTCCAGACACGCTGATATCATGGAAATGGGACACTGATAAACAACAGGACAAAATCTGGATGGGAAATGTCAACGCTGGCCTTAACCTTCATTTCATGGATGAGAATTTTGTGCGTCCGTTAGTCAATATCTATTACGCACTTGGTAAACTGAACCTGCCTGTTTCCTGGGGAAACAACAACAAAGGTGGTATCCGCATCCAGCCGGAAGAAGATGGTGAAACACGAATGATCGTTTACAGTGGCGAACGCTGTTCACGCAAAAACGAAATCCTGCACTACAATTTCGATATGCAAATCACCCCTGTTAAACCGATTGACTTGAAATTACAGGCAACAGAACGTTTCTACCACTCGAACAGCGACGTAAGTGCTGGTTATATTCCGGCAGCTTTGAAAGCCGGAGCAAACTTGATCAATGTCCATCATAAGAAAGATATTTATCCTTTTATCAACTATCCGTATTATGACGAATCAGTCGCCGATCTGAAACGTTTCATCTCTGAAGCTCATAGTAAGAATCTCGGTGTCCGTTTATATTACACGACACGGGAACTGACCGTGAAAATCCCCGAACTATGGGCTTTGCGTAGTTTGGGCGGAGAAGTGATCCATGACGGTCCCGGAAAGGATACGCGTACATTAATTCATCGTAACGGGCCGAACGAGTGGTTGAACAAGAACCTTGCCACACATTTTATCCCTGCTTGGTATAACGCTTTCGAAGAGGGAAAATATGCAGGTGATATGGACATCTCTGTTATAACGACTCCCGATTCCCGTTGGAACAACTATTATCTGGCCGGACTGGATTGGATGGTGAAAAACTTGGGAGTCGACGGCATTTATATTGACGATAGCGCTCTTGACCGTAAAACGCTGCAACGTGCTCGACGCATCCTCGATGCAGACGGCAAGCGACGCCTGATCGACATTCACTCTTGGAACCACATGAACCAGTGGGCTGGTTATGCCAACTCCCTGCATCTTTATACAGAGCTTCTCCCTTACATCGATCGCACTTGGATTGGCGAAGGTTTCAAAGCTGACAACTCGGTAGACTTCTGGTTGGTGGAAATGTCTGGTATTCCGTTTGGCTTGTTAAGCGAGACACTGGACGCACGCAATCCTTTTCGGGGTATGGTATTTGGAATGCTTCCCCGTTTACCCTGGAGCGGTAATCCTGTTCCACTCTGGCAATTGTGGGATTCGTTCGGAATGGATAAAGCAACCATGCATGGCTATTGGGATGAAAACAACCCTGTTAAAACGGACAATGCAAATCTCCTTGCAACCGTTTATACGAATGAAAATAAAGCTCTTCTCGTGATAGCCAATTGGACGGATCTACCACAAAAGGCAAAAATATCCATCGATGAGAAAGCATTAGGTTTCTACCCAGCTACGATTTCATTGCCGGAAATAAGAGACATACAATGGGGTAGCCGGCTGAACAACTTGGAACAATGCGAAATTATGGGGAGAAGTGGTATGATCATCCTGCTTGAAAAATGAATATTCCCTGTTATAAGGTAAGGTATGGAAACAGGACATTCAGCTTACGTTTCAAGTATAAATATTGCAACCATGACAAAATACGCAACAAATCACTCGATTATTTTATGCAAAAACGACTGTAAAATCGGTAAAACCGGGTGGTTTTCATTGCTCGGCAAGGCACTTTAGTTGCCGGACATCCCCATGTTGCCCCCTCTTACACCCGGATGTTAAGGAAGGCAACATGGGGGTGTTTACGGAATTATGTGCTTGTTTCTGCTAAAAAAAGAGAGGACTTTTGTGAAATGAAGAACCGTATTTCTCCAATTTAATACCTATTATATTCGTTTTTACATTTGTTTATTCGATTATTTCATATGCTTTTTCAAAAGCAAAAGAAAACAATGTGCTGTTTTTCAATAATATGATAAAATGCAATGTTTCAGAAGTGATAGAGGAGTGATAGAGGGAAACGTCCTGTATCACTGTCTCTAACTCTTGAATATTAATAGCCACAACCTTCGTAGTGATAGAGTGATAGAAGATTTGTAGAAAACTCCGTATGGAGATCACAACCTTGGAAAATTTTGATGCGGTTGCCCTGTCTTCGTTTCCTTATGGTAAATCTGTATGTTTAAATTTTAGAAGGATTCCGTGTGAAGTAATTTCGGTAAAGTGAACGTATCGTAAGGATATACCTGATTGTGCTGGCAGTCTTTACGGTTATACCTGGTTCTTCGGGATCATCTACTAAATC
>ENA-ORTG01002497-ORTG01002497.1-human-gut-metagenome-genome-assembly--contig:-NODE-2497-length-14555-cov-15.790621_pt1 | contig 14555 bp, 13 predicted proteins | sample MGYA00241906_ERZ509176 | MGnify/ENA primary metagenome ERZ509176 (study PRJEB26280, sample SAMEA2338811) | human gut metagenome | biome: human gut; feature: human-associated habitat; material: faeces...
CTGTCGTCCTCGACAATTAAAATCTGCTTCATATCCTCACTTCCTTTGCTTTTTGCAGATAGTATAACAGGCAAATGTCCGTGAAATGTTACAAGGACAAATATATTTATCATTTTACAGCTTTTTTATGTGTACTGCAATTTTATAAAAGAAAGGACAGCAGTATCATCAAATTGCTGTCCTTGCGGTTTATTATAGCTGGTAGTGTATAAGCGTGGGTTCATCATATTGGGTGTGGTATCTTTAACTATGGGAAACTCCTGTCTCCCACTTGCTCACCGCCTGCCGCGAGATGCTCAGCCTTGCCGCCAGCTCCTCCTGCGTCATACCGCGCGCCTTGCGCGCACGGATCAGATTTTCCTGAAAGCTCATCGCCGCTCTCCTTTCTGTTTTCTGTCCCCATCGTAGCGCATTCTGCGGTGGCAGGCAAGAAAAGCTCTCGGGATTTGCGCAACGGACGGTTGCATCAGCCGTTTTTCGCGGCCCTTTCGGCGCGTTTGAGCTTGTAGAGCTCCTCGGCAGCGAGCCGCGTCTTGGCGACCACATCGCCCTTTCCCTGCGGGAAGCAGTAGTAGAGCACGTCGCGGTCGCCGATGCAGATCATGTCGCCCAGCTCATACCAGAAGTAGTCAGCGTAGAGACTGTAGCTGGTCTCGGGCTTCTGCGTGAAGTCCAATTTTCCGCCGCAGCCCGTGAGGCGGAAGCCGTTCACATCGTGGCGCAGGCGGCCCTCGCCGACGCGGCAGATCTGCCGGAAGTTGACCATCACGCAGATGCTCACCGGAGCGTCGAGCAGATAGCTGCCCTGCTCCAGCTCCTCGCGCACGCACGCGCGTTCCCACGCATACCAGTCGGGAACATGGGTGAATTTCGCCTCGGCGTTTTCGCATTCCAGCGCGCCCAGCTCCGTCAGACGGTAGCGCACGCCGCAGTCGCGGCAGATAAGCTCCGTGCCGCGGCCCTCCGTTTCGCCCTCGGTGCCGCAGTGCGGGCATTTGTAGAGCACGCGGTTGAGACCGTCGGCGCGGAACGGCTCGTTCACGACGACGCCATTTTCCTGCTGCCAGCGGAAGTTATCAAAGGAAAATTCATCCGCGAGCAGCGCGTTGATCTCGTCCGCGCTCTTCTCCGCGGCCTCCTCGGGCGAGAGCAGATAGCGCAGTTCCGCGGAGACATTGACCCTGCGGTTCTGCAGTCCGTTGTAGAGCGGGTCGCGCGCGAACGCGCCGCAGGTACGCAGCAGCACGATCGGCACGCCGAGCGCCTTGACGCACTTGCCGAGGCTCTCCGGCAGCGGCGTGGCCGTGCCGTCGAAGCTGTAGCTCGCCTCGGGATAGAGGAGGATGGAGCTTTTGAGCTTCTTCACCGCGTAGAGCATATCGCGCACGAGTGCGGTGTCCGGCTGAAACTTCCGCGTGGGGATGCAGCCGAGCGCGCGCATCAGTCCCGCCTTGCCCACAAAGCCGTCCGACGTGCAGACGATGTTGAAGGGGCGCGGGTAGAGCACCGCCGCAGTGATCTTCAGGTCCAAAAAGCAGGAGTGATTCATCAGAACGAGACAGGGCTCGTCAGGGCCGAGCCGCTCCATGCCCACGCGGTCACAGCGAAAATGCGTCGCGCGCAGGTCAGGCGCGGACAGCGCGCGCAGGAGCGCGCGGAACAGCATGGACGGACGGCGCGGCGGCGTGTGCTTTTCTCTCGGCTGCGCAAGCGCCTGCTCGTAGGGCATATCCACGACCTTGATCTTCATGGCGGACCTCCTGCAAGGGGATTTATATTTCCTCAACAGGATACCATGAACAAGGGCGCAATGCAATCCAAAATCAGGCGCGGGCGAGAACGTGGCTGCGGTCGAGCACCGCGTAGACCGCGATGCCGGCGGCAATGCCGAACACGCCCTGCACGAGGTTGCCGGGGATGGACGCCGCCGCGGCCAGACCCTTGCCGAGCCACAGGCTCGCATAGCCGAAGTAGCCGAGGACCATGATGATCTCCGCCGCCGCGCCGCCGATGAGCTGCGCCGCCAGCTTACCGCTGCGCTCCCGCATGGCCTCAAAAATATACGCCGCGGCGACCGCCATCGTGAACTTGATGACGAGCGTGCCGGGGGCATAGTGCGGATAGCTCAGCAGGTCGGCGAGCATCGAGCCGAGGCCCGCCGCCGCGCCGCCGTACCACGGCCCCAGCACCCACGCCGAGAGCAGCACGGCGCAGTCGCCGAGGTTGACGTAGCCCTGCATGGGCGAGGGCACCTGGATGACCATCGTCATCACGGTGCAGAGGGCGGCGAACAGCGCCGCGAGGACCAGCTTACGCAATTTCATATCCGTCATGAAAATCATCTCCAAAAAAGTCTTGCATTTCTGCTTGGTCTGTATTTTAATCAGAATTGGACTTAATAAAAGCATCAAATCAATATATTTTCATAGAACCAGATTGGAGATGCCCATGCTCACCTACGATCTTGACCGGCGCGGCAAGCTCGCGCGCTACGATTATCTTTATCGCTGCATCCGTGAGGACATTCTCGCGGGCCGCCTGACGGCGGGCGAAAAGCTGCCGAGCAAGCGCTCACTTGCAAGCCATCTGCAAACGGCGGTCATCACGGTGCAGAACGCCTATGCCCAGCTCGAGGCGGAGGGCTATCTCTACACGCGCGAGAAGCGCGGCTACTATGTCGCCGACGTGGAGCGGCACCCCGCCGCGCCCGGGCGCGCCCCGGCCCGGAGCGCGCCGCAGCCGCAGCGTTCGTGGCTGCTCGATCTCAGCTCCGGCGGCAGCGGGACGGAGGACTTTCCCTTTTCCGTGTGGGCAAAGCTCATGCGCCGCGTGCTGAGCGAGGAGGGCGAGGCGCTGCTGCGCGCCACGCCGCCGAACGGCGCGGACGCACTGCGCAGAGCCATCGCGCAGCATCTCTACCGCTTCCGCGGCATCTCCGCCGCGCCGGAGCAGATCGTCGTCGGCGCAGGCACGGAGTACCTCTATAACCTCATCGTCCAGCTGCTCGGGCGCGAGGCCGTCTACGGCGTGGAGGACCCCGGCTACTCCAAGGCCGCGCGCATCTACGCGCTCGGCGGCGCAAGGACTGCGCCCGTGCTTGTGGATGAGGGCGGCGTGAGCCTGAGATCTCTGGAAATGAGCGGCGCACAGATCCTGCACACCTCGCCGAACCACCAATTTCCCACCGGCGCGATGACGCCCATCGGCCGCCGCCAGAGCCTGCTGCGCTGGGCGGAGGCGCGGGAGGGCCGCTATATCATCGAGGACGATTACGACAGCGAGTTCCGCTTCACGCTGCGCCCCATCCCCACGCTGCAGAGCATCGACCGCGCGGGGCGCGTGATCTACGTCAACACCTTCTCACGCACGCTCGCGCCCTCGCTGCGCATCAGCTATATGGTGCTGCCCAAGAGCCTGACCGAGCGCTACCGCGCGCAGCTCGGCTTCTACTCCTCCACTGTGCCGGCGATGGAGCAGCACACGCTTGCGCGCTTTTTGGACGAGGGGTATTTTGAAGCGCACATCAACCGGATGCGCAAGTCCTACCGCGCGCAGCGCGACGCGGTCATCGACACCATTCTGCAAAGCCCGCTCGGCGAGCACTGCCGGGTGTCCGGTGAGGACGCGGGGCTGCACTTCCTTCTGACGATCGACACGAAATGCACCGACCATGTGCTGCGTGCCGACGCCGAGGGGCGCGGCGTGCGGCTCTCCTTCCTCTCGGATTTTGCCCTGCGTCCCGGCTCCGCGCCGCAGCACACGCTGGTCATCCATTACCCCGGCATCGACCTTGGACGGCTTCGCTCGGCGCTGTCCATTCTGGAGGCGCTGCTGTATTTCCGCGACTGGAAATACAAGGGCAGAAAATGAACTCCGCGTAAACATTTCTATAATTCGCTAAAATATTTATATAAATCTATTGACAAAAGTTTTTGCTGTGCTATGATACGGTACAGCAAGGAAAACCCGGTAAGGAGGTGCATGATGAAAAAGAATCTATACAGTTTGACGCTCTCGGACGAGGTGGTGCGGGAGGTCGACGCGCTGGCGCACCGGCTGGGCACGAACCGCTCGGCGTTGGTGAACCGCATCCTGTCCGAGTACGTCTCTGTCCCCACGCCGGAGCGGCGCATCAACGATATTTTCGAGGCCATCGAGTCGCTCGTTTCCCCCTCGCGCGAGCTGGTGCCGTTTTTCGCGCCGAACTCGCAGTCCATGTCGCTCAAATCGAGCCTCGCCTACAAGTACCGTCCGACGGTCAAGTATGAGGTCGATCTCGGCGGCGGCGAGGATACGCTGGGCACGCTCAACGTCGTATTCCGCACGCAGTCGGCGGAGCTGATCGCCGCGCTGACGGACTTCTTCCGTCTGTGGGCGCGTATCGAGAATGTCTGTCTCGCGCCGGCGCTCGGCGGCACGATCGCCTGCTCGCTCTACGACGGGCGCTTCGTCCGTCCGCTCGCCATGCCGCGCGGACACGCCCGCTCGGCGGAGGACATCGCCGGCGCCATCAGCGCCTATGTGCAGCTCTTCGACCGCCTGCTCAAGGGCTATCTGAGCGGCGATCTGAGCGCCAAGGACGTGGAGCTGGCCTACCGCGGCGACCTGCGGGGCCGCGGGCTTCTGATTTAAGCGATTCGCAGTTTTGTCAATAGAGGTGAATTTATATGAACGCTGAAAAATATACCCAGAAAACGCTGGACGCCGTCAAGACCGCGCAGAGCATGGCGCAGGAAAACGGCAACCAATATCTGACCCCCGAGCATCTGCTCTATGCCCTTGTCGATCAAGACGGCGGACTCATCGCGTCGCTCTTCGGCAAGATGGGCGTGGACTGCGACGGCCTGCTCTCCGAGCTGGACACGCTGATCCGGCGCCTGCCGAAGGTCTCCGGCGGCAGCGGCGAGGTGTACGCCTCACCGGAGACCGGCAAAATTCTGAACCTTGCCGAAAAGACCGCCGAGAAGCTGCACGACGATTATATCTCCGTCGAGCACCTGATGCTCGCCATCTTCTCCGAGGGAACGAGCGACGTCAAGCAGCTGCTCCAGAGCCACGGCATCACGCGCAGCCGCTTTACCGACGAGCTGAGCAAGGTCAAAACCGCTCCCGTGACCTCGGACAATCCCGAGGAGACCTACGACGCGCTCAAGAAATACGGCACCGACCTTGTCGAGCGCGCCCGCAGCAAGGAGCTTGACCCCGTCATCGGCCGCGACGCGGAGATTCGCAACGTCATCCGCATCCTGTCGCGTAAAACCAAGAACAACCCTGTGCTCATCGGCGAGCCGGGCGTCGGCAAGACCGCCATCGCCGAGGGCCTTGCCCAGCGTATCGTGCGCGGCGACGTGCCCGAGGGGCTGAAGGACCACACCATCTTCTCGCTTGACATGGGCGCGCTCATCGCGGGTGCGAAGTATCGCGGCGAGTTTGAGGAGCGCTTGAAGGCGGTCCTCAACGAGGTCAAAAAGTCCGAGGGCAAGATCATCCTCTTCATCGACGAGCTGCACACCATCGTCGGCGCGGGCAAGACCGAGGGCAGCATGGACGCAGGCAATCTTTTGAAGCCTCTGCTCGCCCGCGGCGAGCTGCACTGCATCGGCGCGACCACGCTTGACGAGTACCGCCAGTACATCGAAAAGGACGCCGCGCTCGAGCGCCGCTTCCAGCCCGTACAGGTCGATGAGCCGACGGTGGAGGACACCATCTCCATCCTGCGCGGACTCAAGGAGCGTTATGAAATTTACCACGGCGTGCGCATCCACGACAACGCGCTCGTCGCCGCCGCGACGCTGTCCGCGCGCTATATCACCGACCGCTTCCTGCCCGACAAGGCCATCGACCTCGTGGATGAGGCCTGCGCGATGATCCGCACGGAGATCGACTCCATGCCCGCCGAGCTGGACGATCTGCGCCGCAAGATCATGCAGCAGGAGATCGAGGAAATGGCCCTCAAGAAGGAGGACGACCAGCTCTCTCGCGACCGTCTGGAGGAATTGAAGAAGGAGCTTGCCGACGAGAAGGAGCAGTTCAACGCCATGAAGTCCCGCTGGGAGGCGGAGAAAAACGGCGTGGAGAGCGTCAAGAAGCTCAAGAGCGAGATCGAGCAGATGCACGGCGACATCGAGCGGGCACAGGCAAATCTCGAGTACGAGAAGGCCGCGAAGCTCAAGTATTCCGATCTGCCCGCGCTTGAAAAGCAGCTCAAGGACGCCGAGGCTGCGGCCGAGAAGCACAATAGCGACAACTCCATGGTGCATGACACCGTGACCGAGAACGAGATCGCCGACATCGTCGGCAAGTGGACGGGCATCCCCATCAGCCGTCTGATGGAGGGCGAGCGTGAAAAGCTGCTGCGCCTCGACGAGATCATCCACAAACGTGTGGTCGGACAGGATGAGGCCGTCCGCCTCGTGACCGAGGCCATCCAGCGCTCGCGCGCAGGCATCGCCGACCCGAACCGCCCCATCGGAAGCTTCCTCTTCCTCGGCCCCACGGGTGTGGGCAAGACGGAGCTGGCGAAGTCCCTCGCGGACTGCCTGTTCGACGACGAGCACAACCTCGTTCGCATCGACATGACCGAGTATATGGAGAAGTTCTCCGTCTCGCGTCTCATCGGCGCGCCCCCGGGATACGTCGGCTACGACGAGGGCGGTCAGCTGACCGAGGCCGTGCGCCGCAAGCCGTACAGCGTCGTGCTGTTTGACGAGGTCGAGAAGGCGCACCCGGATGTCTTCAACATCCTGCTGCAGATCCTCGACGACGGCCGCATCACCGATTCGCAGGGCCGCACGGTGGACTTCAAGAACACCATCATCATCCTGACCTCGAACCTCGGCTCGGCCGAGCTGCTTGACGGCATCCAGCCGGACGGCAGCATTGCCGAGAGCGCGCGCAATGCCGTCATGGGCGAGCTGCGCCGCGCGTTCCGTCCGGAGTTCCTCAACCGACTGGATGAGATCATCCTGTTCAAGCCGCTGACGAAGGAAAATCTGAACGGCATCATTGAAATTCTGATGCAGGGTCTGCGCAAGCGCATGGCGGACAAGACGCTCAAGCTCGACGTCACCGACGCGGCGAAGAGCCTCATCATCGAGCGCGGCTTCGATCCGATCTACGGCGCACGCCCGCTCAAGCGCTACCTCCAGAGCGCGGCGGAGACGCTGATCGCGAAAGAGATCCTGCGCGGCGACCTGCCCGCCGGCAGCACGCTCGTGCTTGACGCGGAAAACGGCGAATTGACCTGCCGCAAGAAGTAAAAAGAGCAGCAAAAAAGCACCGCGAAAGCGGTGCTTTTCTGCTACTCTGCGTCGAAATCGGGATAGCCGTTCTTGAGCTCCTCGTTGTAGATGGCGCGCTCGCCGCCGATGAATTTGGGGCGCACACGCGCCGCCAGCACGATGGCCTGCCCGATATGATCCTGCTTGAGCCGCACGGGAACGGCGACCTTCTTGAGATGCATCCCGATGAGCGTGCCGCCGATGTCCAGTCCCGCGTCGGCGCGGATCTCCTCGAGCGCGACGGGGTGATGGAAGCTCTCATAGGCAGCGGTCGCAAACGAGCTGCCCGCCTTCGGCTGCGGCAGAACGTTGACGATCTCCGCGTTCGGCACCGCCTCGTGCTCCACGATCAGCGCGCGGTTCAAATGCTCGCAGCACTGCGCCGCGAGATAGACCCCCCTCGGCGCGAATACGCTCTGCAGCCCGCGGAAGATGGCCTGCGCCGCCTCCGGCGTAGACCAGCTGCCGACCTGATGGCCGACGACCTCGCTCGTCGAGCAGCCGATCACCACGATCTGCCCGCGGTGCAGGCGCGCCGCCTCGACCAGCTCCTGCGCGGCATTTGCCGCCTCGCGCTCGACCTCGGCGAGCAGCGCGTGGTTTTCCACTTCATGTACCGTTCCTGCCATGTAAAAGCACCTCTTTCATTGTCTGTTGTGTTCTGCCGCCGCGATCTTGTCCCTCGTCTCCCGACGGATCTCCTCGCGCAGCTGCTTGAGATAATCGGAAAACGCCACGTTTTCGTCGGCGTAGGTCAGATTCAGCTCATACTCGCGCGGCAGCCACGTTGCAATATCGGACTCGTTGTGCTGGATGACCGCCTCGAGCTTGTCGAGCGCCTTGTAGAGCCTGGCCTCGTCCGTCTCCAGCGCGTCCATCTCGGCGTAGAGCGTCTTCAGCTCCACGCTGTACGGCGCGGGAAGCGAAGCGACCCAGGCCTCCAGCGCCGAGCGCTCGCGCTCCTCGTCGCCGCCGGACTTGAGAAAGCTCGGGATATCGCCGGTAAAGCACTCGCCGAGGTCGTGGATCAGGCACATCCGGATCACCCTGTCCATGTCCAGCGCGGGAAACTCGTCGCGCAGGAAAAGCGCCGTCAGCGCCAGCCGCCAGCTGTGCTCGGCCACGCTCTCGCGCCGTCCGCCGGAGGTGTAGCAATGCCTTGTCTCGTCCTTCAGGCGCTCCGCCGTGTGCAGCACGCGCAGCAGCTCCTTTGCCTCCATACCGTTCTCCTCCGTTCCGCAGCGTTCCTTACGGGCAGTATAGCACGGCGCGGACGGTTTGAAAAGCCCCCGCGAAAAAATCGCGCGGCGCGTCCCTTGCATTTTCCCCGCCGCTCGGGTACAATAAACGCAGCTGCGGAAAAGGAGGTCACACCATGTCGCAGGTCACGAAGCGGGCGCTGGAGGCTTCGCTGAAGCATCTGCTGCTGCAAAAGCCGCTCAACAAGATCACCATCAACGACATCGCCGAGGACTGCGGCATCAACCGCATGACCTTTTATTACCACTTCAAGGACATTTACGACCTTGTTGAGTGGTGCTGCGAGGAGGACGCGAGCCGCGCCCTCGCGGGCAAAAAAACCTACGAAACGTGGCAGCAGGGACTGCTGCAGATCTTTGAGGCCGTGCAGGACAACAAGCCCTTTATCCTCAATGTCTACCGCTCCGTCAGCCGCGAGCAGGTGGAAAACTACCTCTATCGCATCACCTACGATCTGCTCGAGGGCGTGGTCGAGGAACAGGCGCAGGGCATGAGCGTGCGGCAGGAGGACAAGGCCTTTATTGCCACGCTCTACAAATATATGTTCGTCGGTCTCATGCTTGACTGGATCAAAAGCGACATGAAGGGCGACCCCGCGCTCATCGTGGAGCGGCTCGAGCAGGTCATCCACGGCAGCGTTTCCGCCGCGCTCGGGCGGCTGCGGACGGACAAGCCGGTTTTATCAAACCAGGCAGAATGATAAAATTTTATACAGTTCCGCGCCCCGTGATAAGTTTTTTATCACGGGGCGTTTTCTGCCGATTGTTCTTTTTTCAAAAGCGCGGTATGCTTTCCCCATCAAAAGGAAAACCTACCGTCGCCCGGCTCCCGGGGTCGAACGTGTTTCGTGAGCCGGCGGCCGAAGCAGAAAGATCGAAAGGAGAAATGATCCATGTATTATTCCAGCGGCAACTATGAAGCCTTTGCCCGCCCCAAAAAGCCCGAGGGCGTGGACAACAAATCCGCCTACATCGTCGGCAGCGGCCTGGCGGCCCTGACCGCCGCGTGCTATCTCGTCCGCGACGGACAGATGAAGGGCGAGCGCGTGCATATCCTTGAGAAAGGCCCCACCGCAGGCGGCGCCTGCGACGGCTGGAAATTTGAGAACATCGGCTACGTCATGCGCGGCGGCCGCGAGATGGACAACCATTTCGAGGTCATGTGGGACCTGTTCCACTCCATCCCCTCCATCGAGACCGAGGGCGTGAGCGTGCTCGATGAATACTACTGGCTCAACAAGGCCGACCCCAACTACTCTCTCTGCCGCGCGACCGAGAAGCGCGGTCAGGACGCGCACACCGACGGCAAGTTCGACCTCTCCGACAAGGGCGCGATGGAGATCATGAAGCTCTTCTTCACCCCCAACGAGGACCTGCAGGACAAGCGCATCACCGACTTCTTCGACGACGAGGTGTTCCACTCCAACTTCTGGCTCTACTGGCGCACGATGTTCGCCTTTGAGAACTGGCACAGCGCGCTGGAGATGAAGCTCTATATCCAGCGCTATATCCACCACATCGGCGGACTGCCCGACTTCACGGCGCTGCGCTTCACGAAGTACAACCAGTATGAGTCCATGATCCTGCCGATGGTCAAGTACCTCGAGGGCTTCGGCGTGCAGTTCCACTTCGGCGTGCAGGTGACGAACGTGGAGTTCGACTGCAAGAGCGACCGCAAGGTCGCCAAGCGCATCGACATTCTTGAAAACGGCGCGGCGAGCGCCATCGACCTCACCGAAAATGACCTCGTATTCATCACCAACGGCGGCTGCGTGGAAAATTCCTCGATGGGCAGCCAGAACACCCCCGCGCCCTACAACACCGAGATCAAGGAGGGCGGCGGCTGGGATATGTGGCGCAAGATCGCCGCACAGGACCCCGCCTTCGGTCACCCCGACAAGTTCTGCTACGATCCCGAGCAGACCAATTGGATGAGCGCCACCGTCGAAACGCTCGACCAGCGCATCATCCCCTATATCACCAAGATCTGCAAGCGCGACCCGTTCTCCGGCAAGGTCGTCACCGGCGGCATCGTGACCGTGAAGGATTCCAGCTGGCTCATGAGCTGGACCATCAACCGTCAGCCGCAGTTCCGCTCTCAGCCCAAGGACCACTGCCTCGTGTGGGTCTACTCCCTCTTCACCGACAAGCCCGGCAACTTCGTCAAGAAGCCCATGCGTGAGTGCACCGGCAAGGAGATCTGCATGGAGTGGCTCTACCACCTCGGCGTACCCGTGGAGCAGATCGAGGACATGGCGGAGAACAGCGCCAACACCGTGCCGGTCATGATGCCGTATATCGACGCCTTCTTCATGCCGCGCGCCTACGGCGACCGTCCGAAGGTCGTGCCCGACGGAGCCGTGAACTTCGCCTTCCTCGGCCAGTTTGCCGAGACCCCGCGCGACACCATTTTCACCACCGAGTATTCCATGCGCACGGGCATGGAGGCCGTCTACACCCTGCTGAACATCGACCGCGGCGTGCCCGAGGTCTGGGGCAGCGTGTATGATGTGCGCGACCTGCTCGACGCGACCGTGAAGCTGCGCGACGGCAAGAAGCCTATCGACATGGAGCTGAATCTGGTCGAAAAAATGGCGCTCAAGAAGGTGCTCGGCAAGATCGAGGGCACCGACATCGAAAAGCTCCTCAAGGAGTACCACATCATCTGATACCGTTTCCACGCGATCTTCTCACAGCGAAAGCGAGACGCGAGGCCCCAAGCAGGGCTTCGCGTCTCGCTGTTTTCTTTGTCCCTTTTCAAGATAAATGTTGCTGAATAGATGCGTGAATAAAATGCAATAATTGCGAATGTTTATAAAGCCAGCACCCTCGTAGGTGCTGGCTTTATTTGCTTGTCATTATATACGAATTAGTCGTCTTTGATTTGTGCGTTTCGCAGAAAACGGAAGAAAAATAGTTGATTAGTGGTATTGATTAAAGTACACTATTATAAAGTGGAAACTTTTCCTGAGAACTTTCGTCTAAATATATAAATCCCACATTAACACTTTACGGAGGTATATGGATATGAAAATTAAAAGAACCATACTGATTATCTTAGTAGTTCTATCCATTGTGCTAATCGACACAGTTCAAGCAAAAATATTCAATAACAGGCCGGTTATAAGCATAGTTGAGGATTATAATGGTGGAGACTTATATCAAAAAAGTAAAGGGCTTTTGGTAGATACCTATATATACACTGATGGCAGTCAAGAAACGATTTTCAAATGGGAAAACAGCAGTTTATAGATACAACCTTGAAATTTCGCGGTTGGGTACGATACATTGAGGGAGGGCAGTAGCTGCAATAGCTGCTGCCTTTTCATATTCTGCAATGAATAAATCGACATCAGGGTTTATTTCGCAACAATCAACTTAAATGGGAGAACCAAAATTATTGCAAACCGTGCCCATAAGATGTTAATTAAAGGTGATTTAACAGTTCTTTCTGACGGCGATAGCACTGATACCGAAATTATTCAAGAGGTCTAATATTTGAGGCTCCACCCGAGAGGATGGGGCCTCTTTTTATGTCCCCTAATGAATAAATCTACATTTGGGACGGCCGATTATGCTTTAGCCACAAATAACTTAAATGGGAGTTTTCTTTTGTTATCTCCGTCCCGCAAGGCAGCAGAGCAGGAACACGAGCAGATTGCAGAGCACCACGCTCGCGCCGACCGGCGTGGAGAGGAGGTACGAGGCGATCAGCCCCGCGCAGAAGCACACCACGCTCAGCGCGCCCGCGCACACGACCACCGCGCGGAAGCTCTTGAAGATGCGCATGGCGGAGAGCGCGGGGAAGATGACGAGGCTTGAGATGAGCATGGCGCCCATCATGCGCATTCCGAGCACGACCGTCAACGCCGTGAGCAGCGCGAGGAGCGAATGGTAGGCGCCCACCTTCACGCCCGTCGCGCGGGAAAAGCTCTCGTCAAACGTGACGGCAAAAAGCCGATGGTAAAAGAGGATAAAGAGCGCCAGTACGGCGGCCGCCAGCGTCACCGAGAGCGCCACGTCGCCGCGCGACATGGCGAGGATACTGCCGAACATATAGCTGTCCACATCCGTGGTCATGCCCGTGGTGAGGCTCGTGACCACGATGCCGATGGCGAGCGCCGAGGCCGAAAGCACCGCGATGGCGGCGTCTGCCCCGATGCGGCTATGCTCCGCGATGCGCAGCAGCAGGAAGGCCGAAGCCACCACGACCGGCACGGAGAACGCCAGCGGCGCGAAGCCGCAGGCGACCGCGACGGCCAGCGCGCCGAAGCTGACGTGGGAAAGGCCATCGCCGATCATGGAATAGCGCTTCAAAACGAGCGGCACACCGAGCAGCGCCGCGCAGAGCGAGACGAGGATGCCCACGGCGAAGGCCCGCAGGATAAAGGGATAGGTGAACATTTCCAGCAGCAGACTCACAATGCACCTCCAAACCGCTTGCCGGCGGGGGAGGCAAGATACTCCGCCACCGTGCCGAAAAACCAGCCGTCGCGCCCGATGTGCAGGATCGTGCGCGCCTCGCGCAGCGCGCCTCGCATATCGTGCGTGACCATGATGACCGCCATCTTCTCTTTTTCGTTGAGATAGCGCAGGGTCTTATAGAGATCCTGCGTGGCGGCGGGGTCGAGACCCGTGACCGGCTCGTCCAAAATGAGCAGGCGGTCCGCCGCGCACAGGGCGCGCGCGAGCAGCACGCGCTGCTGCTGTCCGCCGGAAAGCTCGCGGTAGCAGCGGTCCTGCAGCTCCAGCACGCCGAGCTTGCCCATGTTCATCAGCGCCGCGCTCTTCTCCGCGGCGGAGTAGAAAAAGTGCAGCCCGCGCTTGTTGGCAAAGCCCGAGAGCACGACCTCGCTCACCGTAGCGGGAAAATCGCGCTGCGCGCTCGTCTGCTGCGGAAGGTAGCCGATGGCGCCCGCGCGCTGCGCGGGGCAGTCGATCGTACCGGCGAGCGGAGAGATCAGCCCGAGCAGGCTTTTCATCAGCGTCGATTTGCCGCTGCCGTTCTCGCCCACCACGCAGAGGTAATCCCCCGCGCGGACGGTAAACGTCAGATGCTCGAGCAGCGCGCGGTGTTCGTAGCCGAGGCTTGCGTCACGGCACGCAAGCAGAATATCCCGATCCATCACAGCAAGCCTCCCTTCAAAGCCTCGTAATTTCGCTGCATCAGCGTCAAATAGGTCTCGCCCGCGTCGAAGTCCGTGCGCGAGACGGTCTGCATCGACCACAGCCGTTCGATGCGCGCGCCGGTGCATTCGCTCACCGCCTCCGCGACCTTCTGGCTGCTCAGGTCGATGGTGTAGACGACCGGAATGTGCTCGTCGTTCACCTTGTCGATGAGGTACTTGAGCGTGGCGAGGCTCGGCTCGGTGTCGCCCGAGCAGCCGTGGAACGCCGCGCGGTAATGGAGGTCGTATTCCTCACAGAAGTACAAAAACGGGAAGCGGTCGGCAAAGATCAGCAGATCGCGCACGGCATTCGCGCGCAGGGCGCGGAGGTCCGCGTCGAGAGCTTCAAGCTGCGCGCAGTAGTCCTCGCAGTTCGCGCGGTAGAGATCGGCGTTTTCCGCGTCCGCCGCGCAGAGCGCGTCGGCGACGGCGCGGCAGAGCTTGATGGCGTTTTTCGGCGACGTCCAGATGTGCTCGTCGTACTCGATCTCGTCGCTGTCGTCATGGTCATGCTCCGCATGGTCGTGAAGCTCGTGGTCGTGGCCATGGCCATGCGCGTGGTCGTGGCTGTCCGCGCCCTGCATCCCCTCGGAGAATTCCTCCTCGCGGGCATCGACAAAGTCCATCATGCGCAGCACCGTGCCGATGTCCTCGCCCACGGCGTCGAGCATATCGTCCGCCCAGACCTCGCCCTCGCCGCCGTTGTAGATGAAAACATCGGCGCGCGAGATGGTCACGGCGTCGAGCGGGGTCGGCTCAAAGCTGTGCGCCTCGCGGCCCGGTGCGAGCAGCAGCGTCACGTCCGCGCGGTCCCCCGCGACGGCGCGGGCAAAATCGTAGTAGGGGAA
>ENA-ORTG01002503-ORTG01002503.1-human-gut-metagenome-genome-assembly--contig:-NODE-2503-length-14537-cov-37.391106_pt1 | contig 14537 bp, 11 predicted proteins | sample MGYA00241906_ERZ509176 | MGnify/ENA primary metagenome ERZ509176 (study PRJEB26280, sample SAMEA2338811) | human gut metagenome | biome: human gut; feature: human-associated habitat; material: faeces...
ATTGGCTATATCCTAGCCTTTTCAGGCCCGATGATTTCTAAACGGGACAGCAGTGGTCAGCTCTTTAATTTGTTGACAAATATAAGAAAAAGAATTGATTTTGTAACTAAGTGTTTATAAGATTTAACATAAAAAAGCAGGCAAATGATAAAATAACAAGAAGAATTTAGGCAAAATCAGGTTTACACATTATTATAATAGAAAACACCTTGACCATACAAAACATACAGTCAAGGTGTTATACATATATTCATTCTCTATCTTAGTTGCTATAAGCACTCTCACCATGCTCGTAGATGTCGAGACCTTCCTCCTCTACTCGCTTGTCAACACGTACACCTACACTCTTATCTACTACCTTGAAGATAATGTAGGTAACTACAACGCTGTAGATGATGCTTACCACGGTGGCTACAACCTGAATCCAGAGCTGATGCCAGTCGCCATAGAGGGCACCCTGTACACCTTCGGCTCCTGTTACATACTGAGTGGCGAAGACACCGGTGAGGATAGATCCCAGAATACCACCCATACCATGAACACCAAAGGCATCGAGAGCATCATCATACTTGAACTTCTCCTTCACTACGGCTACCATGAAGAAGCAGACGATGGTGGAAATGATACCGATGCAGAAAGCTCCGAAAATATCGGTACTGCCGGCTGCAGGAGTGATGGCTACCAGTCCGGCAACAGCACCGGTACAAGCACCTACCGTAGTTGGCTTCTTGTTCACAATCCAGTCGATGAGCATCCAGGTGGTGGCTGCCGCTGCTGTGGCAATATGGGTAACAAGGAAGGCATTGGCTGCCAGACCATCAGCAGCCAATCCGCTACCGGCATTGAAACCGAACCATCCCAACCAGAGGAATGACATACCCATGAACACGAAGGTGATGTTGTGAGGTGTGATAGGATGACCTGCGCGGTAATCATCTCGCTTGCCTACACAGAGTGCCATGACCAGAGCGGCTACACCGGCATTGATATGAACCACGGTACCACCCGCAAAGTCGATGGCTCCCATCTCCTGCAGAAAACCGCCTCCCCATACCCAGTGGGCCATTGGAAGATAAGCGATGATAACCCAGAGGATGGTGAAAAGTACATATCCGCTGAACTTCACACGCTCGGCAAAAGCACCGAGAATCAAGGCTGGAGTAATGAGGGCGAACATGCACTGGAACATTGCAAAGGTGAGCTCTGGAATGCCTGTTGGCATGATGGCATCCAAGCCGATGCCGTGAAGAAAACATTTATCGAAACCACCGATGACGCAAGCCAGAGGATTGCCCGAATCGGCATATTCTGTAGAGAAAGCCCAAGAATAACCGAAGGCTACCCATATCAGACTGACTACTGCCACGATGAAAACCGTCTGCATCAGGATGCTGAGAATATTCTTCTGGCGCACCAAACCACCATAAAAAAGTGCTATACCCGGGATTGACATCAAAAGCACCAAGATGGTTGCCATGATCATCCACGCTGTGTTACCCGTATCAAGTGTAGTTAATAATAAACTGCTCATACTTATATCTTATAGTTAAATTAGAATACTAAATAATATTTATTAAAGATAAGTAAGAATGCCTAAATCAACATTCAACACTTAACATTCAACATTTAAAATTATTCCTCTTTCTCAGCATTATACAATGCAATGTCGCCTCGCTCGCCGGTTCTGATTCTAACGGTATCGAGTACAGGAATCACGAAGATTCTGCCATCTCCTACTTCACCGGTCTGTGCAGCGCCCTGGATGGCGGCGATGGTAGGCTCCACATTCTTGTCACGAACCACGATATTCAGAAGCACACGCTCGATGCTGCTGGTATCGTACATCACACCACGGTAAATGCGAGCCTGGCGCATTTTACCCTCACCTCTTACATTGTAATAAGAGAACCACTCGATGTCTGCTGCTAAAAGCGCCTTCTTGACATCCTCGAATCTAGACTTGCGGATAATTGCCTCAATCTTCTTCATAATCCTTTAATAATTAATAATGTGTTAATACTTCTATTGATTGTCTCTTTTCGAAAACGAACATTCATTGGTTGCTATTCAAATCAAGCCTTTCTTTTACATTATGTTCGTTTTCGGCTGCAAAATTAATACATTTTGTCAGTATTTTAAAGAAAATAAAAACATTTCGTTTCTGCTTTTTATCGAATATTTTAAATTTATCAAGGCTTATCATATTCTCCTTACAATTTGTAAGGCAGAAAGCATTTTTATAACACAAATTGTAAGATTGCGAAAAATAATCAAGATTTCTGTATTTATTTTCTTGCATATCTCAACAAATCGTCGTACCTTTGCAACCGAAATCAAACAAATAGTCATCGAAATATTCGAAAGACTAGCAAAAAGTCAAATCTCAAAAGAGATAAGACATGAGAGATAAAAGAAGAGTATTCAAACATAAAGAACAACGCAGATGAAAGAAACAGTTCATTTTACAAAGATGCAGGGAGCGGGTAACGATTATATATATGTAGATACCCAGATGTACGACATCCCTGACCCAGAGAAGGCGGCCATTGCCTGGAGTGCTTATCATACGGGCATAGGAAGCGACGGACTGGTTCTCATCGGAAAGCCGCACGACGGCATAAGAGCAGATTATTCGATGCGCATCTTCAACGCCGATGGTTCTGAAGCGATGATGTGCGGCAATGCAAGCCGATGCATCGGTAAGTATCTTTACGAAAAGGGATTGACCCGAAAGGACACCATCCGACTGGAAACGCTTTCGGGTATCAAGATATTGAAACTTCATCTTCAGGATAATAAAGAAGTTGTGGAATCGGTAACAGTAGACATGCTGGAACCCAAACTTGAAAATCCCGAGCAATTCATAGGCCCTTCGATGCTCGAAGCTGACGGCAGAAAATTTGAAGGCACCTATGTTTGCATGGGTAATCCGCATTTCGTTACCTTCGTGGATGACATCGACACCATCGACATCGCCCACTATGGTAAAATCCTGGAAAGAGACAAGGCATTTCCCCAGAGATGCAACATAGAATTTGCACAAGTAACTGACACAGACGCCATAAGGACACGAGTTTGGGAAAGGGGAAGCGGAATAACAATGGCTTGCGGAACAGGAGCCTGTGCCACAGCCGTAGCCGCAGCCCTTACCAAGCGTACTGGCAGGAAAAGCAGTATCGTGATGGATGGCGGAACGCTGGAAATAGAATATAGCGAGGCCGATGATCATGTTTACATGACAGGGCCTGCAGCCTTCTCATTCGAAGGAGAAATTGAATTATAAATAAGAGCAAACTTAAATAACAAATGGTCGATAATGACCACAAATAAAAGGAGAAACAAAATATGGCATTAGTTAATGAACATTTCCTGAAGTTGGCCAACAACTACTTGTTTGCCGACATCGCAAAGAAGGTGAACGCCTACAAGATTGCACATCCAAAGCAGCGTGTAATCAGTCTGGGCATCGGTGACGTAACCCAGCCTCTCTGCCCTGCCGTCATCAAGGCGATGCACAAGGCTGTAGACGAGATGGCTGAGCAGGCTTCTTTCAGAGGCTATGGTCCGGAACGAGGCTACGACTTCCTCCGCGAGGCTATCATCAAGAACGACTTTCTGCCACGTGGCATTCATCTTGATGCCAACGAGGTATTCGTAAACGATGGAGCCAAGAGCGATACGGGAAATATCCAGGAGATTTTGAGATGGGATAACAACATCGGCGTTACCGACCCGATTTATCCGGTTTATATAGACTCTAACGTGATGATAGGTAGAGCCGGAGTCTTCGAGAACGGCAAGTGGAGCAATGTAACCTACATGCCTTGCGATGAGAGCGATGACTTCATCCCTCAGATTCCAGACCACCGTGTGGACATGATTTATCTCTGTTATCCAAACAACCCAACGGGTACGGTCATCTCGAAAGAAGAACTCAGAAAATGGGTAAACTATGCTATCAAGAACGAGAGCATCATCCTCTATGATGCAGCCTACGAGGCATATATCACCGACCCATCAATTCCTCATTCTATCTACGAGATTCGTGGAGCCAGAAAGGTAGCGATAGAATTCCACAGTTATTCGAAGACTGCCGGATTCACCGGTGTTCGTTGTGGTTACACCATCGTTCCTAAAGAGTTGAAGGCAAAGACATTGGCAGGTGAGGAAGTGGCATTGAATCCTATCTGGGACCGCCGCCAGTGCACCAAGTTTAATGGTACAAGCTATATCAGCCAGCGTGCTGCCGAAGCCATCTACACCCCTGAGGGTAAGGAACAGGTGAAGGCAACCATCAATTACTATATGGAGAATGCCCACTTCATGAGAGCCGAACTCCAGAAACTCGGCTTGAGAGTATATGGCGGCGAGAATGCACCTTATCTCTGGGTGAAGACGCCAAACAATACACCTAGCTGGAAATTCTTCGAAGAGATGCTTTATGGTGCCAGCGTAGTCTGCACTCCAGGTGTCGGCTTCGGTCCATCGGGCGAAGGCTACATCCGACTCACCGCCTTCGGCGAGCATGAGGACTGCAAGGAAGCCATGGAGAGAATTGCCAAATGGCTGGGAAAATAAACGTTCCAACAGATTATAAAAACATTGAAAATCAGAAATTTTAAAATATATAAGGTATGAGCAACTTAAGATTTGAAGCTGTTTCAGAGGCTTCCAAGAGAAAGCCTGTTGAGGTAACCGCTCCTAGCGAGCGACCAAGTGAATTCTTCGGAAAGAAGGTATTCAACCGACAGAAGATGTACAAGTATCTCCCTGCAGATGTCTATGAGAAACTGATAGACGTCATCGACAACGGAGCACGTCTCGACCGTAACATCGCCAACGCCGTAGCCAAAGGCATCAAGCAGTGGGCTGACGAGAATGGCGTAACCCACTACACTCACTGGTTCCAGCCATTGACAGAAGGTACTGCCGAGAAGCACGATGCCTTCATCGAGCATGATGGCAAGGGTGGTATGATCGAGGAATTTTCAGGCAAGTTGCTCGTTCAGCAGGAGCCTGATGCATCATCTTTCCCATCTGGCGGTATCCGCTCAACCTTCGAGGCTCGCGGTTATTCTGCATGGGATCCAACATCTCCTGTATTTATCATCGACGATACACTCTGTATCCCTACTGTCTTCATCTCTTACACAGGTGAGGCACTCGACTATAAAGCTCCATTGCTCCGTTCATTGCACGCTGTAAACGTAGCAGCAACAGAGGTTTGCCACTACTTCAACCCAGATGTCAAGAAAGTTATTTCCAATCTCGGTTGGGAGCAGGAGTACTTCCTAGTAGATGAAAGCTTGTATGCAGCACGTCCTGACCTGATGCTGACAGGCCGCACCCTGATGGGTCACGATTCAGCCAAGAACCAGCAGATGGACGACCACTACTTCGGAGCCATCCCAGAGCGTGTTCAGGCATTCATGAAGGATTTGGAAATCCAGGCTCTTGAACTCGGTATTCCTTGCAAGACCCGTCACAACGAGGTAGCACCAAACCAGTTTGAGTTGGCACCTATCTTCGAGGAGACCAACCTTGCCGTTGACCACAACATGCTCCTGATGAGTTTGATGAAGAAGGTAGCTCGCCATCACGGTTTCCGCGTACTTCTCCATGAGAAGCCATTCGCAGGCATCAACGGTTCCGGTAAGCACAACAACTGGAGTCTCGCTACAGATACCGGCATCCTGCTCCATGGTCCTGGCAAGACACCAGAGGATAACCTCCGTTTCGTAGTCTTCATCACAGAGACTTTGATGGGTGTATACAAGCACAATGGTTTGCTCAAGGCATCTATCATGAGTGCAACCAATGCTCATCGTCTGGGCGCCAACGAGGCACCTCCAGCAATCATCTCTTCATTCCTCGGCAAGCAGCTGACCGACCTTCTCGAGCACATTGAGAAAGCCGACAAGAAGGATCTCTTCACCGTAGCTGGCAAGCAGGGCATGAAGTTGGATATCCCTGAGATTCCAGAGTTGATGATTGATAACACCGACCGTAACCGTACTTCTCCATTCGCCTTTACCGGTAACCGTTTCGAGTTCCGTGCCGTAGGTTCTGAGGCTAACTGTGCATCAGCAATGATCGTATTGAACACAGCTGTAGCCGAGGCTTTGACCGACTTCAAGAAGCGTGTGGATGAGTTGATTGCCAAGGGTGAGGACAAGACATCTGCCATCATCGATATCGTTCGTCAGGATTTGAAGACCTGCAAGCCAATCCGTTTCGACGGCAATGGTTACTCAGATGAGTGGGTAGAGGAAGCAGCTAAGCGTGGTCTGGACTGCGAGAAGAGCTGTCCTAAGATTTTCGAGCGTTATCTCGACCCTGCCACTATCAAGATGTTCGAGGATATGGGCGTCATGAAGAAGAACGAGTTGGAAGCTCGTAACGAGGTGAAATGGGAGACCTACACCAAGAAGATTCAGATTGAGGCTCGTGTAATGGGCGACTTGAGCATGAACCACATCATCCCTGTGGCTACTCACTATCAGAGTCAGTTGGCTAAGAATGTGGAGAACATGATTGATATCTTCGGCGACGAGGAAGGCAAGAAGTTGACTGCCCGCAACATCAATATCATCAAGAAGATTGCCGAGCGCACTCAGATTATCGAGACAGGTGTTGAGGAGTTGGTAAATGCCCGCAAGGTTGCCAACAAGATTGAGAACGAGCACGACAAGGCGATAGCTTATCATGACACGGTAGCTCCAAAGATGGAGGAAATCCGTTATCAGATTGATAAGTTGGAGTTGACTGTAGCCGATGAGCTCTGGACATTGCCTAAGTATCGTGAACTCCTGTTCATCCGCTAATCAGCAATGTCTTCCAACATAAGACATATTTCTGACAGATAAAAAAACAAAGCTCTAATAAGAGCTACTCTTCATCAGATATAACAATTGAACGATCAATCTATTTCTTTTATTGGTTGTTTAAGTTTGCGCGGAGTGTGGTTGTGAAATCACGCTCCGCTTTTTTATTTCCTGATTTACATAAACAAAAAACAGACCGACATGAACGCTTGTTCACATCGGCCTGTTTACTTTTTTACTTTTTTACTCTTTTACCTTTTTTACTCTTTTACCTTTTTACTTTTTTACCCTTTTACCTTTAAAAGCTTGATTGTCTGTGTTTTTCCCGTGATGCCTGTTACCACGGCGATTCCATTGTCACGAATCTCCACCTTCTCATATTTGGCATCAACAATCACTTTTCCTTTCAATGTCATAATGCCCCAATGTTTGGGTATCTGTTCAAAGGCGCAATAGGCACCAACAGGTTGCGCTATACTGCAGTAGAGGGGTGGCACGATAACTTTACCATCTACCTTCACGCCCCATTTCTTTCCTGCCTGATACAATTCCACATGTCCAGCCTCTGACTTCTCATGCAAAAGAAGCATCTCGTTTGCTTCCATTTCCTTCTTTTGCAACATCGCCTCATGATAGTATTTCTTGCCAAGGCGAGGCATCACGACATTCAAATCTTCGTTCTCATTCTTTGGATGATTGCATCCTATATAAGTCTTCTTCAAATTTGAATCCACCAGGTAGTAGTCCTCTTTGCTGTCCATGACAACGATACGTTCACCATACAGGACTGCACATAACCAATACACATGTTCGTAATCATTACGCAGGAAACATACATTCCTGCTCTCTTCATTGCTCATGCGCATCTTCCCTTCATCACCCTCACAATAGTACCATACCTGACAACCGGGAGCAGAAGGTCTGAATCTGAATATCATATAATAGCCATAATTCAGAAAATCATATTGTGAAGGATGATAGGGCAGAGAAAAATCTTCTTGGGTTCGAGACATGAAGATGTCGTTATATTCTATAAACTCCCATCCTTTTATGTTGACAACATGGGGAGCTTCTGCTACGTTAGTGCCATCGTCGATGACAGCTTTTGCCAACAGGTCATAATAGCATTTCGCCTTTCTGCGAGGTCGGTAGAACAGGATGTTGCCATCCAACAGTTTCATGTCATAGTAATCGCCTGGCTCCAAGACCTGTTCTCCTTGTCGGTTCACTACCGTCATCTTTCCATCAGGCAGCTTGATGATGGCAAACTCCCCTTTGCTATCTACAAACTCACGATACTGTAGTGTTTGGAGCAATTCTTCATGGCTCATCACCATCATCATTTCTGAGTCTGGATGAATCTGAATATCGTCTTGCTTCTCGTTCATCAGGAAAAACTCTCTATCCTTCGGAGTCTCCTTTCTCTTGCCAACTTTCAGCTTTCCCTCGAACATAGCATTCCAGTTCCATACTTGCGAAGGCAACCCGAACACCCGATACAGTCCCACATTATCTATAATTACGCAGTTCTTCTTTCCCTTGGCTACTCGTAATCCACGTCCCACCATCTGCAGATACTTGGCAAGCGACAACGTTGGTCGTGCCAACTGAACAAACTCCACATCCGGGCAGTCAAATCCCTCCGAGAAGATATCCACATTCACCAATACTTGTATAGGAGCAAGCCCATCAGCAGGTCGCAAGCAAGTAGCAGCAAGTCCATCAGCAACTCCATCAGCAGCCCGCAAGCAAGTATCACCAAGTCTATCGCCAACTTTATCACCAGCTCGCAAACAAGTATCAGTAAGGCGGTCCCATCCCGCACAATCTGGCGAGGGCTTTGATGCCCCGCCAACCTTAGAGCGTAGCGGTTCCGAGCGACGAGGAGGAGCGGTTACATCCCCTGTCCCCTGAGGGGAAAGGGGCTTGGGGAAAGCGGTGGAGCCTCCCTTAAGGGTAAGGGAGGACGGGTGGGTTTTCGAAAAATCTCCTTCTTTAATGGTAAAGAGGGACGGGGTGATTTTAGAAGAATTGACAGGGTGATTCGAAAAAGGAAGATTTTGAGAAGTATTAGAAGAAGCTTTGAATCTTTCTATAAGTTCTTTTCGTAAAGAACTTGGCGTTTTACTATCAATAGCAACAGCCGCTATGCCGTGTTCTCTGTAGAACTCGGCAATAGCATTAGCATGAGAAATATTGATAGCATACACGATGCCCTTTCTATCTTTACCATATTCCTCCAAACTCTGATAGAGCCTTTCGATGCTCGGCTTCTTATTCAGCAACATATCCATTTCCTTGTTCTGGTAGTCACCATCAGCCCCTCGCTTCTGCAAGGAGTCGATGAGTCGTTGCGTTACACTATCCGATTTGATGCTCACAAAATCGTATGTCGCCAATCTTCCCTTGCTGATAAACTCAGGAACACTCCATGACTGCACCAAGACATCAAACAGATCCGTGAATCCCTTACCATTTAATCGGCAAGGAGTAGCCGTCAGTCCCAGAAACTTAGCATTTGGGAATCTCTCCCACATCTCCTTATAGGTCTTGGCAAGCGCATGGTGCGCCTCGTCAATCACAATCATCCCCGGTTCTTCCTCTATCTCGTCATAGTGTTTCGACAACCATTGTATCGACACAGCCTTGATAGGCATCATGTCAGAATTAGGATTATCAGAAGAGGCAGAAGTTGCACCAAGCCCATCAGCAGACCACAAGCAAGTAGCACCCAGGCGGTCCCATCCCGCACAATCTGGCGAGACCTTTGATGGTCCGCCATCCTTAGAGCGTAGCGGTTCCGAGCACCGAGTAGGGCGGTTACATCCCCGCTTCCTGAGGAAGAGGGGCTTGGGGAGAAAGTGGAGCCCTCTTTGGAAAGAGGGACGGGGTGATTCGAAAAAAACTCTTTCAATAGTTTCTCGAATCTGAGAAACCAACTCCCTTCTATGGGCAACAATCCAAACATTGCAATTGGAATGTTCCCTCAAAAACGATTCTACGACCGAAGCGAGTAGAACCGTTTTTCCCGTACCCGTTGGCATTTGTGCCATCACGGACCGATGAAGGCGCAATGCCTTCTCAATCCGTTCCTTCATATCCTCTTGGTAATCAAATAACTTTATTTCTTTCATTCAAAAGAGATTATTTCTTCAATAGATTCTTTTTGAGAATGCCATGATTACAGACATAGAAAGTGCAACCTTTGAAATTTAAGCGTTATGATATAGAACAAATTATTCCGTGATTGCCTCGCTGCAGTAATGCAGCAACTAAAAAGATACAGCATGCAACGTTTGTAAGCCAAAAATGCCTACAAATATCATATAAATATTGTAAATTATTCGTTAATTGGTCTTAAATATATAAAAATCAATGGGATAAATTTGTTTAAGAAAAAAAATACCCGTAACTTTGCAGCAGCTCATTAACCAAGTTGTTAAAGGAGTTACGAGGTCGTATAGCAGATTGCTATACGACCTTTGCTTTAATCATTTATCCTTTGCATTATATTTTTTATAAGTTCATCAGGTGTTAAAACTCTTCCTGATAGCCTTAACCATTCTTCATATTCCTTTGCTTTCTTCCTCACTTGATGAGGATAATCGGCATAAAAAGCAGTCCATAACAGCACAAAGGTCTTTCTAACATCTAAGACAACAAAATAGTTATCGCCATCATCTACCTCCAGCCAAATGCATACACGATGCTTTCCGCTTCTAGTTTGCTCCCAGCATTTCACCTCACCCTTCTGAGGTAAAATTTCAACAGTAGGCTTTGCCCATGGCATTCTTTCACATCTTCGTAAATCAGGAACTCTTTCATTTTCCACATTTCCCTTATGTGTCATGTGATAAAAAGTATAGGCCCTATCTTGAAACTCAGGGTGCACTTTCATTTGTAAAGGCCAACTTCCGAAATACGCTTTACGTCTTATAAAATCTTTCTCAAATACAGAATATACAGCATCTATATAAGTAGAATAATTCCCGCCATAATCAGACAGGAATAATTTGTCGGGCATATCATTGATACTTACAGCCATATTACACCTGCCTTCCCTTCCACACAAAGATATTAACCTTATCCTCTTTCACCAATGTTGACTTCAGCAGAGAATATTTTGAACGCCGCTTCATCTGTTCCACAAGTTCTAACTTTGCAGCACTAGTATTTAAACCTCTATGCGCATAAGCTACGGCACCTATCAAGAAATCAGCAAGTTCTATGAGTTCCACCTCATGAGATCGAACTTGTTGTATCTTTCGAATCATTTTTTTATTATAGTCATAAGCATTGTTAGCCAGCACATCTTTCAGCTTTTCCACCTTTCTTCCACCATTAGTATCTTTTATGTCTAAATAAATACAATACTCATTCGATGGAGTCAAGATTGTCTTTAACAAGTCAAAGTACATTTTATAATAAAACTGGTCATGTGTTTGCCCATATTGCTCATGATGTAGAACGGATTTATCTGGTACAACCAACACCCTAAAATGCAAATCAGAATTATCGAAGAAGAAATCCATTACTTCTTGATAATATGCCAATTTGGCTTGAGAGACAGCATTCCACTTTAGTTCACAAGTAGGTTTTAGTCCATACTTCACCTTAATGGCACGAAGTCTCTTAAAGATAGCATCTTTCTTTTGCTCTTCACACCACACACACCCTAAAAGCATCGGCTTAATCCCATCATGTTCTAAATGGCAGCTCTCATCACAATAAATATTTATTTTTGCCATGACTATTAAATTTTATATCTACAAAATTACCTATTAATTTTGAAAACGCCAAAATTCTTGGCTATATTTAACGATAATAAAGAGATAATCTATTCCACCTGATACACAGATGCCGAGCAAAAGGTTGGGTAGTAAACTCATTAGCATAGCCCATTGATTGGGCTATGCCTATAAACATATTTTTGAATACCAAAAATTCACAATAAATCTGTAACTTATCATCAAATCCCCCGAATATAAGTTGTAAATTATAAACTATAAACTGTTAACTATAAACTCTCTTCTCCCCCAGGCGGTCCCATCCCGCAAAATATGGCGCAGGGCTTTGATGCCCCGCCAACCTTAGAGCGAAGCGGTTCCGAGCGACGAGGAGGAGCGGTTTCCTCCCTCTCCCCTGAGGGAGAGAGGGTCGGGGTGAGAGGTGGAGCCCTCTTTAAGGGTAAAGAGGGACGGGGTGATTTTCGAAAAGATACCCCATCAACCTCTGGGTGATAGAAGTAGTTATTTCTTATTCTTCATTCTCCAAAAGAAGTGCCAAGTACGGAACAAAGGTTCACAAAACGCTTCTGCAGGATAATATCTTACGAAATGCATATTTCTCCATATTTTCAGGAAGTATTTCTTTGCCATTCCTTGTTGTGTAAAATGCCCATACTTGGTGAAGTGCTGTCCGAAGTTTCCACCATTCAGTATCTCTGCTAGCAGCAACTTTCCTCGCTTTTCATCCATTGGAGCTATCATCTTCTCTTCAGATAATCCCAATGCCTCATGCAGCACATACATCACCGCCCCAGCAAACTTCCACAATCCCAAATATTCAAGTTCTCTCTGCACCACATCCAAAGCAGTAGAGGCAGAAGAATCTGTAGTGAAAGCAGAACTGACAGAAGTAATAGAAGCAGAATCAGAACTCGTATCCTCAATAGCATCCAGGCGGTCCCATCCCGCACAATCTGGCGAGACCTTTGATGGTCCGCCATCCTTAGAGCGTAGCGGTTCTGAGCACCGAGAAGGTACGGTTACATCCCCGCTTCCTGAGGAAGAGGGGCTTGGGGAGAAAGTGGAGCTCCCTTTGGAAAGGGAGACGGAGGGATTTGAAGAATTTTGATAGACTTTATAAAAGTCGCAAACAACGTAGTAGTAGTCAATGATTTGCCTCATTCCAATCCCTTCGTCGAAGAAATGGTGATATAGATGCGTCAGCTGATAAATAACATTGAATGCCGTCGTTGGTATAGCGATTTCTCCAATACCGTCTGGCAGGCTAACAACATTTGAGCATTGCAAATCCGCATTCCGCTTGAACCATTTCTGCAAACGTGCATTATAGATAGGATTATTCATTATGCAAGGGAAGAAATGCAGCTCCACCGGCACGCCGTCCAAAGAAGTCTCCAAATGATGAAACCTTATATCATCCTCTAGGTTAAAATGGCGCTTAGCATATTCTGTTATATTTTCTCTGCTAGCATTCACCCAAACATCAATATCTCCAGGAGTGCGGGAATATGGATTCGGATACATCAAGGCATTTCCCTGACCTTTCAGGACACAGCATCGCAATCCATCTTCTCTAAACTTTGAATAGAGTTTACCCGCCACAGCATTCACCTTCATGTTCTGTCGGCGTATTTGTTGCGCCTTCCCCATCCAAGTCATCAGCAGTTCCCTCCCTATCGGGTTCTGCTTCAACTCCTCAGGATACTCCTTCCCCAATCGCTCTATTCCCTCAAAGCAAAGCCCCAGCAGAGCCTGCTTAGAAGCAAAAAAATACAGCTCCTGCCAGTCCATACGAGCAACTACATTGCTTATATTTTCCTTATATCCTAAACAAAACTGCAGAATAGCAAAAATATCATTCATAATATCTAAGACCTACTTATCATTTTCAGTAAGTTCCTCAAACATTTCAATATGTTGATCAACAACTCTTGAAATGTCATAGTTTTCTATCACTTTCTTCAAAGCCTTGGATTTCATTTCTGCAGCTTCCTTTGGATGACGATATAACCAGAGTACCTTTTCTGCGGCATCTTTCGGATTATCCATTTCCACCAACAAACCATCAATACCATCATCTATCAATGTAGGGATGGCATCAATCTTTGTGGCAACCACATTCTTCTCAGCTGCCATATACTCAACAACAGCCAATCCGAATCCTTCCCACCTAGACAAGAGCATCGCCACATCAAATACTTTCAAATAGCTATATGGCTCGTCAGTCCAACCAGTTACGACAAGTTCCAAACCATTTTCCTTGGCAAAGGCCTTGACTTCTTCCTCTTCCTCACCACTTCCTACTATGATGAAAGCAGAGTTAGGAATCTCATCATGAATCAACTTGGCTGCACGGATAAATACATCAGGTGCCTTCTGTGGAGAAAGCCTTCCTATCATACCTACCACAAAGGCATCTTCCGCAATGCCAAGTTCACTTCTAGACTTAGCCAAGGCATTCCTCACAGCACCCACATCAATACCATTCGGAATCAAAGCTAGCTTCTCATCCTTAGCAATATGTTCACGCTCTGCCGAAGCCTTTTCTGCCTTAGAGATACAAACAATCTTGTCTGTGCAAGGAGATAATATTTTCTCTAAGCACAGATACATCATACTTTTCAGTTTCATTTAATATAGATTTATATGAAATAATCAGAATTTGCCAATCATCCAAGCTATTTTTTTGTTGATTACATTAACAATAGGAACACATATCAAAAGCAAAATACATACACATATAATACTAAGTAAAATGTTACCTCTCAGTTCTTCTATAGGCAAAGATGATACTTTAGACAATACAACTAGAAGAACTCTTTTAATAGGCTCATGAATACACATGATTATCAAGCTGTTCTTTCCTAAATAAGAGATTTGCCCCCCCACAACACTAAGATTATTGATTAAATATGAAATACAGAATATAATCAGCGAACCAAGAATTGCCATGCCATAAAAGCTA
>ENA-ORTG01002505-ORTG01002505.1-human-gut-metagenome-genome-assembly--contig:-NODE-2505-length-14536-cov-7.026103_pt1 | contig 14536 bp, 15 predicted proteins | sample MGYA00241906_ERZ509176 | MGnify/ENA primary metagenome ERZ509176 (study PRJEB26280, sample SAMEA2338811) | human gut metagenome | biome: human gut; feature: human-associated habitat; material: faeces...
GCAGAGGACTGAAAATCCTTGTGTCGCTGGTTCAATTCCCGCTGGAGCCACCAGTGTAACGATTAATACTCTAACTTTAATAGGTTAGGGTTTTTATTATTTAATTAGGTACATTTTAGATACATATTTTTAAGGTTCTTTGTTATTTTTGCTTTTACTTATTATTTGACAAGGAACATTTATTATTGGAATCTTTAGTTTGACAGCAAAAATGAGCAAAACCATATAATATAAAGCATTGCTCATTTTTTCGTTGTTGTGATTTTTTGATTATTTTATGTATTTTGATTAGATTGGTTCCAGCAATTCTAGTCTTTTATTAGTAGTCTAATTTTATATTAGATAAGGACCTTTCATTTTGTGTATTATAACTGAAGCCGTAAGGGCTACCATCTTCCATAAATATATCATAAGATTTTTTATTTTTGTTTTGTATCTATTTGTTTTATTGAGTTAGTATTTAATTCTTCTAAATTTTTATTATTTTCCAAAATCTCTAATTGTTGTATAGCAACTTTATTTAATTTTTCTATTCTTATAGATTGTGGAATATTATCATTAATCATTATAGCATTTAAGTTCTCTATATTGCAAAGCACTAATAATTGTCTAATATCGGCATAATCTCTTTGATTACCTTTTAAGTTTGGATTTTTTTCTTTCCATTCTTTAGCAGTCATTCCAAATAAGGCAACATTTAATAAATCTGCTTCGGTTGGATATATGAGCTTTTTTTGAAAATCTGTAACTAAATTAGGAATAATTGAATTTTTAATTGCGTCTGTATGTATTCTATAATTTGCCTTAGATAATACTCTACTTGCATTCCACTCAATTTTTTCTTGATACGCTTCATTTCTTTTTAATCTTTCAAATTCTTTGATTAAATATAATTTAAACTCGGGACTTAGCCAACTTGCAAATTCTAATGCAATATCAGAGTGAGCAAATGTGCCACCATTGTTACCTGATTTTGATATAATACCAATTGCATTAGTTTCTTTAATCCATTTTTGTGGAGATATTTTAAACTTATTACTACCAGCTTCATTTTTAAACGTGTCGAATTCGACACCTTTGAAATTTTCGTTATTAAGTTTTTCCCATAATCCTAGATAAGAAATAACATCTTTATTTCTCATCCAGTTTTGTATTGGATATCTAGGATCATCTTCATCAGCATATCTTGCCAAATCGGTTAATGAGATATATTCCTCGTTTCCAATTCTCATAACATTTATTTTATTATTATTAACATTCATTTCAGTTTTAATTAAATTATCTTTCATTCTTTCACTTCCTTTATTTCTATATTTTAAAATGTTCTGTTCCAGCAGTTCTAGTCTTTTTTTATTTAACCTTTCGATTTCTTTGAAAGTTGAAATAATTATTTACTTTCAATTTTTTTCGATTCTTCTTTTTCAATTTCTTTAATTGATTTTTTAGGTGTTGGTAATTTTTCAGGTGTGGTACCACCAACCTTAATGATAGTATTTCTTATTGCTTGCCCTACCATATGATGAGTATTACAAGCATTTTTTTCTCCAGTAATATTATTGTTTTTAATTACTTCATCTGTTTGAGTAATTCTAAATAAATTTGCTGCTAATTCATTGCTACCCATATGATCTAGTATTTCTTCTTTATCAGGGTCAATGCCTTTTCTTTTTGCAATGTCTTTTGCTGTTTCTCCACCATATAGTCCTTTATAACCATAGTCATTAAACTTTGCATAATTATTTACACCTGCTTTTTTTGCAGTATCAAATAAGTATTTATTTTTGTTTTTAATATTTATTCGTGTATATAGTCTTTTTTCGTCTTCGTTTAGTTTATTATATTTTTCTTGTGTTAATTCCATTTTTCTTGTTTGAACAGCAAAATAAGTTTGACCCAACGCGACAGACTTATGTCTTGCTGGGCTTGCATTTTGTACTATCAAATAACAAGCGTATCTACTTAATTTATAATCTATTACTTCTTTAGTAGCACCATTGGGCATTTCGATCGTTTTCCCCTTAACGGGAAAATGTTCTTCTACATTAAAACCGCTCAAATTACAGCTTATTTTTGCTTTGCTTTAGTAAAGTGTTCCCATTTTGAATATTCTAAAGCACTCATTAATTCTCTTGCTTCCCAATATTCATTTCCTAATTCATCAATATGTTTAATTTCTTCAAATGTTTTATCTTTATATTCTTCTAATTCATTCTTCTCTTTAACTTCTGTATTCATTTCATACTTCCTTAATCAATATTATATACAATATTTTACCAAAGTCAATTATTTTGCTTAAATAATAGTCTGTTTTATTTTGCTAAATTATTAACTTTTGATTATTTATTTATGGCATTATACACAAGAAAGTAAAGAGTATTTATTTTGGTGATTGTAATCTTTGCACTATATATTTATGGCTTATATATGATAGACATTATTTTTAGACTACAGGCTAAAAATAACACTCTAAGACCATAGACTTAGAGTGAGCATAAAAAAATAGAGTATATAAACTATACTCTACTATAGAATTCTACAATTAGTGATTCATTGATTTCAGCGTTTAATTCGCTTCTTTCAGGATATCTAACATATGTAGCAGTTCTTTTTGCTTCATCATAATTAATAAAGTCAACTCTTTTAATCTTATTAGCTAATGCTATTTCAATTCCTTTGTGATCTGCAGAATTTTCTTTTATAGCAATAACATCTCCTGGTTTAACTCTGTAAGATGGAATATCAACTTTCTTACCATTTACAGTGATATGACCATGGTTAACTAATTGTCTTGCTCCTCTTCTAGTAGTAGCAAATCCAGCTCTATAAACTAGGTTATCTAATCTACTTTCTAGTAAGATAAGTAAGTTTTCACCATGAACACCTTTCATTTTTGCAGAGTCATTTACTAATTTTTTGAATTGTTTTTCAGAAATACCATACATAAATCTAACTTTTTGTTTTTCATTTAATTGAATAGCATAGTTAGAAGGTTTTCTTTTTTTGTCTTTACCATGTTGTCCTGGACCATAAGGTCTCTTTGCAATATCTTTACCATTTTCAAGTATTGAGAATGATACTCTTCTTGCTTGTTTGTTATTTGGGCCTGTATATCTAGCCATTTTTCTTTCCTCCTTCTCTTAGAAGGCATACTATATTTTAATAGGGTGTCTTTAGCATACTTTCGCTATGCAGCCTTAGTTACTTATAAATGACACATTACTAAAATAGATAGTATCCGCTGCTAAGCAATAATATTATATAATTAATGATATGGTAAGTCAAGGAAAACTTGCTAGTTTTGTTTATAATTTGATATCAAAAAGTGTAAAAAAAGTGTAAAGTAGTTAAAAAATGTCGAAATGTGTGCTATACTTGATATGATGATGATAGAAAGGGAAAGCTATCATTAAATTAGGAGGTGTTTATTAAGGGGGAAATTTCATTACAATTTTACAAAATAATTATATAAAATAAAACAAGAAAGGATGAATATGATGAAAAAGAAATTAATGAAAATGACTAAGATATTTTTAGTTTTAACTTTAATATTTTCACAATTATCTTCAGTTACTAAAGTTTTAGCAGATGAGATAACTGGTAATGATACTGAAATTAAAGATGAAACTAAAGAACTAGTGGTTAATGGATATTTAATGAATACATTTGATGATTCTATAATAGATGAAACTGAAAATGATGGTGTATTTGAATATAACGTTACCGCTGGTAAATATAGACAGATATTAACTATATCTGGCGATAAAATAGATGATACTAAGAGTTATAGTGTCAAAGTAAATGATAATGATAGTGTTGTTATGACTGGCGAGGAACTTAAGAATGCTACTACAGAGGGTAGTGAGATAGACTTAACTAATTCATATAATACTATTATAGAATATACTGATAAGATTGTTATTACTGAGGTTAGTGAAGAGACTGAAACCGAAGCTTTAACTTTAGAATATAAGGCTAAAATTACTTATGAAGTAGAAGGTAATAGCTTTGATGAGGCTTTAAATGCTCTTTACGAGGAATATGTATTTGAAAATGGTAACTTTATAGTTAATGCTAAGGAATTGCCTTTATTACCTACTGTTCCTACTATGGAATACTTATATAGTTTATTAAATGAAAATAATGGTATTAAACTTGAAGTGTTTGATAGAGATAATAATCTTGTTACATTAGAAGAAGAAACACCTGTAGAAGGAGAAATTTCTAACAATGGAGAAACACCCGTAGAGGGAGATATTTCCGGCGAGGATACTCCAGTTAGTGAAACTCTTATTAAGAATGGATATACTTTAAAATTTACTAAAGGTTTAAGTGAAGCAATTTATAAAGTATATGTAATGGGAGATATTACTGATGATAGTATTTTTAGTGCTGATGATATGATACCTACAATGGAAGGATACCTTAATGGTGAAATGATTCCTACAATGGACTTATATCTTACTAGTCATGAGACTGAAGGAAAAGATGAATATGAGGAAGATCCATTTGGAACTATTACTATTGAAGATATTATGACTATTAATGGATATTTAAATCATTCTGAAAAAGAAAGAGAAAATACTGATTTAAATCTAGTATTTGGTAGTGATACTGATGAATTATATGTTGGCGATACTTTCAAAGTTAGTCTAGTTGTTAATTCTACAGATTTAGAAGACTATATCAATGGTATTGATGGTTTAGTTACTTATAGTGATAATCTTAAACTAATGAATGTACTATTTAATGAGAATTTAATTGGTACTTATAATGAAGATGGTAGATTTGTAGGAGCAGGTACTGAGCTTACAAATGGTACTACTGTTATAACATTTGAATTTATGGCTATTAATGATGGTGAAGGTACAGTTACTTTAAATGGTAGTGTTGCTAATGATATGATTATTAATGAATTTGAAGAAGTTAGTACTAGTGTTAATATTACTAGAAAGAGTTCAATTAATAATTTATATTCACTAAATGCTAGTGTTGGTACATTTGATACTTCATTTGATAAAGATGTTACTGTATATACTTTAACTGTTCCATATGGTACTAAAGAAGTTATATTATCTGGTTCTTTAGAGGATACTTTATCAACAGTGGATGGTTTATTTAAATATGAACTTACTGAAGATAAGACTACCGCGATTATAACTGTAACTGCTGAAGATGGTAGTACTAAGGTTTATACTGTATATATAATAAAAGAAAAACCACCAGTAGTTCCTACACCAGTAGTATACTATTATTCTTCAAATAATTATTTAAAAACACTTGAGGCTAAGGGTTATGAAATTAAATTTGATAGAGATATTTTAGAGTATGAACTAAATGTTAATAATGATGTTAAATTTTTAGACATTACTGCTATTGCAGAAGACTCTAGATCTAGAGTGGAAATTACTGGTAATGAAAACTTTAAAACTGGTAAAAACACTGTTATTATTTCTGTTAAAGCTGAAAATGGTGATGTTAGAGAGTACAAGTTAATTGTAAATAGAAAGAGCATTACTACTACTACTACTTTAACTGAAGAAGAAGAATCTGGTAGCACTGCTGAAAAGGTTGTTATTATAATACTTATAGTACTTGTAGTATTAGGACTTCTATATCTTATCTTTAAAAAAGATGATGATGCTGCTCCTACTGTTAAACCTGAAAATAAGAAAAATAATACAAAAAATAATAGTAAGAAATAAATAAAGAAAAAGAAAGAAATATCTTTCTTTTTTTTCTTTTTTTTGCTATAATGAAATAGATAATAGGGAGAGTGTCTATATGAATAGAAAGGGTCAGGCTTTAGTAGAATTTGTTTTGATATTACCAGTATTTATATTGATATTGTTTGCTATTGTTGATTTTGGTACTATTTTAAGTAAAAAAAATGAACTAGAAAATGATAGTATGGATATTGTTTCACTTGTTAAGAATGGTACTACTATAGAGGATATTAATAAGAAATATACTGATTTAGATATAACTATGAAAGAGGATAATCAATATACTAATATAACTATTACTGAGAATGTTAAAGTTATAACTCCAGGACTTAATTTGATACTTGGTAATCCATATAAGATTACTGTAGAAAGGATAATACCTAATGCTAACACTTAATAATAAGGGTCAAAGTTTAGTCCTATTCGTAGTTATTATGCCAATTATATTACTTATGTTTGTACTTGTATATGATATTGGTAATGCTATGTATGAAAAGAATAAACTTTCTAATGTTAGTTATATGGTAATAGATTATGCTCTTGATAATATGGATAAAGTTGATGAGAATGATTTAATTGATTTGATAGATAAGAATACTAATAATCTTAGTAGTGTATCTGTACTTATAGATAATGGTAAGGTTAATGTAACTCTTACTAAAACTATAAAGGGAACTTTTGGTAAGATATTTAATTTTGATTTGATTGAGGCTAAAAGTGAATATACTGGTTATATGGATAATGGTAATAAAAGAATAGAGAAGGTAGGTTGATACTATGAATGGTAAAATAATAAGTGTATCTTCAGTAAAGGGTGGAGTTGGTAAGACAACAATACTTCTTAATCTAGCGGGTATTTATTGTGAACTTGGTAAAAGAGTATTAATTATTGATATGGATTTGTTTTCTGGTGGTATAGCGATATCTCTTGATATTAAGAATACTAAGGATATATTTATGCTAGTGGATAGTATGGCTAATAATAGATTTACGGAACTTAGTAAGTATGTTACTTCTTATAATTCTAATATTGATGTATTAGCTGCTCCTAGAGACCCTAGAGAGGCAATGAAAGTTGATAGTAGGTATATTCCTCTTATATTTGATGCTGCTAAAAAGGAATATGATGTAGTACTTGTGGATACTTCTCATGTACTTAATGATATTAATTTGACTATTCTTGATTATTCTTATATGTCTTTATTTATTGTTACTAATGATTTAGTAGATTTAAAGAATATGAAGAGTTTACTTAGTGTCTTTATTGATACTGATAAGAAGAATTATTTAATTTGTTTAAATAGTTCTAGAGATACTGGTAGGGATTATATGAGTATGTATGATATTAGGGCTACGATAGATAGTAATATTGATTATACTATATCTAGTAATTATTATATAAAGAATATTGATAAGTATGTTATGAGTGGTGAGATACTTACTTTGAATAAGAAGATTAATACTTTTCATCCTAAAGATGTTGCTAATATGAAGAAGATGGCACTTGATTTGATTGATGATAGACATATTAAGGAGGGAAAGTAAAATGGCTAAAAAGACACTTACTGAGGCTTTTGATGTTAAGCCTAAAGAAACTCCTAAAAATGGTTTAAAAGATTATGATATATTTGGTGATAAGGGACTACTTGATAGTCTTAGAACGAAGATAGTTCAGAACTTAATTGAAGAGAATATTCCTGATGATGGTTTACTTGAGGATTATATTAATAATGAGATTGATAATACTTTAAGTGGATATGATTTGGGTACTTTAGAGAGAGGACATATTTTTAATTTAATTCAGAATGAAATAATGGGATATGGTCCTATTACTCCTTTGTTACAAGATAATGCTATTACTGAGATAATGGTAAATGCTCCTAATGAGATATATGTAGAAATAGATGGTAAGATAGCTAAGGATGAAACAGTATCGTTTATTAATGATAAGCATATTATTAGAACTATTCAGAGGATAGTACAACCTCTTGGTAGAACTATTGATGCTGCTAATCCGATGGTTGATGCTAGACTTAGAGATGGTTCAAGACTTAATGCAGTTATTCCACCACTTAGTTTGAAAGGACCTGTTCTTACGATAAGAAAGTTTAATAAGAAATTAGAATCTATTGATGATTTATTAAGAGGTGGTTCTCTTACTGTTAATATGGCAAGATTTCTTGAGGCTGCTGTTCAAGCTAAACTTAATATTATTATATCTGGTGGTACTGGTACTGGTAAAACGACACTTCTTAATATATTATCTGGTTTTCTAGGAGAAGATGAGAGAATTATTACTATTGAGGATGCTGCAGAACTTAAACTTCATCAGAAACATGTTATTTCGTTAGAGACAAGACTTATTAATTATGAGGGTGAAGGAGAGGTTACTATTAGAGATTTGGTTAGAAACTCTCTTAGAATGAGACCGGATCGTATTATAGTAGGTGAAGTAAGAGGCAAAGAGGCTTTTGATATGATGCAGGCTATGAATACTGGTCATGAGGGCTCTCTTACTACATTACATGCTAATAATTCTGTTGATACAATTAATAGACTTGAGACAATGATTTTAATGAATGAGATGGAAATACCAGTGTCTGCGGTTAGAGGATATATTGCTAATGCTATTGATTTGATTGTTCAAATAGATAGATTATCTGATGGTAAAAGAAAGATTACTTCTATTAGTGAGATAGATGGTATGAAAGATGGAGAGATTGTTCTTAAAGAGATATTTTCATTTAAGCAAGTTGGAGTGGCTAATGATGGAAGTGTAATGGGAGAGTTTGGTGTTTATAAGAGAAAACCTAGAGTTTATGATAAAATTACAAGAAAAGGTATAGATATTAAAGATATTTTTAACTAAAGAAGAAAGGGATGATAATTATGGAAACAATGTTTATTTTGCAGGGTATTTTACTTGTTATACTTTTGATAATTATCATTATTTTATTTAGAAATGTACTAGGAGATAAGAAGGCGGCGAGAATTAAGTATTATTCTTTGGAGCCTATTAAGAGAGAAGAATTATCTTTTAGTGATAAATTTGTTAGTGGATATATATCTTTTGTTGGTAGATTTAGGAAAATTGTTAAGAAGAGTAATTATTTTACTAAGAGAAGTAAGAAGTATGAAAGATATATTAAATATAAAGATAGAGATAGAGTACAGACTGTTGATTTTATTACTAATAAGTTTATTATATCGATAGTATTTATTATTTTAACTACTATATCACAAATATTTACTACTAATTATTTCTCTTTATTTGGATATATTATTAATTATTTTATTGGATATTATTTGCTTGATATATTACTATTTTTGAATTATAAGAGAAAGACTAGAAATATAGAGAATGATTTACTTAGAGCAATAATTATTATGAATAATTGTTTTAAGGCTGGTAAGAGTACACTTCAGGCATTACAGACTGCTAGCGCGGAGCTTCCTTATCCTCTTGGAGATGAGTTTAAAAAGATGTATTTGGATATGAAATATGGATTATCTGTTGATACTGTTTTTGAAAGATTTGCTAGAAGGGTTAAACTACAGGAGGCTGTTTATGTTTCTTCATCTCTTACTGTTCTTAATAAGACTGGTGGTAATATAGTAGAGGTATTTTCTTCTATTGAGAGAACTTTATTTGATAAGAAGAAGTTAAAGGAAGAAATGAAGAATATTAGTTCTGCTCCTAAGATTGTAGTTATTATACTTAGTATTGTACCAGTACTATTTATAGGGGTTGTTTACTTACTTAATCCAACATACTTTAATCCTTTATTTAGTTCTACTCTTGGATATATTATTATTGCTATTATTGTGATTATGTTTATTATATATTTGATAACTTTATTAAGAACACTAAAGGTGGATGAGTAATATGAAGAAGAAAATGAAAAAGAAGAATGATAATTCTTTAAGAAGTTTATATAGTAAGAAAGTACTTAATAAAATTGATGAAAAGATTAATTTACTTGGAGTATCTTCAAGAGTTAGTACTTTGACTTTTTTGAATATTAGATTAATTACGATGATAGTTTTGGGAATAGTTGTATTTGTTTCTTTTGACTATGGTTATGTTTATGTACCATTTGTAATGATAATTTATTATATTTTATTTGAGAAGATATTTTTGAATAGAAAAATTAAGAAGAGAACGGAGAAACTTAATAGTGAAGCTATATATTTCTTTGAGGTTTTGACTTTGTCTCTTCAGACTGGGAGAAACTTGAATGAGGCTATATCTGTTACTATTAATAGTGTTGATGGAGAGTTGTCTTTGGAGTTTAAAGAGGCTATAAGACAAACTAGATTTGGTAAGAGCTTGAATGAGAGTTTAAATGATATTCAGAAGTTTATACCTTCGGATAGTATTAATAATATTATTTTATCTCTTACTCAGTCTAATATGTATGGTAGTAGTATTATTGATACTATGCATAGTCAGATTGATTATTTGAGACAAAGAAGAATATTAGAGGTTAAAGCTAAGATTAGTAAGGTACCTATTAAGATAAGTGTTATATCAGTATTTTTCTTTATACCACTTATATTACTTATTATATTAGGACCGGTAATACTTGGTTATATTGGTTAATATATTTAAATATATCTTGACTGTGAGAGAAAATAATAGTATTATATAAAAAGAAAATTATGAGGAGGAATATTTATGTCAGGACATAGTAAATGGTCTACGATTAAGAGAAAAAAAGGGGCAATTGATAGTGAAAGAAGTAAGGTTTTTCAGAAACTTGCTAAAGAACTTTATGTAGCTGCAAAGAGTGGTGATCCTAATCCTGAAAATAATCCTGGACTAAGAATGGTTATAGAAAAAGCTAAGGGTGAGAATATGCCTAAGGCTAATATTGAGTCTGCGATTAATAAAGCTAAGAATGCTGGTAATGGTGAGAATTATGAATCTGTTAGATATGAGGGATATGGTCCTTCTGGGGTGGCTATTATGATTGATTGTCTTACTGATAATAAGAATAGAACTGCTGGATTTGTAAGAAGTACTTTAACTAAAAGAGGGGGTAATTTAGGTACTGACGGTTCTGTTAGTTATTTGTTTGAAAGAAAAGGTGTTTTAGTACTTGAAAAGGTATATGATGAAGATAAACTTATGGAAGATATTCTTTCTTTAGATATACTTGATTTTATTACTGAAGATGATAGTTATGTTATTTATACTGATTCTAATAGTTTTATAGAGGTTAAAGCATCTTTAACTAATATGGGCTATGATAAGTTTATTGTTAGTGAAGTTACTTTTGTACCGAATAATTATATGGAACTTGATGAAGAGAGTACTGAGAAGGTTATTAATTTGATTGATGCTTTGAATGATTTGGATGATGTTCAGAATGTATATCATAATTTAGATATTTAATTTATTTATTATTAGCACTCTAAGCCTAAGGTCTTAGAGTGTTCTTTTGAGTCCATAGTCTCAAAAGAATATATCTACATATCTATTATATATAAGCCAAATATATCTACTATGATATTACTTGATATTAAAATAAAGTAAAGATAATTTTATTAAAATTATTGATAATAAAATTAAAATATGGTAATATAATAGTAGGTTAATAGATAGAGGTGATAGAAAATGAAATTTAGTAAAATGATTTTTGTTTTGACAATTGCCGCTAGTGCTATATTTATTTGTATGATGGGTAGTTCATATGCTTATTATACTGCTACTGCTACTAATATAAGTGTTACTACTGGTACTATTAATAATGGTATTTCAGTAGTATTTACTGATAATAATTATGTTAATGTTAAGACAGGTGTTCCTTTAGATGATGAACAAGTTATGGAATATGCTAAGGCTAATACTTTTTCAATAATGCCTGATGCTACAACTTTAGAGGGGTATGATGTTTATGTTAATATTTCATTAATTAATGTTAAAATAGATGATGCTTTAAAAGTAAGTGATTTTAAGTATAGTCTTGTTTGTATGGATGGTAATAATAGTCAAAGTAATCTTGGTAGTGGTGATGGTACTTCAATTACTACTGGTACTAATATTTCTATTGGTGATATGAGTACTACTAATAATACATTTAATATTAATACTAATTATCAATGTTATTTTAGAGTATGGATTGCTAATAAGGCTGATACTAGTCAGAATGAACTTATGGATAAGAAATTTTCAGCATTATTAAAAGTAAATACTATTATGAGAAAGCAGTGATTTTATGGATAAGAAGAAAAAGATTGGATTATATATAGTATTTGTTTTATTACTTTGTATAGTAGTAGGGGCTGCTAGTTACGCTTATATTGTTGCTAGAACTAATGAAGGAAATGTAGATAATAATTCTGGTAAGGTGGATGTTGATTATACTATAACAGAAAATATTACTGGTATTCAATTAATGCCATCAGAAGATAAATCTGGAGGACTTCATTCAGTAGCGACTGCTAAAATAAATAGTGGTAGTCTACCTTCAGCATTTAATATTTATATTACACCTACTAGTATTACAGGACTTAATATTTCTGCTTTGAAATGGGAGGTTATTGGTACTTATAATGGTACTACGGTGTATACTAAGAGTGGTAATTTTAGTACAGCAGTTAAAGATACTCCTATTACAATAGTAGATAAATATGGACTTAAGAGTACAAATACAACATTTGATATTTATATATGGTTAGATGCTAATTTAATTAATACAGCACTTAATGATAATAGATTTACTGCTAAAATAAGTGCTGATACAGTACAAATTACTGGTAGTTATTAGGAGGTTATTAATAATAATAGTATCAGTAAGTATTACTTATGCTTGGTTATCTTGGTCTGGAGTAGTTAATATATCTGGTACTAGTGAATGTTTTGATGTTAATTATGTTAAAAAACAAGATATAGGTAGTGATAATAATTCTGCTAATTTTAGTTTAGCAAGTACTTATACTGAAGGTTTATCTTCAGTAATTAAAGTTAACTTAAAAGATACTTATACTATAAGTAACGGTACTGGTAATTTACCTATATATAATAATATAGAAATAAATAATGAAGTAAAACAGTTAACAGTATATATATGGATAGATGGTAGTTTAGTAAATAATGATAATTCTAATGATATATTATCTAGTGTATATAAAGGAAATATAAGTATGAGTATAGAAAGTGGTGATAAGTAATGAAAGATAATAAAGCAAAGATATATATGATATTTAGTTTAGTAGTATTAGTGATAGCAGTAATAGTAAGTGGAACTTATGCTTATTATGTATGGACTACAAGTGACAGTGATACTACAAAAATAGTTGCAGGAATAGGAGCAGCTACAGTTACCTTTAATGGAGGAAGTGATATAAGTGCTAATCTAAGACCAGTATCAGATAAAAGTAAAGGTATAGTAAAGAATATAAATGTAAAGGGAGATACTGCAGGATTAGTATTTAATATGTATTTAGATATAACTAGTATAGATACAGGATTAAAAGATGAAAGTTTTAGATATGAATTATATAAGGGAACTACTAAAGTAAAAGAAGGTAACTTTAGTGATAGTTATCTAACTAGTAATACAGTTACTTGTAGTAAGAATAATACTAATCATATAGTATTATTAACTAATGAAAGTATATCTACATCAAAGACAGCATATACATTATATATTTGGATAAATGGTGTTAATTATACTAATCCAAATACTATGATGAATAAAACATTTAGTTTTAAATTACACGCTGATGGAGAAGGGGCAGTATTAAAGAAAACTGCTGCAGAAACTATAACAGAATTATATATGAATGCCTCAAAAACGCCAGCAACAAATAATGGTAAGGATTATAACACAGCACCTTCAGTATCACTTATGAATGATAGACTAGGTGGTACTACAACTGATTTAGATGGTGGTAATATAAGATATTATGGAGCAAGTCCAAATAACTATATATACTTTAATTGTTCTGACTATAGTAATCAAACATCTAGTACATGTGAAACATGGCGTATAATAGGAGTATTTGATGGTAAATTAAAAATAATGAGAAATGAGTTTATAGGTAATTATTCTTGGGATAATAAGAATACTAGTACAGGAGCAGAAGATACTGAAGGTAAAAACGACTGGACAACAGCAAGATTAATGAAACTACTTAATCCAAGTAATTACTATACAATAGATTCTAACGACAACAATCTAGGACAAAGTTTATATTACAATAGTGCCTCAGGAAAATGTTATAGGAGTTCAAATAATGCTACAGTGAATTGTGATTTTACAAGTACAGGAATAAAAAATGAAGAAACAAGAAATATGATTGCAGAGACAACATATAATCTAGGAGGATGGAATACCTTTACAGTATATCCAAATGAAATATATGAATATGAAAGAGGAACAACAGTATATACAGGAAGACTACCAACATGGACAGGAAAAATAGCGCTAGCATATCCAAGTGATTATGGCTATGCGGCAGATTTAAATCAGTGCGTTAATAAACAATTAAATAAATATAACGATAGTACTTGTACCTCAAACAACTGGATGAAATCGATTATAACAAATAATGGAAGCAATCATGGATGGTTATTAACCCCTGATTCCAGCAGCTCGTACTCTGCGTGGTGTGTGTATTTTAACGGCTATGTGGGCAACTGCAATGCGAATGTCACGAACCTTGGGGTCATGCCAGTCCTTTATCTAAGTTCTAAACTAGGAATAGAGTCAGGGGATGGCTCAAGTAGTAATCCGTACAAGTTATCTATATAATCCCTAAATATATATCTATGACTTATATATAATAGGTATGTAGATACATTA
>ENA-ORTG01002523-ORTG01002523.1-human-gut-metagenome-genome-assembly--contig:-NODE-2523-length-14420-cov-4.676923_pt1 | contig 14420 bp, 17 predicted proteins | sample MGYA00241906_ERZ509176 | MGnify/ENA primary metagenome ERZ509176 (study PRJEB26280, sample SAMEA2338811) | human gut metagenome | biome: human gut; feature: human-associated habitat; material: faeces...
TCAATGGCCTGCTGATAGGCCGCATATTGCTGCTTGAATTCCATGGTCATTCCTCGCTTGCAAATTCATTTTCGATGGGCGCGCCGTCGGGGCCCTTCATCAGCCGCACCACCTGCTGCTCCGCCTTGTCCAGCTCCGTGCGGCAGGCCGCCGCCAGCTTCGTCCCCTCCTCGAACAGGGACAGGGACTGGCTCAGCTGGGCGTCGCCCTTTTCCAGCAGCGCCACGATCTCCTCCAGCCGGGCCATGTTCTCCTCAAAGGTTTTCTTTGCCATGGGTCTCCTCCCCTTCTACCTCCTCCACCCGGCAGCCCAGGGACCCCTGAGCCAGGCGAAGCTCGATTCTGTCGCCGGGCCGCACCTGCGCACTGCTGCGCAGAATGCCGCCCTCCTCCGTCCGGGCCATGGCATAGCCCCGGCCCAGCACCTTCAGGGGGCTCAGGGCGTCCAGCTTGGCCACGGTCCCGGCAAACCGCCGGGCCTCCCGGTCCCAGTGGGTCCGGGCCGCCGATGTCATCTTGTCCTGCATATAATCCAGCTGGAGCCGCCGGTCCTGAACAAAGGCCAGGGGGTCCGTCAGCACCCGCTTTTCCGCCAGGGCTTTCAGCCGCCGATCCTCCCGCTCCAGGCGGTGCAGCACGCTCTGGGCCATGCCGTTCTCCGTCCCCCGCAGATACCGCAGCAGCTCCGCCATATCCGGCACGGCGATCTCCGCGGCGTTGCTGGGGGTGGACGCCCGCCGGTCGGCCACATAGTCGGAGATGGTCACGTCCGGCTCGTGGCCCACGGCGGAGATCACCGGGATCTCCGAGGCATAGATGGCCCGGGCAACCCGCTCGTCGTTGAAGGCCCACAGGTCCTCCATAGAGCCGCCGCCCCGGCCGGTGATGATGACATCGCCGATTTTCCATTTGTCGGCGTACCGGATGGCCCCTGCGATCTCTGGCGGGGCCTCCGCTCCCTGCACCCGCACCGGCAGCAAGATCACCTTGGCTAAGGGATAGCGCCGCCGCAGGATGCGGATCATATCATGGACCGCCGCTCCCGCTGAGGAGGTCACAATGGCGATGCGCTCCGGGAATCGGGGCAGCGGCTTCTTGTGGGCTTCATCGAAAAGCCCCTCCTTATAAAGCTGCTCCTTCAGCTGCTCGAAGGCCAGCGCCAGATCTCCCGCCCCCTCCGGGGTCATGGTGTCGCAGTAAAGCTGATACGCGCCGTCCCGGGGAAAGACGCTGACCCGGCCCGTCACCAGCACCTTCATGCCGTTTTCCGGACGAAACCGCAGACGCAGAGCCTGCCCCTTAAACATGACGCACCGGATGGCTCCGGTGGGGTCCTTCAGGGAAAAATAGTGGTGCCCCGAGGGGTACATTTTATAGTTGGAGATCTCACCCCGGACGCAGATGCCAGACAGCATGGGCTCGTTGTCCAGCAGGAGCTTCACCAGCTCGTTGACCTCTGTGACGCTGAAAATATGCCGCTCCATAGTTACTCCTTCTCAAGTTGGGGTCGGAGTTGGGCCGATACGGCTTCCTCCGCCCACCGGGAAAACGCTTTGACACGGAACAAGCGGAATAAGCCTGCCCGCAGGACGTCCGCCAGAGAGCAGACGAGGTAGATGGCAAACGCGCCGCCCAGAACGCCTGATGCCAGCAGAATCGGCGGCTTGTCCGCCAGAAACGCAAACCGGCCTGCCAGCCAGTGCTCCCAGATCAGCGGATGGGCGTGGATCAGGTACACGCTGAAGGCCAGCGGCGAGACGCTTTCGATAAAACGCCCAAAACGGGGGCCGATATTCAGCGCTGCAAAGCACAGTACCAGCGCCACCGCCGCCAGCAGAACGGTGGGCGAGGTGTACGCTGTCAGCAGCACCTTGTCGCAGAGGTGTCCCGTCCGGGCCATCCACAGCCGGTCCCCTGCCAGACGCACCAGCCACGTTGCCAGTACGCAGCCTGCATAAATCGCCCCCCGGCTGGCGGGACGGCGGGACGTCTGCCTCCCGCACAGCCGCAGGACGCCGCCCAGCAGGTAGAGACAGGACAGCCACAGGACGCTGTAACCGTTGTCTGTCAGGAAGACGTCCTTTTGCCGCAGGGTGGGCAGAACGGAAAACACCAGCACGATGGACAGCGCCAGCAGCCGCAGCTGTCCCTTGGAAAGGCGGTTCAGCAGCAGATTGAAAAACGGGATGAACAGGCACATACCGAAGTAGGCCGTCACATACCAGTACTGCCGGAACAGCACCGGGAAAAAGGCCCGCAGCACCCGGTCACCGTTGACGCTGCCGGGCATCAGACAGGCAAATACCGCCGTGATGCCCAGCGTGTAGAACGCCACCCGCAGCCACAGGGCCAGCGCACCGCTGTACCGGAAGCGCCGCTGAACGCCTACATATCCGGAGATCAGTCCGTAACAGTTGACGGCGCAGTAGGCGGCAGTCTCCAGCAGCCGTGCGGTCCCCTGCCCCGCAGACAGGGGCGCCGCGGCAGCCAGAACGCCGCCCTTATTCAGAATATGGAGAATGACCACCATCCACATGGCGGTCATCCGCAGCAGGTCGATCCCCCGGTTGCGCTGTTCCATGGCGTCTCCTTGTGTAAAAAAGCAGAACGGAGGCGGTCTGTGCCGCATCCGCTCTGCCGGTTTGTTGAGATGCTTACTGGGAGATCTCTTCCCGCGCGAAGCTGCCCAGAATTCCGTTGATAAATTTCACGGTTTCCGGCGTCTCGTATTTTTTGGCGATCTCCACCGCTTCGTTGATGGCGGCGCCATTGGGAATGTCCTGCATGTAGAGGATCTCGTACATGGCTACCCGCATGATGGCGGAGGCCACCAGAGGAATGCGGGAGAACTTCCAGTTCTTAGCATACTTGGCGATATAGCCGTCCAACTCGGCGGCGTGTTCATTCACGCCGGTCACCAGACGGGTGATATACGCCACCTGCTTGGCGTTGGGCGCTTCTGCATACAGGGAGTCTTCCTCCGCCAGCTCAGCAAACGCCTCGCTGGTCAGCCGCTCCTGCAGCAGCTCTTCCACGGTTTTATCCGTGAAGCTCAATTCGTAGGAAAGATGCGCGGCAATTTCCCGTGCGGTATTCCGTGTCATAGCTTCTCTCGTCCTTTTCTCTCTTGTTGAGTCTGGCAATCAGGCCAGGGTCACGCCGCCCACATGGATGTTCACCGTTTCCACGGTGCAGCCGGTCATTGCGCTGACTGCGGAGGCCACAGCCTTCTGGGCATTCTCTGCCACCTCAGGGATAGCGTGGCCGTATGCCACCGTCAGGTAGATATCCAGCACCAGACCGGTCTCGGCCATTTCAATTTTTACGCCCTTGGCGTTCTTCTGAGCACCCTTCTTATTGGTCACCAGATCCGCAACGCTGGTACCCAGATTCCCCATCATGCCGGAAACGCCTTCCACCTCCCGGACGGCGCCCACCGCGATGGCGGCGATGACCTCCTCGGAAATGTGGATGCTTCCCTGCTCGTCGGAAAGCGTCATATAACCCTTATTTTCAGCCATTGTGATTCTCCTTTTTGTATCTTGGCGGCGAACTTCATTTCTAATGTGTTATTCTACCATGCAATTCCGAAAATTACAACAGCTAATTTGATGCCATGATCCGAATGGCGCTGGCGGCATAGCCGGTCTCAGTCATGGCGATGTCCGTGATCTTGGCTACATCCGTGGAATTCAGCGTTCCGTCCGCCGTGGATACAACAATGCTCAGGGAATCATCCCCCATAAAGGCCACGCAGTCGGTGTACCCCTTGGCCGTCACCAGATTTTCGATCTGGGCTTCCTTCAACGTGTAGGATGCCAGCACCTGAATACTCTCCGACGCCTGATTTGCCACCTCTTTGTCCGCGTCCTCCTGCTTGGCGGCATCCTCAAGGAGAGAAATGGCGCTGTCCCGCGCCTGCTGCCGGGTGAGCCGGGCGGAGGCGAAGTAATCGTCCCCCTCGTAGACGGTGTCCTCCGCCAGCTCTGTTCCCTCCTGACCGGAGACCAGCGTGGCCTCTCCCAGAATTTTCGTTCCTGTCTCCTCTGCCTGCTGGAGGGCCTCCTGCGTGGAGTATTTCCAGTTCAGCCCCACCGCTGCGCACACCAGCACCGCCATGGTGGCCACCACAATGTTCCGCTTGGTATTTCCGCTCATAGGTCCTTTCCTCCTCCAGATAATCACTGACATTTTGCCACGGTGACGCGGTCGCTGGACAGTCCGGTCAAGGCGGACACCGCCTCGGTGACTGCCAGCTTCACGTCGGCCCGGTCGCCCCCCTGACAGACCACCAGCGCCCCCCGATAGGTGGGATACGCCGTCCGGGTCACAACGGTCTCCTCCCGGTCCCCGCCGTCCAGCAGGACCGGCTCCGAGGTCCGGGAATAGTCCTCCGGTGCCGCCGCGCTGCCGCTGTACCGCAGCTCCGTATTCTGGGCCAGCTGCCGTTCTCCATCGGTATCCACCGTCAGCAGCACCCGCACGGTCCCTACGCCCTGTATCTGCCCCAAAATTTCCTCCAAGTCCTTTCGCAGCGTCTCTGCGGCTGTATAGGCCGGTGGCGCTTCGCTCTGACCAGTCTGTGCCGTGTGCCCGCTCCCACCGGGCCATAACAGCAGCCCAGCGCCGATCAGCAAGATCAGTGCCGCGTATTTGTATCGGTCCCATAGCTTCCGCACTCCTTCAGTTTTCATTCCACACCTGTCTTTCCGCCGGGACGCCCAGCTCCGTTTCCAGCCACCGGGACAGCGTTTCGGACCTCGGCCCCGTCAGTTCCACGGAAACGGGGACGGGAACGCCGCTGCCGTCCGGCTCCACAGTGACTTGCACCCGGAGCGTCAGGCCCATATCAGCCGCCTTGTCCGATATATATGATTCCAGTTCGGCTTCTATGAGTCCCACCAGCTCTTTCTGCCCCTCTTGCTCCAATTCTGCCTGCCGCTGCTCCACCGTCTGCCGGTAGGCGTCCAGATTCAGAGAGACGGCGGACAGATCCACACTCCCAAGGGGCCGCAAAAGCACGGCCAGCAGGAGCAGTCCCCCCACAAAGGAGGTGATCTCCCGGAGACTGCCCTTTGGTATCAGCGTCTGTACCACAGACAGCAGCAGCGTTACGGACACCACCGCCGTCAGCCATGCCCGGGCCGCCGCCATCATGATGTCACCACAGCTGCGGAGGCCAGAATGGACACCAGCAGCACCAGCGCGCAGCTTCCCACCATGCCCAGGATCAGACCGAAGGCGCCGCCAAGGCCGCCGATCAATCCGCACAGCTCCGTATCTCCAATGACGGAGGCCAAAAAAGCCGTCAGCTTGTAGAGCAGGTACTGGATCCCCAGCTGCAAAAAGGGATAGGCACACAGGGCCAGCACCCCCAGCAGGCCAAACACGCCGATAGCCCCCTTCAAAAGCCCCGCCCCGGCCAGCACGGTTTCCGATGCCTCTGCGATGATGCCCCCCACCACGGGGATCATGCCGGAAATGGCGGTTTTCGTCACCCGCACTCTGGCGCTGTCCACCGTTCCAGCGAAAATGCCGCCTACAGTGAGGTAGAGGGTAAAGGCCAGCAGTGCGGCGGTCAGCAGCTTGGTGCAGACGGTTTTCAGCAGCTCCGCCACCGCCGTCAGGCAGCAGCCAGCCGCCAGCGCCCCGGCGTAGAGATAGACCATGGGCATCAGCAGTCCGTGAATCAGCCCCAGCAGCAGGTCCGCGAAAAACACCGTGGCGATCTGCCGCAGTGTCGCGCCCACGGCCCCGCCGGAGATGGCGGAAACGGCGGCCAGCGTGGGAAGGAGCGCCTTGGAAAAGGTGTTCATCTGCTCCATGACCGCAGTCCCCGCCCCCATCAGACTGTCCAGACTGCCTGCCGTCAGAGCGGTGACGGCCAGCCCGCCCGCCATAGGCAGAAACCGGCTCTCGTCTCCCACACCCTTTTGGAAGCCGCTGACCAATCCGCATAGCACCGCCACCAGCAGCACTGATACCGCCCCACGGGTCTTACGCCGCAAAACGGTGTTCACGTCTTTTCGGAGGTGGTTCCAGATGGCGCAAAGCCCCTCCGGAAAGCTGTTTACGTCCCAGTGGTCCACATCCTTCAAAAGCTGACCGGCCTCTCGGGGCAGCGCCCGCTCCACCTCCGGCGGCAGCTCCGCACTCCGGGCCGGGAGCGTCAGCAGCAGGAGGGCCAGTCCCAAAAAGCAGCAGATTTTCAAGCGTTTCATCATCTCAGCTCCGTTATCAGTTCCAGCACCGCCCGCAGCAGGGGCAGCGCCGTCAAAAGGGCACAGACCGTCCCGGCAAATTCCAGTGCGGCGGCCAGCGCGCTTTCCCCGGCATCCCGGCACAGCCCGCCGCCCACTTTCACCACAAGGGCGATGCCCACCGTCTTATAGAGGGGCGTCAGCAGCGTCCGGGAGACACCGCTCTGCTCTGCCAGCCGTTCCAGAAACCGCAGTAATTCCGTCAGTGGCTCCGCTAAGGCCAGCAAAACCGCCGCTGCCGCTGCCAATGCCAGCAAAAGCGTGATCTCCGGGTTGCTCCGGCGGAGGACAAGTCCCAGCAGGGCCGCGATCACGCAGAGCGCCGCCGCCTGGGTCACCAGCGCCATCTCAGAGATCAAACAGGGTCTTGATGAGCTGGAACAGTCCGCTGATCTCCTGCACCAAGATCATCATGACCACCACAAGACCCGCCAAGGTGGTCATCATGGCCTGCTCCTCCCGGCCTGAGCGAACCAGAAGCTGGTTCAGCACCGCGACCAAGATCCCCACAGCAGCAATTTTGAAAATCAGATCTACATCCATTGTTCATTCCTCAAATCAGTAAGATCACCAGCAGCGCGGCGGCGGAAAAACAAAGGGCCGCCGTGCGTTTTTCCTCCTCCGGGCGCTGTTTTTCCAGTTGTGACAAGCTGTTTTGCAGCTCCTTCCTTACAAGCAATATACCTTTATATGCACTCGTTTCATCGCCTTGCAAGGCATTGACCAGTTCAGACAAGGCCCGCTTGTCCGTTTCCGACACCGGAAGGCAGGAGACTGTCTGACACCAGACGGTTTCCGGAGATCTCCCAGCCGCCAACGCCGCCGCACCTCTCTCGAACAGCTGGGAAACCTCATGGCAGCGGCCCCGCGCCGCCTGTCGGAACAGCGTCAGCAGCGGCGTCCGGTTCAGCCGGATAGACGTTTCCATGTAGTCTAACGCCGTCGCCAATTCCGCCAAGACCTGCCGCCGGCGCCGTTGCTCCTGATGCTGAAGCCACCAGACGCTCCCTCCCGCGAACAACACGCACAGACTGCCCACCAGTTTTATCACGGCAGATTCTCCACGGCGTACAGCCGCCCCTCCGGACCTGTTTGGATCAGCACCGCCTGACGGAACACCCGCCCGGCCATCAGCTCCTGATACAAGGGCTTGGCCTGTAACTCCTCCACGTTGGCGGCGTGGATGGTGGCCAGCAGCGCCACGCCGCAGCCCGCCGCCTGCGAGATGGCTCGCAGATCCTCCCGGACGGTGATCTCGTCCACGGCGATAATCTGCGGATTCATAGCCCGCAGCGCCATGGGGATCGCCAGCGCCTTGGGACAGCCGCTGAGAACGTCCGTCCGGGGGCCTACATCCATTTGAGGCTGGCCCCGATACATGACGGCGATCTCCTCCCGCTCGTCGATGAGGGTGATCCGCTGGGGCGGGACGCCCTCCCCTTGGGAAAGTTGCCGCACCAGATCCCGCAGCAGCGTGGTCTTGCCGCCTCCCGGTGGGGACAGCAGCAGGGTACTGACGAACCGCCCGTCCCGGAACAACCGTGGGGCCACGGCCTGCGCGATGCCCTTCTGCTCTCTGGAAATGCGGATCACAGCGGAGGAGATCTGTTTCAGATTGGTGACCTCCCCGTCCTTCACCACAGCGGAGCCGCAAAGTCCCACCCGGAAGCCACCCCGCACCGGAAGAAACCCCTGCCGCAGTGTTTCGATGGAGGCGTAGCGGGAAAATTCAGCGGCGATGTCGCACAAGGTCTCCAATTCCTCCGTGGTGACGATGGCCTCCAGCGACCGCTCCCCCTCCGGCAGCAGCACCGACAGACAGTGCCCCGCCCGCAGACGGAATTCCTCCGCCCGTCTCTTGTCCGTCTCCGGCAGCTCCATGGCGATCCGCCGCAGGCGGCTGGGCAGGATGGCCGCCGCCAGTTCATAGCGCGTCTCACATTCTCTTCGTTCCAAGGGTCGTCCCTCCTTTTGTTGTTGCTCCAGTGTATGACGGCCCCCACCCGGATATGCCAGATGAAAAAAGTGGGGGTCCCCCGCTTTTCAGCGTGTCGAAAAAGTCTTTTCGCCCCGCTGAACAAGTTTTCAGAACTTCATAAAAGTTCTGAAAACTAAGGATTTCAATGGCGCAGGACACCCTTCTTGGGTTTCCCGCGCACACCCTTCCTTACCGTCGCGGAGGATTTGCCACTTTATCGACAGTCTCAAAAGCGGGGTCTCCCCCGCTTTTCACCTTATGGAAGCCTCCGCATAGACTGGATTGAAGGAAATTTCCTTCGCTACATCGTTTAGGAGGTAACACAATGCCTGAGAAAGTCATGCCCGGCCCCGTGGAGGGTACCGGCGGCATCCGTGAGGCGGTTTGCGTCCATACACGTAAGATCTATGATTCCTGCCGGGATAAGGACTGCATCGAGGACCTGCGGTTCTATCCGAAGCTCCAGTATGTGGACGTCATCAATCACGCCCTCTCCGTCAAGGGCGGGTCTGCGGACCTACTGTATGTCTATGTGGATGTGGAGCCGGTCAATTTCAACCGTGGCTTCTACACGGTGGATATGCGGTTTTTCTACAACGTGACCCTGCAAGCCTATACCAGCTGCCCCGCACCAGTGACGGTGGAGGGCCTGTGCGTCTTTGACAAGCGGGCCATCCTGTTCGGCAGCGAGGGCAGCGCCAAGATCTTCTCCTCCAAGTTCCGCTCCGGGGAGCCGGATATCCCCATGCTGCGCCGGTCCAATTTACCCGAGGCGGTTGTGGAGGCGGTGGACCCCATCGTTCTGGACGCCCGGCTCGTGGAGAGCAGCTGCAGCCGACGGGACTGCGACTGCGATCTGTGCGAGGTGCCCCCGGCCATCAGCCAGTGCTTCGGCGGAGAGCTTTGCGGCGGAGACGAAGGCCGCCGGATCTACATTACTCTGGGGCAGTTCTCCATCGTCCGTCTGGAGCGGGATTCCCAGCTCCTGGTGCCGGTGTACGATTACTGTATGCCGGAGAAGGAGTGCTCCTGCGGCAGCACCGACGATCCTTGCAGCCTGTTCCGCAACATCAATTTCCCTGTGGGCGAATTTTTCCCGCCCAACACTGTGGCCCTCCCGGAGGATTACGAGGAGGCCAAGAACTTCTGCGCCTGCTGCCATAAATGAGGAAAAGCCCGGAGACACATTCGTGTCTCCGGGCTTGCTTGCGTTCAGATTCAATTTACCAGAAGTACATCTACCTTACTGGTTTTGGGGTCCATGATGCAGACGTAGCTGTTTCCCCGGCCCAGAGCCAGCGGCTGGCCGTCCGCCGTGGTGTATACAAAGGGACTGTTCCGGTCCGCACGGCTCCAATGGATGGGAACACTCTGCCCGTTCCGGCAAAGGAGGCCGTCTCCCTCTCCGGTGGTGCGGACCTTCAGACGGCCCTCCTTATCCCCGGAGATCACGGAGATGTTCGTCTCCAAAAGCAGCAGATTCACGGCGCTCACTTGCTCGCCGGTGTTGCCATCCACATAGGGGGCCTGATACTGGCTCACCAGATACCTGCCGGTGGCGGCATCGTAGTCGAACAGGCCGGTCTTATAGCTGGTGTAGGCCAGCTTGACGTGCTCCGCCGTCGCGCCGCCGGTCAGCGGCTCGTCAGTAAAGGTCTGGGAATAGGTGTATCCGTCCCCATGGGTCTTGGCGTATTTGCTGCTGTCCCAGAAGCTCTGGATCTTCTCGCCGGAGGTCACCAGCGTGTGCTCGTAGTCCATGGTCTTTCTGCGTTCCTGATCCCGCCAGAACACGGCGCTCTGGCTGGCACTGCCATTGACGCCGTCGATGTTGTTCACTTTCCAGCTTTTCAGATCCTGATACGCCTCCGGGCTGCCCCCGGCATGGACGTACAGGGCGTCGTGGCCCAGCGCCAGTTCAATGTAATAGGGGCGGGAGGAGCGGATGCTGCCAAGGGTACCGATTCCGTCCAAGGTCTGGTAGACTGCCAGCATCCGGGTGATGCCGCCCTCGGCGGGGACCTCATAGATGATGTCGGCCTGAGCGTTGCCAAGCTGCGGCTGGGCCTTTTTCAGGTTGTTCAGCATCACAGCCACCGGACGGTTCTGCTCATATTCCGGCTCCATGGGAAGTCCTGTCAGCGGATTCATTCCCGCCGGTACGACAGGCTCCGGTTCTGCTTCCGGTTCCGGCGTCACAATGGGTTCCTCTACCGCAGGGGGCCCCGGATCGGGGACCGGTTCCTTCTTTTTGCCGCAGCCTGTCAGGACCAGAAGAAACGCCAGCGCCAGCGCCCATGCTCTCTTTTTCAAGGTATCCCGCCCTTTCATGTTATGTTAACTTCATCATACCAAGGCGTGGTAGAACCGTCAAGGGAAATTTCGCCGGGCTTCGACAAATTTCCGGCTGTACAATCATGCCCGTCTGGGGTATACTGAAATGAAAGAACGATTCACATACAAAGGAGAGCTTCCATGACCGCACGCGGATTTATCCAGGACAAGCTGGAGATCAAGTTCCTTATTTTATATCTGGCCGCCCGGGTCATTGAGCCGGTGCCCTTTGATACGCTGCTGGATCTGACCCTCTGCGACGATGCCGTTGACTACTTCGATTTTTCCGAGTGTCTGGCGGATCTGGTAAAAACAGAACACCTGACTCTGGACGAGGAGAGCGGCCTCTATGCCATTACGGAAAAGGGCCGGCGCAACAGTGAGATCTGTGAGACCAGCCTCCCCTACTCCGTCCGGCTTCGGTGCGACAAAAATCTGAATGCCTGCAACCGGGCTCTGCGGCGGAAGAATCAGGTGAAAAGCTCCACGGAGCCGCGCCCCAACGGAACCTTCACCGTTTCCCTGTCTCTGGATGACGATATGGGCAGCGTGATGGACCTGAAGCTCATGGTGCCGAGAGAGGACATGGGAAAGATCCTGGCTGCCCGGTTCCGGCAGGCCCCGGAGAAGCTGTACAGTGAGATCATCGACCTCCTGCTCAACACCCCCACGCCGGAGGACGAAGAGGAGTCTTAACGAAGAATATCCATAGCGAAAAACGCCGCGTATTTTGCGCGGCGTTTCAGCGTGTCGAAAAAGTCTTTTCGCCCCGCTGAACAAGTTTTCAGAACTTTATAAAAGTTCTGAAAACTTAGGATTTCAATGGCGCAGGACACCCTTCTTGGGTTTCCCGCACACACCCTTCCTTACCGTCGCGGAGAATTTACCGTTTTATCGACAGTCTTGTTTTTTATGACGCCGGTCATGAAAAAGCGACCGCCTGTCTTCTGCACAGCTTTTGCAAGGCATTACCCACGCTTATAATGTCTGCTCTTTAACCAAAAAGGTATTACTTTTCAAGATGAATTTGATGACTATTTGGCGTTGCCATTTTCCGGTTTTTTCGGTATGATATGGATGACGGGTTTCTTTGTCCTATGTGGAAATCCGACGAAAAAAGGATTTAATTTGAGGAGGATTTATTGAAATGAAGAAGTTTCTTGCGCTGCTCCTGAGTCTCTCTATGGTCCTCGCCCTTTCCGCCTGCGGCGGCACTAAGAGCGATGATACTACCAAAGCTGACGAGACCAAGACCGATGCTCCCGCCGAGACCGCTACCGACTTTAAGGTCGGCTTCATCATGCTCCATGATGAGAACTCCACCTATGACCTGAACTTCATCAACGCCGCTAAGGAAGCCTGTGAAAAGCTGGGCGTGGAGTACAAGATCATCACCAACGTTCCCGAGGGTCAGGAGTGCTACGACAAGGCTGCTGAGCTGGCCGATGACGGCTGCAACATCATCTTCGCCGACTCCTTCGGTCACGAGGACTACATGATTCAGGCTGCCAAGGAGTTCCCCAACGTGCAGTTCTGCCACTCCACCGGCACCAAGGCTCACACCGAGGGCCTGAGCAACTACCACAACGCCTTCGCCTCCATCTATGAGGGCCGTTACCTGGCTGGCGTTGCCGCCGGTATGAAGCTCAATGACATGATCGCCAACGGTTACATCACCGAGGATCAGGCTAAGATGGGCTATGTAGGCGCTTTCACCTATGCCGAGGTTATCTCCGGCTACACCTCCTTCTATCTGGGTGCCAAGTCCGTGTGCCCCTCTGTCACCATGGACGTGACCTTCACCGGTTCCTGGTATGACGAGACCGCTGAGAAGGAAGGCGCCAATAAGCTGATCGCCAACGGCTGCGTCCTCATCAGCCAGCACGCTGACTCCATGGGCGCTCCCACTGCCTGCGAGACCGCCGGCGTTCCCAACGTCTCCTACAACGGCTCCACCCAGGCTGCCTGCCCCAACACTTTCATCGTTTCTTCCCGGATCGACTGGGCTCCCTACTATGAGTATGCCATCACCGCTGCTATGAACGGCGATCCCATCGACGCCGACTGGACCGGCACTCTGGCTACCGGCTCCGTGGTGCTCACCGATGTCAACACCACTGCTGCCGCTGAGGGCACTCAGGAGGCCATCGACGCTGTGAAGGCCGAGCTGGAGAACGGCACCCGTCACGTCTTTGACTGCTCCACCTTCACCGTGAAGGGTGAGACTCTGACCTCCTCCATGGCTGACGTGAATACCGATCCCAACTACACTCCCGACACCGAGGCCATCGTGGACGGCTACTTCGCTGAGTCCACCTTCCGTTCCGCTCCCTATTTCGATCTGCAGATCGACGGCATCAACCTGCTGGATACCAACTTCGGCGGCTAATCGCTTCTCGATTCCAAACAGCCGGACTGCCTGAGGCAGTCCGGCTTTCCTTTTCCACGGTTCCGGTTTTCCTGGATTTTTTCCCGTCAGGCCTGTACTTTGAATTTACAAGCCGCCGGGTGTATGCTATAATTATCCATATTGAACGATCCGGCGCGGGACTGTGCTTACTCCCCCGCCGCTGAAGAAAGGGTGACTGCCTTGGCTCCTGCGTGTGCGGTAAAAATGGAAAACGTAACGAAGCGGTTCGGCAAGGTCGTGGCGAACAACGCCATCAATCTGGAACTGCGCGAAGGCGAGATCCTGTCTCTGCTGGGTGAAAACGGCAGCGGCAAGACCACGCTGATGAATATGCTTTCCGGCATCTACTTCCCCGATGAGGGACAGATCTATATTCACGGCAAGCCTGTGACCATCGCCTCCCCCAAGGACGCATTCAACTATGGCATCGGCATGATCCATCAGCATTTCAAGCTGGTGGATGTGTTCACCGCCACGGAGAACATCGTTCTGGGTCTGGAGGGCAAGCTGGACCTGACCGAGGCCGGCAAGAAGGTCAGGGAGATCTGCGATAAGTACGGCTTTGACATCGACCCCAACCAGAAGATCTACGATATGTCCGTTTCCCAGAAGCAGACGGTGGAGATCGTCAAGGTGCTGTTCCGGGGTGCGGATATTCTGATCCTGGACGAGCCTACCGCTGTCCTGACGCCGCAGGAGACGGACAAACTGTTCCAGATCATGCGGAACATGAAGGCGGACGGCAAATCCCTCATCATCATCACCCACAAGCTCCACGAAGTGCTGGACGTCTCCGACCGGGTGGCGGTGCTCCGCAAGGGCGAGTATATCGGCGATGTGGCTACCAAGGACGCTGATCAGCAGTCCCTGACGGATATGATGGTGGGCCACAGCGTCAGCCTGAACATCGACCGGCCTGACCCGGTGAACGTAACGCCCCGTCTGGTGCTGGACGGCTTGACGGTGTTCGACGAGCTGGGCGTCAAGCGTCTGGACAATGTGAGCTTTACCGTCAACGCCGGCGAGGTGCTGGGCGTGGCCGGGGTTGCCGGCAGCGGCCAGCGGGAGCTGCTGGAATCCATCGCGGGCCTCTACCCCATCGCCTCCGGCAGCGTGACCTATTACGATCCCGCCGACGGCAAGGCGAAAAATCTGGTGGGCATGGACCCCATGGACATCCGCAAGAGCGGCATTGCCATGTCCTTCGTCCCGGAGGATCGGCTGGGCATGGGTCTGGTCGGCTCCATGGGTATGACCGGCAACATGATGCTCCGCTCCTGGCGGAAGGGACACGGTGTTTTCCTGAACCGGAAGGACCCGGAGGATCTGGCCCAGCGCATCTGGCAGGAGCTGGAGGTCGTGACCCCCAGCACCAGCTTCCCGGTGCGCCGGATGTCCGGCGGCAACGTGCAGAAGGTGCTGGTAGGCCGTGAGATCG
>ENA-ORTG01002526-ORTG01002526.1-human-gut-metagenome-genome-assembly--contig:-NODE-2526-length-14402-cov-3.219628_pt1 | contig 14402 bp, 10 predicted proteins | sample MGYA00241906_ERZ509176 | MGnify/ENA primary metagenome ERZ509176 (study PRJEB26280, sample SAMEA2338811) | human gut metagenome | biome: human gut; feature: human-associated habitat; material: faeces...
ATAATGACGGTAATGCTGGCTGTCATATATATTACGACAGGTACAATCAGCGTTATGGCAGGAGAACCGGAGAATAACGACGCTCAAAAAAAGGAATCTGTCTCTGATTCAGTGAAAGTGCAGACGAGTGAGAATACAGATGAGGACAGGCCGAAAGAAAATAGTTGGAGATATTCGAATGGTGAATTAATACCACAAGAAGATGATGCGACAAGTAATGCAAGGGCTGTTACAAATGCATGGAAAAAGGTCAATGGACAATTTGTTAACAGTCTTGGAAAACCAATCCCTGGTGCAAAGAAAAAAGGAATGGATATAAGTGAATATCAGGGAACTATTAACTGGGATACGGTAAAAAACAGATCGGATATTGATTTCGTTATTATCCGCTGCAGTTATGGTTCAGGCTATAAAGATCGTAAATGGGAGTACAATGTAAAAGAATGTGAACGATTGGGAATTCCTTATGGGGTATACATATATTCTACAGCAACAACGGTTTCGGCAGTAGAGAAAGAGGCTGAAAATGTTAAGAAAATGTTGGAAGGACACCAGCCGACATACCCCGTTTATTTTGACATGGAAGAGAATTCGGTTCTGAATCTTGGCAGTTCAACAATTGGAAAATTGGCAAATACATTTTGTTCTAAGATATCTGGGGCTGGATATAAAGTTGGAATTTATGCGAGCCTGTATTGGTGGAATAGTATATTGACAGATCGGGTATTTAAGAATGAGTCCTGGTCTAAATGGGTTGCGCAGTATAGTGCATCTTGTCAGTATCAGTCAAAGTATGATATGTGGCAGTGTACGTCTTCGGGAAAAGTAAATGGTGTTAGTACCAATGTAGATATTAACTTCTGGATGTCAGATGAACCGGTGATAAATCAAGATGCAGATCGGGTAATGGTTTCCGATGAGAATATCATTACATATACGTCGCATATGCAAAGTTATGGCTGGCAGGAGCCTGTAAATAACGGTTATCAGACAGGAAAGCCGGGTTATGGAAAAAGACTAGAAGCGTTTAAAATAAATGTCGGGGGCGGATATGGAGATCTAGGAGTAAGATATCAGGCATGTATACAGGATGAAGGCTGGAAGCCACTGGCAGAAACAGGGCAGCTCGCAGGAACAGAAGGAAAAAGCAAGTATATTCAGGCTGTGAAAATTAGTTTAACAGGAAGTCAGGCCGAGAATTATGATATATACTATCGTGTATATAGTCAGAACTTTGGCTGGCTGGGATGGACATCCAATGGACAGCCGGCTGGAAGCCAGGGATATGAAAAACGAATTGAGGCATTACAAATTGCTGTCTTACCAAAAGGAGCAACGATACCCGGAACAACAGATAATTCGTATAAGACTACAGGAAAGAAAGTAGAATATAGAACATACGTAGAAAAACAAGGATGGAAGAAATACAGTGCGGATGGTGAACAGAGCGGTACAATTGGTCAGGCAAGAGCGGTTCAGGGATTAGCTGTCAGAGTAAATGATACACAATATAGTGGAAATATAGTATATGATACGTATATGCAAAGTTATGGCTGGATGGGAGAAAAAGCCAATAATACAGCAGCAGGTATATTAAATGGCGGAAAGAGAATGGAAGCTATAAAGCTGCATCTCACAGGAGAACTTGCGGAAAAGTATGATATTTACTACAGAGTGCATACACAGACATTTGGCTGGCTGGACTGGGCGAAAAACGGAGAACCATCCGGAACAAAAGATTATGCAAAACGAATCGAGGCGGTTCAGGTTAAAGTGGTTCCAAAGGGAAATCCTGCTCCGGGAGCAACATCTATAGCTTTTAAGGAAGCAAAAATAGCTTACAAAACGCATGTACAGACCTATGGCAACCAGCAATTTGTATCAGACGGTTCCTTCTCTGGAACATATGGAGAAGCAAAGCGGCTGGAGGCAATCCGGATTCAGGTCAACAATGAAGCGCTTGGTGTAGATGGTGGTGTGACTTATCATACGCATGTGCAGAAATTGGGATGGCAGCCTTGGGTCAGCGATGGTGTAGTCAGTGGAACGACTGGACAGGCGAAGCGTCTGGAGGCAATCGAGATCAAGCTGACTGGTGAGCTTGCTGAGAAATATGATGTATACTACCGTGTACACGCACAGACCTTCGGCTGGTTGAACTGGGCGAAGAATGGTCAGACAGCCGGAACCGTTGGATATGCAAAGCGTTTGGAAGGAATTCAGATCGTACTCGTACCAAAGGGAGGCAAAGCACCGAGTGCAACGCCTTTGAATGATGGCAGAGCATGTATTATTAAATAAAATAACAAATCAAAAAAGAGTCTTGCAGATTACAAGGCTCTTTTTATGTGTAAACATATTCGTGTATTGTGCGGATGAAACAGATTACATGGCAGCTACTCTGGCGTCGATATAGCGAATCAGTTCTTCTGCTGAAGCCTTCAGACCAAGCCGGCTGGTATTGATGCAGACATCATAGTACCGGGAATCGCCCCATTTGCCAGAAGAGAAAGAATTGTGATACTGCTTCCGGCTTTTATCGTGGCGTTTCATCTTTGTGAGCGCCTCGTCTGCGGATACATGCTTGACTTCCATGATTCGCTTCTGCTTCACATCGGTGTCGCCGACAAGGAAGATGGAGATCAGTCCATCATTATCCTGTAAGATGTCCTCGGCACAACGACCGAGTACTACATAGGATTCTCCGCTTTCTGCCTTTTCCTTCAGGAAATTAAACTGCATTTCTGCAATAATCTTTTCTACGGAGTTTGACTGTCCGAGTACCGTTCTGGTGATAAAAGGATTTGCTGGCTTTTCATCGTACTTCTTATAGACATCGTAAGAATTTCCAGTTTCCTTGGAAAGCTCGTCGAGAATATTTCTGTCATAAAGTGGAATATTGTAATGCTTGGCGATCATTTCTGCGATTACATGTCCGCCGCTTCCATACTCTCGTCCGATTGAAATAATGACCTGTTTGTTCATAAATATACGCTCCCTTCTGTCGTGAAATGTGTCTGCCATTCGCGCTTTTTTTATTTACAATTATACATATGATGGACGGAAAAAGTCAATGTATGTATGCAGGAAAAATGGGAAAAACTGTATCTGTGAAGAAGTATAAAAATAGGGAGAAACAGACAATGAAAAAAACAACTGAATTTACACCGACAGCTTTTATTTTAGGAATTTTACTTGCCGTTGTATTTGGTGGTGCCAATGCCTATCTGGGGCTGCGTGTCGGTATGACGGTATCCGCATCCATTCCGGCAGCCGTGATCTCGATGGGGATTGTGCGGCTGTTGTTAAAGCGGGATTCGATTCTGGAAAATAACATGGTACAGACAATCGGCTCCGCCGGAGAATCGCTGGCGGCAGGTGCAATCTTTACGCTTCCAGCGTTGTTTATGTGGGCTAAGGAGCATGGAACGGCGATGCCGTCTTTTTTTACGATCGCGATGCTTGCCATAAGCGGCGGTCTGCTTGGGGTGCTTTTCATGGTGCCGCTTCGCCACGCGCTGATCGTGGAAGAACATGACCGCCTGCCATACCCGGAGGGAACGGCATGTTCGAAGGTGCTGCTTGCTGGAGAAGAGGGTGGCGCGAAAGCAAAGAAGGTATTAAAAGGATTGCTCGCGGCAGCTGTCTATAAATTTTTAGCAGACGGATTGAAGCTGTTTCCAAGTGAAGTCGATTTTGAAAGCCGGAAGCTGCGTGGGGCAGGCTTTGGTATCGACGTGCTACCGGCATTGGTGGGTGTTGGATATATCTGCGGCGCGCGTGTGTCTTCGTATCTTTTGAGCGGGGCGGTACTTGGCTGGCTCGTGCTGATGCCGGCGTTCGTGCTGGTTGGTGGGGATAATATCTTGTTTCCAGCGACGAGAGCAATCGGCACTTTAACCACATGGGAATTGTGGGGAAACTATATCCGCTATATTGGAGCCGGAGCAGTTGCGGCAGGCGGAATTATCAGCCTTGTAAAGACGTTGCCATTGATCGTGACGACCTTCCGTAAGGCAGTGCGTGGCTATGGGAATACGGGAAGGGAACGGACAGAACGTGATATTCCGATGCGGTATGTGATCATTGGAATTGTGGCAATCCTGTTGTTCCTGTGTGTGATGCCACAGATCCAGCTGTCTGTGCCGATGGCACTTTTTATTGCCGTGTTTGGATTTTTCTTTGCAACCGTCAGTGCACGGATGGTTGGTCTTGTCGGTTCTTCGAACAATCCGGTATCTGGTATGGCAATCGCGACATTGCTGCTTGCATCCTTTGTGCTGAAATTAACCGGGCAGACCGGATTAAAAGGAATGACAGTTGCAATCTCAATGGGAACGGTCATCTGTATTGTCGCGGCAATGGCAGGGGATACGTCGCAGGATTTGAAAACTGGTTTTATCGTCGGGGCAACACCGTGGAAGCAGCAGGTTGGAGAGCTGATCGGGGCGGTTGTTTCCGGACTTGCAATCGGTGGTGTGCTGTATCTGTTGCAGGCAGCATGGAGCTTCGGCGATCCGGAGCTCCCGGCACCGCAGGCAACATTGATGAAGCTGGTTGTGGAAGGTGTGATGGGAGATTATCTGCCGTGGGGACTGATTCTGATCGGCGTATTTATCGCAGTTGCGGTTGAGATCGTTGGGATTCCGGTGCTTCCTTTTTCTATCGGATTGTATCTGCCGATTCATCTGTCAACAGCGATCATGGTTGGCGGTCTGCTGCGCGCGTTTTATGAAAGGAAAAAGAACGAGGCGTATGTGCAGGATGGAATTTTATTTTCTTCCGGACTGATCGCCGGAGAGGGATTGATCGGAATTCTGTTAGCGGTGACAGCTGTACTTGGCGTGAGTGCAAAATTTGATTTATCCGGGCGTGGAATCAGCCTGGGAGCGGCTGGAAGTCTGGCAGCATTTTTGATCCTGCTTGTCATAATGATCTGCGTGATAAAAAAACAGGAAAAAATGGAAATTGATAGTTGACATCTGAAAAAGGAATGCTATAATAAACAAAAACATATGAATAATTGTTCATATGATATCGAGAAAAAAGGAGATACGATGATGAAGAAAACTTACAAAATTGATGTTGATTGTGCAAACTGTGCAAATAAGATGGAGGACGCTGCTAAGAATACAGCTGGTGTCAAGGACGCAACTGTAAACTTTATGGCACTCAAGATGATCGTAGAGTTTGAAGAAGGTGCAGATGCAAAGGCAGTTATGAAGGACGTTCTGAAGAACTGCAAGAAGGTAGAGGATGACTGCGAGATCTTCTTATAAGAGATCTGCACAGATGCAGCAGGTGTGCATAAGTAAGTAGAAGAAGCAGACAGAGATAGGAAGTGACGGCTATGACGAAGAAGCAGAAGAAGGTATTGATTCGGATCATTATTGCAGCGGTATTGGTGATCGCTTTGCAGTTTATCCCGGTGAAAGGATACGTGCGGTTCGGACTGTATATGATTCCGTATTTTGTAATCGGATATGATATCCTGAAGAAGGCAGGAAAGGGAATTTTGAACCGACAGATTTTCGATGAGAATTTCCTGATGGCAGTTGCCACCATCGGTGCGATCGCACTCGGGGATTACAAGGAAGGTACTGCGGTTATGCTCTTCTATCAGATCGGAGAGCTGTTTCAGAGCTACGCTGTTGGCAAGAGCCGCCGGAACATCAGTGATCTGATGGATATCCGCCCGGATTATGCAAATGTAGAGAAGGATGGAGAGCTTGAGCAGGTTGATCCGGATGAGATCGAGATCGGTACGGTTATCGTTGTACAGCCGGGTGAGAAGGTGCCAATCGATGGTGTCGTTGTCGAGGGAACATCGTCCTTGAATACAAGTGCACTGACGGGTGAGAGCGTACCGCGGGAAGTCAGCGTGGACGATGAGATCATCAGTGGATGCATCAATATGACCGGACTTTTGAAGATCCGTACGACGAAAGAATTCGGCGAGTCGACGGTATCGAAGATTTTGGAACTAGTAGAGAATGCAAGTTCAAGAAAATCCCGTTCCGAGAACTTTATCTCGAAATTTGCGAAGGTTTATACACCTGCAGTCTGCTATGGTGCTTTGGCACTTGCTATTTTACCGCCGATCGTGCGGATGGCATTTATGGGGCTTGCGCCGGAATGGGGCGACTGGGTATACCGTGCCCTGACATTCCTTGTAATCAGCTGTCCGTGTGCGCTGGTAATCAGTATCCCGCTCAGCTTCTTTGCAGGTATCGGCGGCGCGAGCCGGGAAGGTGTCCTTGTCAAAGGATCAAGCTTCTTAGAGACATTGTCGCAGACGAAGATCGTCGTATTCGATAAGACCGGTACGATGACGAAGGGCGTATTTGAAGTAAATGGTATCCACCACAGTCCATATAAGGATGAGGAACTGCTCGAATATGCAGCCCTTGCAGAGAGCTATTCTACTCATCCGATCAGCAAAAGCTTACAGCGTGCCTATGGCAAGCCGATCGATAAGAACCGTGTCAGTGACGTGGAGGAAATCGGTGGTCATGGACTGACAGCAAAGGTGGACGGAAAGGTTGTTGCAGCCGGAAATGCAAAGCTTATGAAGAAGCTCGGTATCGAGTATCACGACTGCAGCCATGTTGGAACGATTGTCCATGTAGCGATTGATGGTAAATACGCCGGACATATCCTGATCTCGGATGTCATTAAGGAGCATGCGGCAGAAGCGATTGCGGCACTGAAGAAGTCCGGTATAGAGAAGACCGTTATGCTGACCGGAGATGCCAAGAATGTGGCAGATCATGTAGCTGCACAGCTTGGAATCGATGAGGTATGCAGTGAGCTGCTTCCGGGCGATAAGGTAGAAAAGGTTGAAGAACTCTTGACGAAAAAGTCGGAAAAGGATAAACTTGCATTTGTGGGTGATGGAATCAACGACGCACCAGTTCTCTCACGTGCCGATATCGGTATTGCGATGGGCGCGCTTGGTTCCGACGCAGCAATCGAAGCTGCCGACATCGTATTGATGGACGACGATCCACTGAAGATCTCGAAGGCGATCCGGATCTCAAGAAAATGTATCCGTATCGTATATGAGAATATTTATTTCGCGATTGGTATTAAAGTAATCTGTCTGGTACTCGGCGCACTTGGTATTGCAAATATGTGGTTTGCCATTTTTGCAGATGTCGGAGTTATGATACTGGCAGTGTTAAATGCGATCCGTACATTGTTTGTAAAGAAACTTTAGTGTGAAATGAGGATACTATGGCACAGACACAGAAAATGATTGAATGTTGTGAGAGTCACGAGGTACACAAGGATCTGCTGAAGATTGTGAATGAGAAGCTGCCAAGTGAGACAGAATTGTATGATCTGGCAGAGCTCTTCAAGGTGTTCGGCGATTCGACGAGAATACGGATTTTGTTCGTATTATTCGAGGCAGAGGTGTGCGTGTGTGATCTGGCGGAAGCACTTGGCATGACACAGTCCGCAATCTCACATCAGCTTCGTATCTTGAAGCAGAATAAACTGGTGAAGAACCGGAGAGAAGGAAAATCCATTTTCTATTCTCTGGCGGATGAACATGTCCGCACAATTATCGCACAGGGTTGCGAGCATATTGAAGAAGATTAAAGTTGTTTCATTTCGTTCTGACGCACAAGGGTTCGTCCCGCGTGGAAAGGCGAGTAATAAAAGAGGGTACTATGGATAAGCGAATTTCCGTAATCAGTATTATCGTATATGAGAGAGATCAGGCGGCGAAGGTGAATGCGGTTCTGCATGAATATGCAGACTATATCATCGGCCGTATGGGACTTCCGTATGAGAAGAAGGGTGTTTCTATCATATCCGTCGTTATGGATGCGCCGATGTCTTGTACCAGTGCGCTTTCCGGCAAATTAGGGATGATCGATGGTGTGACTGCGAAATGCAACACAGCTAAGATCTAAATATTATAAGGTTAATTTAAAGGAGAGCAAATCTATGAACGAGATGAGACGAAATGCAAAGAAGAGACCGGCAGTGAAGAAAGTATTTGCTTTGTTGCTGGCTCTTTCTATGTTCTGCGCACTTTTAGCAGGGTGTGGCAAGAAAGAGGAAACGGATAATGTGACAGTTCGTGTTGGAGCGATGTCTGGTCCGACCGCAATGGGTATGGTCAAGCTGATGAAGGATGCCGAGGATGGAGCTGCGAAGGGCACATATGAGTTTGCGGATTTATCGACTGATCCATCTACATTTGTGGCACCGCTTACAAAGGGTGACATCGACATTGCAGCGGTTCCATCGAATCTGGCTTCTGTAATCTATAACAACACGAACGGTGGCGTGCAGATCCTTGCAGTCAACACACTGGGAGTCCTGAACATCGTGGAGCGTGGAGACAGCGTACAGAGCATTAAGGATCTGGCAGGCAAGAAGCTGTATGCAACCGGACAGGGTGCAACACCAGAGTACACACTGCGTCATATCCTGAAGGAAAATGGCATTGACCCGGACAGTGGCCTTACGATCCAGTGGTGTGCAGATACAACGGAAGCACTGTCTTATATTGCAAATGATTCTGAAGCGATCGCTATGTTACCACAGCCATTTGCGACAGCCGCAATGGGACAGGTTGACGGCTTGCGCGTTGCAATCGACTTAAATGATGCATGGACAGAGATCGAGGATTGTGATATCGTGACTGGTGTGGTTGTTGCCCGGACAGATTTCGTGAAGGAGCATCCACAGGCAGTTGAGACGTTCCTTTCAGAGTATGAGGCTTCCGTTGCTTATACAAATGACAATGCAGCCGATGCGGCAGAGCTGATCGCCGGATATGGTATTGTGGCGAAGGCGCCGCTCGCAGAGAAGGCGATTCCGAAATGCCATATCACATTCCTGAAGGGACAGGAAATGAAGGACAGTGTCAGCGGATATCTGCAGATTCTCTTTGACGAGAACCCACAGGCAGTTGGCGGTACACTCCCAGCCGATGATTTTTATTATGGATTGTAAATATGAACTATAAAGAAGTATTAAAGAAAGTGGGTGCAGCGTTGCTTGCACTCACTTTTTGGGAAATTGCAGCACTTCTCATCCACCAGCGGATTCTGCTTGTAACACCGGTTGCAGTTGCAAGACGGCTTTGCACGATCTGGCGGGTGGAGGGCTTTGCGCGTGCGATATGGTTCTCGTTCTACCATATTGCAGGCGGTTTTTTGCTTGGGTTGATTCTGGGCTGCCTGCTTGCTTATCTGGCGGCGAAGCACCCGGTTGTAGAGACCTTGCTGTGGCCGTGGATGGCGACAATCAAAAGTGTGCCGGTGGCATCGTTCGTCGTGATCTGTCTGATCTGGCTGTCCGCCCGGAATCTGTCGGTATTCATATCGTTCCTGATCGTAATTCCGATCATATATCAGAATGTCTTAGAGGGACTACGTGCAGAAAACCGGGAGATGCAGGAGGTCGCAACAGTCTTTCAGCTGCCATGGCGCAAACGCTTCCGCTATATCGAGCTGCCGAAGCTTCGCCCGTTTCTTCTTTCTGCCTGCCGTGTGACAACCGGTATGGCATGGAAGGCAGGTATCGCCGCAGAAATCATCGGCGTGCCGAACGGTTCGATCGGCAAGATGCTTTATACAGCAAAAATATACCTTGATACCGACGACCTGCTTGCGTGGACGGTGATCATTGTGGTAATCAGCGTGGTGGCGGAGAAGGTATTTCTGGCAGGACTGTCGAGGCTGCTTAATCCGTGCTCACGTTTTATGGAGGATACGGATGCAGGATATTAGAATAAAAAATGTATCAAAAACGTATGGCGAAAAGCAGGTGCTAAGCCAGCTCTCGAAGGAGTTTCCGGCAGGAGAGACGACTGTAATCATGGGTGTGTCGGGCTGTGGCAAGACAACCCTGCTTCGGATTCTGTTAGGATTAGAAAAGGCGGACAGCGGCGAAGTAACTGGCATGCCAGAGCGGGTAGCTGTATTGTTTCAGGAAGACCGGTTGTGCGAGGATGTTTCAGCCTATGAGAATATTGCCCTTGTGCTGGAACGTAAGAAGACGCATGCACAAAGGGACGCGCAGAAGTGCAGGATAGAACAGGAGGTAGCACAGGTTGGTATCACGGCGGATGACTTAAAACAGAACGTCATGAAACTAAGTGGTGGCATGCGGCGGCGGATCGCCCTGCTCCGGGCATTGTTGTACGATGCGGACTGTGTGATCTTAGATGAACCATTTAAAGGATTGGATGCCACGACGAAGCAGATCGTGATGCAGTATGTGAAGGAGAAGACTGCAGGGAAGACGACATTTCTGGTGACACACGATGCTGCGGAGGCAGACTTTTTTTGCGGGAACAGATGGAACCTGCCAACCGAAAATAAAAATGCAAATGATGAGTAAAATTTTACTAAAAAAAGAGACGTAAATGATAGACGTCTCTTTTCTTATGTGGAAAAATACGATATAATTGTAATGTGCGTGATTGCGCGCATCTGGTTGTTTGCAGAGACTGTCAGACAACCTCTAAAACAAGAAAATAATATAAGAATTTTAATAAAAAGGAGTGTTGAAATGAAGATTAATTATGTAGGAAATCAGGGCGACTTTACTATGGAGAATCCAGAGATGCTTAGTTATCTTTATTTTCCAATCGCAAATGAATCAGGGGTTATGAGTTCGGTTGCACCCGATCTCGCAGGCGACTCGAAGATGAGTCAGAATTCATTCCTTATGCCACCAGTGAGCTGTGAGAATCTGCACAATGACAAGTCATCCAGAAATGTATGGTGCAAGATCAATGGCAAGACACTCTGGTCATTGACTGGGCGTTCCGCTGCCCAGCAGGCAGAGCTTTTTACAGAGGACAAGGAACCAACCTATTTGGAGGCAGGCTTCATGCATCACAAGATCACACGTACATCTGAGAAGAACGGTGTGAAGGCAGCGCTATCCAGCGTGTCACCAATCAGCGGTGAGAAGCTGGAGCTTCTGAAGGTAGAGCTTACAAATATTTCGGAGGAAGAAATGACAATGCAGGTCGTGACTGCGATTCCACTTTATGCAAGATCCGCAGATAACATTCGTGACCACCGTCACGTAACGGCTCTGCTTCATCGCATCACAACCAATGAGACAGGCATTCTTGTAAAGCCGACGATGACATTTGACGAGCGTGGACATAAGCGCAACGAGATCAACTATGGTGTGTTCGGTGGAAATGAGAACGAGACACCGATCGGCTATTATCCAATCGTAGAGGATTTCATTGGCGAGGGCGGTAATCTGGAGAACCCACGTGCACTTTATAAGAATCCACTTGCGCCATATGCAAAGGGCGAAGGCATCGACGGCTACGAAGCATTGGGCGGTGTTGTATTTGCAGAGAAGAAGGTGGCTGCCGGTGAGACAATCTCCTATGTGATCGCAATGGGTTATGGCGACAGCGCAGAAGAGCTTACAGCAGCTGCAAATAAGTTCCTGAGTGTCAAGGCGTTTGACAAGGCATGGGATGAGACAATCGCATACTGGCAGGAGAAGGTCAATGTCTCTTACCACACAGGCAACAAGGATTTCGACCAGTGGATGAAGTGGGTAAGCTTCCAGCCAATGCTGCGTCGGATCTATGGATGTTCGTTCCTTCCACATCATGATTATGGTAAGGGCGGCCGTGGATGGCGTGACCTGTGGCAGGATTGTCTGGCACTTCTTATCATGAATCCGGATGGCGTGCGTCAGATGCTGATCGACAACTTCGGTGGTGTGCGTCTCGATGGTACAAATGCAACAATCATTGGAAGCAAGCAGGGCGAATTTATCGCTGACCGTAATGGTATCGCGCGTGTATGGATGGATCACGGCGTATGGCCATATCTGACAACCGAGCTTTATATCAATCAGACAGGAGATTTGGATATCCTGTTAGAAGAAAATACATATTTCAAGGATCTTCTGATCTGTCGTGGCGAGGACCGCGATACAGACTGGGATATCTCACAGGGTGAAAAGCAGAAGGATGCAGCAGGAAATGTATACTCCGGAACATTGTTAGAGCATCTGCTGATTCAGAATCTGTCTTCCTTCTACGATGTCGGAGATCACAATGAGATCCGCCTGCGTGGTGCAGACTGGAACGATGCACTCGATATGGCAGCACAGCGTGGTGAGAGCGTGGCATTTACAACGATGTACGCAGACAATATGGATCACATCGCAGGACTGCTTGCAGCATTCGAGGCATCCGGCAAAAAGACCGTGAAGATCGCAAAGGAGATGCAGCAGCTTCTTGTATCCGGTGCAGATCTGTATGACGACGTAGCGAAGAAGCGTGAAGTACTGATGAATTACTGCGAGACATGCAGACATACATTATCCGGTGAGAAGGTAGAGATCTCTGTATCAGAGCTTGCTGCAAACCTCAAGGGGAAGGCAGACTGGATGCGTGAGCACATCCGCAAGACCGAGTGGGTACAGACTGCAGAGGGCGATGGCTTCTTCAACGGTTATTATGATAACTCCGGCAAGGCGGTTGAGGGCGATATCAATGGCGGCGTCCGTATGATGCTTACCTCACAGGTATTTACGATCATGTCGAAGACAGCAACCAACGAACAGGTGGCCCAGATCGTGAAATCCGCAGATAAGTATCTGTACGATGCTTCTGTTGGCGGTTACCGTTTGAACACCGATTTCCATGAGGTGAAGATGGATCTTGGACGTATGTTTGGATTCGCGTATGGCCACAAGGAAAATGGTGCCGTGTTCTGTCACATGGCAACGATGTTTGGAAATGCACTTTATCAAAGAGGCTTCGCGAAGGAAGCGTATAAAGTATTTAATACATTATTTGAGCACTGCAACGATGTTGAGAAGAGCCGTATCTATCCGGGTGTGCCGGAGTATGTGGATGCCAAGGGACGTGGCGTGTATCACTATCTGACCGGTGCTGCAAGCTGGCTGCTTGTGACTGTGATCACACAAATGTTTGGTGTGCGCGGACAGATGGGAGATCTGGCATTTGTGCCACAGCTTTTGCCGGAGCAGTTCGATGCAAATGGAGAAGCTGGACTTTCTATGATCTTTGCAGACAGAAATGTCAAGATCGTTATGAAGAATGCAGAGAAGAAGGCACCAGCCGATTACAAGGTAAGTGCAATCACAATCGATGGCACACCTTACGACTTTTCCGGAACGCCAGTAATCAAGCGTGCAGATATCGAGGCACTTTCCAAGGATGCACAGCACACGATTGAAGTGACACTTGCTTAAGAAAGGTGATTTATAAAAATGAATGAGTTCAATGATATCGGTATTTCGCACCGATTGGACTGGTCGCGTATTGCGCATTTGTTCCGCGTGGGATTGTTTGGCACACTTTTGACACTAATCGGTGACATGATTCTTGGTTGGGGCGTAGAGGATGAAACATTGTCAGGCATTTACCGGATGTTCTCTGCCTATACCGACATTTCAGATACCGGCATCTTCGTTGCGGCTATACTGGGGCTTTTCGGCATTACCATTGAGGGCCTGTGCTATTTCGGCATCTATCGCCTGATGGCGGAGCAAGCACCTAAATATGCGCACCGCTATCGAGCAGGGATTTTCGGCTATCTGATCTTTGGTGGATGCGGCTTTCATGTGCCAGTGTGTGCCACCGTGTTCCTGATGAAACACGGTCTTGTGGAAACACTTGTGCTCAAATACATGGCGTATTTTGTTCTGCCGGCGTTTGCACTGTTCTGGGTGTTCTTTGCTGTGCTGGAGATTACGCAGATTCAGGCATTTGCAAAGGGACTGACCCCGTATCCGAAATGGTGCTGGGTGTTTTCGTTACCAGTCGGTATGGCGGCAGCTATGCTGATGAACGTATTCGGTAATCAATCGTGGGTTAATGCAATTTCATGTGCTTGGATCAGCGTAGGAAATCTTTGGATGTTCGGCGGATTGTTGACCATGATACGGCGTGTGAGAGCGCATGCTTCAAATTAGGGCATTTCAGTACAGGAATGTCGGGCGGTACCTAATGAACCGCAATGTCCGAAAAATTATAAAAAATAAAAGGAGGAACCGAACATGGAAGGAATTGAAATTATAGATTTTCAGCCGGAAGGCTACAAACCACTTGTTGATTACGAAAGTTGGAGAGTCGCAGTCTTAAAGTTCTGTGACGATCTGCTGATCGAGAATGTAAAGACAATGCAGAAGCATTTATATACGGACGAGGTATTCGTACTGGTACAGGGACATTGTACACTGTTCCTCGCAGGCGAAGGCGATAAGCCGGGCAAGATCACAGCCGTACACATGGAGCCGCACAAGATCTACAACATCAAGAAAGGTACATGGCACAACCATATCATGGATACAGACGGCGAAGTTGTGATCGTAGAAAACCGCGACACTTGCGACGACAACTCCCCAATCCTGCCACTCGACAA
>ENA-ORTG01002527-ORTG01002527.1-human-gut-metagenome-genome-assembly--contig:-NODE-2527-length-14400-cov-4.185918_pt1 | contig 14400 bp, 10 predicted proteins | sample MGYA00241906_ERZ509176 | MGnify/ENA primary metagenome ERZ509176 (study PRJEB26280, sample SAMEA2338811) | human gut metagenome | biome: human gut; feature: human-associated habitat; material: faeces...
TGTAACCGATTCCCCAAGATTTACAAGACGAATATGACGGATTTTATCCGAATCCACAGCAACTTCTATATCTGCATAGTGATCAGATACAGACACACAGGAGGTATAGATGCCCGGTGTGTACGATGCGGCAGAGGTCTGTTCTGTGCTGCTTTCTTTTTCAGAAGGTATTTCTGTGGATGACTGTGATCCTGATTCCTTCGGATGAAACATGAGGAACAGAAGAAGCAGAAGTGTGATGATCAGCAGGGCAAAAATGGCGGTATAAATGAGTTCTCTCATGCGCAGAACAACGATTTTAGGTTTTGACATAGGATTTCCTTTTTTGTTTTTAACAGTATATTTTCAAATGCTTCTCTATATGACGTATATCTTAAGGCAGATTCTGCAGTGGCAGAAAAAGAAAGGAGAAGACAGAAATGAAAGGAACAGCAAAAAGGATTCTGGCATTGCTGCTGGCGCTCTGTGCCGGCTGCACTATTCACATCAATCCCAGCGCCGGCATTACCACCAATGACTCGTTCCACTATTCCACTTACGATAACGCTGCCGATTACACCGCGGGCCGCTTCACTTATCAGGCGGAGGACATTCGTGCCGTCCGTGTTTATTGGGTCGCGGGCAGCATCGATCTTATCGAAAAGAATTCTGCTGAGCTTTCTGTCAGTGATTCAGCGGATGACCGTTCGCAGGAGGCCCAGCTTCATTCTCTGCTGCGGGATGGCATCCTTACCATTCATTACTGCGCCTCGGATTACCGCGGTGAGATGCAGTCCGAGTGGAAGCAGCTCACCCTCGAGATCCCCAGCGGTATCGAGCTGACGATCGAAAATGTCAGTGCACCGATCCGCGCTGCAGCGCTTTCCACGCAGCAGCTCCACATTGCCACGGTCAGCGGGGATATTTCCATTGATAGCCTGGTAGGGGAAAATGCCGAGTTTGATACTGTCAGCGGCAATATCGAGGTAGATACCGCCAATGTAAAGACCGTATCCTTGAACAGCGTTTCCGGCAATTTCGATTGGGAACGGCTCACCGTGGATCAGCTCACGGCCGATACCGTTAGCGGCGACCTGGATTTTGAATTTATCTCCTGCCGGGAAGCGGCGCTGAATACCATCAGTGGAGAAACCGACCTAACTCTCCCGGCACAGGGTGGCACCGTCCGCTTTGATACCGCCAGCGGTGCTTTTATCACCCAGCGCGCCTATCAAAAGCAGGATCATTTCTACGGCTTTGGCCCGGCGGATTGCAAAATCAGCGTCTCCTCCACCAGCGGCGACCTGGAAATCGAATAACCGCAGGATATTTTTGCATAATTCACAAAGAGTATGGAAGATAATTATGCAAAAAACTGATGAAAAAGAGGTAGCGGCGAGTCGCAAAGAATGCTAAAATAAAAGTGCAGAAGCCCCATGGGGCTTTGGTCGTGTTTGTCCTCAAACACGATGCAAACTGTGGGTAAGCGCTGCGGAATACAACAATAACCAAGAAGGAGAGGCGAACAACAATGAAAAAGACAATAGCAATGCTGCTGGCCCTGCTGCTGGTAGCAGTCATGCTCCCGGTAACAGCTATGGCAGCGGAGGGTGATGTAGCAAAGATCGGGGAAACCGGCTATCCTACATTGGAAGCAGCTTTTGCGGCTGTTACAAATAGCACGGCAACTACAATCACTCTGTTGAAAGATGCGGATGTAACGAATATAATTAGAATTGAAAGTGGTAAAAATATAACACTAGCACTGAACGGAAACAATGTTACCTTTACGATAGAGAGTAAGTTCTTCCGTGTCTGCAATGCTATGCTTACTGTGACAGGCAGCGGAACGATTAAAGAGAAAAATCCTTATTTTTCACCGATTATTATTAAAGGCGGTCCAGAGGGCTCTGTAAATTATTCTGTTGTGAACATTAAAGAGGGTGTCACACTTGAAGGTTGGGCAGGTGTAATGGTTGACCAAACATCCGGCACATCCAATAATTATGGTATGGTACTTAATGTTGAAAACGCAACATTAAAGGGCATAAACGACACAAGCGGCGCTTCCGGAACGGCGATTTATGTCAATGGCGTTGTTGCAGATGCAAAGATTTCCGTTACAAATGCAGCCTTGACTGGCACTGGCACTTGTATGTACCTTGCGGGTAACGCGGAAACGACCATCAATGGAGGTTCTGTGACAGGGGATATAACTGGTATTGAGATTCGTGCAGGAAAACTGGTACTGAATAACTGTGATGTTACCGGTGGCCATGGCGAAGTTACGGCAGTTGCAAATGGCAATGGCGCAACTGTTTCGAATGCTGCGCTTGCAGTTTCTCAACACACTACGAAGAAGCCCATTGATGTAACCGTTAACGGTGGATCTTTTTCCGGTGGAGCTGCTGTTTATGAAGCTAATCCGCAGAACAACAGTACTACCGATACAGCTAAAGTTAAGATTAATGTTACCGGTGGCGCATTTAAAGGTGTCATTGCAAAGGATGAAGATAATTCGACTATAGCTATCACCGGTGGTATCTATTATAGCTATGTTCATAATCAGGAAGACCTTGCGAAATTTGTTCCGGAGGGTTCAGAGATTATATTTGATGGAATAAGTGATGGAGTACAAGTAAAGCCCAAGAACACCACCATCGTTATCATCCAGCCCACCGAGGATAAACCCGCCGAGGATCAGAAAAACCCCAGCACCGGTGCCAATGACTTTGTAGGCATTGCGGCAGCCATGGCAATTGTCAGCGTAGTGGGTGCGGCAGCAGTGTCCCGCAAAAAATAATTCGATAATGCCGTAAATACGAAAACATGCTTTAAGGGCGTTGATACCTGCGTATCAGCGCCCTTTCTCTGCTCTTATTGAGAAGCTATTTTACCCAGTCGTCCGGCAACTTCTTGGCGGTAAACTCCTGTCCGTTTAGGTAAAATAGGGGGGAGCCCTCCAGAATGCCGGTAAAGCGCAGCCGCCAGGCACACAGCACCTGCTGCTGCAATTTTAATGCCCGGTTTTTCTTCAGACTTTCCGGTGTGCAGTACTTGGTATCTCCCAGCAGCGGCCAGCCCATGTGGGCCATATGCGCCCGTATTTGATGGGTGCGGCCGGTGTGCAGTGTTACCTCCAGCAGGGCCAGCCCGTTTTTCTGCCGCAGCACCCGGTATTCTGTCAGGATGGTCTTGGCATCCGGCTGTGGCTTATCAAATACCGTTACGGTTTTTGTCCTGGTATCCCGCCGCAGAAAGGCTTTGCAGGTAGCATGGTCGGGATTGGGGACTCCCACAGTTACGCAGCGATAGGTCTTTTCCACCTGTCGCTCCTTGATGATCTCATTCATCGCCTGCAGCGCGGCGGCGTTCTTGGCGCACAGTACCAGCCCGCAGGTGTTGCGGTCGATGCGATTGCACAGTGCCGGCGCAAAGCTGTTTTCCTGTGCTGGGTCATATTCGCCCTTTTGGTACAGGTATTTCTGCACCCGTCCGATCAGCGTATCCGCGGTGCCGCTCTCATCCTCATGTACCACCAGCCCGGCGGGCTTATCAGCGATAAGGATATTCTCATCCTCATAGATGACCGAAAGCGCGTCCCCAGCCCGCAGAAAGGTCTCATCTGCCCGCTTTTCCTCAAAAAACTCATCATTGAGGTACAGGCTTACCACATCACCCACGGCCAATCTGGTGCTTATTTCTGCCCGCTTGCCATTCACCTTGATCCGTTTGGTGCGGATTCCCTTATACATCATAGAGGAGGGCAGCAGCGGTACGGCTTTGCCCAGGAATTTATCCAGCCGCTGTCCGGCGTCATTCTGTCCTATCGTAAATTCTTTCATTTATGAGTCCTTCTTTTACGCCTGGCGGCTCGTAAAAATGAGCCCCGGATGAACCAGCCTGCCTGCGGGCCTTCCTTGCCGTCCTCTCATTTTTTCGGCTGCGTGCCATCTGTTCTTTTTTCAAAATTCAATATAAGCATACCCGGATTTCAGCTCACCGTCAAGCCCCACCGCTCTTTACTTTTTTCGGAGGGAATGGTAAGATAGGAACAGAATTTTGTCGAAAGGGGAGGGGAGCGCATGGCCAATGAACATTCCGGTCACCGGGACCGCCTGCGGGAGCGTTACCTCTCGGAGGGTCTGGATGGCTTCCCGCCCCACAATGTGCTGGAGCTCCTGCTGTTTTATTCGGTGCCCCGGCGGGATACCAATGTCTTGGCTCACCGCCTCATCGAGCAGTTCGGCTCCCTTGTCGGTGTCCTCAATGCCGCCCCGGAGCAGCTGGCCCAGGTGGAGGGCATCGGCATGAATGCCGCCGTTCATCTCCACCTCGTCGCGGATATCGCCCGTCGCTACTATGCCGAAGCCATCACTCCTCCGCCCAATGATGCCCAGCGGGAGGACCTGATGCGCTACTACGGCAAAAAGCTGGTGGCCGCCTGTAATGGCCTGCCGGAGGAAACACTCTATCTCGTCTGCCTGGATAATAACCTCCGGGAGATCAGCACCGACCGCATCTCCACAGGTGCCCCCAATGCCGTGCAGCTGCCTGGCCGTAAAATCGCTGAGGTAGCGCTGCGACACCATGCTCCCAGCATCCTGCTGGCGCACAATCACCCGCGCGGGCTGGCCATCCCCTCCCAGGAGGACATCGCCGCCACCCTATCCCTGCGGGATGCCCTGCGCGCCATTTCGGTCGATCTCATCGACCACTTCATCATCGCAGGCAGCGATTATGTCTCGATGGCCCAGTCGGGTTTCTTCAGCTCGGCGGCCCGGCAGACTTTCGCCTTCCGCAGCCCGGAGGATGATCTTGATCCCGGCTTTCCAGCCGATTGAACGGGCGGGCACGCCTCCGCTTCCCCTCGGGCTAACCCTTGCGGGCAGCCCTCGTCCGCTCCGCCGCGCCCGCCCTAAATATTCCCCCATAAACCAAGAACCGGCTTCAGAGCGTTTTGCTCCCCAGCCGGTTCTTTTTGCACCGTAGTTCTTCTTCAGCAGCTTTCCAAGGTACTGCCCGGTAAAGGAAGCCTTGCAGTCCGCTACCTCCTCCGGAGTGCCGCAGCAGACGATCATTCCGCCGCCGTCGCCGCCCTCGGGGCCCAGGTCGATGATATAATCCGCCGTCTTGATGACATCCAGGTTGTGCTCTATCACAATAACGGTATTACCTGCGTCCGCAAATTTCTGCAGTATCTCAATGAGCTTCTTCACATCATCGGTGTGCAGGCCGGTGGTGGGCTCATCCAGGATATATACTGTCTTGCCGGTGCTCCGGCGGGAAAGCTCTGTCGCCAGCTTCACGCGCTGTGCCTCGCCGCCGGAAAGGGTCGTCGCCGGCTGTCCGATCTTGATATACCCCAGCCCCACATCGTACAGGGTTTGCAGCTTGCGCTTTATTTTTGGCAGGTTCTCAAAGAAGGTCAAGCCCTCTTCCACGCTCATCTCCAGTACATCATAGATGCTCTTGCCCTTATATTTGACCTCCAGCGTCTCCCGGTTATAGCGCTTGCCCTTGCACACCTCGCAGGGGACATACACATCCGGCAAAAAGTGCATCGGGATCTCCAGAATACCGGCGCCCTCGCACGCCTCGCACCGGCCGCCCTTCACATTAAAGGAGAACCGCCCAATCTTATACCCCCGCATTTTGGCCTCGTTGGTGGAAGCAAAAACCTCCCGAATGTCATTGAACACCCCGGTGTAGGTGGCAGGGTTGCTGCGGGGCGTCCGCCCTATGGGGCTTTGGTCGATATCAATGACCTTATCCACCAGCTCCAGCCCATGCAGCGTCTTATATTTGCCGGGCCGCACATGGGCCCCCATCAGCTCCTTGCTCAGCGCCTTGTTCAAGATCTCATTGACCAGCGAACTTTTGCCGGAACCAGATACACCGGTCACCGCCACAAAGCATCCCAGCGGGAATTTGACATTGATGTTCTTGAGGTTATTTTCGGCAGCGCCCACAATCTCCAAATAGCCGCCGTTGCCGGGTCTGCGTGACTCCGGCAGCGGGATCTTCTTCGCCCCGGAAAGGTACTGCCCGGTGATGGATTCCTTGCAATACTTGATCTCGTTTGCCGGGCCGCTGTATACCACATGGCCGCCGTGTATGCCGGCGCCCGGGCCGATATCCACAATGTAATCAGCGGCCTCCATCGTCTCTTCATCGTGCTCCACCACTATGACGGTATTGCCCAGGTCGCGCAGGTTCTTCAGCGCCTCGATAAGCCTTGCATTATCCCGCTGGTGCAGCCCAATGGAGGGCTCATCCAGGATATACAGCACCCCCATCAGGCTGGAACCGATTTGGGTCGCCAGCCGGATGCGCTGGCTTTCCCCGCCGGAAAGGGTGCTGGCGCTGCGGGCCAGGGTCAGGTAGTTGAGCCCCACATTGCTCAGGAACGAAAGCCGGCTCTTGATCTCCTTGATGATCTGTCCGGCGATTTTCTGCTGCATGTCGGTCAATTCCAGCGTGTCCATAAATTTCAGGGCGTCCCGCACGCTCATTTTACAAAAGTCGCTGATGTTGATGCCGCCCACCGTTACCGCCAGTATCTCGGGCCGCAGGCGGTCACCGTGGCAGTCGGGGCAGGGGACAGAGGACATGAAGGTAGCGATATCATACCGCATCCATTCGCTGCTGGTCTCCTTAAAGCGCCGCTCCAGGTTATTCACGATGCCCTCAAAGTCATTGACGAACTTGCCCTTAAAGCCCGCCGATTGCCGCACCATCTCAAATTTTTCGCCCTTAGTGCCAAAGAGCACTAGGTCCAGCTTGTCCTTTGGCATATCCTTTACCGGTACATCTAGCGGTACGCCAAAGTGCTTATTCAGTCCGGTAAAGTACATCTCCCCAATGGAGCCGGGGTCGCAGCTCCAGCCCGTCACCTTAAAGGCGCCGTCCCGGATGGAACGGTCGGGGTAGCGCACCACCAGTGCCGGGTCTACCTTCTGGAACACACCAAGACCGGTGCAGGTGGGGCAGCTCCCGGCAGGGTTATTGAAGGAGAACATATTGGGCGAAAGCTCCTCGATGGAGATATCATGGTCGGGGCAGGCATAGTTCTGGCTAAATAGCATCTCCTCGCCGCCAATGACATCCACCAGGGCCAGCCCGCCGGTCATGGCGCAGCAGGTCTCTATCGAATCCGCCAGCCGGGAGCGGATCTCCGGCTTGACCGAAAGCCGGTCCACCACGATCTCGATGGTGTGCTTATAGTTCTTCTCCAGCTTTATTTCCTCGGTCAGCTCGTACATATTGCCGTCCACCCGGGCTCTTACATAGCCGCTGCGGCGGGCCGCGTCCAGTTCCTTCTGGTAGGTGCCCTTGCGCTGCCGCACGATGGGCGCCATCACCTGGATGCGGGTGCCCTCCGGCAGTGCCAGTACCTTATCCACCATCTGGTCCACTGTCTGCTGGGTGATCTCCCGTCCGCAGATGGGACAGTGGGGGATACCGACTCTGGCATATAAAAGACGCAGGTAGTCGTAGATTTCGGTGACGGTGCCCACGGTGGAACGGGGATTTTTACTGGTGGTTTTCTGATCGATGGAAATAGCGGGGGAAAGCCCCGAAATTTCGTCCACATCGGGTTTTTCAGCCTGCCCCAGGAACATCCTGGCGTAGGAGGAAAGACTCTCCACATAGCGTCTTTGGCCGTCTGCGTAGATAGTATCAAAGGCGAGAGAGGTCTTGCCGCTGCCGGAAAGCCCAGTAAAGACAATCAGCTTATCTCTGGGAATCTCCAGGTCGATATTTTTCAGGTTGTTCTGCCGCGCGCCGCGGATCACGATTTTATCTAATGCCATTGGTTCCTCCTTGCCGCAAAGGCCTAATGTTATCAGCGTTTTGCGGCAGTAAAGCTTACTTCTGTTACAGGGTCTCTTTCAGCTTGGCTATCTTATCCCGCAGGTAGGCGGCATGCTCAAATTCCAGCAGTCTTGCCGCTTCCCGCATCTCGGCGGTCAGCTTGGCGATGGCCGCCTCGGTCTCCTTGCGGCTCATCTTCTTGCCGCCCTTGCCGGTCTTCTTATCCGTCACGCTGATCTCCAGCACATCCCGGATCTCTTTCCGGATGGTCTGCGGGGTGATGCCGTGCTCGGTGTTGTATCTCTGCTGGATCTCCCGCCGACGGTAGGTTTCCTGGATGGCCTTCTGCATGCTGTCGGTCACTTCATCGGCATACATAATGACCTTGCCTTCCGCATTGCGGGCCGCCCGGCCGATGGTCTGCACCAGCGAGGTCTCGCTGCGCAGGAAGCCCTCCTTATCGGCGTCCAGGATCGCCACCAGCGAAACCTCCGGGATATCCAATCCCTCGCGCAGCAGGTTAATGCCCACCAGCACATCAAATTCGCCTTTTCGCAGGTCGCGGATGATCTCCATTCGCTCGATGGTATCCACATCATGGTGCATGTACCGCACCTTGATGCCGGTTTTTTCAAGATAGGCGGTCAGATCCTCCGCCATCTTTTTGGTCAGCGTCGTTACCAGCACCCGCTGTTCCTTTGCCGTCCGAGCGTTGATCTCCCCAATGAGGTCGTCAATCTGTCCCTCTACCGGCCGCACATCAATTTCGGGATCGAGCAAGCCGGTGGGACGGATGACCTGTTCAGCGATGAGAGCACTTTCGCTCTTTTCCAGGTCGCCGGGCGTGGCGCTCACGCAGACGATCTGTTTGAGTTTGCCCATAAATTCATCGAATTTCAGCGGGCGGTTATCCAGCGCCGAGGGCAGCCGGAACCCATACTCGATGAGGGCTTCCTTGCGGCTGCGGTCGCCGCCGTACATGCCTCGGGCCTGCGGCAGCGTCACATGGCTTTCATCGATGAAGATCACAAAATCCTCGGGGAAATAATCCAGCAGGGTGTAGGGCATGCTGCCGGGGGCGCGCCCGCTCAGCACGCGGGAGTAGTTCTCGATGCCCTTGCAGAAGCCGATCTCCTGCAGCATTTCGATATCATAGTTGGTGCGCTCGGCAATGCGCTGCGCCTCGATGAGCTTATTGTTGGCCCGGAAATATTCCACCCGTTCATCACATTCCCGCCGGATCTCCTCAATCCCGGCCATGAGCCGCTCCCTGGGGACGATGTAGTGGGAGGCCGGGTAGATGGCCACATGGCTCACCACATTTTTCACTTCGCCGGTCACGGTATTGATCTCGCAGATGCGGTCGACCTCATCCCCGAAAAACTCCACCCGGATGGCAGTCTCGCTGGAATAGGCCGGGAAGATTTCCACCACATCCCCGCGCACACGGAATTTATTGCGGACGAAATTGATATCGTTGCGCTCGTACTGGATCTCCACCAGCTTGCGGATCAGCTCGTCCCGGTCTTTTGTCATGCCCTGCCGCAGAGAGATGACCATGTTGCGGTAATCGATGGGGTCGCCCAGGGTGTAGATGCAGGAGATGGAGGAAACGATGATGACATCCCGGCGCTCCGAAAGGGAGGAGGTGGCGGAATGGCGCAGCTTTTCTATCTCCTCATTGATGGCGCTGTCCTTCTCAATGTAGGTATCGGTGGAGGCGATGTAGGCTTCCGGCTGGTAGTAGTCGTAGTAGCTCACAAAGTATTCCACCGCATTTTTGGGGAAGAATTCCTTGAATTCGCTGCACAGCTGCGCCGCAAGCGTTTTATTGTGGGCCAGCACCAGCGTGGGCCGGTTGATGCGCTGGATGATATTGGCCATGGTGAAGGTTTTGCCGCTGCCGGTCACGCCCTTCAGCGTCTGCATCCGGTTGCCGGCTTCTATGCTTTTTACCAGGGCATCTATGGCCTCCGGCTGGTCGCCGGTGGGCTGGAAAGGGGATACCAGTTCAAATCGGTCTTTGCTCATACGCCCTCCTTGTCGCTTCTTTTCCACCTTCTATTGTACCACAAAGAGAACGCGAACACAAGTTCGTTTTGCAAAAATCCATGAGGAAATTTGCGGGAGAAAAAGATGCAATTTTGTGCGAAAGCGACCAAAACGGCCGGTGCAAAATGCCAACAAAAAGCGGATGCCGCAGCACCCGCTTTTGGAGATCATTCTTTTGCCAGCACCTCTGTCAGGATCTTTTGGAACCGGGGCAGCCACCACAGCAGATAGCCGGCCCGGGTGGGGTGGATGGCATCGTTCATGTAGAGCGCCCGTTCCTCCGGGGAAAGGGCATTAAAGGCGGTATCGTGCCACAGGTCCAGCAGGGCAAAGTCCCATTTTTCCTGCAGATCCACCAGCAGGTTCACCAGCTTGTGGTAGCGGGGGTTATCGTACCGGGCGGCGGTGTAAAAGACGATGGGGCAGTCCCATTTTTCCCGCACCATGGCCAGCACAGCCTCCATGCCGCCAACGGTGGTGGAAGCGTCAAAGTCATCCGCCCGGAAGCTGCGGCTGATCCGACCCGGCACACTGCGGAAGGTGGCGTCATTGGTGGAAAGCTGACACAAGAAGCAATCGGGCGCCTGCGGCATGCGGGCCATGCGGCGGCGCAGCCGCTTAAGGTAGGAAAAGTATCCCCGGTCCGCCAGGGTGGTGGCGGAGACAGTCTCCTGAATGATGCGGCAGCCATCAATGCGGGCGAGATAGTCCAGGAAGGAGACCCCGCCGGAGGAGAACCCGGAGGAAATGGAGGAGCCGAGACACAGGATGGTTTTTCCCCGCAGGGGGCTGTTATCCCTGGGCAGCTGGCGGCGCAGCGCATAGGGGGCGGCATTGCCGGGGTGGCCCAGCCCAAAGAATACCCGCAGCGCAATAATGGCGGCGATGAGGATTATTATGCCAATCACGATGAAAAGGACTTTCATTTATCTTCCTCCTGTGCTATAATTACAAGAGTTGGATCCGATAGAGCGGCCCGTGTGGTGGTTTTCTACCTCCATTAAGCAACAAACGGGTGGGTTTTGTCAATACGGGAGCCGAAAGAAATACCCAAAGGAGGAAAAGCGCATGGGGAGACCATCACTGGCGGAGCAACGCCGTGTGGAAATATGCCGGGCGCTGCAAAGCTGTGTCATCCGCAACGGATCGTATGAGATGACCTCGGTGAAGGACATTGCGCAGGAGGCGGGTATGGCCGCCGGAATGCTGCATCACTATTTTGAGAGCAAGGATGATATTCTGCTGGTGACGGCGGAAATGGTGCTGCTGGAGCTGCAGAACCACCTGAGCGACCTGCTGCGCATCAAGGATGCCGCGGAGAGAGAAAAGATGCTGGAGGAGCTGCTGGGCGATAACGAGCAGAACCGGTTTTACATCATGCTGCAGGCCATGGCTCTGGCCATGCCGGCGGTGAATGAGCTGCTGCTTGGCAAGCAGGAGGAGATGCGGGATATCTTGGCAGAACGGCTGGAATTCCGCGGGAGCGACCCGGAAAAGGCCAAAGCCGATGCGGATCGGATGACCTTCCTGCTGTGCAGCGCGCTGACCACCCCCAAGGGCGTACAGAGCGCCGCCGCGCGGCAGATGACAGCGGATACCCTGCAGGAGCTTTTCCCATTGGGCTAAATTACAACAGGCACGCCTTACGGGGCGTGCTTTTTTGTGGGGTGGGGAAAGGATTTCTTGCGGCAGGTGTTGCGGTGCGGGAGGATTCATGATACAATATAGGGTGGAAAATTGTAAAAAGAGAGGGTGGCGGGCCTTTGAGCCAAACCGAAAAAACCATACAGAATTACCGGACGCTCCGCGAGCAGCAGGGGTGGGCCGATGCCATAAGAAAATACCTCAGCGAAAAGTACGAGACCCCACCACTGGCCCATGTGCATTCCTTTGGCTGCCAGCAGAGCGTTTACGATGGCGAGCGCTTTAAGGGGGTGCTGGCCCAACTGGGCTATGGCTTTACCGATGAGATCCGTCAGGCGGATCTCATCCTGTATAATACATGTGCCGTGCGAGAAAATGCCGAGCAGCGGGTCTTTGGCAATGTGGGGGCGCTCAAGGGCCTCAAAAAGCAAAAGCCGGACCTGGTGATCGCCCTGGCGGGCTGCATGACCGAACAGCAGCAGGTAAGCGAAAAGCTGAAAATGAGTTATCCCTATGTGGATCTTGTAATGGGCAGCAATGCCGCCGGCCGGCTGCCGGAGCTTTTGTACCGTGTCCTTATCGAAGGGCGGCGCAGCATCCGCCGGGACGCCGGGGAGGGCGGCACCGATACCACCCTGTACGAGGAGATGCCGGTGCTGCACGAAAGCCGGTTCAAGGCCTTTGTGCCGGTGATGTACGGCTGCGATAATTTTTGCTCCTACTGTATTGTGCCCTTCGTGCGCGGGCGCGAGCGCAGCCGCCTGCCCGCGGATGTCGCGCGCGAGGTAAAAAATCTGGTGGAGAACGGCTGCCGGGATATCACCCTGTTGGGGCAGAATGTAAATTCTTACGGTAAGGGGCTGGAGGAACCGTGCAGTTTTGCAGAGCTTTTGCGGATGGTAAATGCCATTCCCGGGGATTTCCGTATCCGCTTTATGACCAGCCACCCCAAGGACTGCACCCATGAACTGCTGGACGCCATGGCGGAGTGTGATAAGGTGTGTAAACACCTGCACCTGCCGGTACAGAGCGGCAGCGACCGCATCCTAACGGCGATGAACCGCCACTACGATCTGCGGCATTACGAGGAGCTGCTGTGCTATGCCAGGGAAAAAATGCCGGGGCTTTCCATCACCAGCGATATTATTGTGGGTTTTCCCGGAGAAACAAGGGAAGACTTTGAGAAAACGCTGGAGCTGGTACGGCGGACCAAATACAGCGCGCTGTTTACTTTCATCTACTCCCGGCGCAGCGGCACGGCCGCCGAAAAGCTGCCCGATCCCATTCCGGCCGAGGAAAAAAGCCGGTGGTTCAGGGAGCTGCTGGATACCCAGGGGGCCATCGGCAGCGAACTGCTGAAAAACTATGTGGGCAAAACGCTGCGGGTGCTGGCGGAGGACGAGGGCAAGACCCCCGGGACTCTTAGCTGCCGGGCGGAGGATAATACCATTGTGGAGGTGGCCGCCCCACCCGAAATGATCGGGGAGTTCCTGCAGGTGCGCATCACCGCCGCCATGAACTGGGCGCTGCGCGGAGAGCGCATTTAAGCCCCGAAACAAAACTAAGTCAAGTTAAAACTGAAAATATAAATTCAAGCCAAACGGAGGATAAAACGATGACTTACAACGAGCTGGTAGAGAAAGCAAGAGAGCTGGGTGTTGCTATCCAGGATACCGATGAGTTTACTGCCTTTATCGTGGCCAAAACTGCGGCGGATAAGAGTGAAAAGCTACAAGATAAGCTGGGACAGTTCAACCTGAAAAAGCTGGATCTCAACCGGGCCATCATCGCCGAGGAAAAGGACAACGAAAAAATAGCGGAGCTGAACGGAGAGGTGAAGAACCTGTACGAGGCGATTGTGAGCGATCCCCTAATGATCGCCTATTCCACCACCAAGGACGAACTGGATAACACGGTGCGATTCATCATGCAGATCATCCAGGGCAGCGCCAATGGCGATAACCCCTACGAGATCGAGGAACAGTCCTGCGGCGGAGATTGCTCCGCCTGCGGCGGCTGCCACTGACGCCAACTAAGACCTGACGAAATGACAAAAAAGAGGGTGCCGAAATGTCGCTGATACCGCAGGACCGCAGTAAATTATCCCCCATGATGCAGCAGTATCTTTCCATGAAGGATGAGCATCTGGACCAGATCCTCATGTTCCGTCTCGGAGATTTCTACGAGATGTTCTTTGATGATGCCGTGACCGCCTCCCGGGAGCTGGAATTGACGCTGACCGGGCGGGACTGCGGCCTTCCCGACCGTGCGCCCATGTGCGGGGTGCCCTATCACAGTGTGGAAAACTATATTGCGCGGCTGGTGAAAAAGGGCTACAAGGTTGCCATCTGCGAGCAGATGGAAAACCCGGCGCTGGCCAAGGGGATGGTCAAGCGGGATATTGTACGGGTGGTGACCCCCGGCACCCTGATGGAAGCCAACATGCTGGAGGAGGGCAGCAATAACTACATTTGCAGCCTGTGCCCGGCAGGGGAGCGCTGCGGTCTGGCCTTTGCCGATATTTCCACCGGCAGCGTGCTGGTGACCGAGGTCTCCGGGGAAATGGCGGCCATCAACGAGCTGGGCAAGTACGCGCCGCATGAGGTCATCTATGCCGAGGAGCTGCCGCAGCTGCGTTCAGTGGTGGGCTTTCTCAAGGACCGGCTGTGCTGTGCGGCCCAGGCGGGAGACCGTGATGCCTATACCGAGGAAACAGCCAAAAAGCTGGTAACGGAGCAGTTTGGCGCGGATACCGTGACCCGACTGGCGGGTACCCCGCTGGCGGTGCGGGCCCTGGGCGGGCTGATGGCCTACTTGAGGGTGACACAGTTCACCGGGCTGGAGCGCCTGCTGGAGGCAAAAAGCTATCTGCCGCAGGAATATATGCGGCTGGATGTGGCGGGCCGC
>ENA-ORTG01002528-ORTG01002528.1-human-gut-metagenome-genome-assembly--contig:-NODE-2528-length-14398-cov-3.684794_pt1 | contig 14398 bp, 10 predicted proteins | sample MGYA00241906_ERZ509176 | MGnify/ENA primary metagenome ERZ509176 (study PRJEB26280, sample SAMEA2338811) | human gut metagenome | biome: human gut; feature: human-associated habitat; material: faeces...
TCAACCTGTCGTATCTTGCACTGGATTGACTTGTATGACAAATGAAGGACTGTCTAATACTGCCAAGCGAAATAAACTTTATTCTCAAGCACTAGGCTCTTCTGGCATAGCTTTGTTTACGTCAAATGAAGTTGCTTCCGAGGATGTTACTCAAGCTTTTACAGAAATGAAGACACAATTAGTTGATAATACTATTGATGAAAATGATGCCGAAGGTTTGCGGCCATATTTAATTTTGGCCGGATTCGAAGATTTGCCTGAAACGGAAGCTGATTTAATAAATTGGATTGCCAATCGCAAATATATGATAAAACGCCATGCCGAAAAAGCGTATAATATGTACGGCACAGAGAAACAAGTCTACCTTGATAATGCCAAACTGCACCTTGTCGAAGAAACAGCAAATCAGGATACATTTATCAATTTTACTATTGATGATCATGATGAGCAGAAAAATATCAATGGTGTCGAAATTTCCGAAAATGATTTTGGTGCAGAAGCTCTGAGTGATAAGTTAAACAAAACTGGAGAAAATACGTTTTCCGGTAATGATAAGCTTCACATATATGAGTTTCCTTATGGGAGCGAAGGAGGCCGACTTTATATTGAAATTTCCGGTTATGATGAAAATACAGAGCCTGATTTAGCCTTAATTAAAGAAAAACTACAATTAAAATTGCAAGAACGAGCTGCAGAAGATTCGCTTGCCGGTGATGATAGCTTATCAAATATGAAAGATACAATATCTGCAGATATTGCCGCTCTGGGAGATACCACATCTCTTGAACATGAGATTCTTGATAGAAAAATTGGTACTGTCTACACAAGCTATGCCAAAAATTTGAAGAATGGCACGGGAAACCTACTTTATTCTGACTTTGGTCTTGTAGAATGGGATGAAATTCGTACGAATACAGACGATGCAAACGATAAAGAAGAAATTCATGCAAATAAAGTTTTTGCTGGCGGATATGACGCAATGAAAATGGATCCGAAAAATAGTATGGAATTTACAGGAGATGCTGTTGGCGGTGTTAATTATAAAAAAATTGTTGAGGGCGATTATGGGGTTGTAGAAAGCAATACTATGCAGCTTGAGGGAGGTAAGGCCACTCTAAAATTTGCCAATGGAACAGAAAATCTTAATGTAACTTTTAACAACTGGTATGATGTTGATGTAACAAAAAATCTTAATACCAATACGGGCAGCATTTCATTTTCTGGTGGCGAAAAAATTACTGATAATAAATTTAAATTCACCGGTGTAGCCAGTAACAATATCGACGGCATAAAAGACAATGGCTCACAAAATTTCGACGGTTTCAATAAGTATGAAAACAAGGATTTTATAAAAGAAGCCTGGGATAAAAACAGCAGTTATGAAGGATATGCTGGTGCTATGAACATAGGGTATTATGGTAAAGATGATACTCCAAGTGAAGCAACCGGTTATGTCATGTATCACGAAGAAAGTCTGACCAATGGTGAAACGAAAACCGTTGAGGACCGAAAAAATCCAGGACATACGATTGACAAAAATCTGATTAATGTTTTGGAAATGCAAATCGGCGTTGGTATGCAGAAAAAATAATTATTTTTAACAGTTTTAATAAAATTTTTGGAGACCAAATATGAAAAAACTTTCACTTATTGCAGCATTAACTCTTTCAACAATGCTTTCCGCTTGTGGCGGCGGTGGTGGCGGACATAGTTTTGTTCCTCCGGCAAATCTGCCAGACATTACCAATCCTGATACGCCAGGCGGTTCTGGTACTCTAAAGGTAAATCATAACGAAAATGTTACAGAAATGAGAACCCGAGCAATTACGGATTCCGATGGTTTTACCGATGTGGTCAAAGAACGCTTAGGCGACGATGTTTATGCCGGTGTTGAATCCTCAAGCCTCAAAAAAAGAGTAAAACCCCTTACTCGTGGAGCAGGAAATAATATTTGCAAATCTGAACGGGATTGTAATCAAGAAGTTTTCGATAATATGATAAAAATTTTGGTTGATCACAAATTAGAAAATGCTTCATTACCGGAAATTAAACAAGCATTGCTTTTGGCTGGTTTTACTCAACAAGACTTAGCCGGTCATATAGATGATATAAAATCAGCTCAGAAATGGATGCAGGATAACCCAGATAAAATAAAAGATAAAGTTGATACACTTCTGGGAGCTTATGCAAATTTGGACATAAATAATTCCAAGCTGAATTTGGTAACATTACATGACGGTAAGCAAAGCTCTTTTGTTCGCTTGACGCTTGATGAAAATAATAGAATTGACGGCGTTGAAATTACCAAAAATAAAGACCGACCGGGAGAACTTGTTTATGCGTCCGAACGAGACGGCGACACAAATGAATTTAAAACCAGTCAAAAAATTTATCGTTACGGCATTAACAGTACGCATTATTACGGAACTTTTATAGATTCGTTAACTGAATTGACACCTCAGGAACAAAGCGAAAAGTTAAAAGCAAGAGTTGATGAATTGGCAGAAACAGGCGCTTATGATAGCGATGGCATGTCAAGGGATGACATCGTTGCAAATACCAAAAAAGCCATTGATATAGCTTTAGGTTTGATTCAATCTGATGGGAATCTTGAGGTGGAAGTAGCACGCGAAGAAGTTGATGTCGGGAAGAATCCCAATAAATTTATCTTTTACAATTTAGATTACACCAAAGATGAAACAACCACATATACAAGTTATGCCAAAGATATGAAATTGGTTTATTCGGATTTTGGAACATTAACTAAGAACTCAAACTTCTCCAAACCTGTTCAGGAAGGTCATGAAAAAGAAACTTTTGTTTTTGCCGGTGGCTATGAAGATAAAAAAATAGAAGTTGCTGATTTATCTGAAGATATGAACTTTATAGGTCGTGCTGTTGGTGCAGTTAATGTTGATTACGGAAATAATGAAGATGAAAAAGATAACGAAAGTTTGGATCCGTTAAATTTAGATGGCAAAGCAACATTAACATTTAACAAAGCAACCGGTCAGCAAACTGTATCGGCCGAATTTAATAACTGGTACGATGTAACAGCGGAAGCGGCTGCTAATGGTAATCCTGACAAGTTGACCTTAAATAACTGGAAAAATGGTACGGCTGATGATTATAAGTTCAGAGGTCAATCTGAATATATTGTTAATGATTTTACAACGGCTAAACAGTTGGCTGCTGATCCTGATACAGCTATAGAAGCCGCCCCGGGAGACCATAGTGATCCGGCATTTGGTGCTTTGAATATTGGTTATTATGGTGATAAAGGAATGCCGAGTGAAGCAACTGGATATATCTTTTATGAAGAAGGACGTGCTTTCAACGATGCCGGATCATACGACAAGATAAAAAATATCTCGGTTAACATTGGGTTCGGCACTCAAAGACAGTAACTAAATGCCAAATCGGACTTTTATCATACTGGCGGTGTTTTTTCTGGCAGGTATCAGTTCTGCCTTTGCCAAAGAAGAAACATCGCCGGTTTCTGTATCTCGGGAAAGTGGTCATAAAACCGTTATCTCTATGAAACACGAAGATGTGTTAAACTTTGCCAAAGATTTAATTGCGCAAGGTAAACTTGATGATGCCCGCAAGGCTTTACTCGTCAAACCGTATAATGTCAGGGAACTGGAGATTGAGCGTTTGTATTTGCTCGCCCAGATTGCCACCAAGGAACATAAATACGATGAAGCTATTGATATTTATTATTTTATCTTAGACCATGAGCCCAATATTCCGAATATCCGTTTCAGACTGGCGGAATTGTATTTGCTGAAAGAAGACTGGTGGCGTGCCGATTATCATTATCGTTTGGCTTTGGCTCATAAAGATTTGCCTTTGCCAGTGCAATATCGCATAAGACAAGCCCTGTATTATATCCGTCAAAACAAAAACTGGAACGTCTGGTTTAATTTCGGCGTGGCTCCTGACAATAATATCAACAATACAACTTCCGGCGAACAATGCGTGATGACAATGTTCGGGGTGATGTGCAACACCTTGGACGAACCGGAAAAAGATGTCGGGTTTAATGTTACCGTTGGCGGAAATTATGAATTTAAGTTATCCGAGAATTGGCGCTTACGCAATGAAGCTATGATTTATAATTCCAAATACAGTGATAAAAAATACGATGACACCTACTTGTATTATGTCTTGGGTGCCAAATATGTTTATGAAAAAGGCGATATTTTCTTCGGTCCGACTGTTTCAAGACGCTATTTAGGACACAAGGCTTATAACTACTCTACCGGATTTATGGTTGAAACCGGTTATGACATTACCAAACAGCTCAATGCCAATCTGACTTTAGCCTACACGCCAACCTATTATGATGATTACGGCGATATGTTGGACGGCGATACCAAAAGTGCCAGATTACGCTTGTTTTATGCCTTGGATTCTTCAAAATACCTGATTTTCAGAACCGGTTACGAGTATGAGAAAACAAAAGACAGAACCTATACCAACGACAGAATAAATTTTGCTTTGGGGTTTGGTGCGGATTTGCCTTACGGTTTTCATGTCTATGCTGAACCGTCGGTATTGTTTACCAATTACAAAGGCGACCGCTGGACGGTTAAGGATTATAAATTTGAAGAAATCAAAGAAAAAGATGTTACGCAGCGTTATTCTATCTCGTTATCCAACCGTAACATAGCCGTTTGGGGTTTGGTACCGACCTTAACTTATTCTTATACGGATAAAAGTTCCAATATTTGGCAGCGTGAATATGAAAAATCGTTAATTGAATTCTCTATCCAAAAGCGGTTTTAAGAGAAAATATCGCTAAGAAACAACTTCTTTTCCAAAATACCGAGAAGTTAGTTGCTCGTTTTGTCCATAAATTAGTAATCCCGTCCAAATCGTAGCAAAATGTCGTTGGCAACTAGCGTTTTAGGGGCTCCCGAATTAGAAAATACACCGCATAATATAAATAGTTAATGAGCAAAACGACTATTTATGAAAGGAAAAAGTTATGTGGTATGTAAAACTCAATGACACTATTCTTCCAACACCTTATCAATTTTTTAGTGACTGCTTGTCTGAGTGCCAAAGATTGAAGCAAACAATGGTCGCCGTTTGTACTGAGCCGGTTTTTATTAACTAATTTGATGATAAGGAGATTGTGTTATGTTGAAGAATTTTGAAAATTGGTTGCTGGAAAATAAATATTCTGCTTTGACATCATCTGATTACGCTAGAAGAATTGAAAGACTTTGCAGAAAAGAAGAATTTACACTTGCTCATCTGGTTGAAAATATCTCTTCTATCCTTCCTCAATATGAAACAGCCGGCGAAAAATCAAGCTATGGTAAAAGAAGTCATACATCAGTCAGACAGGCTTTGAGAAAATTCAAAATGTTTCTTGCTTCGGAAATGTCTGCCTAAGAGGTGTGTCATGACAAATGTTAAATATCCTGAAATTACTGTAAATATCTTAGGTGTTAATGGAAATGCTTTTAATATTCTTGGTATCTGTACTTCTGAAATGAGAAAACACAAGCTACCAAAATCAGAAATAGACGCCTTTTTCAAAGAAGCAACAAGCGGCAGTTATGATGATTTGCTTTGTACTGTTATGAAATGGTTTAATGTGGAGTAACAATAATGACAGACATTAAAACTTTAAATGACAATCTCAGACAAACATTTACCGGTGGAAGAGTAATGTTAACTGCTGGTATAAATGCTAAATCCAAAGATGATATTGCAAAAATCTTATCAGAAGTCAGACAGTTTAACAATTTTACACCAGATAATGACCCATATAATGAACACGATTTTGGTAGTTTTGATTATAACGGCGAGATGATATACTTCAAAATAGATTACTATGACAAAAACTATCAATACTTGTCAGAGGATCCAAGCAATCCAAATTTAACTAATCGTGTTATGACTGTTATGTTGGCAAGCGAATATTAAAGACCATAGACTCATTTTTTGACCCGTGGATAACGATTTTGCTTTTGGTATAGGTTTTATTATGAAAAAGTAATCTCTGAATCCACGGGTTGTTTATTGAGTCATAAATATAATAATACCTATTTACAATGTCTTATAACTATCAAAAGGAATCTGATAATGTTGTAATGTCGCGATTCTTGGGATTTGTAAAACAGTTTTTTCAATTATTTTTCCGTTTCTAATTTGCACAAAACAACCTTTAACATAATAGTGTCAAAGGTTATAAAAATAAATTGTCGTTGACGTCAAAAACTTTTATAAACCAAACAAGCAATCCGAAAAGATAATCCGGTCACTGTCAAATTTACCATTCCAATAAATTTTAATCTCTTTAGTACAATATGAATCAACGGTAAGCATATTTTCATCGATTTTATCAAGTTTCAGACAATAAAAAGGCAGGTTTTCTCGTATAGTTGCTTTTAGAATAGCATTTTGTAATTTTTGTTCCGTAAATTTGCTTTGATTAAACAAAATATGGAAATGCCAGTCAGTAGAAATACCATTTTCGGTAAAAGCAATAAACCGAAGATGATGTCTGCTCCAATTATTCATTAAACTTTTCTCAAATGCCTTCATTATGTTTTTCAGATGTCGTATAGATGTCATTAAATCAGCAGACTTCTTATTTTCCGGTAACTGTAATGTCAAAAAATGCGTTGGCTGATACTCTCTACCTATCCATTCATTTAATATTTTTCTTATTTCTTCGGTACTTAATAAATTTTTACAACCAAACAATGATTTTACAAAGGAGTCTGTTTTTTGACCGCTGGACTCAGTTGTTTCATTTGGTATAGGTTTAATTACTTTAGTATCAATCTGTTTACCACGGGCTGATTTTTGATTCTTTATGCTTGTGTTTTGACTAGGATTTGCAGGATTAGAACATTTACGGATAGATGAGCCTGCATATACGATTCCGTTCATATAGTTTATAAAATTTACATCAGCTTTGCCCGCACTACCAAAAGTAAAAATATTTCCATTATCCGTATAAGAAGAAAAAGGATACTTATTATATATAGGAATAGTCAAACCAGATACAAAAACATCATAACAACTTAAAGGATTAATATTACCAAATTCATCATATACAGAAGAAAAAACAAAATTATTATCAAAAGAATTAATATTACAGATAGGACTAATACATAAGGAAGAAATACAATCACCAACACACTTCTCCAACCTTGTCGCCGGACCCAATGACGCGATACCTGTTGCTTTTCTCTTTGGTTTAATTGTATTGGTGTTTATCTGGTTACGCGTCATCTGCTTACTTGGCGACATGGACTTCATACCTTCTGTTGTCATTGGTGATACATGGGGACGATAGTCATAGTGTATCTGGTTTGACATCTGCTGTCTTAAGGTTTTATTCTTCATTTTATACCTTCTTTTTAGTATCTGTATTTAATGTTATTTATTCTTAAGTATTTAATTTTATTGGCATTTATTATTTTTAATTTTATTTATTTTAAGTATAATAATAACAAAGGCCGCGCTTATTGCTTCCTCGTATCCCTGACTGCTAAAAACAGCAAACAAGATTATGATGGATCGTTGCCAAACAGGTTTAATGATACAATGTTATAGAATTGCGTTTTTGGTTGGCCTTGATAAAAAAATTTCCAAATAGTATATTTTTTTGCGTACTTTTGAGATTTTTCGGCGTATATATAAAGAAAAGCCAACCTTTAACACTCGGATGTTAAAGGTTGACGTATACTACTTTTTATCAATTATTCTGGATTTTCGTCCATCTCTTCCCATTCATCATCGCCAACTGGAACCTCTAAGCATATGCGTTCACACAATTTTGGCAGAAAAATCTCGCCCATCAAATTGCGAACAAAGTTCTCACGGTTCTTAAATTTGTCAGGAATTTCATAATTTTCAAGACCATTGACCAAAAATACTTCAAGCAATGTTAGTGGTCGTGCGTCAGAATAGGTGCCATCTTTACGAAGTCGACCAGGATGAATAGTTCGCAAACCCAAAACAGCCCCATTCCCTGTATCAATAGTATTGGACGGTTTATCCCAAAACTTACGAGCTCCTTTAGCACCAAAAAAGCCAAAGCCGGGAAGTTGGTATCTTGGATCATTATCTTTTGGACATCTGCCTGTTGCTGTGTGTGCAAGAGCTTCCTTGATTTGTTCTGCAATGGCTTTATCTTTATGCAACGATCCAGCTTTGTGATAAGGTATTCCGCTATCTTCTCCAGCTTCAAGCGAGGGAAGGTGACCAATGACCTCCCAAAGAGATGTTGCAAACTCTTCAGCACAAGGCCAGTTCCAAACACCTTCTGTTGATGCAAGCATGATACTACGAACTCTTGACTGGGCACAGCCGTAGAAACTGCTGTCTTCAATAGCGAAATTCATATGATATCCTAAATTTTCAGCGGTTAACTCATCTCGAAGATAATCCCCGATGGTTCGGCCGTTCAAAATTTTCTGCAATTCTTCGGCAATAGGGTGTGCTGTAAGATTCTCAACCAATGGCAACGAAAATGAGAAAAAGGCCTTGGCGTTTTCCAGCAGAATATGTTTAGGCTTGGTGTCTTTGATGAATCGGACAATATCAATAATTAATGTCAGTCTGTCGTCATCTCTCCAATTCTTCGGTTTTTGAGAACAAAAGTCCTGACAAGGATTTGTGATAAGAAGTAATTTTATTTTCATTGCCTTGAATTTCTCAACCAGCTCATTATACCGTTTTCTGAAATCATCATCCAAGACTTCTGCTTTGGGATACATCAATGCAAAATAATCTGCAATATCACTCTTTAGTTCATTTGCCAAAACACATTCAAACCCGTGTTGCTCAAGGTAATATCCATCTGAACCAGCACATGCAAACAAGTGACAATAAGGCATTTTATGCTTTAATTTGCGTTTTTTACGTTGTTCAAAAGGAATAGTTGAACGAACTGTTTCAAACTTAAACTTAGGCTTCTTGACCTTCGTTCCCGTTTCTGTGGTCGTTTCAGTTTCCATACCGGTGTCTGTAGTGTCCATTGCAGCTTTTTCTTCATCAGTCCAGTCTGGAGGCAAATTTAAGAAAGACAGTGCATGATTACGGCTCAAGGTCTCATTGTGTTTCTGAGCGTAATCGAGTTCTTTTTCAACCAAATCATCTGTCAGGCGAGCCAATTCACCAGCTTGACTATATCCAAGGTCATAATCTTCAGCTAAAACTTCTTTTTTGGTTCGCAATTTTTTCAATACATCGTTCAACTTAGCTGTTTTCCTTTTGGGATTTTTATTGTCATTAGCAGCCTCTAAGTCTGTTCGTTTGCCAAAACGTCTTTCAATAGCACGAATTTCATTTCCAAGCTGGACTTCCCCTTTAAGCCAAAGATAACCATATTCTTGAGCTCTTTTTAAGAAATAAGCTCTTGTCTCTGGCGGTAAAATTTTTCTTTTTGATAATTTTCCTGCTGTACTTGCTGCACCTTGATTAACCGTGATAAAGCCATTTAATGAAACCAAATCAGTAGGAATGGCAACGGCAGTATTTGTGCCAGAACATAATTCAACTAACTCGGTTTTACTGATGTGAGTACGTTTGGACACTTCATCTACATCAATATAAACCTGATAAGAATTGCCTTCACTATCCTCAACGGAATCTTCAACAATCATTCCCGTTGGTGATGGAGATGGCGTATTGTCACCACCTCCGTTATCATCACCATTAGGAGTGTTATCATTTTGGGCTTGACCAGTCTTAAACTGCTGAGCCCGGTTTAACATTGTTTGTAAAGCACTACCAGCTTGATATTCGGTTGTGTTAACTTCATTATTGCTTCCGGCTTGAATTGAATCTCCGGAAATTTTTTGTGCCGTTTCTCCAGTTTGGTTTGCGGCATATTTTATGTTTTCTTCAAACATGATTTTTACTTTCTTTAAAAGTGCCCCCTCTAACACCGTGTCAGAGTTCGACACACCAACATTTCGTGTCGGTAAGAAAATGATAACTAATTGAAAAATATAGTCAAAATGACGATAGGTGACAAAAATATCACAAGAGGTGACACTAAAAACAAAAAAATTAGGATGTAAATGTGTAAACACAAAAAATGATTACAAAAAATAGTCAAAATTGATCATTTTTTTGCTACATCAAAATATGGATTCGGAATATTTGTATGTCGATTCGATAAGGGGTATTGTCTTTTTACATCTTTTCTATTGGACGATGAAAGTATTTTTCCAAATCGTCTTTGTAATATCTGTACTTTCCACCAACTTGTGTAAATTTAGGACCAATTTTTTTACAACCACGATCATTTTCTTCAACTTGGTCTTCTTTATGCAGGGATATACGGTTTTCTCGCCAACGTTTTATTTGACGAATATCTACTTTCAATATATCAGCAAGTTCCCGCGTTATTATATATTCTCTTGCTTCTATATCTTTTTTTTCTTCATCACTTAGTTTAGAATAAGCATACAATAAATTATCGTATCGTTGTTGTATAACCCGTCTGCTTAGCTCTGTTTCAAATAAAAATGCATTATATTTATGTAAAGCGGTTTTGTATTTACCATGATAATTAGAAACAATAGAAAACAAATTTACAGCTAACTTTTCCCAAGTTATGTATCCTTCTTTTTTACATACTCGATTTATTGTTGTTAAGTAGTCATAAATTGTACTTGGTTTACCTGTTTCTGTTTTTTCAGATAAACCTTGTTTTATTAACCAATTTATAAAATCTTCTTTTAAGTCAATCATATTAAATTCTCCTAATTTTATATTATATTAGCTAGGCTTAAGAAAAAGTAAAACCGAAAATTAAAAAGAAAATTAGACTTTTAACATAGCTATGTCAAAGGTTGAAAGGCCTACTCAAAACGCATAAGCCTATTTTAAGGCTCGCACGTAAAGGCCTCTCTCAATTTTGGTTAGTCATTTTTAAGCCTAACCGGTACGGGCTGGTGGTAGGTGTATCCCGGCTGGGCAGTATAGGAGCGGTAGCCGGCAGGCCCAATCCGCATACCGTAGCCCCTGAGCCTGGTCGTATGAGTGAAAATAAACTGTCATTGACGTCAAGAGCTTTTCTTTTAGGCTGGCTTCAAATCCGACTTTGGATAAATGATAATTACCAAAGGCTATGAAAGGCTAAAATTAGCTAAGTTATTGAAAAATAAAGAAAGTTATAAAAAGTAGTCCGAAGATGATTCATATTTAAGCCTGTAATGATATAAATTTTCGGACTCGGTTAAGTTATTGATTTATAAAGAAAAAATCGCCAAAAATGGCGATTTTTGAACTGTGGCTGGGGTGGCAGGATTCGAACCTACGAATGCCGGTACCAAAAACCGGTGCCTTACCACTTGGCGACACCCCAATAATAACCACTGAACTCTGTTCTTTCCGGATAACTCCTTGAGGGGTGGCACTCCTCCGGCACCTTCGCGAGATAAATCCCCTCCGGCAGCCGCAATAACACTTCTTCGCGGGCAAGCGTTTCAGAATTATTGCCCTATATCTAAGCCATATTTTTAAGAAACGCAAGTATTTTTTTATCTTTCCCGGTAAAAAATCTGTCAGCCGCGGCTACTGTCTCATACATCTTTTTTCTTGCAGATTTTCGGCAGCGCCATCCGCAGGAATTTCTTTTTGTTTTCCCGCGATTTTAAAATTTCCAAGTCGCGTTCTTTGGCAATTTTATCCAGAATGGTTTTAACCACTTTGTCGATCTCGCGGTTTTCCCGATAATCGGCTTTCAGAGCGAAGTTTACGCGGTTATCTTCCAACAGTTTGACAGCCTTGTGCTTGTCTTTGCTTTTTCCCGGCGCATAAACCGCAATCGCGTTCCCGCCGCGTTCCTTAATCAGCTTCATTGACGGAATATCGGTCATTCCGTCGCCGAAATAAATCATACGGTCAAAAGGGATCGGACGTTTTTCTTCAGGCATAAATTCATTTACCGCGACATCGTCGATTTTGCACAGGCCTTTATTGATTTTGGTCAGAAACTGTACTTTGATGCTGTAGTTGATGACCCGTGCCGGCCAGACCGGCAGACCTTCGTCATCAAAGGCATAGCTGCAGGCAAACATATCGGTAAAATGCCTGCGGATTTCCGCTCCGGCCAAAATTTCTTCATAACCGGACGAAATCAGAAAATGCTCAATATTTAAATTAAGCGTTTTGCCGTATTCGTTAATCCGCTCAAACCATTCGGCCACGCCTTTATAATATTCGATATTTTCGCCGCATTTTTTGAAAAAGTCGCGTGTCAGCGCAACATTTTTTTCTTGGGCGGTTTTCATAAAATAATACATTGAACCGGTAATCTGATCGGCTTCTTGTTTTTTTGACCAGCCGTTGGCTTTTTTCCAAAAGGCATCGGGTTTCATTCCCAAAGCCGGAATTAATGAAAAGTCCTGCATATAACCGGAACTTAAAGTTTCGTCAAAGTCATAAATCAAGGCCACTTTAGTATTTTTTTTTGCCATTTTAACGGTTCTCCGCTTGCATTATTCGTGGAGTTATTATAAAAGGAATAAGTTAAAAATTAATATACAAACAGCATAAGGATAAAGAAAATGGCTGCAACATCGATGGATCAACTTGTCGCGCTCTGCAAAAGAAGAGGTTTTATATTTCAGAATGCCGATATCTACGGCGGCATGCAGGGCGTTTATGATTACGGTCCGCTGGGTGTTGAGCTGAAAAATAACCTCAGACAGGCCTGGTGGCGCGCCATGGTTTATGAGCGTGATGATATCGAAGGACTCGATGCCGCCATTCTGACCAATCGCAAGGTATTGAAATATTCCGGCCATGAAGATACTTTTTCCGACCCGATGACAGATTGCCGCAAATGCAAAGGCCGTTTCCGCGCCGATCATATCAAAGACGGCAAATGCCCGAACTGCGGCTCGACCGATTTAACCGAACCCCGCCCGTTTAACCTGATGTTCAAAACGACGGTCGGCCCGGTTGATAATGCGGAAAATCTGGCTTATCTGCGTCCGGAAACCGCACAGGCAATTTTTACCCAATTTAAAAACGTGGTTGATTCCACCTCGCGCAAGCTGCCGTTCGGCATTGCTCAAATCGGCAAATCTTTCCGCAACGAAATCACACCGCGCAACTTTATCTTCCGCGTCAGGGAGTTTGAACAGGCTGAGCTGGAATATTTTGTTATGCCCGGCGAAGACGAAAAATGGCATGAAATGTGGAAAGAAGCCCGGACCAAATGGTGGGAAGAGCAGGGACTGCCGCGCGAGCACATTAATATTTATACCACGCCGAAAGAAGATTTGGCTCACTATGCCAAAGCCTGCTATGACATTGAATATCAGTTCCCTCACGGTATGGAAGAACTGGAAGGCATAGCCAACCGCACCGATTATGACCTCGGCAACCATACCAAAGGGCAGGATGAATTAAATCTGACCTCGCACTGTCATCCCAACAGTGAATCTACCACCAAGTTGTGCATTCGTGATGATGACAGCAATTCCTGGGTCGTTCCTTTTGTGATTGAACCTTCGATGGGGGTTGATCGCGGCGTTTTGGCTGTTTTGACCGAAGCTTATGAAGAGGAAGATCTCGGCAATAACAACAGCCGTATTGTTTTGAAACTGAAGAAACATCTTGCGCCGATAAAGGTCGCGGTTATTCCGTTGAAAAAGAATAACGAGCAGATAATGGCCAAATGCCATGAAATCAAACAAAATCTGCTTAAACTGGGAATTGGGCGCGTTGCGTTGGAAAATACCGGAAATATCGGCAAAGCCTACCGCCGCCACGATGAAGTCGGTACCCCGCTGTGCCTGACGGTCGATTTTGAAACCATTGAAAACCAACCGGAATCCGTAACCGTCCGCGATCGTGACACAATGGAACAGCATCGCGTTAATATTGCAGATCTGCCGGCTTATTTACGGGAATATTTTCTGAGTTAAAAAAAGCTCCCTTTGGGGAGCTTTTTTTTAACTGCCGTAATAAGGAACGAAAGTAGCATGTACGTCATCTGCATCTATAGTTATCCTGTCACCCTCTGAGACATTGAAATAGAAAAAGGACCGTTGTGTTACGTCACCGGTTAACGAACCGATTTTTTTGCCGTTGATGATGATAAAAGCGCCATAATTTCTAATGTCATGAGCATGTCCGATAACAATTCCGTTTTGATAAGCCGGCCAATCCTGTTTTCCCGGAATATCTGATGCCCAAGCCCAATTTAATTTAAATTGATAAAATGTATCAGCTTTTTTAGTGCAGTTAAAATAGGAGGTGTTAAAGGGGCACTTGAGAGCTGGACTGAGACAGTCAGAGGTGCTTCCGGTATAAGTATATCCCAAATCAGAGCACGATGGCTGAGCGCCGCAGGTCTGGGCATACACGTTGCCGACAATCGCCGAGGTTAAAATGCTCCCCG